>Ga0193717_1000225_pt1 | contig 44937 bp, 40 predicted proteins | sample U2c2metaG_FD_145900 | JGI IMG/M metagenome (GOLD analysis project Ga0193717, IMG submission 145900) | Soil microbial communities from a riparian zone of the East river system, Colorado, United States - U2c2 | ecosystem: Environmental > Terrestrial > Soil > Riparian zone | place: USA: East River... | reverse complement strand
ATTGTGCTGCTGGGTATGCAGGTACCGCCAAATATGGGTGCCGACTATTCCAATAAATTCAAATCTGTATTTCCAACGCTCGCTGCTAAAAACAACACATCACTGGTACCCTTCCTTTTACAGGGTGTTGGCGGTGTACCTGATTTAAACCAGGGCGATGGTATTCATCCTACCGCAAAGGGAGCTAAAGTTGTGGCCGAAAATGTGTGGGTGGTTTTAAAAGATTTGTTATAATTAGCCATTTATCATACCTGCAGATCCCGCTCTGGATCAATCCGTTAAAGCCTGGTAAACCAAGGCCCTGAATTTGTCCTGTATGGCATTATGGGGTAAAGGCCAGTTTTGTATAAAAAGCAGGCAAACCAGGTGCTCTTTAGTATCTACCCAGTAAAGTGTTCCATAAAAACCACCCCAGTCAAATGAGCCCTCGCTCATACCCAATTTAGCCGAGCTGTTTTTTGTGATGATACCAAAACCCAATCCGAATTTATCCTTATCGGAGTTAATATACAGATCGCCGATCTGGTTTTCGGTCATCAGCTCTACGGTGTGCCGGGCCAACAAACGCTGCCCATTGTAAACTCCCTCGTTCAGCATCATTTGTAAAAAAATGGCATAATCTTTTATAGTTGAACTTAACCCCGCGCCGCCCGAAAAATAAGTACCTGCTACTTTAGGATAATCAACATCTATTTGCGGAAAAGTTGCAGCATTCCATTTGATCAGGTGTTGCTGTTTATCGGGGGTATAAACAGTCACTAACCTGCCTTGTTTGGCCGTTGGTATATAAAAATAGGTATCCTTCATCCCCAGCGGATCAAAGATCCGCTCTTTAAAAAACTGGTCTAAACTTTTACCTGATACCTTTTCAACCAGGTAACCCAATACATCAACATTTAAACCATAGGTCCATCGTTCGCCGGGCTGGTGCAGTAATGGCATTTTTCCCAACTTGTTCATCACGTCCGCCAATACTATTTTTTGACTTACAAAGCCTCCCGGTATACTTGCTTTGGTGTATATAGCATTCATTTTGGGTGAACCGATCTGCGCATACTCGATGCCCGAGGTATGGGTTAACAGGTCGCGGATAGTTATTTCTCTTTTGGCAGGTATGGTGGTATAGGTGGTGTCTTTTTCGTTATACTGATCCAATACCTTTGGATGCGCAAATGCCGGTATGTATTTGGAGATAGGATCATCAAGCAAAAACTTGCCTTCTTCAAAAAGCATCATGACCGCCACACTGGTAATGGCTTTGGTTTGCGAGGCTATGCGAAATATAGCATCGTTATTCATCAGCTTTTTTTGCTCCACATCAGCAATACCGAATGATTTATTATAAACTATTTTCCCGTTGCGTGCTATCAAACCCACCGCTCCATTTATATATCCCGAATCAATGTTCTGCTCAATCAGGTTATCAATGCGCCGTAACCTTTCAACAGAAAATTTTTCAGATACCGGGTTGCCGGGTTGCAAAACATTACCCTGGGCTAAAGCGCTAAAATTAGGGGCGATAAATAATAAAAAAAGTAAGTTTTTCTTCATCATAAAATACTTAATGCCACATAATATTGCATATTGCCGGTAATGTAGTCGCAATCAAAATTGTTCTCTTAAGTGTTGTTTTTATTTTACCTGGTAGAATTTCTGATCCTTAAATCGGTTGGTAATATAATATGCTGTTTAGCCTCAATTTCTACCGATGTGTTTAGTCTGTTTAATAATATGGTGATCACTTTATCGGCAATATCATCAATAGGTTGTGCGATGGCAGTTACAGGCGGGTTGCACAATTCAAAAACCACGTAATCATCAAAAGATATCAGGGCCAGTTCTTCAGGAACTTTTATTCCTAATTCTCTGATTACTTTAAGGCCGCAGGTTCCCAGGTAATTATTTCCAAACAGAATAGCATCAGTTTCCTTGTGCTCATTCAGAAAAGCAAAAATAGGTTCAGTTATCAGTTTTTCATCCTGGTGAAAATCAACTTTTTTAATACTGGTTTTCAATTTGCTTTCATTTATGGCTTTTTTATAACCTTCAAGCCGGTCAACCATTTGCGTTTGCGGCGAATTAAAGCTGATAAAAGCAATATTCTTATATCCTTTGTCAACAAGGTATCGGGTGGCATTATAGGTGCTGAACAAATTATCAACCACCACATAATCAGTCTCCACCTTTGGCAAATACCTGTCAAACAACACTACGGGCAGGCCATCTTTTATCAGTGCGCTGATATCTTCTTCAATACCTTCGGGCGGAACAATGATATACCCGTCAACATGCCTGTCACGAAACATGGCTATCAGTTCCTGGGTTTTTTGTGTATCGTTGTCAGTACTGCTGTATATTATTTTATAGCCGTTTTTATATGCACGGTCTTCAATTTGTCTTGCAATGGAGGCAAAAAAGTTATTTGATATGTCCTGTACCAATAAACCAATAATGTTTGATTTGCCTGTACGCAGACTTTTGGCCAGAGAATTTGGCTTATAACCAACTTCTTTCACATATTTTAAAACACGCTCAACCAGTTCCTCACTTATTCTTTTTTCGCGTGCTCGTCCATTCAAAATAAACGAAACGGTTGTTTTAGATATGTTCAGGCTATTGGCGATATCAACAATAGATAATTTCTTCTTCAAATCTTTAATGTTATTTATTCAAATATATGATATAAATGATAACACAAAAGAGCCTTTATGGTATAAATAAGCTATATATTATAAATAATAAGTTAAATCAAGGTAACTATGTAGTGTTTGTTAACAATACAGGAAACACTGGTAAATATTAACAAAAAAAATCGCCCGTAACAGGCGACCTTTTCATTTATATATATAGGGAAAGAATAGTAATATAAAATTATCAGCTTATGACTTAGTGGCGTACGCCAAAACCTGTGCGGTTTGCAGCAAAGCGCTGATTGTTATTGTCGTTATGGTTACGTCCGTCATTGTTGCGATTGTCTGAGTGCTGACCACCCCAGTTACCGCGGTTGTGGTTATCATTCTGGTTTGATTTGCCACCCCAGTTACCTCGGTCATGTTTATCGTTTTGGTTTGATCTGCCGCCCCAGTTACCTCGGTTTTGGTTACCTCTGTCCCAGCTACGGTTATCACGATTCTGATAAGCGTATCCTCCATTAAATCTTCTGTCGAACCTATGGCCCCAGTTACTGCGGTCGCCTGCGTAACCACCCCATCTTGACCTGTAAATATCATGATGCAGGTAAGGTCGTGGTGCGCGTACTTCATACCTTACGGCGCTGCGCCAGTCATAATTACGGTATGCGCCCGGCAAATAGGTTGCTGTTACCCAGCTACTACCGTCATTATAATAATAGCAATGATTTGGAACGCTATAATATGCTTCTACCTCGGGGAGGTAATAATAATCGTCATTATAATCAGCCTGTACATTTTCATCATCGTATACAGGGTTTTTTTCAACCACTACAGGGCGTGGTGCAGGAACATAAACACGGTGTACAGGAATGTTTACGCCTAAGTGTATGGATATTTGCGCATCGGCATTATTTGTATAAAATAACCCGCCTGCTGCTATTGCTGATAAGATAATTAACTTCTTCATAATTGTTAAATTTTATACAGTTATGACGACGCAACAGCACAATAGTTTAATCCATTTTAATAGCTAATGCTCAAACAGCTATAAAACGGAATTAAATTTCTAATTTTACTATGAATTAAAAAATTTAATTTCATTGGCACTTGCTATCAGTTTACCTAATGATATGTTTATCTATTGATGCCAACCTCTGGGATCAAATAAAATTTGTCATGGGAATACTACAAACAGATTTCCTTATTCATTGTATATTTATTTAATCTGATAACCGATAACCATTAATCAAATCTCATGAAAAATAGAAAATTACGTTCCGTATTGATACCTATTGTAGCAATAGTGGGGTTTATAGTATTTAATGCCTGCAAAAGCCATGAACCGGCCAATAACAACCAGGATACTGTGGCTACTAACACTCCGATAGCTGATGGCGGTGCCGGATTAAAGCTGCCGACCGGCTTTAATGCAGCCATTATTGCAGATAAACTTGGAGGAACACGCGAAATTGCCGTAACACCTCAAAACGATATTTATGTAAAACTAAACCGGACTAAAAACGGTAAAGGCATTTTATTTTTACACCAGGAAGGCGATAAAGCAACCGTAAAAACCGGCTTTGGCACTTATGACGGTACAGGTGTATATGTAAAAAACGGTTACCTGTATGCATCGTCTGATGAGGAAGTTTTTCGTTATAAACTGAATGCACAAAATGAAGTGATCAGTCCTGACCAGCCCGAAAAAATTGTTACCGGCCTGTTAAGCCGCCGCCAGCACGAAGCAAAAGCCATTACGCTTGATAATGACGGCAACCTTTATGTTAACATTGGCGCTTACTCAAACTCATGCCAGGTTGAGGACCGCAAAAAAGGTTCGCCGGGTCAAAAAGGCTGCCCTATTTTAGATTCGGCAGGCGGTATATGGCAGTTTAAGGCCGATAAGCTTAACCAGCATTATGGCGATGGCGTACGTTATGCTACAGGCTTGCGTAACGTAGTAGGTTTTGACTGGAACCAGCAAAACAACCAGCTTTTTGTAATGCAGCACGGTCGCGATCAATTGCATGACATGTTTCCGGATCTGTTTACCACCAAGCAATCCGCCATTTTACCTGCCGAGTGTATGTATGCCATTAAAAAAGGCGATAACGCCGGATGGCCTTATATGTATTACGATCAGGAACAGCACAAGAAAATATTAATGCCTGAGTATGGCGGCGACGGTAAAAAAGAAGGTGGACAGGACGCTATTGACCCTGCTGCTGCTTTCCCGGGCCACCTTGCCCCTAACGGTTTATTGTTTTATACTGGCAGCCAGTTCCCTGAAAAATACAAGAACGGCGCTTTTATAGCTTTTCATGGCTCATGGAACCGCGCACCTGAGCCACAGGCTGGTTACTTTGTGGTATTTCAGCCTTTTCAGAATGGAAAGCCATCTGGCCAATGGGAAGTTTTTGCTGATGGCTTTGCTGGTACTCCTGCTCAAACTGCATCCGGCCGTGCAGAGCACCGCCCTTGTGGACTGGCCCAGGGCCCGGATGGTTCATTGTATGTAACAGATGATAGCCAGGGAACTATTTACAAAATAACTTATAAAAAATAATAGCTAAAGGCTAAAACAACAAAAGCGGGCTTCAAGCCCGCTTTTGTTGTTTTAATAAAAACGCGTCATTGAGGTACGAAGCAATTAGCCCCACCCAACCCTCCCCGGAAGGGAGGGCTTAAAAATAAAAGTCTCCCCTCCCGGGGGAGATTTAGAGGGGGCTTCCTCGCATGACGTATTTATTTACTCTGTAATATGATAAGTATAAGCCTGGGTTTGCTGCATTTTTGAGCGCACCCGTTTCAGGCTTTGTTCAATATCTGTCTTTTCCTGATTTTCGGTTACTTCCATAAACGCTTTTTGATAGGCTTCCAATGCTTTTGTCCATTGCTTGTTCTTTTCATAAAACAGGCCTAAAAGATCGTAGATCCCCGCGGCATCAGCCCCGGGTGTGTTTAAAGCTTTGACAGATATGGTTCCCACCTGTTTTTCCATATTCAAAAACACCAGCAGATCAAGATAATGTGTATAATTATCAGGAAACGATGGCTCCAGTTCCATACAGGTTTTAAAATGGTAACCAGCTGTTTGATAATCTTTTATTTCGTAATAGTATATAATGCCTAGCTGGTAATGCGCCCTGGCATATAAAGGATCATTGCTGATGATCTCGTTCAGCAAATTAAGTCCTTTAGGGGTTTCTCCAAATGATAATTCATCAACGGCCTGCAAATACTTTTCTTCGATAGTATAATAAGTGTCCATAAATTTTGTAGTGTATTAAGCTTGCTTTACGCAAACTTTAAAATTGAATAAATAATAATGATGTAAATTCTGTCCAGGTAATGGTGTTTGCTATACCGGACTTGAGAAGAGTATCATTGATGCATAACCCCTCTGCGGTGTCCCCTTGGGCCACATCATAATTTTTAAGCAGAATGAATTGTTAAACAGCATCATTTATTTTTTTACAAATTTACACTTATTGATCGAGAAAACAAATGCACAGAAAGAAGTTGACAGAGAACTGCTTAAAAGGAGACGCATGTGATGCGTCTACAAATAAAGCAAAATCCAACTTGCGCTCGTTTGTAACGAGCGCTTAATATGGTTTTACGTTTATAACATAATAACCTTATCTAAACCCTCCAACTTAAAAGCAACGGGCGACGCAATCGCTCTCCCATGTTAAGTTACAAACGAGCGCAGGTTGTTGATTTATTAGCTTACGCAGCTATAGCAGCATTTGCTTTAGCACCTTCTATCAGAAAATTGTTCTTCAATTCTTTTTCAGATATGATCACACTGAAATCATCATATTTAATTCCATGCTCCAAAGGGTACAGGGTATACCCTCTTTTTAAAGCATCATACGTGCCCAGTTCAAATATCTCGTCTTGTTTTTTTCCTTTTATCTTGGCGCCGCTTACTAACTGATAAGCGTCGTTTATGGTTTCAAAATTGTTGTTCTTCATAGGATCATCACTATACAATTACTTTGCCATTTTTTAGCTGAACCAATCAAAAAGATCATTTTGCTTTAAATCTGACTTTTGTTTGTTGTTCAGGTCCCTTAATACCAGTCCTTCGCTCATCTGTATAACGCGCGTGCCATAATTATAGGCATCCTTTAAATTATGGGTGATCAATATGGCAGTCAGTTTAAAGTCAGTGATCAGTTTATCAGCCGTACGCATCACTACATCGGCTGATCGTGGGTCGAGCGCGGCGGTGGGTTCATCCAGCAGCAATACCTTACAACTATCCATCACACTCATCAACAGCGTTAAAGCCTGGCGCTGCCCGCCCGAAAGGGTACCCATTGGCTGGTCAATCTTGGTCTCAAGCCCCATGCCCAGGGTGGCAATCTTTTCCCTTACCCGTTGTTTAAATTTATCATTAATACCTATGGATAAACCTTTGGTTTTGGTACGTATGGCCGCCAACCTGAAATTGTCCAAAATGCTCAGATCAGATGCCGTACCGCTCATGGGATTCTGGAAAACACGGGCAATCCACTGACTTCGTTTATAATCGTGTAGTTTACTTACATCGGTATTATCAATGCTGATATTTCCTGCATCAGGGAACACGCTACCAGCCACCAGGTTTAGCAGTGTGGTTTTACCTGAGCCATTGGAACCTACGATCACTAAAAACTCGCTATCAGTGATGTTTAGGGTGATGCCATTAACCGCGTTTACCTGGTTAGCCTTACCCTTATTAAAAACTTTATGAACATCGTTAACAGCTATCATGATGCTTTTAATAATGATAAACGTGGTAAACTAACTATCAGCAATACAAAACCGGCGGTAACTATTTTAAGCAGATTGGCATCAACCCCAATAGCTAAAGTAAAGGCTAAAACCAATTGAAATACCACAGCACCAGCCAGCACCAATACCAAACTAAGCCACACACTGGTGATTTTGAACCAATTGATGAGCGTTTCGGCAATGATAACTGAGCCCAACCCTACTATCACAATGCCTATCCCCATGCTGATATCGGCAAAGCCCTGAAACTGTACGATCAAATAACCGCTAAGTGCAGTAAGGGCATTTGCCAACGCAAGGCCGGTAATTTTCATACGATCGGTATTTACCCCTAAAGCCCTGATCATGGATTCGCTGTTACCGGTTGCCCGCATGGCTATCCCAAAATCTGTTTTGAGCAGGTAACCAATTAAAAAAGTGATCACCATAACAAATACCGCCAGTATCCAAAAGCTGTTCTGATTAGGATCAGTAACTATATGTATTAATGAGAACAGTGATGACACACTGATAAGGGGTAAATTAGATCGCCCCATGATGGTAAGGTTGACTGAATAAAGCGCCGTCATGACCAGGATACCTGCCAGCAGCGCGTTTATTTTTAATTTGGTATGGATTAGCCCTGTTAACGCCCCGGCTATGCCACCCGCAATGATCACTGCCGGTAAAATAATATAGGGCGACTGATGATGCGTAAGCAAAATACCGGTAACCACCCCACCCAGCGTATAGCTACCATCGGTAGTAATATCGGGTATGTTAAATATCTTCATAGAGATATAAATACCCAGCGCGAGTGCCGAAAAGCAAAGTCCCTGTAGTAAAGCGGTAAGGTAAAAATCCATTTTATTTAACAGCCTCGAAATTTGACGGGATATTAATGTTATATTTTTTGGCAGCCGCGGGGTTATATACCCGTTTCCTTATCTTTACCATTTGTGGTGTTAAACCATCGGTTTTGTGATTTTTAAGGAAGTATGCTGCCTGCTCACCGGCCTGGTATCCCCATTGATAAATATCGGCACCAAAAGCGGCCACGGCTCCGCGTTGTACCAGGCCTGCCTCACTTGTAAATATCGGGACATTCTTTTCATTGCAGCTTTTCAATATAGTCTCGAACGAGGCAAAAACCGTATTATCTGGATTAGCGAAAAAGGCATCGATGTTTTTACTTAATAACGATTGCGTAACCAGCTGCGCATCGGCCGATGTATTTACCGGCAAGGCAACAATAGTTACATTTTGTTTTTCGGCTAATGATTTGATGCGGCTAAGTGCGTCTGCTGATTGTGGTTCTGATTGATTATAGATCATACCGATCACCAGCTTGGCTCCCTTAGGTTTAAGCAGTTTGGGGATGATAGCAAATGAAGTATCAATGTAGTTAAGGTCCTCAAGCGCGCCAAAAAGATTGGCAGGTGCCTTGCCACCGGCGTCAAGCACTTTCATACGCTCAGGAACCGGCGATACCATGGCAAAAACCGGAATGGTTTTGGTGTTTTGCAAGGCTGTTACCGTTGCCAAAGTAGTACTGGTAGCCAGCAGGTCAACATTTTCGGATACAAAATAGTTCACGATCTGCGTAAGCGTAGGGATATTGCCCTGGGCGTTGCGGTATTCTATCTGTACAGTTTTTTTATCCTCGCTAAAGCCTTCCTTTTTCAAAGCGTCGGTAAAACCGGTGCGGGCTTGTGCTATAGTAGCATCTTCAAAAGCATCCACAAAACCAACCACAGGTACATCAGTTGATTTGGGTTTGGGCTTGCATGATACTATAGATATAAGCAAAAAAACGGCGGGTATATATTTTAGAAACTTCATTCTACTAAATTATGTGATTAACGCTAAAGGTAACAACAGAACGGTAAAAGGTGAAATTAGTTTGACCAATATCCCCATATTTGGGTAGATACTCTTCCTGTTTTTGCCATGAAGTATTCGTTTCAATTAGTCGCCCGGCTGAAGAAATTCAGAGCGACTCTTTGCAGTCGCTCGGCGGCGGCCCGTGGGTGAACGTGAACAGTATAAGGTTTTCCGTTACACCCCGTGATTTTTCCACTTCAGCGCTATAAATGATAAATTTTTTATAAAAATTCAATCTTCCGAACACTTATGGGCTCCAGCCAAGTGACCAGTATTAGGTGGCGTCCCTCCGCAGTAACAGATTCATACATACTTATTAAAAAACGATTATAGGCCACAGGCCTGGAAATAGTCGTCACTCGGCCGGAGCCGAGCGACGGCGGGAGTCTACCCTGCAGCTATTAACTCTTCTATCAACCCTGCCTGCGCCGCATTGATCTTTACTTTTGCAGTACCTACATCAAACCAATCTGCTCTATCCACTTCGGGAAATGATTGTTGTTTGCCAGAACGAGGTGGCCATTCAATTTCAAAATGATTGCTTTTTATAGTAGTATGATCAATATCCCCCTCAACGGCCCAGGCTTGCACGGTTTTACCGCCTTTTTGTGTGATGGGTTTTAATGGGATAAATTCACCCTTAATAACCTGCCCGGTTTCTTCTTCAAACTCGCGCCTGGCAGCTTCCAGCGGGTCATCACCTTCTAAAAATTCACCCTTGGGGATCGACCAGTTGCCATCATCCTTATTCCTGAAAAACGGGCCGCCGGGATGCACCAGGAAAACCTGCAGTTCGGCTGCAACCCTGCGGTACAACAGTATTCCGGCACTTTGTTTGCGCATAATTAATATTTAAAAGCAAGTTAATAAAAGCACAATGTTTTATTGTTATTTTTATGACAACCTAATACTTTTAATAGCATATGACAGACGACAGGTGGACAAAATTTAAACTAACTGCTGATTTTAATACAGACGTTCGCAGTATTTACGAGGCCTGGGCCACCCCTGCCGGGCTCGAGAGCTGGTTTTTACGCAAAGCTATTTTTTGTGCTATAGCCGGACGGCAGCGCGACGAGGATGAATTTATTAAGAAAGAAGATACTTATTCCTGGTACTGGCATGGCTATGGTGATGAAACTGTAGAATATGGACAGGTATTGGAAAACAATGGCTCCGATCTGCTCAAATTCACCTTTTCGGGCGGCAGCATAGTTACCATTGATATTCAGAATAAATATGGCCTAACCTTAATTGAACTGACGCAGGAAAACATTCCTGAAGAAAGCGACCCAGGAAAAAACCTTTACGTGCAATGCCAAATTGGGTGGACATTTTATTTAACCAACCTAAAATCGATAGTTGAAAACGGCAAGGATCTGCGGAATAAAAGAGTGGACCTGTTTACCAGTTTTAAATAGTTTGTCTGAACCTTGATTGCTAACTGGCTATAATATCGTGTCATTCGAGCGTAGCAATCTCATAGGACATTAACGAACTCTGCTTGTGTAACCTTCTTAATGAGATTGCCATGCCATGCTCAATGACATATTTGTTAATTGTGGCGATGCACGGTTCATCATAGGAGATCCTTCGCTGCGTTCAGGATGACAAAAGAAAAATATGACCTGTTTTTTCATTTTAACCTGACAAAAAACAACGGTAATATATTTAGCTTTGATCGCAATTAAAAGACGCCCCTTTTAGGGGCTGGGGGGCATATGTTTACAGGAATTATAGAAACATTAGGTAAAGTGACCGATCTGCAACATGATCAGGGCAATTTAAATATCACCATTGAATCGGCCATCTCGCATGAATTAAAGATCGATCAATCAGTAGCGCATAACGGGGTTTGTTTAACGGTGGTAGCGCTGGCTGATGGCTTGCATACCGTAACAGCCATTGAAGAAACACTGAACAAAACCAACCTGGGGCATTTGAAAGTTGGCGAACCTGCAAACCTGGAACGCTGTATGCAAATAAATGCCCGCCTTGACGGTCATATTGTGCAGGGCCACGTTGATCAAACTGCGGTTTGCACCGTATTTAAAGAACTTGACGGCAGCTGGGAATATACATTTGAGTATGATGCATCTACCGGTAATGTAACTGTTGAAAAAGGGTCTATCTGTATTAATGGCATCAGTTTAACCGTGGTAAACTCCCAGGCCAGCAGTTTTTCAGTAGCCATTATACCTTATACCTTTGAGCACACCAACCTGCATAATGTACGCGAAGGATCAGTAGTGAACCTGGAGTTTGATATTATTGGCAAATACGTAGCCAGGTTAATGCAGCGTTAACGCGCCAATTCGTTAAGCCTTGATTTGGAATAGGTAATATACTTTTGCTGCTTTTCGGGTGGTTTGCTGGCTGTGTACTTTTTATAGTACTTTAAGGCAAGCTGCTTGTTTTTCAGGTCGGTATCGTAAACCGAAGCCAATAGATAATATAATATCGGTTTCTCCGAAAATTGTAACGCCTTTTGATAAGCCCAAACAGCTTTTTTATATTTTTTGCGCACCTCGTAGCTGTCGGCCATTTCCGCGTAATAATCGCCGATGTTGGATGATATACCTTCCTTAATGGCGTTGTCGAGGCTCTGGATGGCTTTGGGCTGATCTTTAAGCGCCTTATATGCCAGTGCGGTTACGTAAAAACTGGTTTCTGATTGCTCCATACCCGGAATATCGGCAAAGGTTTCTACACTGCAGGTGTAGTTTTTGAGATTGTAATAAGCCACACCAAGCTTGGTTAACACATAACCCGAATGATTACCCAGGTCTGTCAATTTTAAACAGGTATTTTTAGTTTCTTCGAACTTATCCTGCGATGAAACCAGTTTAAGCAGGCTTTGTAATAAGATCATGTTGTCGGGGTCCTGGGCAATGGCACCGTTCAGTACTTTTTCGGCCGCGGGGTATTGTTTCAGGTTTACATACAAGTCGCTCAAATCAGAAGCTACATCAGGCTCTGCCGGATTAATTTTATTGGCCTTCTGCAAATAATAGATCATGCTTCCAAAATCAGCTTTATCGCCGGCAATTTTGCCCAGTTGCTTGTACACCAGAAAATTAGTACTGTCTTTTTTGGCTATCATTTTATAATAAACTTCGGCCTTTACATTATTACCCCGGCGCAGGTTAACGGCGCCCAGGCTAAACAAGGCCACGGTATTGGTGGAGTCGGTATCGTATATACGCTGATAGTATCCCTCCGCGTCGGGAAGTCGCCCGGCCATTTGCGATGTATAGGCCAACTTGCCCAGCGCCCGTACATTGCTTACCGGTTCGGGGTATGTTTTCTTCAGATAATCGGCGGCCTCTGCAAAACGTTGGTTCTGATAGTAATCGAGCAATAAGGAGTCATTTGCAGCAGATGATTGCTGAGCGAATAATGATGTGATGGAACACATTAAAAAGGAAAAGATAAACAAGTATTTCATATCAACTAAATTATTAGTTATAGATGATATATACAAATTTTAAACAATTTTTATTATCGGGGGTTAATCAGGTATACTACAAATTAAAAAAATAAACACTATGGATAAGTTAAAGAAGTTTGGACTGATGGAGAAAATTGTCCATGAATTAGAAGATCTGAAAAATAGTCAGCAGGCAATTATTACTAAGCTTGCTAAAATAGAAGTAGACAACATGGAACTGGGTGATAAGAGACTGGAAAAAGACCTGCCCGATATGCACCAGCGTGTGTCTGATAACCTGGACAACATCACCAGCATTCTGGCAGATTTTGCAAACCAGACCACTAATTTTAGTGACAGTAACAATATTCAGGCACTAAAGGAACAGGATGCTATTAACAAATTATAAAAAATAAGCCCCGGATTGGGGGCTTATTTTTTCCCTTCCTTTTCGTCGCCCGCCACTGCATACTTCCCGCTTGTGGCAGCGGCGAATCTACCTGTCGCATAAGATTTCTCCCTCCGTTCGTCGACAAGTCGAAGAAAAGATATGTCATTCGAACGAGGTACGAGGAGAAATCTTATACGCGGGACCTACCTATGATATAAGGTTTTTCACCTCGTTCAAGAGATAGATTCTCCTTCCGGAAATGACATCAGGGGAATTAAAAATTTTCATAGATATCTAAATCACAATAGGTTAATTTAATAACTTAGTATCCATAACCAATTAACCAATCTTAAAACTATTAAATCATGAAAAAGCTAACCTTGCTGTTTACCTTAATGGTAACTATTTTCGCCTGTGCAACGGTGCGTGCCCAAGTTACCAACGACCAAATGGTTGCCGAATGGCAACGTGCCAAAAATTACACAAAGGCCTATCTTGAGACCATGCCCGATGATGGTTACAGTTTTAAACCAACCCCTGAAATGAGGTCGTTTGCGGGACAAATGCTGCACATAGCGGACGCCAATTATAATTTTAGCTCCGCAGTAAGCGGCAAACCAAGTCCGCTTGGAAAAACATCGGCCGAAAAAACTATTGAGCAAACAAAGGCAGCTACTACTAAAGCGGTAATGGACAGTTATGACTATGTGATCACCACGATACAGGGCATGACCCCGGCACAGCTACAGGAAACTATGAAAATTGCCAATAAAGATCTATCAAAAGCCACTGTTTTAGGTAAAGCCTTTGAACATCAAACTCACCATCGCGGGCAAGCAACAGTTTATCTGCGTTTAAAAGGGGTAACACCACCTCAGGAAATGTTATTTTAAAAATATTCGGGAGCGTTAATACAAAAGGCCTGGCTTCAATAGCCGGGCCTTTTGTATTATATTTTTTACCTGCTGACTATTGATATTGTATGTAAATAGGCGCAGGCTTCAGGCTTAAAACCTCCTGCGGGGTAAGCATACGATGAGGCACATTTTTAATATCGTTTTTATAAAACAGTTTAAAACCAGTGAACTGCACCGGCTCCTGAGTTATAAAATATTTATAAGTGCCTTTTTTTAGTTCGGGGCCACCCCAGCCATCCATATCCATTACAAACTGAACATCATTGCGCAGTTTAATATCCTGATAATTGGTTACCATACGTTTGGTAAAACGGTGCACTACAAAAATTTTGGGTGGCAGGTTATATTTTTTAGCTAAGGAACTTAAATAGCCGGTTACATAGTTAATATCTTCGGCATCAAAAGTGCCAATGCGTTTGCCAGGTACACTCCCCTCTTTCATTGAAAATTCAGGATCAATGCCAAAATGTACATTGGGCATACGCAGGTATTTCTCCAACAGCGGCAGCTCGGTTTGTACGGTACTAAAGCCAACCTGTATATCTAAAAATACCAGGGCGTTAATACTTTTAGCCATACTCAGCACACTATCAATCTGTTTAAAAGGCATCCGCAAATTATGCAGCCCATTACGACCGGCATCGGCCTGGGCGGTTACACATATATAGTGCAGGGCGGGTATTACAGGGGTGTTTGGGTCGGCAGCTTCCCAGTTCTTTACTTCGTCCTTGAGTTTGGCCAGCATGGTTTTAGGCGGATACTGTCCTAATATACCCATATTTTTAGAGTACATATTACCATAGTAGGCAACCACACGATTGAATGGCAAAATAGCGCCCGGTGATGGATAAGGCGCTTTTTTTACCGGCCAGCGGCCCGTTTTATCGCCATTGGCCAGCCGTTTCATTAAAGAATCATACTGTAGCGTATCAAGTACCAGGATGCTTTTAAGCGTGGTATCTTTAGCTATAGGCCTAAAATTATTATTTGCGTAAACCTTATTAAAAGAACCAATTAAACAAACAGCAGTAACTGTTAACAATGCAAGTCCTGTTTTGATTCTCTCCAATTTTATAAAGTTTAATTTAACGTTAATGTATCTTATTCAATACTCTTGCCCCGCATAGCCGTACTAATAGCCTGATCCATCAGGCGCTCAGCAAACGGGCGGGTAAATTCATTTATTTCGTCAATACGCTTCAATATCAGATCCTTATCTCCTGCGGCTATAGCAGCTTTTAGTGCAGCCAGATGCTCATTGGTTTTTTTGGTTTCTTCCGTTGTAACGTAGCTGCCGTTCTTTTGCAAAAACCGCTCCACAGTGTAAACCATTTGTTCGCCTTCGGTACGGGCCTCTATCAACATGCGCTGATCTACATCGTCTTTGGCATGCACAATACTATCCATCAGCATTTGCTCCACCTGCTCATCAGTGATGCCATAAGTGGGTTTTACCTCCACCTCCTGCTTTACTCCCGAACGCAGTTCAATGGCTTGTATAGTTAATATACCATCGGCATTCAGCAAAAAGTTAATATCCACCTTAGGGAAACCAGCCGGCATGGAGGGGATGCCTTTCAGGTTAAACTCGGCCAGTTTACGGTTTTCTTTGATCAGATCACGTTCGCCCTGGTAAACGGCAATTTTCATATTCACCTGTCCGTCAACCGAGGTAGTGTATTGTCTACCACCTTTGGTAGGCACTTTGGAGTTACGCGGGATAATGACATCCATTAAACCGCCCATGGTTTCGATACCTAAAGAAAGCGGGGTAACATCCAGCAATAAAATATCTTTACGGTTACCGGCCAAAATATCAGCCTGTATAGCAGCGCCCAAAGCCACCACTTCATCAGGGTTCAGATCATCATGTACCGGGCGACCAAAAAACTCAGCCACCATTTTTTTAACTAATGCTGTACGTGTAGAGCCGCCAACCATAATTACCTCATCAATCTGGCTGGTGATCAGTTTAGCATCTTTCAGCGCGTTTTTGCAGCAGGTAATAGTTTGCTGTACTTTGGGCAATATCAGTTCCTCAAAAGCGATGCGGTCGAGCGTACACCAGATGTCCCCTATCTTTTCGTTAAACAGGCTTTGATGCGCAAATGCTTTTTTGGCTTCTTCGGCTTTAAGGCGCAGTTGCTGGGCCAACTCGTTATTGGTTATAATTTCGGCCTTGTTCAGGCTGTTTTTTTCGATCCAGTAATCAACAATGATACGGTCAAAGTCATCACCACCTAAAAAAGTATCGCCATTGGTTGCCAATACTTCAAAAATACCATTCTGTATTTGCAGTATGGATACATCAAACGTACCACCGCCCAGGTCATATACGGCTATAGTTTTTGTTTCCTCGGGATCAAGGCCTATACCATAAGCCAAACTCGCCGCTGTTGGTTCATTTACAATACGTAATACATCCAAACCGGCCAGTTTACCGGCATCACGTGTGGCCTGGCGCTGCGAATCGTTAAAATAAGCAGGTACCGTAATAACCGCACGGTTTACCGGGGTTTTTAGGGCGTGCTCCGCGCGGGCTTTCAGCTCTTTTAATATCAGGGCCGATAGCTCAATCGGTGTATAAAACTTATCGCCAACCTTAATCTTTACCAGACTTTCTGTATCATCATCAATAACCTTGTATGAGAAAAAATCCTTATAATTTTCTATATCGTGGTAGCTGCGGCCAAGCAATCGCTTAACTGAGAAAACGGTATTCTGAGGATCGGTAATTAAAAATTCTTTGGCCTCATTACCCACCAAAACATCGCCGGTTGGACCAAAATGCACTACTGAGGGTACTAAAACCCCTTTGCCTGTATCGTTAATTACATGCGGGTTTTTCTCCGGATTGATAAACGCCACAAGGGAGTTTGTAGTACCCAGATCAATACCTACAATAATATCTTCTTTTTGTATAGCACCTGTTGCCAGGTTGATAGAAACTTTAGCCATTATATTACCTTAACAAGCCGCAAATGTACTTAGTTTTGATTGATGGTGTGTCTTTTGAATCTCGAATTATGTTTTTTGTATGAACCGGTATTTTGTATGAACCGGGATTTGGATGGATTAAGGGATTGCCCGGATCAAATAAAAAAAATTTCATTCTGGGTGATAACGAAGAATCTATTTACCGATATGCATGTTCACGAATATCCTTCGTTCCAGGATGACAAATATATTGTACCTGTAATCCCTTAATCTCTTTAGCAATCCCGGTTCTGACAATCACACCGCCACAGACTCCGCAGATCTAACTCTGGCCTCAACCACTATTAATGACAACAGCAGTATCAGACCGATAGCAAAAAAACAATCAAGTACCAGAGCCGAGTCGCGCATTTCGTGGGTTAGAGCCTCTACAAAGCCAAAGGTAAATAAGCCTACCACGATAGACAGCTTTTCGGTAACATCATAAAAACTAAAATACGATGCTGTATCCGGAATGTTTTGGGGGATATATTTTGAATAAGTTGATCGTGACAACGACTGCACCCCCCCCATAACTAACCCAACCAATACCGCTGCCGCATAAAACTGGTTTGCATTGCCAATAAAGTACAGGCCGCCGCATATCACACACCAGGTGCCAACTATAGCTGCCAGCACTTTGGTATTACCATATTTAGTCGACATTTTTGCAGTAATGGCAGCGCCAATGATAGCTACTACCTGTATGATCAGGATGATGGCGATCAGGTTTTCTTCGGGCATTTTTAATTCCTTAGCTCCAAAATTAGCAGCTACCAGCAGGATGGTTTGCACCCCTACTGAATAGAAAAAGAAAGCCGGCAAAAAGCGTTTTAACAAAGGCAATTCCTTTACCTTTTTCCAAACTTTGGCCAATTCCTTAAAACCGCCGGTTAACACATTGTACTGATGTGAGCCTGCATTGGGAACACCTTTCGGCAACAAATAAAACGGAATGAGCGAGAAACCTATCCACCAAACGGCTACTATTAAAAATGAAAATCGTGCAGCAAAATCACCTGTCATGCCAAATGTTTCGGGAAATAATACAAACACAAAACAAAGTACCTGTACCACAATACTACCCGCAAAACCATAGATGAAACCCTTTGCGCTAACCGCGTCCTGCTGATCTATAGTAGCTATTTGGGGGAGATAGGAGTTATAAAATACAAAACCGCCGCAATAGCCTATTGATGCCAGTCCGAAGCAGATCATACCGAACTCAAAGGTATCCATGGTAAAAAAGAACAATCCGGCACAAGCCAAACTGCCCAACCATGTAAATAGCTGCATATACAGTTTTTTATGCCCTTTGTAATCGGCTATAGACGTTAGTATAGGCAGCAAGAACGCTATAATAAGGTATGATAGCCCTAAAATATATGTTGACAATACTGTGTTTACATAATCGTGCCCGAAGAATGATACGATATCACCCCTTTTGTTCTTAAATGTTGTGATGTAGACAAAATAAGACGGGAATATGGTTGAGGTGATCACCATGTTGTATGACTGGTTGGCCCAATCAAACATGGCCCAGGCCCAAATGGTTTTCTTATTGTTTTTAGCTGCTTCCATGAAATTTTTGAATGACTATTTTATACCGTAATGATCATTCATCAGTTTTACAAAAATAGAGCCCGGCAATATGGCTTTAAGTGTAGGCACAATAGTTTGCCCAAGCGCGCCTACCAGGTAGTTGTGAGCGGGGTTAGATTTGGCTACTATTTTACAAACCTGTGCTGCTACTTTACCAGGATCGCCACCAATGCTTTCGTCTTTTTCCATGCTGGCTACAGCAGCTTCAAATTCTTTTTTAAGTTGTTCGTTCGGTAATGTAAATGGTAATTTTTCACGGCTGCCAGTAAAGTCTGTTTTAAAATCGCCGGGGTTTATTACAGAAACTTTAACGCCCGTGTTTTGCAGCTCCATGCGCAGGCTTTGGGAGTAACCTTCAATAGCAAATTTTGAGGCACTGTATAAACCCTGGTATGGCAAGCCAAATAAACCGGCCAATGAACCTATATTGATCACCAGACCCTGCTTTTTTTCGATCATACCGGGTAAAACAGCGCTGCATACCCGTACCACACCAAAAAAGTTCACTTCAAATTGTTTTTTGGCAGCATCAACGGGCATGGCATATAGCGGTCCTGTAATTCCGTTACCTGCATTGTTCACTAATACATCTATCTTACCTTCGGCTTTTATAATTTTTTCGACCGCTGCATTTACCGATGCATCATCAGTAACATCCATTTGTAGTGGGGTAAATGATACATCCTTTATACGTTTTATATCACGGCTTGTACCGTAAACCGTATGCCCCTGAGCCGAAAGTGCATTGGCCGTAGCTAAGCCTAAACCAGATGAAGCCCCGGTTACCAAAATTATTTTTTTCATTTTTTAATTAATATGCAATGATTTTTGCGCTTGATAATTTGAACCGTGAAATTATGATTTATCAGCTATAAATTTATAAATATTGAATATTAAAGAAAGTAGCTGAATTTGGGGATTTTTGACAGGTTAATTAACAAATCAGTAATATTGATAAAGCAAGGTTTTTTATAATCGCTTGCTTTTTATCATTTTAAAAAGAGTTTTTTTCTTGAATCATAACAACTATCTTTGATCATCAGATGATATGATGAATGCTGTTATTAACAAAAGATCGCTTGCCGAAGAGGTTGCTGAGCAACTGCGTGCAGCTATTGCCGCCAACAACTATAAAGTGGGTGAACAACTCCCCATTGAGCCCGAATTAATGAAACAATTTGGTGTTGGGCGTTCATCCGTGCGCGAGGCCATCAGGATCCTGGCCAATTCGGGCTTATTAAGGGTACAACAGGGCGTTGGTACTTTTATTGAAGCCCACGTGGGTATTACAGAACCATTTCATCAGCGTTTAAAACGTGCCGAAGCGCAGGACCTTGACGAAGTGCGCCAGTTGCTTGAAATGAAAATTGCTGAAAAGGCCGCCGCCAACCATACAGCAGCCGGTATCAGAAAAATAAAAGCCATGCTTGATAAACGAAATGCACTGGCAAAAACAGGTCCGTTGGAAGATTGTATCCAGGCTGATATTGATTTCCATATGAGCATAGCCGAGGCTGCCGGTAACCCGATCCTGACGGATTTATACCAATCATTTTCATTACACCTTAAAACCTGGTTTTTAAAGATCCATGTTAACATGGATAAATTTAGAGAAACTGATATTTTACATGAAGAGCTTTACGAAAGTATTAGGGACCGAGATGGCAAAAAAGCCTGGAACTGTATTACGCAAATTATAAAACAATAATTCTTTCACCCTAAATCATCAGATGATATGACGAATAATTCAATAGCTCAGCCCTTGGAACAGGTGAAATCCATAGCAGAGAAAACAGTATATTCCATTCTTTTTACCATCAGCCTGTCGCATTTGCTAAACGATATGCTGCAATCTCTTATACCCTCTATTTATCCGCTTGTTAAAACAAAGTATAATTTAAGTTTTAGTGATATTGGACTCATTACACTAACCTATCAACTTACAGCCTCGCTCTTACAACCTTTTGTAGGCATGTATACCGATAAAAAACCCAAACCCTATTCATTGTCGGTAGGTATGGGTTTTACTTTATTAGGTTTAATGTGCCTGGCAGTTGCTTCGGGTTTTTACTGGTTATTGTTATCAGTAGGCCTAATAGGGATAGGTTCATCCATATTTCATCCAGAATCTTCAAGAGTAGCACATCTGGCATCTGGCGGCAAAAGAGGATTAGCGCAATCCATTTTTCAGCTTGGTGGCAATGCAGGCAGCGCTTTGGGCCCGTTACTGGCTGCATTAATTATAGTTAGATTTGGGCAAGGCAGTGTAATGTGGTTTTCATTATTTGCCTTATTAGCCATCATCATTTTAGCTTACATTGGCAACTGGTATAAAGGCGCTATCATACCTAAAACAAAGGCGAATAAGGTAAACGTTGAAAAACACCCTTTTTCTGCAAGACGAGTTTCCATTTCCTTAGGGATCCTGATCGTGCTCATTTTTTCTAAATACTTTTACCTGGCCAGCATGACCAGTTATTACACTTTCTACCTGATAGATAAGTTTCATCTGAGCGTGCAAAGCTCGCAAATTCATTTATTTATTTTCCTGGGTGCGGTTGCAGCAGGTACAATGGCTGGGGGGCCACTGGGCGACCGTTTTGGCCGTAAATATATCATCTGGATATCCATACTTGGGGTTGCTCCGTTTACCATGATGCTGCCTTACGCCAATTTATTCTGGACAACCATCCTTTCCATGATTATTGGCCTTATCATTTCTTCGGCATTCTCGGCCATACTGGTTTACGCGCAAGAACTGATGCCTGGAAAAGTAGGTATGATAGCCGGTTTGTTTTTCGGGTTTGCTTTTGGTATGGGCGGTTTAGGATCAGCCATACTTGGTAAACTGGCCGACAGTACCAGCATCAATTATGTTTTTCATGTATGCGCATATTTGCCATTGATCGGCATCCTGACCGCGTTTTTACCTAACCTTGAAGTAAAAAGAAAGAAAATTGCCTGAAGATGCTGTACCTCCTCCGCTTTACTACATTCTTTTGCATGAGTTTAACGTTTTACAGAAATACCCGGGTAAGCTAATTCCCGGGTATTTGTTTGTAGTTTAATGAATAGTAATCAGGTTTAGGATGTAGGGCTAAATTTATTTTCTGAGTGTTAGAATAATTAGAGCCGTGTTCAGCAAAAGTAATGCAGGTTGTGCAAATGTTGTAATGGTGTTTATCTTATCGTTACGTATAGCACGCCTGTTTTGTTCAACATAAATCATATCCTGGTTTTGAATAATAGTTGATGGATTTGATAAAGCTGCCACATCATCCAGATCATCCTCAATTATTTGCTTGCTTTGCAGCCCTCCCCCTCTTAAAATTTTAACCTTCTTTTCATTCCCTTTCTCTGTAAGGCCACCTGCTTCGCCAAGTATCTCCATCAGGGTAGTTTCCTCTGAATTTTCTAAAAGAAACGATACCTCAGTTCCAAGCTCCTTGGGTTGATAAATTTTTACGCGTGCTGACACGATAGATTCAAAATGATCTGCGTAGGAGTTGATAATCGGTCAAACATTCATTTCGTTCACTTAAGAGATGAATAAAACGTTCAGCTATAAATTTACATACATTCATAAACTTATTAATTAACCTACAGATCAACTAAAACTTATAATGCAGGGAAAGTCATGCTATGATCACAACAAATTGATCAAACCAACTTCGTCCTGATACTTTTATAATATGGCAGCCTTCTCATCACAGCTATTTGAATTATTAAAGTCATACGTTTTAGCCAACTCTCATCTTACGCATATAGAAGCCAGTGATTGTAAGGTTCTTTCTGCGCAAATTAGTGTTAAAACAAACCATACCGTAAGCGAAACCACTTTAAAACGTATATATGGATTTGCCCTTAGCAAGTTTAAACCATCATTATTTACTATTGATGTATTATCAAACTATTGTGGTTATAAGGGATGGGAAGACTTTTGCGAAAAACAAGACAAGGAATCCTTTAAAACAAATCATGAAAATATTGATTGGAACTCTCTGAGCCATAAAGCTGCAAAAATCACAAACTTTACATTGCAAGCCTTAAAAAACAAATCAGGTATTCCTTTTAATCAAAGTATAAAAAGGAATTTTCTTGATAAACATTTTGATGAGTTTTTAAAAGGCGACTATGCCGCAACCGTTTTGACAGCTCCCCCGGCTTATGGAAAAACAATAGCACTATGCCATTGGGTTGATGAGAAACTGGCGTTAAATCTTACTTCGGGCAATAACGATATCATTTTATTTTTTAGCAGCAATACCTTAATGAATGTTTTAATTAGTGGTAAAGATTTTAATGATTGGTTATTGGCATTATTAGGTTACACGCTCGAAGAAGATATTATATCATTATTAGATAACAATAAACACAAAGAAGGCAACTTTTATCTGATCATTGACGGCCTGGACGATCATATGTTTAAAAATAACTGGTTTCAGCTTTTACTTGATCAGTTAATGGATATTTTTTCTTTTTATCAATCACACAGATGGTTTAGGCTGGTTTTAACTATGCGTTCAGCAAACTGGATCAATAACCGGCATATGCTGGATTATGAAAATCCCAAATGGTTTACCGGGGTAATTACAGACCAGCAGATGAATAGCAACGTTCCCCTATTTAATATACAGGAAATAAAAGATCTGTGCTTCAAAATAAATCCGGAAATTCAAACACAGATAACTGCCGAGGTTGCAGGCAGCTTTAACCATCCACTTTATTTTCAGTTTTATTATAAACAACATAAAGACAACTTTTCACTTAACAACATTGATCATACCAGTATCTATGATCTTATTTCAAACTTTGTACTTAATAAAATTTACCTGGGGCATCATGCTAACGAAAAAATATTGCTGTTGAAAGGCCTTATAGAAAACATGGACTTTAAAAAGCGGGAATATGATGTGGATAAATTAAAAGTAAACAGTTTATTTAATCAATACAGCCAGGCATACCGGGAGTTACTAAGTATAGGTTTTGTAAAGGAAACAAATACAAGCAGCGATTCGCAATTTAACACCTATGTTCAATTTGGGAACAGTAATTTTTTAGAATTGGCCATAGCTAATAAATTGCTGCAAGATAATAACAAGGTATTTGATCCCCATTTAATTAAAGCTATTAACCAATTACTCTTTAACAATGAACTCAAGGTTGCTATTATTAAATGGTGTGTTGTGCACGCCGTTAAGAACGGGCAGCTGGAAAACATTTCACTTTTATCCAAAACCGATCTTAACTCCAAAGAGAAATTAGAGCTGATCATTTTTTTAGGTGATCTGCTCAATAAAGCCTATTCTTCCCCAAATAATGCCGGGGCAACAGCCAGTTACTTTAAACAAGATTGTAGTGATGGGTTGTTTTATTACTTTTTGGGACTGGAATTTATAACTGTAGATTACAAAAAAATACTGCAAATCTTACTAAAATTTGAACTATCTAATCATAAAAAGATCCTAACCCATACTGGGTTGGCCATTACTGCCATCCTTCAGTTAGATATGGCCTCATTAGAAGGATATTTAACAAAACTCAACAACTTTCCGCCCGAAGATTACCAGCAATTCACGATCAGTCCCTTAGACTGCCTTACGGCAATATATTACTTTTTTAAGTATGGTATAATTAAAAAGGATTTCTTTATTAATATCACCCGTTTCTACTTTAACCCCCCAAGGCAAAACGGAAATTTAAATTATAGCCCTACAAATGATCTTATTTATTTACTGGCTGGCTTCACGCTTTTAATATGTCAAAAACCACGAAAAATGTTGCGGTACCTCAATGTACTTCAAAAACTATATGTTAAAGATTCGGAAGAAGCTCCCAGTTATACCTTTTTTTTTAATATTCTGACTGCTGACGCGCACTTTTTACTGGGCAAAGTAAAAGAACTTAAAGCTATTCATGATACTATTTCTGAATTGTTTAAAACAAAAGAGAACTCATTTACATCGTCCATGAAACTGGCATTTTATAGCCTCAAAATTAAAAAAGCAATTCTTAACAACGATTACACCGCCATTCCCGGTTATTTTAAATATTTAAACCAGGCCGCTGATAAATCAGGGAACAAGTTTTCAAAAATATTTACGATAAACTTATTGATCAGTCAACCTTCAATCGTAAAACAGGATCCGGCATTTTATAAACAATTAGCTTATAATAATGCCAAAATACTACGCGAATGCAATTTAAGCCCCGAAACATTCTCAAGGCCGGATTCTTTCAACTAACCCAACAATTTGTTTATCCTTTTAAGAAATAGAAAGACAGCTTCAACCTCCGGCTTTTGATTTTCTAATACTTATTTCTTCTGGTAAAATAACTAATGTGGTAAAATAGACCTCCATACAACGGTTTTATCAGCTGTTTTTGCCTTATTAGGCAAAATATTTCATACATATTATATATAATAATCAATTATTTTTAAACAGAAAACGTTTAAGTAGATCGACTACACTCAAAATCTAACAATTAAGTCTAATTTTAAATCACTGTGATTTTTAGTTATATGCATATAACCCATTACAGGTTAAACCAATTTATGAACAAACACTAATTAATTAAAATTATTAGGCGTAACTATATATCCAATAATTTAAGGCAATAGCAAAATAATTAATAAATACCATATAATCAATCATTTACAAATACAAAAAATCATCAAGCAGCTAACATCGCAAGTAATAGTTAAAAAGATTTTTTTTCTATTGACGGTTTTATAACATCTACCTTAATCTGTTTACAATGAAAAATTCAGGGTACCTTAAACTCACAATTCGTTTGTTGCTTACGCAACCAGTTAGAAATCCATTTTTTAAATAGTTGTTAACTTCTAATTAAAGGAAATATGATTCCTATTGCTATTATCTATGACAATAATACATAATAACCATACAATCAATTACTTAAAATTAAAACTAATTATTAATCATCTATTTAAAAAATAATAACATGAAATAAAAGCTAATGTTCACTTGATGTTTTGATAATATACGCATCATTCCTTTGCAAACGGAAAAAATGCTATTTCCCGAGTTCAACTAAGTTCGTAATTTATTCAAATCTCTTTATGAAAAAAATTTACCATAGTTTTTTTAAGAAAACTCATCCCTTGTACAGACAAAGCTTATTGTTAGCTTGCGCTGTATTATTTACCGCGTTATCGGCATTCTCACAAACCGGCAGGATTGTAAAAGGAACCGTAACCGACGAGACCAACGCGCCTTTACCGGGTGTGGTGATAACTGTTAAAAGTTCAGGTAAATCCGCCACTACTAACGGCAATGGTGGTTACACCGTTACAGTTGGCGGCGCTGATGATGTTTTAAAATTCACATTTTTAGGATCAGTACCAAAAGAAGTTATTGTTGATGGTAAAATGTTAATTAACGTTACACTGGTAACCGATATCAAACAACTAAAAGATGTAGTAGTTATTGGTTATGGTACTTCGAGCCGTAAGGATGTTACGGGCGCCATAACCTCAGTAAAAGCCGAAGATTTTAACGCGGGTGTATTAACTACCCCTGCCGAGCTATTACAAGGTAAGGTAGCCGGCTTAAACATTACCAAAAGCGGTGACCCCAACAAACAACCCTCAACTATTTTAAGGGGGCCATCAACTTTGCGCGACGGTGCTACTCAGCCATTTTATGTAATTGATGGTGTACCGGGCGCTTCTATCGATTTATTGGCACCAGCCGATATTGAAAGTATCGATGTATTAAAAGATGCATCATCAACAGCTATATACGGTTCACGTGCTGCAAATGGTGTAATCATGGTTACAACCCGTAAAGCTAAAGCAGGTCAAACCAGGTTAACATATAGTGCATACGGCGCTGTTCAAAATGTATCAAAAAATATTGATGTACTTACCGGTGATGAACTGCGTAAGTATTTAACCGATAATGGTGTACCTAAGCTAAGCGCAGCCGATGACGACGGCTCAAATACCAACTGGCAAAAGCTGGCCGAAAGAACCGGTTATTCTCAAAACCATAACCTTTCTTATGGTGGAGCCGGTACCAATTCAGAGTACGGTGCAAGCGTAAATTATTTAAAAAACAACGGTATATTGAAAAACACCAGTCTGGAGCGTACTGTTTACAAAGGCTATATCAACCAGCGCTTTTTTAATGATCGTTTAAAATTAGGTATCACGCTTACCAACAGCGTCACCAAAAACAACGATATATTCCAAAGCCAGGTATTATCGGGCATTTTGTTCTATTTGCCGACGGTGGGCCCTTTTAACCCTGATGGTACTTATAAAGAAAACTACACCCGTACAGGCAGCGGGCCATTGAACCCTCTATCGTTAATTGACAATAACTTTACCAAAACAGAGAACAACAAAACCCTGATCAATGGTTTTGCCGCAGTAGATATCTTAAACGGTTTAAAATTCACCATATCAGGATCAACCCAAAAGGAACAAAACAACGTTAATACCTATTCCACCAGTCAGTCTGGCATATACGTTAGCGCAGGTGGTGTAGCTGCGCGCAGTGCTTATACCAATACCAGTAACGTAGTTGAAGCCTATTTTAATTACGATCGCATTTTTGGTCGGCATTCCCTTAAATTGTTAGGTGGTTATTCTTATCAGCAGGATCGTAACGGTGATGGATTCGGGGTACAAACCCAGGGTTTCTCCAACGATGCTTTAACGTATAATTATTTAGCATTCTCTAATCCTACCCAGCTTTCGCAGATTATTTTTAATCCAAGTTACAATATAAATGGGGCTACCCCGCCAACCTATATTTCTACTTTAAGGCTGGTATCTTTTTATGCCCGTGCACAATATCAATTTGCCGACAAGTATTTACTGCAGGCCTCATTAAGGGAAGACGGATCTTCGGGTTTCGGTTTAAACGTTCGCCATGGCTACTTCCCTGCGGCTTCTGCCGGGTGGAAGATCACCAGCGAGGATTTCATGAAATCTGTTCCGGTTATCAGCGATCTGAAATTAAGGGCCGGTTATGGCGTATCCGGTAACAGTGCAGGGTTCGACGCCTTTACCGCTCAGTTAATTTACGGCGTGCCTCCAGGTGGCGGCAAATTTTTAAGTAATGGTAATATAGTTAACCCTATCGGCCCTGTACGTAATGACAACCCTGATCTGAAATGGGAAAGTACTGCCACTACCAACATAGGTTTGGACTTTGGTATCCTCAACAATCGCATTACCGGCTCCGTTGATTATTATATCAAGAAAACCTCTGATCTGATCACTACCCTCCAGGTATCAACTACCCAATATTTTTATCCGTTTTTAACCGCAAACGTAGGTAAAATGAAAAATAGCGGTATTGAGGTGGTATTAAACGCCGTACCTGTAAAATCGGGTGCTTTTACATGGCGCACTTCATTAAATTTTTCACATAATAAAAACGTGGTACAAAGTTTATCACAGGGTGGCCTGGTTCTTCCATACATTCAAACTGCTCAGTTAGGTGGTAAAGGTCAGTCGGGCAATTACAGCCAGATCATACAACCAGGTTATGCTCTTGGTACTTTTGACCTGTGGCACTATTTGGGCAAAAATGCCAACGGTGTTAGTACCTATGAAAAAGCCGATGGATCAACAACGGCCGCACAACCCCTTACTACCGATCAGTTTATTAAATACGATGCACAGCCTAAACTGATATACGGCTGGAGCAACAGTTTCTTCTACAAAAACTTCGACTTTAACTTCCTGGTTCGTGGTGTGTATGGCAACAAGATCCTGAACGCGACACTGGCCTCGTTAAATAACCCGGCCGACTCCAAACTGCAGAATATACCCAGATTTACTTTAGGCGAATCGTTTAAAGATATCAATGCTTATCTGATCTCAGATCGTTTCCTGGAAAGTGGCTCATACCTGCGGTTGGATAACGCCACCATTGGTTATACCATTAAGCCGCACATTCAGGCGTTTAAGAGCCTGCGCTTTTATGCTTCGGGTAATAACATTTTCATCATTACCAAATACCGTGGCGTTGACCCGGAAATTGATATGGGCGGTTTAACTCCAGGCATTGATAACAGGAATTTTTATCCGAAAACACGCACCTTCAGTCTAGGTCTAACCGCATCATTTTAATAACAGTTAAACAAACAAAAATGAAAAAGATATTCATATTATGTGCCGCGATAGTTGTGACGATAGGCACATTCTCTTGTACAAAATTAGATGTACCTGTTGAGTCGCAATACGTAAAATCAAACTTCCCGGTAACCGATGCCGATTATACCGCATTACTGGGTACTATTTACTCTAACCTTTCATCAAACTACGCGGTACCTTACTGGCGTATGCAGGACATGTCGACAGATGAGGCCATTTTACCAGCCCGTGATGGTAACTTTGACGATGGTGGCCAGTACAGGCAATTGCACTACCATACCTGGACATTTGACCATCCCAACGTAATAGGTGTTTGGCAGTGGGGTTTTGGTGGTATCAACACATGTAACCGTATTATCAGTGTTATCAATACGTCTCCGTCATCAGCTGCAAAAAAGGCATCTTCTATTGCCGAAGTTAAAGCGATGCGCGCCCTCTACCTTTATTTCATGATGGATCTGTACGGTAATGTGCCTATCATTACCGATTTCCCGGTAACCGCACAACCAGCAACACAACCGCGCGCCAAGGTATATGCCTTTATTGAAAGCGAATTAAAAGCTGTTTTACCATTGCTACCAGCCAAAAGCAGTAACGCGACAACAAACGTATCACAATACGGTCGCCCAACTAAGGGAATGGTATTTGCCTTGCTTGCAAAAATGTACCTGAACTCTGGTGTATACACCGGCACCAACCGCTACCAGGAAACCGTAACCATGTGCGATAGCGTACAAGCCAATACCAACTATTTTCTGGATGCTAAATACAGGGACATATTTTTACCAACTAACGGTCCGGCCATCAATGAAACCATATTCGCTGTTCCTTATGACCAGCAAATACCAGGTAATCAGTTTACCCGTTTCGGTTTCTTTTATTACCTGGTACAGGCGTATGGTTTTAACGTAGGTATAAGCATCGCGATGAGCACAACTCCTGAATTTTATAACCGCTTTAACATTCCAGGTGATGATCGTACCAAAACATGGCTGGCAGGCCCGCAATTTTATCCGGATGGCAACGGTGGTTTCACCAACCAACCGGTTTACTACCCGGCACCATATACCACTACACAAATCAATCTCATCCCTACATTAACCTTAACAGGATTAAAACCGATGGATGTGGGTAATGACGTGCTTACCTCACAATCTGAAGGGGTAAGATCGATCAAATACTATCCTGATGTTAATATTATACAGGCAACCCGTTTAAATAGTAACGACGTACCGGTATTTCGTTTAGCCGATGTTTACCTGATGAAAGCCGAAGCCTTATTACGCGGGGCCACACCAACTACCACAAACGGCGAAACACAAACCCCTTTAACATTGGTAAACAAACTGCGTACCCGTGCCCACGCCGAAGTTGCCTCATCAATTGATTTGAACGGATTGTTGGATGAACGTGCGCGTGAGCTGTCATGGGAAGCATGGCGCCGTAATGACCTGATCCGTTTCGGGCAGTTTGAAAAAGAATATCCACTACCAGTGGTTGGTGGCAAAACGGACGATCTGAAAATGAATACTGACCCAACAAGGAGATTGTATCCCGTTCCGTCTACCGAGTTAAAAACCAATCCTAACCTGGTTCAAAACCCTGGTTATTAATGGTAACTACATCATAAAAAGGGGGGCTGCTATAAAGAGCAGTCCCCCTTTTTATTTACAAAATGGTAATATATATAAAAAATTTCTTAACTATCTGGTAACGTTTAAAACACACTTAACCGGTATCTTAGTGCAACAAAAACAATTAACGATGCAAGCAGCAAGCTTTTGCCTAAAGCACCTGAAATTATTGTTATCCGCTCTTCTGGTAATCACTGCCTTTAACTCCTACTCCCAAAATGTACCGCTCGATAACGCCTTTGCTCATAATGATTATTGGCACAAACGGCCGTTATATGACGCATTGGATAATGGTTACACTCATATTGAAGCCGATATTTATTTAAGAAAAGGAAAACTTATCGTTGCCCACCTGTTTCCGCTTTTTAAAAGGCACAGAACACTTGAACGCCTTTATCTTGATCCATTGTCAGCCTGCATTAATGGTTCCAACGTGCAGGCATCCCGTATGGTTTATCCGCTCATGCTGATGATCGATATTAAATCAAATGCAAACAAAACCTACGAGGCTTTGTCAGCGGTACTTGAAAAATACCGGTCGATACTTTCAGGATATGAAAACGGCGTGTTTGTACAACGCCAGGTCACCATTGTTATAACCGGGCATAAGCCATTTGACATATTAAAAAATCAGCAAAACCGCCTTGCTTTTATTGATGAGGACCTGATGAATGTTCAGCAGGATACCCTGGCAACAAATGTTTACCGAACCGCAAGCTGCAAATATTCAAGAATAATAAACTGGAACGGCATCGGTACATTCCCTGTACTGCAAAAACAACGCCTGCGCACTTATGTGAGTATGGCGCACAAATACGGCAAAAAAGTAAGATTGTGGGCCTCGCCCGAGAACCCTGCTGTCTGGAACGAACTACTTGACTGTGGTGTTGACCTGATCAATACTGATAAACTCCCCGAACTAAAAAATTTCCTAACCAGGCGTATCGCCTTTTCCGCAAGTGTAAAATAGAAACTTCTGTTTTTTATTAAACATTAAGTTTAAACTGTAGTGATGTATAATTAATTATTTCATAACCTAAAATTAGCATTATCTAAAAGTAACAGACATACTTTTAATTCATCGTGCTAACTTATAAATATGGGTTATATTATTATAAATATTCTATATCCTCAATAAACACAGCATATAACACTTTGCAGAAAATATTTGCCTGTTAAACAAATTAGTGATCAAACTATAAATGCAGAAAATACTGTTTATTACCGGTTCTGTAAACCAAACATCACAAATGCACCAGATAGCAACAGAACTCCCGGAGTTTGATTGTTGGTTTAGCCAATTGTTTACAGACAACCGAATATTAAACCTGCTTATAAACCATACTTCGTTACTTAAAGGAACGGTATTATCAGGCCAGTTCAGAACAAGCGCTGAAGGTTACCTGAGGCGCCACAACCTGCAAATTGATTTTGGTGCCAGATTAAACAGTTATGACCTTGTAGTTTTTTGCTCCGATTTAGTGGTGCCTTCACGCTTGCAGGAATATAAAACCATATGGGTACAGGAAGGCATGGTTGATAAGTATACCTTATTGAGCAAGCTGGTAAAAAAGCTCAGGCTACCTCCTTTTTTTTGCGGTAATACCTCATTAAACGGTTCCTCAAACGTGTGCGATATTTATTGTGTTGCATCACCTGGTTATGAACAATTCTTTATAGAAAAAGGAGCTGACAGCAAAAAAACTGTAGTAACCGGTATGCCCAATTATGATAACCTGAAACAGTTTTTAACTAATGATTTTCCGCATCATGGTTATGTTATGGTGGCCACTACTGATATGCGCGAAACATACCGGATTGAAAATCGGCCCGCTTTTATAAAAAAAGCGGTACAAATAGCCAATGGCAGGCAAATGCTTTTTAAGCTTCACCCCAATGAAAATATTAAGCGCGCAGAAAGGGAGATCCGTAAACATGCTCCGGCCGGAACTATGATATTTAGCTCAGGCAATACCCAGCACATGATCGCCAATTGCAGCGAATTAATCACCCAGTATTCTACAGTGGTATACACAGGCATTGCTTTAGGTAAAAAAGTTCATTCCTGGTTTAATCTGGAACAACTAAAAAAACTTGCCCCTCTTCAAAACGAGGCCAGTTCGGCTAAAAATATAGCCCAAATATGCCGCGGATATATTTACCATACCGACGATAAACAGCATTTTAACCCTCAAGAAGCACTAAACAATAAAGTATCACAAATTTTAAACGACGAATTATTGATAAACTATTAATACATATATAAATGGCAGATAAAGTGTTGATCATTGTACAGGCGCGTATGGCATCGAGCCGTTTACCTGGTAAAGTAATGTTACCCGTAGTGGATAAAAGCCTGTTGGCTTTAATGATAGAGCGGCTGCAAATGATACAGCATAAGGCAACCATAGTTATAGCCACTACTGTTAGTGCCGATGATGACATCATTGTAGATGAAGCTAATATGCTGCATGTCCCTTACTACAGGGGTGATCAGTTTAACCTGCTTGACCGTCATTACCAGGCTGCTCTATTACATGATGCAGATGTTGTATTAAAGATCCCTTCTGATTGCCCGCTGATAGATCCGTGCATTATAGACGATGTGCTTACCTATTATTTTAAATATAAAGGCATGTATGATTATGTAAGTAATCTGCATCCGGCAACTTATCCCGATGGCAATGATGTAGAGATCATGACGATGGATTGTTTAAAACAAACCTGGAAAAACGCGGATAAAAGTATGGAACTGGAGCATACTACTCCTCATATATGGGAAAATCCTCAGCTGTTCAGCATTGGTAATGTAACCTGGGAAACCGGTTTGGATTATTCCATGTCGCATCGTTTTACTATTGATTACCTGGAAGATTATCATTTTATAAAAACAGTATTTGAAGAGCTTTATCATCAAAATAAAAAATTTTCCTGTCTCGATATCATCAGGTTGCTTAACCGGAAGCCAGATATCTACCAGATCAATGCAGAATATGCAGGCGTTAACTGGTACCGTCATCATTTAAACGAATTGAAAACTATAAACCCGGAGCAAACCCGGGAAATATCCGGGTTCCTGTTAGATACATAAAAAAAAATATAATTTGTGGAAAATAAAAAACATCAATACCACGAAACAGAAGCTATAGCCCTAAAGGTTAGGGAACATATTGTTCGTATGTCAACAGCTGGTGGCTGTTTCACCGGCGCTTCTCTGTCTGCGGTCGATCTCGTTGTATATCTTTATACGGAGTTTTTAAATGTCACGCCGTTCAATTTAAACGACCCCAACCGCGATTACCTGTTCCTGTCCAAAGGGCATGATGTACCGGCATTGTACGGCACGCTGGCCGAACTGGGTTTCCTGCAAAAAGAAAGACTTGAAAAACACCTTTCTTTGGATGATTATATTTACTGGCATCCAAATACCAATATCCCGGGAATTGAATTTCATTCGGGCTCATTGGGTCATTTACCATCGGTAGCGTTGGGCGTTGCTATGGATCTGAAGATCTGTGGCAGCGATAATAAAGTGGTATGCATCATGGGCGATGGCGAACTGAACGAAGGTTCCTGCTGGGAATCTGTCCTGGTAGCCAATGCCTATGGTTTAGACAATCTGATCTTTGTGATAGACCGCAATCATTTTCAGGCCAATATGCGCACAGAGGATCTGATCCCACTTGAACCCCTTGTACAAAAATTTGAGTCATTTGGCGCAGCAGTTAAACGTATAAACGGGCATGATTATACTGCACTGCATAATGCCTTTAGCTCCTATCCTTTTCAAAAAGGGAAACTCAATGTAGTAATTGCCGATACCGTTAGGGGAAAAGGATTACCAAGTATAGAAGAGCGGGCCGACCGCTGGTTCTGCAATTTCTCGGCTGGTGAAATTGACCAGCTTTTACTGGAATTGCACGGGGAGCATACTACTTCATTAACATCAGAAACATTAATTGTTAGATAATTATGACCTACGAAGAATTATTAACAGCAATAGCCCTGAACGATGAACAGGTGATAGTGATGACCGCCGAGAACCGCGCACTGGTGCGTAACCTGCCTGCTGTTTTAGGCAAGCGTTTTATTGATACCGGTATTACCGAGCAAACCATGATAGGTGCGGCCGCTGGTTTGGCGCTGCGCAACCGTATTCCAATAGTACATGCATTGGCTGCTTTTTTAACCATGCGTTCATTTGAGTTTGTACGTACCGATTTAGGTATCGCCAATCTGCCCGTTAAGCTAAGTGGTTTTATACCCGGCTTTTTATCAGATGCCAACGGCCCTGCCCACCAGGCAATTGAAGATATTTCTATTATGCGGGGCATCCCAAACGTAACAGTATTTGCCCCCGCCGATGAAGACGATCTTGTAAAAATGTTGCCTCAGATCTGGCAATCTCCTAACCCGGCTTATACGCGTATCAACACCCGTAAAACCGGTTACGAGCATGAGCCTTTTGAACTGGGAAAAGCCGAGGTTATTTCGGCAGGCACCGATGTAACCATTTTAACCTATGGATTAATGTTTGAGCAGGCGCTGATAGCAATTGATATATTAAAAAACGAAGGTCTTTCTGTTGGCCTGGTGAATATGCGCAGTCTTAAACCGGTGGATGAGCAGGTTATATTGCAAACGGCCGCCACCAGTGAACTGGTTGTTACCTTTGAAGATCATTTTTTAACTGGCGGACTATTTTCCATAGTAGCCGAAGTGCTGTTAAAAAATCAAGCATCCGCCAAAGTGCTGCCCATCGCTTTAAACGAAAGGTGGTTTAAACCGGCATTACTGCCCGATGTATTGCAACATACTGGTTTTACTGGAAAACAGATAGCCGAAAAAATATTAGGCTATCAAACCCTGCATTTACAACCACCTATTTTAACACATGCGTTTTCAGAATAAATAATTGTACGTTATGGCTAATAAAATACAGCTTACCAATAATTATCCCGATATAAGTGAGTCAGACAAGTTGTTTGAACGTGCTTTAAAAGTACAGAAACCGGTTACACAAACGCTGGCCAAAGGTCCGGGTCAGTTTAGCAAAGGCGTGGCGCCAAAATACCTGGTAAAAGGTAAAGGCTCCCACGTTTGGGATGCCGATGGCAATGAATATATTGATTTTAATGCGGCCATAGGCCCTGTTTCTTTAGGCTATGCCTACCCTGTTGTTGATGAAGCCGTTCGCGCGCAGTTAAATGATGGTATCACCTTTTCATTGATGCACCCGCTCGAAGTTGAGCTATCAGAACTTGTACAACAGGTAATTCCAAATGCCGAGGCGGTTAAAATTGCCAAAACCGGGGCCGACGTTTGCTCGGCAGCTATACGTGTTGCCCGTGCATTTACAGGCCGAGATAAAGTTTTTTGCTGTGGTTATCATGGCTGGCATGACTGGTACATAGGCATTACCAGCCGCAATGCCGGTATCCCCGAAAGTATACAGGAGCTTACTTACACTTTTGAATATAACGATATTGAATCGATAAAAGCGGCGCTTGACCAAACCGTTGCAGCGTTGATATTAGAACCTTTTATTTTTGAGGCACCTAAACCGGGCTTTTTACAGCAATTAGCGGAAGTATGCCGTGAAAACGGCACCCTGCTTATTTTTGATGAAATGTGGACGGGTTTTCGTGTTGCATTAGGCGGAGCACAGGAATACTTTAATGTAAAAGCCGATCTGGCGGTTTTTTCAAAGGCTTGCGCCAATGGTATGCCTATTGCGCTGCTTACCGGTCGGGCAGATGTGATGGAATTGTTCAATTCGGAAGTATTTAGCTATACTACTTTTGGCGGCGAGGCTTTATCATTAGCCGCCTGTGTGGCTACCATCAACGAGCTTCGTGATAAAAACGTACCTCAACACCTTGATCAAAACGGTGCCTTATTAAAAGATGGCTACAATCAGTTGGCCATAGCTCAGGGAATGGATCAATATACCCGCTGTATCGGTTTTAATTGCCGCAGCATGGTAACCTTTACCCCCGAAGCAGGCAATGCGCTGGAGTTAAAAACGCTGATGCAACAGGAAATGATAAAACGGGGCATCCTCTGGGCCGGTTTTCATAACATGTGCTACAGCCATACCACCGAAGATATTGATTACACGCTTTTAGCTTACCGCGATGTGCTGTCAATTGTTAAAGAAGCCATTTTAAGCGGCGACATTAAAAGTTATTTAAAAGGCGAAGTGTTGGAGGCTGTTTTCCGCAAGGTGAGCAATTACAATATAAAGCCAAAAGCTGCCGCGCTGTAAGTAATATATGGAACTATTTTCTTTAAAAGGCAAAACGGCTATTGTAACCGGTGCTTTAGGTTTAATTGGTAAAAAGCACTGCGAAGCGTTGGTTATGGCTGGCGCAAATGTAGTAGCTGCCGATATGGATGAAAAAAAGGCGGAAGCCTTTGCTGCAAGTTTAGGTGAACAGCATGGTGGCCTAAAAGTTGATGTAACCAACAAACATGCCCTGGAAATAGCCCGCGATAAAATACTAACCCGTTATGGCAGCATCGATATCCTGGTAAACAATGCAGCTATTAACGATATGTTTGAGAACCCGGCGCTGGCTAAGGAACTTTCGGCTTTTGAAAATTACCCGCTTGAGTCATTTCAGCAATCGCTTAATGTAAATGTAACCGGTGTGTTTTTGTGCTCGCAGGTTTTTGGAACTGTAATGGCCGAACAGCGTTCAGGCAGCATCATTAATATAGCCTCAACCTATGGTATGGTGGGTCCGGACCAGTCCATTTATAAAAACCCACAGGGCGAACAGGACTTTTATAAATCGGCAGCTTACCCGGTTACTAAAGGCGCGGTTGTTAATTTCACCCGCTTTTTGGCTGCTTACTGGGGTAACAAGGGCGTCAGGGTCAACACCCTTTCGCCAGGTGGGGTCGAGAATAATCAGAGCGAATTTTTCATAGAAAACTATTCCGCAAAAACACCATTAGGCCGCATGGCAAAAGCTGGTGATTACCAGGGCGCTTTAATTTTCCTGGCAAGCGATGCATCAGCTTACATGACCGGCGCCAACCTGGTAGTTGACGGCGGATGGACAGCTATTTAAATGTACTTGGTACTAACTACTCGATAGATACCTGAAATTATTAATACAATGCCACAGGAAAAACTACTTACCGTTACCACCATTATACTGGCTTTGTGGGTAATATTGATTATTGCCTGGGAGCGGGTATCCCCCTATCGCAAAGGTCTGTCTTTTTTTAGAGAGGGGTTTTGGATCGACCTGTTTTGGTACACGCTTATCCAAAGCTACTTTTTAAAGATCCTGATATTTGATTACCTGATAGCTCCTGTTCAGCATCATTTTAGCTGGTCGGCCATTCAATTTGTAAAGGACTGGCCGGTGGCGGTGCAGGTGCTATTTTTCCTGGTGACCCATGATCTGTACATTTACTTGTTCCACAGGTTTCAGCATAGTAACAAAGTATTCTGGCGGATTCATGAAGCTCATCATTCGGGTAAGGAAGTTGATTTTTTATCGGGTTCCCGCTCTCATATAGTCGAGATCCTCATTAACCAAACCATTGAATTTGCGCCCATTATTCTATTAGGTGCCGACCCGGCTGTGATACCCATTAAAGCAATGTTGGATGCTATGTTTGGTATGTTTATACACGCCAACGTTAAAGTAAAACTGGGAAAGTTGAAGTACCTCATTAACTCGCCCGAGTTGCATTTGTGGCACCATGCTAACTATCAGGAAGTTTTTCATGCTAACTTTTCAACCAAATTTGCCGTTTGGGATCATTTATTCGGTACCGCCTATGACCCCGGCCATGCACCCGGTAACCAGCGTGAAAACTGGGGCCTGGGCTATGAATTTCCCAAAGATTACTTTTTACAGCACGCCTTTTCTGTTAAGCGCTTCGATGAAAATAATTTACTGAAGTACAAGTGGTTTAAGCGTTATTATAATTTGAGGCCGGCTATACTTTCGGCATTAAGCGCTTTCTGGAAAAAAAGCGTTTCAAAAACAGAAAGTCATCAACCCGAGATATTCAACACACCATTAACACCTCACCAGCAAGAAGAAATTTTGCAATAACCTCATTAATTTTGGCCTGGATATACATCATCATAGCAGCAGTATTTGAAACCGCATGGACATTTTCGGTTAAGTTTTTTAAACTGAGTGACCTGAAATTGCTCACTTGGCATAACTTTTACCGGGTTGACATAAGCTTTCCCTTATTGGCCCCACTGCTTGGCTATATACTTTTTGGCGTAGGTAACGTTTACTTTTTCTCTTTATCCATTAAAGAACTGTCGACAGCTACAGCCTATGCCATTTGGACCGCGGCTACACTCGTTTTAATAAAGATTGCTGAGATAAGTTTCTTTAATAAAACCATTACATGGACCGAGGCTTTTTTTATTTCGCTGATCATGATAGGCATCATGGGCTTAAAGTTTTCTGTAACGCTTATTAATCAAATACCTTAAAAGACAAAACGAAGTTACAGGCTTTTTTGACAGAGCAGTTTTTCTAAATTATCAAGCATTTCTGTCCAGGGGGCTTCTGTTATTTTGGCTGGCACACCTCTTTGGGTCAATGTGAGTTTACAACCGTTAACATCAGGGTCAACGTTAATATCTACAGTAGTAACACAGGGAAAATGTTTAGGTACTTCCAATGAAAAGCTAAGCCGGCGGGGTCCTGTTATTTCCTTATATTGACCAAAATGATCAATCTCTTCATCCCCGCTCAATTCCAAAATAGAAAAACCACCATCAACCCAGCGCTCTATTTTTACACTTACAATTTTGTTCGACGAGTTTTTAAACATCCATAGTTTAATTATCTCGGGGTTTAGCCAGGCGTCAAAAACCCGCTCAGCCGAAACCGGGAAACAATGACTTATTTGAACTGGCTTTAGCATATCGGAGTTTATTATCAACGGAGGACAGACATACCCACTCTATTGCATTATAACGTCATTATCTTCAAAAAGTATTACCTAAAGCTTATTAATTTCCTGCGCCACCCGTTGCGCGGAACGGATACAGGATTCCATACCGCGGCTCATATTATCAGCATAAGTACCGGCAAAATAAATCCTGCCTTCGGGCATCATGATCTGCGGCCAAAACTTATGCATTTCGCCTATTGGAAAAGGCTGCATTTCGCAAGCCGGGGCAAATTTATCTTTCGTCCAGTCCATAGTTAACGCTTGCTCAATAGTATCATGTTTACCCGGATAAACCGCCCTGAAAGCGGCTAAAACACGTTGAGGAGAAATACCACCAGGGCCAAAAGCTTTTAAAATAATCCGGCTGGTATCAACTTCGTTGGTTTCTTCCCAAATAGATGATATATCGGGGTGTTCAAACTCCATATTGATGCTTTTAAAACCATCATTGAGCCAAAACTTTGTACTGGCTTCAAATACATAGAACGGGTGCGATGAATAACCCATACGATTCACCACATATTGCTTTGCCGGTGATAAAAGCGGGCTTATGGGTATATTTTTAAATATGGGCAGCGTAATACAGTTTACCAGCACATCGGCCTTCATTTCCTGTACTTTATCCAAACCGTATGGCTTATATGACACTGTTACGCCTGTGCCATTATGCTTAATGGCCACAACCGGATGATTTAACTTTACCCTTGCACCCAAACGTTTGGCAAAGGCAATGGGTAATTGTTCATTACCATCTTTCAGGTGAAAGGTATCCCCTTCTGAAGGTGGTATACCCCGAAAGTTCATAATCGCTGATCGCCAGAGTACATAAAGGGCTGATGTGGTTCCCCCACCAAGAAACCGGAGCGCACCAGGTGAGGCTCCTTCTTTTTTATAAATTTCGGCAATAGGGATCTTATCGTAATCATCATATCCAACCCCAAAAGGCTGATAGGGATCGGTAAATTTCCCCAGATAAGGCTTTAAATAAAAATCACGTAAAGCATACATGGGATTCTGAGACAAGAATTTTATTTCTTTTTCGTTGAAACCAAACTCAGTAAGTACAGCCGGTTCTTTAAGCATTTCCTGTGTATAAAACTTACCGCCAATCATTTTAAGCGTATGATTGTTTGGCGAAGCTTCAGAGCCTTCGGCATGAGGATACGGGATCACCTTCAGCTTAAATTCATCAGTATACTCAAAAAAACGTTCATAGCCTGGTTTGGTAATATGGTCGGCGCCATAGTCAGCATATAAACCGTCAGACAAGCCATCGCGCCCGGTAAAAACATGCCCGCCATACCTGCCGCTGGCCTCCAGAATAACTACATCATGCCCGGCTTTCATTAGTTCAAAGGCACAGCACAAACCCGTAATACCGGCGCCAGCAACTATTACCTTTTTAGCGTTTACTGATAATTGTTTATTAATAGATTCTGTTTTTATACCTGTTTGCTCCGTAGCGTGTAATATCTGGGGCGCCAAAACGGTGCCGGCACCTGCTATGAGCGTATTTTTAATGAATGCTCTTCTTTTTATGTTCGCCATTCTTATTCCATTGTTTATAGGATGAGGTAATGAGTGCTTGATATAAAGCTAAATATACTATTCTCCAGGTTTATTAAAAAAATTGACTCAGCCGTTAATGAACATTTAGTTAGAATATGCGCCCTTGTATATTTGCTATCAGGTAATGCGCGAGCCCGAATAACACGCTTAAACCAACCAGGTAAATTACATTCATTCTGAACTTTTTTATTAACACGAGTGAGACAATGATCCACGTTAGCGAAATAAGATCAAGATTCCTTATTTCTACCCCTCCGGGGAATATTACATTTTTACCAAGAAACAATGTAAGGTTTAAGATGGCCCCTACTACTACAGCGGTAACTAATCCGAGAATACCCTCAACCAGCGGATTATCTTGTGTTTTTTCAACAACGGGAGCGCCGGCAAAAACAAACAGGAAGCAGGGTAAAAAGGTATAAAAGGTGCTGGCCAGAAGACCAATCGTTCCCATCAGTAATGATCCGTTAAAGTGATTATACCCAGCCATAAACCCTACAAAGGCCAATACGATGATTAATGGGCCGGGCGTTGTTTCGGCCAAAGCAAAACCATCGGTCATTTGCAGATTAGTGAGCCAGTTTAATTTAGATACACTAAATTGCGCAACATACGGTATCACCGTATAGGACCCACCAATAGTAACAAAAGCTGTTTTGGTGAAAAATAGCGACAGACTATCCCAAAAATGAGCATCATCAGTAAATAAATTAAAAAGCACAAAAGGGATGAGCCATAAGAACAGCGCTACCCCAATCAGTTTAAGTATTGGTTTAATTTTAAAGCCGGTTTGGGGCTTAGTGGAATATTTATTTATATAATAACCCTGCTCATCTTCTATCGCTTCTTCTGTTTTTTTATTATGAAATAGTGAAGGGTGCAAATATCTGATGATTAGTGCTAAAATTATAGCTCCTGCCATAATCAGGAGCAAAGAGACATTAAAAAACAACATACACGCAAAAGCGGCTGCAGCTACCGCGAAATGTAAGGGCCCGCGCAAAGCCTTTTGCGCTACTTTAAACAAAGCCACAATAATAAGCGCAATTACGGCCGGCTTTAACCCATTGAACATGGCCGAGATAAGGGGCAGATTTCCAAATAACACATAAACAATACTAAGGCCCAGCAGAATAAACATGGAAGGAAGCACAAATAGAATTCCGGCAACCAAACCACCTTTTTTTCCGTGCAGTTGCCATCCTATATAAATAGCCAACTGTTGAGCTTCGGGTCCCGGCAAAATCATACAATGGCTTAGCGCGTGAAGAAACCGGCTATTACTGATCCATTTCTTTTTATCAACCAGGTAATTATGCATAATGGCGATATGCCCGGCTGTTCCGCCAAAACTTATCCAGCCTAATTTGGACCAAAATCTTAATGCTTCCTTAAATGAGGGTTGTTGTACTTTACTTATATCTTTCATTAATATTATCCATCTTCACCTCCGATCATAAAATGATGCATCCCGGAATCTTTTTCCGCGAAAAATAACAAACAACCAATTGAATATCAGTGAGTTTTTAAATTATCAGAAGTGACATAAAGATACTCAAAACTGGTCCTTTTAACAAGAATCCAAACGATAACAGGGGTATTTTGAAGAGAATTTATGTATTATTTTTGATGCAAATGCAGCACCTGATCGAGGTGTTTTTCTGTAACCAAACTGGAGATTACCAGGATATATATAGTGCCTTTTTAGATTAGATTGACATAACTTAAGTGGGTTAATAATACTTTTGGCGGATATGGAAAAGCAGGTTAAGTATGAAGGCAACAAAACTATCCTTCCTTTTACTTTTATAGTTGGCACAACCAGTCTGGCTTTTGTGGTATCCCAGCTTGATGTATCCATTGTTAATATTGCCCTGCCCCAGATATCCCGGTCATTTAGTGCTGATATAAGCGAATTACAGTGGATAGTTGATGCTTATACTATTGCCTTTGCTGTGCTGATGTTATCGGCCGGTGGCATGAGCGATCTGTTGGGGTCAAAACGGCTTTTTCAGTTTGGATTACTGGTATTTGGTATTGCCTCCGTTGGATGTGGCCTGTCATGGAACCCATTTAGCTTAATTGGCTTCCGGGTGTTACAGGGCATTGGAGCGGCTATCATGATACCCAGTTCATTATCAATCTTAAACCAAAGCTTTGCTCATCACAAAACACAACGCGGCCGCGCGGTTGCTCTGTGGACAGCCGCCGGAGGCGTTTCCATTGCCGCCGGACCTATTCTTGGTGGATTACTGATGCATATCAGCAACTGGCGAATGATATTTTTTGTGAACATCCCGCTTTGCCTGGCTGGGATTTTATTAAGCATAAAATTAAAAGAAAGCGAAAAACATCCCAATAAAGGGTTTGATATCCCAGGTCAGTTAACCTGGATGCTAGCACTTACCACGCTTATCGCGGCCATTATTGAACTGCATCATTTAGGTTTCAACAATCCGTTAATATATGGTGGTCTTATTTTTAGCGCGATGATGCTGGTATTGTTCCTTCAGATAGAAAAAAAGGCGGCATCCCCGATATTGCCGCTTGATCTGTTCAAATCGCCCACTTTTAATGTTTTGGTATTATTGGGTATTGTACTCAATGGCAGTTATTACGGAACCGTGTTTGTTTTAAGTTTATACCTGCAGGATGTATTGCATTATTCGTCGCTTGCTGCAGGGATGGCTTTTTTGCCATTAACAGCTGGTTTTATCATATCCAATCTTATTAGCGGCAGGCTCATGGCAAAATATGGAACACGTTTACCTATTTTAACCGGGTTACTTATTGGCACTATCGGTTTTGCCGGTTTACTGATAGCACATGCAGGTACACCCTACTGGCAATTATTTATTCCGTTTATCACCATTCCGCTGGGCATGGGGCTTGCTGTGCCGGCTATGACCACAGGTATATTAGCCAGCGTAACAAAAACACGCTCTGGTACAGCATCTGCTGTTTTAAATACCACCCGGCAGGCAGCAGGCGCAATGGGGGTTGCCGTATTTGGCGCTATGGCCAATGGCGGCGCTGTTGCAATTGTACATGCCATAACAATAAGTTCTATTATTTCCGCAGCCGGTTTATTGTGCGTTATTTTGTTAATTCGTAACTATTTAAAAACAGCTTAAGCGTAATGAATGATAAAAGAGTAGTTTTTGACTTTAATATATCTTTCACCAATGGCGGTGGCATCCAGGGTCAGGATTTTAGACTGGACATTGCCGGCAACACCATAACCGACAAGGAACTTGCTGACTATATTATTGATGATATGCAATTATTGATGGTGGGTAAGGTTGACATACTGAACAAATATTACACCGAAGAAAAACATAAACGCAAGCCGGTTAACGGACCACCTGATGATAAATATATTGACCTGAGCCATACTATTTTTGATGGACTGGTTACCTATAAAGGCCTGCCATCTCCTGTTATCTGCGATTATTTGAGCCGGGAGCAGTCAAAGGCTAATTACGAGCCGGGTACCGAATTTCAGATAGGCAAAATAGAAATGGTAACCAATACCGGCACTTATATTGATTGCCCTTTCCACCGGTTTGAGAACGGCAAGGACCTGTCTGAAATTGAACTGGAACAATTTGCTGATCTGGAAGCCATCACGATCAACGCCGAGAACGCGACTGCAATTGATAGGGGCTACTTTGTTGCCAAAGAGATCAGGAATAAAGCGGTATTGGTGTATACCGGCTGGGCCAAACATTGGAATGCTCCGCAATATTTTGAAGGGCACCCCTATCTTACTGCCGATGCTGCGGAATATTTAAAAGATTGCCATGTAAAACTGGTAGGTATTGACAGCCATAATATTGATGACACCAGCGGCAAAAGCCGCCCTGTACATACCATTTTACTTGGCGCCGGGATATTGATCGCCGAGCATTTATGCAACATGGATAAATTACCGGAGAGTGGTTACAGGTTTAATGCGGTTCCGCCAAAGTTCAAAGGGGCGGGTACTTTTCCGGTAAGAGCGTATGCCCGTTTTAACTCATAAAGTTTTGGCAACGTAATCAGTCTTTTGCGATC
>Ga0193717_1000224_pt1 | contig 45349 bp, 34 predicted proteins | sample U2c2metaG_FD_145900 | JGI IMG/M metagenome (GOLD analysis project Ga0193717, IMG submission 145900) | Soil microbial communities from a riparian zone of the East river system, Colorado, United States - U2c2 | ecosystem: Environmental > Terrestrial > Soil > Riparian zone | place: USA: East River... | reverse complement strand
TACTTCAAGGCCTCCGACACGGTCGAGGCTGTCGTCACCATGAAATCGTGGTGCTTCAGAACCTGGGCCAGACTGGACAGCAGAGCCTCATCATCATCGACCAACAGAACGTTCGCGACGGTCATTTGTTACCCCCAAGGGGCAAACAGTGTGGGGGTCTGCCTTGCATCAACTATAGTCGCTGTCGGATAGCCGACATATCTCTTAGAAGCATCAACATGGGATTTTGAGAACGTCGCGTTTTCGGCAGATGCATTCTCAGGTAGTGAGAACAGGGCAATGCACGTCTCTACCGTTGATGCCGTCGCTGAGCGCATTGGCGATTTGGCCCCATTCCATCTGGGTTCTCTGGCTTCTCTTGCTTCCTCAATGCGAATTTCGCTACTGAAGACCTGCTCGAAAAGGCCATGAAGGCGCGGGCCGAACAAAGGAACTGATGACTGGGTATTCGCCTCGCCTTATACAAACGGAGAACTCCCCTACTGGGCCGAGTCCGCGCTGGTCGATCATGTGCGACCCGCTGCGCAGAAGGCTGGGATCAACAAACACACCGGATGGCATACCTTCCGCCATTCAGTGGGTTCTGCCCTGGGCCAGGCTAGTGAAAACATCAAGGTCGTGCAGGAGCTGCTGCGCCATGCGAACTCCCGCATCACTCAGGATGTCTACCAGCAGGCGGACCAGGACGCCAACGGTCTGCGCTTAGCCACTTCACGGGTCTGTTCGTCATCCCGCCGAGCAAATCAGCCTGATCGATTTATCCAAATGTGAAAGGCTCCCACGGTGGGAGCCTTTCGATACTTGTTTTGCACTCCGAGTCGACGCTACTATTACTTGCGTGCCTTTTCAGTGCCCTTAATTTTTCCGTCAGATCCGACCTAAGTCCTTTATAATCTGGCGGGGACGACGGGGCTCGAACCCGCGACCTCTGCCGTGACAGGGCAGCGCTCTAACCAACTGAGCTACGTCCCCAAGACTGTTTTTAACAATCTGGATATATGTCACATAGAATCAAGCGCTTCACAGCTTTCGCTTGTTTCTATCATTTCGCCGTCTTGGAATCCATTTCGGTTCCTTTTAGACACCAAACAATCCAACGCGACGACAAGATAAAGTCTATCAGATTTGGTGGCAGCGTCCCCTTAGACAAAGAAAAAAATGAGCCTTGCATAACACTACTGCACTTCGGCTTTGTTTCAACATCTGCCATCATTTGGGAAAGAAATCTGCAGGTGGCCCCCCTTCCGTCAGGGCCAAATCGCCTTCACCAACTGAGCGTCCGGGGCTCTTCATCAGGGAGTGTGCCAGAACAGCAATCCTCTCGGGTGCCCTAGTATCGACCGAGTAAAGTAGTGTCGAGCGAAGACCGGGGCAAGCAACCAGGCCTTAAGTGAATGACCGGAACGCCTCCACCGTCATCTTTGGCATCTCATCACGATTCCTCTTCGTCAGCAGCTCGTGCCCCGAGCCGGTGATCGGAAGCAGTTCTGTTCGCGCTGGAATAAGCTTCAACGCTGCCACCAGCTCGTCGATAGCACCGAACTTATCCCGCGTTCCGTGAACGAAAAGCGCAGGAGTTTTAATATCTGGAAAATGCCCGGTGCGTAACTCACTAGGTCGTTGCGGCGGGTGGAGCGGGTAGGAGAGCAGCAGGAGCCTATCTACGAGACCGGGTTCAGTCGCACAGAGCATCGATGCTTGCCTTCCTCCGTACGAATGACCACCCAGAAATATACGGCCCGAAACTTGTCGCTGCATGGCACAATCGCGGCTCGGAGTCCCTGCTGATCACGTTCTGCACTGCCACGTGGTGGTGGGCCATGCGGTCGCATCTGGCGAAAAGGGAGATCACAGCGGAGGACAGCCACTCCCGAGGCGCAGAACGCATCCGCCAGCGCTACGAGAAACGGAGAATCGCAATTCGCTCCCGCGCCGTGCGTCAGGACGAGACAATCACCGCCAGAACCAGTCGGGAGATGCAAGTACCCACGGACGGGTACTTCATTTGGTGGAGAGTCCAAAAATTCTTGATGACTGCTCATACGTATAGATTATTGCAGCCAAACTCTCCGAGATCATTGATCCAATTTCATGGAGCACCCTTCAAGTCCTGAGGGCTGATTACTTCGCAGCTCGCTCCTGTGCTTGGATGAACACATCCACCTGCTGTCCCACATACACGGGAAATCGCGGCGGCTCAAAGCGAAACTCTAACTGAAGCACGCGCACATCAACGCGCTCGGAATTCGAGCCGGTCAGGTTCTGTTTGGGCACCATATAAGGCACAATGCGTACAAATTGCATGGGGAACTGTCGCGTCGAATCGCCTTTGAGCATCGCAGTGGCAGTCGATCCAGAAAGCACATGTGAGGCGTTGATTTCATCCACATCAACCCGCACCATCAGCGAGTCCGTGTCGCCGAACAGCACCGGTGACGTGCCGGACGTGCTTGAGAGATACTCACCGACGCGATTGTTCACTTGCAGAATTTTCCCGTCTGCTGGAGCGCGCACCGTCATCTTATCGAGCAAAACCTTCTGCTGGTTGCGCGTGGCGATCATCGTCTGCAAGTTTGCCTGCTCCTCCGAGAGTGCAGCCTCCGCATTATGTAATTGTGCTTCAGCCTGCTTCAACTGGGCTACGGTCTGCTGCCACCGGGCCCGATCGGCATCACGCGTCTTTGCGCTGGTGATGTTTGCCTGATCGGAGATAACCCCATCCTGATGTAGACCTTCATTGCGCGCAGCAATCTGGGCCGCGTCGTCATACGTAGCCTTTGTTGTATCCACCGCGGCCGTTGCGCTATTTACGTTTGCCTGCTGCGTCAGGATATTGGCTTGAGCGGTCTGCACCGTCGCACGCGCCTTCACCACATTTGCCTCCGCCTGCTCGACAATAGTGCGCTGCTCGCGGTCATCGATCGTGTAGAGTTTGTCGTCACGATGGACGATGTCGTTCTCCTTCACATACAGAGTGCTCAATTGTCCCGACACCGGAGGCGCGAGATTGTAGTTGCGGTCTGACGCCTCGACGATTCCTGTTGCCGCAATCGAGTTCTCATACGGAGCTGTGGGTGGCGCAGCCAGAGGCTTCTCATGCGGTACGCGTCGCGCTGAAGCCGTTACCCACACGGCAATCAAAATAACTCCCAACAGCGGAACGATAATACTTAGCCGCTTCGTCATTGGATCTTCTCCTTAGTATGGGCGGATGTAAATTCGTTTTCGTGAATCGAAAGAATCCGCCCGTCCAGCATCTCCGCGATGCGGTCCCCGTATGGAAAGATGCGACTGTCGTGAGTCACCACTACAATGGCCCGGTCTCCTGTCAGCGCTGTTGAACGAAACATCTCAAGAATCATCTTTCCCGTCTCGCCGTCGAGCGCCGCCGTCGGTTCGTCGCACACAATTAGTCGCGGCTCGGTAATCAGAGCACGCGCAATCGCCACACGTTGCTGTTGTCCGCCCGACAGCTGCGACGGCAGAAAATCTGCGCGATCCGCCAGCCCAACTTTTTCGAGATACACTCGCGCCTTCGTCACAGCTTCATCAAAATCCACGCGGTGAATCAGCAACGGTATCGCTACATTCTCCGCCGCTGTCAGAGTAGGCAACAGGTTGTACTGCTGGAAGATAAAGCCTATGTTGTCGCGCCGAAAGGCAGTCTTTTCCTGTTGGCTCAGTTGATCGATGCGCGTCCCAAAGACGATGATTTCACCCGAAGTCGCATCCAGAATTCCCGCTAATACGCTGAGCAGCGTGGTCTTGCCGCAGCCTGATGGCCCCACCAGGAGCAGTAGTTCGCCCGTGTGCACATTGAAATCGACTTCTTTCAGTGCACGCACTTCTGTCGTACCCGTGCCGAATGACCTCGTTACCTGCCGTAGGCAGGCTGCATGCGTACCGTTCTCTGTATCGCATCCATTAGCCACGGAACACCACCGCTGGTTCAAGCTTCACTACTTTGCGAATGCTGATCAGCGCCGACAACAAACAGATCGCAATGACAGCCACAAAGCTGATCACGACCATCGGCCACGGGGTGGCAAACGCAATCTTGCTGTCCTGGCCGCCCGCAATCAGTCCAAAGATGCCACCCAGACCCGCACCCACTCCATAACCCACCAGTCCCACTAAGAGTGCCTGCAGCAGAATCATCTTCGTTAGGGTCATGGAGCTGGTGCCCATCGCCTTAAGCGCCCCAAAGTAGCGTTCGTTTTGTAATGCGAATTGATAAAAAGTCTGTCCCACGATCGACATGCCAACCAGAAAGACCATCAGGAGCGAGATCCCGATACTGACCGGAATGCCGGTGTTCTTCAGGTAATAGCCCATCGTGAGCCACCGAAATTCCTCCTCGGAATAGGCTGCCAGGCCTGTCGCTTCATGAATGCTTCGTGTCACCTCGCGCACTGGCATTCCATCTGCCGGGGCGGCCAGCACATAGTTCAACTGCTTGCGCTGTTGCGGCGCATACTGGAGCGCACGATCATAGGAGGCATAGACGAACGGATAGGAAAAGAAATCGCGCGGCACATCGGCAATTCCCACCACACGCGCCTGGTTGTCGTTCATCTCGAAGACTTGACCCGGCTTGGGGTTGTTGAGTTTCTCCGACTCTGCCCGGCCGATAATCACCGCCTGGTCCTGAGTCAGCAATCGTCCATTGCCTGAGATCATCATCGGACGGCCAAAGAAGGTATCGTTATCGAGGCCGTAGAGGCGCACCGTCTGAAAGTTCCCATCCGGCAGGTGCGCCGAGACGAGTTGCAGCAGCAACGGCACCGCCCACTTCACGCCGGGAACGCTGCGCACCCGCTGCAGATCGGTATCGAGCAGCGGCTTGTTCTCGTCCACGCTGCGCAATTGCGGATCGCTTACCCAGATCGGCGCGCCAACTACCTCGACAGGCCTCGCTGTGCGCAGAATCAATCCGCAGAAGATCGATCCCTGCTGCAAGAAAAGAAACGAGACGACAACCAGACTGCTCACCAGCGTGAAATATTTGCTGCGGTCGCCCATCAACATCTTAATCGCAATCCGCCACATCGCTAGCTCGCTTCTTTCTCGCGCTGCAGCCCGAGCAGTCCAAGCGCAGTCAAATGGGCAATATGTCTCGATGCGATTTCGATGTACTCCGGGCTATGCGAATCCACCCCTGCAAGCACGCGGTACGACGCGCGCGCCTTATATATGTGTAGGCACTGCCCAATGATCCCCGAGATCGTCATGAATACGGTTAACTGCGGAAGCTCCGGGGCCAGCATCAAAATCACCTCGCGAAGGATAGTTCCGACGGGTTGGAAGAATTCCCGTATCACCGGCTCGAACCGCGCCTTTCCTTCTGACTGCTCCCGCATGACGAGATGACTATGTCTGGCTGCGGGCGACATCAGTATCGCCAGAAAATCCCGAATACACTCGCGCAGCGCATTCTCAGCGGCTTTGCGGCCTTTTTTCCGTCTCGCCACATCGAGATGCTCCTGCATCCGCTCGCGCATCTCGGTGCAAGGAGCCAGGCACGCCCGTAAGGTCTCGGTATAGAGCGCGTCCTTGCTTCCGAAGTGATAGCTCACCGCTGCTACGTTCGCACCCGCCGCTGTGGCCAGATCGCGCACGCTTGTCCCCTCATAGCCTTTATCCGCAAAGAGCTCAATGGCGGCCTCGATTAGCCGCGACCTGGCATCATCTCGCTCGGTCATTTCATTCCTGCTGCCGCGACCCACTTGCGCCGACTTTTCTGTCCGTTTCGTGGCACTCATAAAATCTTAATTAAACAATCGTTTAAAACAATTGTTTGAATAGTACTCTCACACCTCGATTAGAGGCAAGGAATGCTTTCTGATCCCGATGCATTTTCCATCAAATTGGTACTGGCGTTGGACGGTACTCCGATGATGCAAGCTTGCTTCTGCCGATAGATTGCCCGGATTTCGCCAAATGGAATGCTCCCTCTCGATTCACCGGACAAACTGCGCTCGATTATGAAAGTATTTTGTTTGCTGGAAATTTCTTGCTCAGCAAAACGGCAAAAAACAAGTGAAGCATAGCGGAGGGGCTATATTGGGTTCCGTCACTTCTCGCAACTGACTAAGGGTTTGGCCCGCGTAAAGCTGGCAATATAAGACCGCAACCACACTGGTGAAAACGTGCATCAGGTCGCAGATTTCTAAAATAATCAGTCACAAGAAGGGATGAGGCCGGTATTGAATTTCTCGCCCGTAGCTCTCAGTACATATGATCCGGCCTTAAACCGCGCGATCTCACGAACTGTCAGACGGTTAACACCCTTCCTGATGCTCATGTACGTCGTCTCATTTCTCGACCGCTCGAATATCGGTTTTGCAAAACAGGCATTGGAGAGATCGGTAGGCATTTCCGAAAGTGTCTACGCTTTGGGGGCAGGTCTGTTTTTCATCAGCTATTCGTTATGCGGATTCCCCAGCAACCTGATCCTTCATAAGGTGGGCGCGAAAAAGTGGCTTGCGTTACTCATGGTGGGCTGGGGTGTGGTGTCGATGGCCAACATGTTCGTGAGGGGCGCCACCTCGTTTTACTGCTTGCGGCTGCTGCTCGGCGTATTAGAAGCAGGTTTTTTCCCAGGCGCAATTCTCTACCTGACTTATTGGTTTCCCAACAGCATTCGGGGGCGGGTTCTTGGAGTGTTCTACCTGGGTGTTCCGCTTGCGCTCATTCTGGGCGGCCCGCTCTCGGGTCTGCTGCTTGAGATACGCCCGATGTTCGGACTTCAAAGCTGGCAGTGGATGTTTCTTGTCGAAGGTTTGATTGCAGTCGTTCTCGGGGTGTTCGCATTCTGGTATCTGGATAACAGGCCGTCGAATGCCTCATGGCTACCGGACGAGGAGAAACAAGCGCTGGCGAATGCATTGGCGCTTGAAGAGGAGGAGCGGCGCTCCGTCGGGCCCGCAAAGCTTCTCTCCATGTTCCGCGACCTTCGAGTCATGCACTTCCTGTTGATCTATGCCCTCATTCAGATCAGTACCTATGGAGCGGTCTTCTATCTCCCTGCTGAGATATCGGCCCTTCTGCATAAGCCTGTGGGGATGGAAGTCGGCCTGGTGTCGTCCATCCCATGGATCTGCACTCTGGCTGCTGTCTATTTCCTGCCGCGCGTTGCCGATAAGTTCCATAAGCATCGTCAACTGGCATCGCTGATTCTGGTGATTTCTGGTTGCGCCAGTTTTGCATTTCCTACCTCCGGGCCTCGCATGGGACTTGTCGCGCTTTCGCTTGCGGTATCTGGTTTTATTGCCGTACAACCTCTTTTCTGGATGTTTCCAACAAAATATCTGGCCGACCGCGCAGCAGCCGGTGGTATCGCCGTAATAGGAATGGGCAATCTGGGCGGATTTCTTGCACCTAATTTGAAGGTCTGGGCCGATGAGTATTTTGGCTCACAACACGCGGGCTTGTATCTTCTGGCTGGGCTTACGATCTTGAACGCGGGTTTGATCGCACTCGTGAAAAGTCACCGCACAATCAAAAGCACAACATGAGAACTCCCACTCCAAGGCAAGCTCTTTTCACGATCCAACTACTTCAGCTTTGGGCACGGTGCTCTAAAAACTCCTGCGGGGAGAGGCCGCGAATACTGGCATCGATCAATTCGATCATGTGGAAGGTTGGAACCTCGGCGAGACCTCGACGACGCAGGCCGGATTGAAGCTGCAAGAGGCAGCCCGGATTTGCACTCACTAGGGCCTGTGCCTTTGCCGCCAGCAGGTTTTCAACCTTGCGATCACCCAGCTCGTTTGCAGGTTCGGGATGCAGAAGATTGTAGACTCCCGCTGAACCGCAACAGAGATTCGGCTCAGAAATTTCAGCGATATCGAGCTGAGGAATTCCGTGAAGCAGCGAACGCGGCTCTGCGTGAATGCCTTGGGCATGGCGGAGATGGCAGGCGTCCTGGTAAGCCACACGCAGGGCAAGAGGGTTGCGCGGCTGTTGAGGCGGATGGGAGAGGAGAACTTCGGAGATGTCTCGACATCTGGAGGAGAAGATCTTCGCGCGCTCGGACCACACGGCATCTTCGCGAAGGAGATGTCCGTATTCCTTCATAGTGGAACCGCAACCGGCAGCATTGATGACGATGTAGTCGACATTCGCCGCTTCGAACATTGCGATCGTTTTGCGAGCCAGCGAGCGGGCATCCTCTTCAGCGCCACAATGAACCATCAAGGCCCCGCAACAGGACTGCTGTTGAGGGATTACGACTTCGTAGCCCTCGGCAGCTAGAACCCGCAAGGTGGCTTCATTGACGTGCTGGAAAAAGACCTGCTGCACGCAGCCGGTGAGCATGCCTACTCGAGTGCCGTGAGCTTTCGTTGCCGCATTGGATGGCGCAGTTGCGGGTGTTACACGGGGCAGACGGCGACGAAGATTTTTGGGAACAGTGGGGAGCAGGGACTCCATGGCTGCAAAACGTTTAGGAGAAAATTTCAGAATGCCGGTCGCGCGCACAAGCCTTTGCAAGCCGCTGCGCTGATAGATAAGCATCGGAATCGCCAGAGCGCGAAGGCGACGAGGATGGGGGAAAGTTGCGAATAGAAGTTTGCGAAAGATGGAATCACTGGATGAACGCGGGAGATTCCGCTCCACCTGAAAACGCGTATCTTCGATGAGCTTGTCATACTGCACCCCCGAGGGACAGGCGGTCATGCAAGCCATACATCCCAGGCAGTTATCCATATGTCTGCCGAATTGCGCATCAAGCGGGGCTTCGCCCTGGCTGGCCTTGGCCATCATATAGATGCGCCCGCGAGGAGAGTCCATCTCCTCGCCCCACAGTACGTAGGTGGGACAGACAGGAAGACAGAATCCACAGTGGACACAGTCGGAAAGCAAATCTTTCGATGGCGGGTGATGTGCATCGAAGCTGCTTTGTTTCGGCGCAGGATGATCCGTAATCTGGGTGAGATGAGCCATGTCTCTCTACTGTTTCCCCGCAAAATATTTTCCCGGGCTAAGAATGTTATCCGGATCGAACTGATCCTTTACCGCCTTCATCAAAGAAAGTGTTGCGGGCGAGATATGGAATGCTGGAACATCTACTCCGGAACCAGGGTTCAGAACGGCAACCGTGACTGCCGGATACTCTACATCCGCTCGCAATTTCTGAATGACAGATGCAATCTCTTCTGGCGAGCCACGCAGAGCGATGGAATGTAAGCCGATTGCCTGGGAGACGGATGTGATCTCTACCTCCGAATGCCGGGTCTGGAGATAATCCGCGTACGCGCAGAGCTGTGTCGGCAAAGTAGAGATGCGAAGAATTGTCGAGCCGGAACTGAACAGGGTTTCGCGTGCGCTCCAGATCTCCTCGGGAGCGTCTTCAAGGAGAAGACCGTCCTGCTGCACCATCTCCATGAGGAGGTCTTCCTGGTGGGATTCGGGATGAGCATTGAGCTTTACGTCTAAAGAGAACTGCGTGCCGAGGGAGCGTAGTTGAAGAGACTGCACGAGTAGATGGCTGGCACGAATCGCGGCAAGGAGCGATTCCAGGGGGGAAGCACGTTGCGCAAGGACGGTGAAGCTTCGCTCATGGCGAGGGAGAGAGTGTAAGCGAAAGTTTGCCTCGGTGATGATTGCCAAAGTACCGAGACTGCCCGTAAGAAGTTTCGAGAGGTCGTAGCCTGCAACGTTCTTCACGACTTTGCCGCCGGTGCGGGCAATCGTGCCATCAGGCAGGACCAGAGTCATGCCTATAACCAGATCGCGAAGGCTTCCATATCGTTGGCGCAATACGCCTGAGTCGTTCGTGGACAGAATGCCGCCGACAGTGGCACGGCTTTGAAAGAGCGGATCTAAAGCAACGAATTGACCATGCGCGACCAGAGACTGCTGCAGCTTTGACCATGTGCAGCCTGCTTGCACAGTACAGGTCAGGTCCTGCCAGGGATGCTCGACGACCCGATTGAGGCGAGCAAGGGAGATATAGATATCGGGAACAACTCTTCCTCCCCAATGGAGTTTGGTGCTGCCGCCAAGCGGACATATCGTCAGACGATTCTTTCCCGCAAAAGCAAGAACAGCCGAAATCTGCTGCGTGTCTTCGGGTGAGACGGTGACGACATTGTCTTCGACGCGAACGTGATCGAGGCCGACAATACCGGCGAGATGGTCCGCAACTTCGTGGATCGATATTGTCGAAGAGGAGGCCATTAGAAGATCTCCGCGATACCGCTGGACTCCAGCGGATGAGGAGCATATGCGCCCCGGGTCCGTTCTCCACACAGACGCGGTGTAGGAAAGAGCTTATCCGGATTGGCAAGATTAAGCGTGTCGAAGGCGCGGCGCACGCGCTGCATCGTCTCCAAATCAGGATCGGAGAACATATAGCTCATGCTGCATTGCTTTTCACGGCCTACTCCATGTTCGCCTGTGATCGATCCACCTGCTTCCACGCATACGTCGAGGATGCGAAGGGACAGATCGATTGCCCGCTCTTCTTCGCCGGGATTCTCGCGATTGTAAAGAATGATGGGGTGTAGATTTCCGTCACCGGCATGAAACACATTCGTGACTCTTAGCCGCTCCTCCGCCGCCATTGCATTCAACTTCTCCAGGACCATGGGCAGCGACGTCCGCGGGATCACGCCATCCTGAACGATGTAGTTCGGCGAAAGCCGACCGGCAGCGGCAAAGGCTGCCTTACGTCCCTTCCACACAAGAAAGCGTGCACTCTCGTCGATTGCAAGCCGGGTTTCCCATGCGCCATTCCTCTTGCAGATCTCGATCACAGAGGCCATCTGGAGGTTGACCTCTGCCTCCGGGCCATCGAGTTCGATAAGAAGTAGGGCTTCGCAAACAGGGTAGCTCGGATGAACTGAAATCTCGGCCGCTTCAATCGAGAGCCGATCCATAATCTCCATAGCTGCAGGAAGCTGGCCGCTCGCAATGACATCCGAAACAGACTGTGCGGCAGAGGAGATGGCATCGAAGGCCGCCAGAATAACCTGAATTGTCTCGGGCCGTCGCATGATCCGAAGTGTCATTTCCGTGGCAACGCCCAAAGTCCCTTCACTTCCTATAAAGACTCCGGCAAGATCATAACCGGACGTATCCGGCGTCTTGCCGCCGAGGATAACGATGTCTCCATTGGGAAGCACAACCGTCATCTCCAATACGTGGGTGACAGTAAAGCCATACTTCAGGCAGTGGGCTCCGCCGGCGTTCTCCGCAATGTTCCCCCCGATAGAACACACGGTCTGGGAGCTTGGGTCGGGAGCGTAAAAGTATCCCTGGGGCGCAACCGCAGCAGTAACATTTGCATTAATGACACCGGGCTGCACCGTGACCTGTTGGTTCGGCAGATCGATGTTCAGAATCCGGTTCATCCGAGAGAGCGCAATTACGACTGAGCCTTCGGCAGGAAGAGCTCCGCCGGACAACCCCGTTCCGGCTCCTCGCGCTACAAAAGGAATGCGTTCACGATGGCATAGCCGCAGAATGCTCTGCACCTGCTCCGTGGTCTCGGGAAGGAGAACCGCTGAAGGCGGAATGCGAAAAGCCGTGAGACCGTCGCATTCATACGTCTGCAACTGATTCGGGGCCGTGATGAGGCCCCGCTCTCCAACGATGCGGCGTAGTTCAGAAAGAATCGCAGGTGTGAGTGATTGCTGCATGTTGCTCATCGCGCCCCGAATCGAACTTCGTGATCAGGCGAAGACCTCTTCCTTCATAATTTGGTCGTACGCCGGAAGGGTCAGGAAGTCGACAAACTTATCGCTTCGAATCAGATCGCGCATAAGCGAAGCTGCTTTTTCGTAGGCAGCATAGCGATCTGCATCGGAGGTCGGTTTCACCTTGGCCAGTTCTTCGTCGATAAGCTGGTCGCAGAGCTCCACAGTAATCCTGCGTCCATCGTCGAGGCTGGCTTCATGATGGATCCATTGCCACAATTGTGCGCGGCTGATCTCCGCCGTCGCCGCATCCTCCATGAGATTGAAGAGAGGAACGCAGCCGATGCCACGCAACCAGGCCTCAACATATCCCAAACCCACGGCGATATTTTGTCTCAGCCCAGCTTCTGTGATGGTTCCAGCAGGAACCTCAAGAAGATCCGCAGCCGTTACGGTGTAATCTGTCAGTTTCTTTTCTATCTGGTTTGGCTGCGGCATCACCCGATCGAACACTTCGAGAGCAATCGGTACCAAACCAGGGTGCGCTACCCATGTGCCGTCATGACCGTCCCTGGCCTCCCGCTCCTTATCAGCGCGGACTTGAGCAAGAGCCTTCTCGTTTGCGACCGGGTCCGATTTGATGGGAATAAAGGCCGACATTCCTCCCATGGCGTGAATCTCGCGGTTGTGACAGGTCTTGATGCACAGCTTTGAATAGCTGTGCATGAAGTGCGTGGTCATCGTGACCTGGGAACGGTCTGGAAGGACAATGGAACGATCCGCAGCCAGCTTCTTAATGAAGGAGAAGATATAGTCCCAACGGCCGCAATTGAGTCCTGCAGAATGATCGCGAAGCTCATAAAGGAACTCATCCATCTCGAACGTCGCCAGGATCGTTTCGATCAGACAGGTAGCCCGAATGGTTCCTTGCGGCAAACCAAGTTGATTTTGCGCATGCACAAAGATCTCGTTCCAGAGACGAGCCTCCAGATGCGACTCCATTTTAGGAAGATAGAAATAAGGACCGCTGCCGCGCGCAAGCAGCTCCTTCGCATTGTGAAAAAAATAAAGGCCGAAGTCGAAGAGGGAGGCGGACAGGGGCTCGCCATCAATAAGAATATGCTGCTCCAGCATGTGCCATCCTCTGGGACGGATGAAAAGGACGGCAGTTTTGTCGTTGAGCTTATAGCTTTTTCCGCTCTTCTGGTCTTCAAAAGAGATCGTACGACGGATAGCGTCGCGCAGGTTTACCTGTCCATCCAGAAGATTGTTCCAGAGAGGAGTGGAGGAGTCCTCAAAATCTGCCATGAACACGCGCGCGCCAGAATTGAGCGCGTTGATGATCATCTTGCGATCGACAGGCCCCGTAATCTCAACCCGGCGATCCTGAATGTCTGCGGGGATCGCCGCGCAACGCCAATTCCCTTCTCGAATATGATTCGTCTCCGGGAGGAAATCCGGTTTTTCTCCCGCATCCAGACGAACCTGGCGGGCTATACGCGCTGCCAGTAATTCCTTGCGACGGCCCCCAAACGTGCGCTGCAGGCCAGCCAGGAATTCAAGTGCTGCCGGAGAAAGAATTTCGGCATAAACAGACGAAACAGGCGCGTTAATGCGAACACCAGATACCAGGTCAGACACGGCTCGACTCCTTATATATAGACACAATCGAAATTCACAGGTTCTGCCGATCGGTTTCGGGCGTGAGAGATTGTGCTCCCGGCTCAACCTGAACCAGGTGGAGCTCCAAATATATGGAAGGGCACAAGGCACTGTCCACCTCCACTCTGTAGCAGGGTCATAAGACACTGACTACGGGATATCTTCAGTCACCTTGTCTATGACGACGGGCCCGATCAACCCCGACGGAAGTAGCGGAGAGCCTTCGGTATAGGTGCTATTCGGAGCGAACGCATATTTCTTGGCTCCTTTCTGCATATCACCGATCAAGCGATTTGGCCAGAGGTTGACTACCTTAATCGAGAGCTGGTTCTTTCCAGCATGCACAGCATCGGTGATATCGACCCGGTAGGGAGGTTTCCATGCAATGCCTTCTGTTTTTCCGTTCACGGCAACCTCTGCAAGCTCGTGTACCTTGCCAAGATCGAGCTCGATCCTCGCCCCCTTGCTGAGTGCAGCCTGCGGAATCTCGATCGTATTCAGGTAAGTTGCCGTTCCGGAAAAGTACTTGATTCCGCTATTGGAACTATCGCTCCAGTCTGACAGTTCTTCGAACTTCGCAGACTTCGGAGCTCCACGTCCAGCCTGGAATTCCACCTCCCAGGGCCCTTTCACGTTCGCTACGGTGGTATGGATAGGATCCGGCAAGACTCGCGTTGTGGTCGGCGCAGGCTCGCGGAAGACCACAAAGAATGCATCGTGCGGATAGAGCTTCAACGGCACAGAGGTAACACCGTCATGAATCCTGAAGGAGGCTGGTTTCATGATGCCTCGATCCGCCATCCAGATTTCAGCAGCTTTGCCAGTCACGCGGAAGTCCGCATCGATCGTCGCGGCTTCGTTCGTTCGATTGTTAACAAAGTAAATGTCTGTCCCGTTTGTATTGCGGTGATAGAACCTGATGTCAGCGTCTTCGAAGTTCTTTACATACGAGAAGTCAGGTCGCATGTTCTCCGATCCGAAAACCTGGCCAAGATTGGTTGTCCGATAGATCTTGCCCGCGCCTGATTTGTGAACAAAAGCCTTATCCGGCCAGAGCCCCCGCACAGCAGCCTTCCATTCGGCAAGATTGTCCGACAACGTCGGGGAGCTCTCCGGCGGCAGCCCGATGATCACCGCGCCTTCCCGAGCTAACGTACTCAGCTTCTTCAATACAGGCAGGGTCATCCGATCGCTGGTGCCACCGAGATAGAGCACCTGGTACTTCATACCCGACTTCGTCACAAGCTTGCCGCTACGAACGGAGAACTCATTCAACAGTGCTTCGCTGTTGACGAAGTCATAGTTGAACCCCAACGGAATCTCCGGCGCATGCGATCCGTTGATTGTGGTTGAAGATCCTTCCTGCCCGTAGAAGTAGGCTACGTCCACCACGGCGCGACCTTGTTGCAACATGTAGCTGCTGCGAGCGAGATAGTCGGTCCATGCCCGTGCCTGCTCTGCCCACGTATCAAGCCGGTTGAACCATTGACCATAGATGCCCAACGCTAACCCCGGAGCGTTGTCGTTCGGCTGATGCACGGAGACGTGCAAGGTGAACTGATTGATGCCGTCCAGAAATTCCTGATCGGCAACATATTTAATATCCCAGGGCCCATAGCCCCACGGGTTGCCGGTGGAGGTAATCGATTCCGCGGATGCGATCTTCTTACCATAAATATTCGCGACAGAAGCGGTATCGCGGATATCTGCAAAGTAATTTCTGTCAAAGCGCTCTGGAGTGTAGAGCCAAAGCTCGCCCATGGGAACATCGGCGCGAGCCTTCATCTCCATGGCATCCCCGATGGTGGCACGTCGCGCCGCCATCGCTTCGGTCACGTATCCCAGGCCTCGTTCGTGCAGGCTGTCTCGAACCTGATCGAAGTTGGTTGTGATAACCAGATCCGCGATCGTACGACGAAAGTCCCACAAAAACTTATCTGTCGCTTCGCTCGACTGCACAATACAACCGGTAAGCGCAGGCAGCCACGGCCGCGGATCATACCCTCGTAGGCGCTTGAACTCATCCAGGATGCCGTCCGTCCAGTTCGCGAACCCTGCCTCCCAGCTATCCGTCGCGACATTGTTCACGCCATGCTTGCCCATCATTCCGCCGGAAGCATTCTCGTAGAGCTTCAGGTAGTCCTCCATGAAGGTCTTCGTGGCGCCTTTCTTCAACTTGTCGACCTCAAATCCTGTCGCTTCGAGAGGCGCTGGCGCATTTGTTTGCCCGGTGAGCGAATACCCCATGCGCACCACAATCCACTCGCCCGGAGGCGGCGTCCAATCCAGCGTTCCATCCGGCTTCATCTTTTCCGTCAGATCAATCACTCCTGCCTTTTGCACAACGCTCGCCTCGTCCGCATGGACAGTATCGACATCGTAGAAATTCTGGACGGCTGCAAAGCCATCCTTCTCTTCGAAGGAGTTAACCGGGGTGGCTGTATGAAGCACAAAACGCGAGATCTGCAACGGCTGTTTGCCGGTCGCGATCTGACGGTATCTGAAGAACCTGGCGGTGACTGGAGCAAACGCATAAGTCCGCTGATACACCAGCGACTTCGGCAGATCGATAACATGCGTAAAGTGCACGCCGTCATTGCTCGATTGCAGAACCTCGGCGCCGGCGGGATCCTCCGCAGCCCGCATCGTCTCTGGCGAAGCGATCGTAACGCCCCGCACGGTTTGCGGTGAATCGAATGCAATCTGCACCCACGATGCCTCTCCTGGCATGGAAGGCAGACTCAATGTCCTTGTATAGTCTCCGTTTGTGAGCTCAGCATAGGTGAAGGCCCCACCGCCGCTTGATGTCACCGTGGGATGTTCGTTGTTGAGGTCTTTGTCCGCAGCGGGCTGGCGAAAGGCAATCACCAGTTGATCCTTGTAGAGCGTCGGCATCGCGGGTATGGGACGATCAGGGCGGACAGAATGCGGCTGATCAGCAAAAGGACCGTTTATCTCCGGCGGCTTCGGCAGCATGCCCTGGAAGGCCCGACCGCCATGCACCCTTGTCTCCGTCCACACCAGCTTCTTCATGGCGTCCGAAGGTTTTACCCATGGGCCGCCCGTCTGACTCCAACCCGGTGCGGCTCCGATCGTAACCTCCATCCCCAGCTTGTCCGTGAGCTGCAGCGCATGGTGAAAGGCGTCCTTCCACTCTGGTTGCATATAAATCAAACGCGGCGTCACCACGGTGGGAGTTTCAACCGCTACGTCGAAGGTCTCAACTCCACCCACGCCCGCTCGATGCATCCACTCCAGATCCTTGGTAATGCCCTCTTTCGAGATATTTCCATTTTGCCAATACCAGTACACGCGTGGCCGGGCCGAGTTCGGAGGACTTCTGAAGCCCTCGAATAAAACATCCTGCGCAAGACCTGGCAGCGTTGCGGCTAACAACCCAAGAACGGAGCGTCTTACAAAGGATTTCTTCACGATTCAACGACCCCACAAAGAAGATTGCTATTGGATAACGGCATTTTTACAGGCAAGGATCTACGAACACCGAGGATTCGCGAAAATCCTAGTGATTCGCAAAGTGTCCCGGCAAAGGAAATTACTACGGCAAACTCATTTCATATCGCGAAATGAAATCGTTAACTCAACGGTTCTGACGAAAGCCTGTTTTTCCTTTTTTTTGCAGCGGAAATGCCCGAAGCAGAATCCGGAAAAGTCAGCGGCTCAGAACGCATTGGAAACATCCATTTACGCGGTATTTCACGTTACGGAATGGATGGCTTCCGAATGATCACAAGCAGTCTGTTGCCTGCAGTTCTTTTGGCGAGACACGCGACTGAAAAGAAAAAAAGCCTGACGGACTTGAGAGAAGTCCGTCAGGCCTGGAGGCTAATTACGTCTTGTTAGAACATCACTTTGACTGCGAGCTGAATACTACGGTTGTCGCCTGAGGTCGTCGAGATCTGGCCAACAGTGCTGAGAGTCGATATATTCGACGCCGGTTGTCCAAAGATAGGATGGTTGATGATGTTGTAAGCCTCGGCGCGGAACTGCGTATTGATCCGCTCGAAGACCCGGAAGCTCTTGATTGCCGAAAAATCCACCTGTGCTGTGCCCGGACCACGAAGTACGTTGCGAGTTACGTTGCCCTGCAGGGTTGGGCCCGGATCCGCAAAGGCCGATGCGTCAAACCAGTGGGTGGGAGTTGGATTATGTACCACAGCGCTCGCAACGTTCCGACCAGGAGCAAGGTTGACCCGACCTGGGGTGTAGGTTCCGAACGTCGCCCCGGACCGAGACGGTGAGAACGGATATCCGCTGCGGAGTTGTACGGCTGGCTGAAGTGACCATCCGCCCGCCAGGATATTGCCGATTCCGCTCTGCAGCATTGCATGGCCTTTTCCGAACGGAAGCTCGTATCCGCCGCTTATAACCGCGCGGTGGGGCACGTCGAAACGGGAATATGAGTAGTCGAAGCCGAAGTCGGTGGAGTAAGAGGTATCGTTTGCCTCTACCTCGCCCGAGTTGTTGTCCAGGTTCTTGGACCATTGATAGCTGGTAAGGAAGTAGAGACCATTTTGGGCTCGTTTCTCTACCTTAATCGAAAGGCCATTGAAGTTCGCTGTCGCGGCATTGCGGCTGGTAAGAATGCCGTGCTGGAATTGAGGATAGGGCCGGACGCCTGCGTTGGTCGGATTGCTGCCTCCAGTGGAGGTATAACCCGGAAACAGGGTATCCATGTTCTGGTCATAACGCTTCCAGAGCTTACGGGTCGCACTTGCGGTGTATGCAATCTCCATGATGAGGCCGTGACCAAGATCCTGCTGCACGCTTGCCGTCCACTCGTAGGTGTAAGGCATGGAGTTATTCGGATTGATGGAGAAGGGCGCAGGCAGGCCTGCGGATCCGAGCGTAGGATCGGGAAACGCATCCTGCAGGAAGATATTGCTGAGAGACTGCTGATAGTAGAGCGGCGCCGCGTAGCGGGTGAACTGCAGTTCGTTGGTATTGATATTGTCGAAGAAAATTCCACCGCCGACGCGGAAGACAGTTCCCGGATGCGCTTCATAAGCTACGCCAAGCCGAGGACCAAAGCCCTTTCTTCTCGGTTGAAGGATGCCCGGCTGGTACGTGGAATCTGTGACGACATACGGTAGGAAGGCGGTGGGAATGAACGCAGGAATCTTGCTGTACTTGATCTTACCGATGGTTGGGTCGAGGGTGCCTTCCAAGCCGTTCTGCTCTACGAAGGGAGAGTTGTACTCCCAACGCAGACCGGCATTGACCGTCAAACCGTGCCCCAGCTGCCATACGTCGCTGATGAAAGCTCCGTAGGTGTTGTCGCGATAGTGACCAAGCGTCGTTCCGAAGTTTCCGTTGCAGCTGGAGGTGCAATAGCCACGCTGATAGTTTTCCAGGGCCGTATAGAATTTACCCGTTGCTAGATTCATCTTTTGCCCAGCAGCGCACGCGGTTGCGCTGCAGTCAGCAAAGGAAAAATTACCCGTGACGTTGTTGTCGGCAAGAAGATTCACACGACGATTCTGATACTGGAATCCCATCTTGAAGGTGTTTCTGCCGTGCACGATGCTCAGCGAATCGCCAAAGCTCAGGATATTTTCGTTACCGCCTTGAACCGTGACCTGCCCGCCGTCACCGAATGTGCTAAAACCTTGAATCGCCATATTGGAACGGCCATACTGGGTTGGGTTGCTGAGGCCGGCGACGAACTTCAAACCTTCCTGCGATGCATAGTTGACACCAGGGTTGAGCGGTACACCGTTCTCGAAGTTGTAGTAGAGGTTATAGCCGAAGCGAGCTTCGTTCACGATGTTGGGCGTGATGAGGAATGTGTGTCCAATAACAGCATTCCGTCCGATGAGCTTATTGCTGATTCCGCCCTGCACCGCAGGGATGAACTCTCCGGAATTGAAGTCTACATACCGCTCGAATAACTGATTGCGTGGAGACAAGGTCTGGTCCGCGCGGATGGTGTATTGATCGTAGTTGTCTGTAGTTGTCTGATAGTTGACGTAATTATTTCCATTATTGAGCTTAGGATCGATATTTGGAGTCGGAACCGTAGGATTGATAATCCGTGCAACTAGGTTCGTCGACGCCGGGGTTCCAAGCTGAGCAGCGGTTGGAAAATTGGCAAATTGCGGTGTGGAACGATTTGTCCGCAGGCCTTCGTATCCGCCGAAGACGAACAACTTGTCCTTGACAATGGGGAATCCTAGTGTGCCGCCATACTGATGCCGGGTGAAGTCCGGCTTTGCTCCTGTTCTTGCGAAGTAGTTGCGGGCATCGAAGACGCTGTTGCGGGCGAACTCATAGGCGCTGCCGTGAATCTGGTTCGATCCAGACTTCGTGACCATGGAAACGATCGCCTGCCCCTGGCCATACTCGGTGGAGAAGGAGTTGCGCAGCAGGTTGAACTCCTGGATCGTGTCCACGTTCGGCTGAATCGACATGTTATTGAAACGCACGGAACGAATGTAGGTGCCATCCAGTACATAGTTCGTCGAGGAGCCGCGACCGCCGTCCACAGTGATGTATAGGTTGCGGTTTCCTGTGCGATTGGGATTTCCGGTCTGCCCCTGCTGTGGCGGCGAAACGCCTGGAGCAAGCGTTGCCAGCTGCAGAACGTTACGGCCATTGAGCGGAAGATCGGTGATCTGCTTCTGATCGATAACCTGGCCGACTGTCGCCTCCGTCGTCTGCAGCTGCGGAGGCAACGTGCTCACTTCCACAGTCTCAGTCCTTTCGCCGACGCTCAGCGTGACGGAGCCATTTGCGGTCTTGCCGATCTCGACGCCCAGCGAGGGGATCGTGCTGGTTTTGAAACCTTCCTTCTCAACCCTCAGACGATAGCTTGCAGGCGGAAGGTTTGGAATGGACCAGTCACCATTGTCGTTGGTTGTCGTTGTACGTTCAGCACCCGTGGCATTGTTTGTCAGATGCACAGTTGCGCCGGCAACAGTAGCGCCGGTCGAGTCAGTAACCTTGCCCACTGCGTCGGAGCTGGAGCTTGCCTGACCGTATGCGGGCAGTGTGCCCAGGTTCAATGTGATAACAGGCACCGCTGCTATCGAAAGTGCAAACGACATCAGACGTGCGAGACGAAACAATCTGCGGCTCGCGTCCGTCTGTACTGTTAGTTTCCGGTCACAAACGGAGGGGCCGGGGTCCATGTCTTGATTCCAGATCGGTGAGATATTCATCGGTGAAGCCTCCAAAGTCACCCGACTTTTCGTGGTCGGGTGTAATCCTGAACTGCCTGAGTGTCGCGCTGCAGAGTGCTAGACGAGAGAGATTTTGAGACGTCTCATTTCAGCGACGAATCCTACCCATGCTGTACTGAGACTGTCAAGGAAAATTCTTATTCCCTACGCTTTGTTCTTCTTCGCACATCACAAAACCGCTTTAGCCTGAGGCGTGCTGTCCATGCCATGCCCTGAGAGGAGCATGGAGCAGCACGCCATCCGACCTGCCCTTCTACCTACACGCCCTCACTTACCTGATGCCAACGACAGCAACTTCAAATGGTTCGAGTTTCAGTGTGGTTCCCTGCATCTGTTTTGTGCCGACTGGACCATCCCCGGTGGAAGGCGCGACGAAAGATACCGACGTCCCGACAGTATCGGCAGGAAGATTGACCTCTTGCGGTGTCGAACGCTTGTTGATCACCAGCAACTTCTTTCCCTTGCTGGTATCGAAGGCCTGCACAGCAACGTCCTTGTTATGTTCTGTCGTTTGGATCATGCGATCGCCTGGACCGAAGTTATCCTTCAGCAGCTTCAACACCCAGAAGCGGGGGTTCGGCTCAGCGGTGTTGTAGTTCATCATGCTGACGCTGGGAAATTGCGTGGGATAGCCTACGAGTTGCGACTCCCCTACAACATCGACCGACATCTTTGCCGCCTCGATATAAATGTACGCATACATGGCTCCGGCAAGATTCCAGTAGAGAGTCGGCTCCGGCTTCGCCTTATACCCCGGAATGGTATTGCTCTTGCCGTCCTCCGGAAGAATGACACCGAGCTCATCGAGGTCCGTCTTCGTATTCGGCGATAGACGATGCTTGATCTGTTCGATATAGCGTGTCTGCGCAAGAAAACCATCCGCCTGATCGAAAAACGTATACTGCATCGCCTCAAAAGGCTCAGACTCCGGCGGTGAAGCGTAGAAGTGATAAGAGATAAAGTCGAGCGGAACTCCAGCCGCGTGATTCTTCGGGTTCAGGAAGTATTCGTACATCGGGCCATGGGTGCGAGGCGCGGCCGAGGCAATCGCTACGAACTTGATGTCCGGGTCTACCTTGCGCATCGCCGTAGCGACCGCGTCGTAGAACTTGGTGTAGGCCTCAGGCGTCCAGTGGTGCTCGAAGTCGATCTCGTTCAGCACCTCCCAATACGCAAACTTGTAGTGGTGTCCAGACTCGTGCCGCTTACCGTTCTCGTCAGTAAATCCGCCCTTTTCATACCAGCTCAACAGGCGGGCATAGTACTCCGCGGCTTCTTTTCCGGAGGGGTCTTTCAGCTCTGTTCCTTGCGTGTAGTCCCAGTAAACCTGGTTGGGATCGTCCGGATAAGTTACCGGCTTGTCCGTCTTGAAGAGCCATGCTGGCATCGTGCTGAAGTTCATGATGACGGAGTGGCCTTCGGTCGCCTTCATGAAATCTTCCAGGGTCGGATCGATGTACTTGAAATCCCAGGAAGTCTTGTCTTTGGTAGGTGCCTCCAACTCTGCAACGGCCTGCTTGGGATACGGCAGCCATGGCACATAGCGCACATAATCAGCGCCCAGCATCTTCAATGCAGCGAAGCTGCCATCATGCATCTTGGCTCCGCGAAGCAGCTGTGGGTTCACCACCACCTGCAGCGTGGGTGTAGACCTGGAATCGACTACGGTCTTCGTCCAGTCAATCTTCAGATCTGGCTTGGGAGGTTGCTGGGTCGGCAAAGTAGCTTGGGGGGGAGGGGCGCATCCAAGCGCCGCCAGCAGAAAGATGGAATACCAGTTCTTCATTACAGCTCCCTTGCGTTTCAAGTGGAGTACGTGCCGGAGACTAGAGAGTCGACGCGAAGGGTGACAACAACTTTATTCGCGGCAGCGGCGTTCCACATCGTGGACTGCTAACCGAGGAGTGTTCATGACTTTCGGGAAAGTCTTCCCTAAGAGACGTCCCTTACACCTCGACGGAATTTCACAGAGTGGAAAATATCTCTGCGATTCAACGAACAGCTTCGATCAGGGGAAACGAGTTGTTCAAGGCGGCCGAACAGCTTGCATATGGATCTCTCAATGTCGGGCTAGCAGACCTGATGGAAGCCGAGGTTCATCAACGTTGCAATCTTGCGCAACCGGTCTCCCCACCGGCCGACTCCAATGGCGCAATGATGTGCAGGACCTCGGGCGCTCCAGGCCTCCACAAAGCCCCGGGCACCAAGGGAGAAGCGGTAGCGGCTATTCGTATTTCCAATCTCGAGGATCGGTCCGGCCACGCTTTCGCCTTCCGCCACAAGCAGCGAAAACCCTTTCTCCTTATCTTCCACAACAGACAGGAGTGTCACCGGTCCATACTTTACCGCCATCTCGACCGACAGGCCGTGACCGACCTTGCCGTGATAAACACGGAGCGGACGCACGCGAATCTTGTTCTGAGCAATGCGCGGGTGGCCAGGGCCGTCGTGCCCCATCAGGACGAGATCCTCGTTGAAGTCCATCGCGTAATACTCCGTGAATGAACCGCCTGCGCCCAGCTCGTCCATGATCTTCATGGCGAGCACATTTTTGACCTCATACTCGCCCGCTACCGGCACACCGCCGCCGGTCAGCATGGAAGTCCCCAGGATGATGGAGCTCATGGTGTTCTCGTTCTCCGCCACGCCCGACCCCATGTAGTAGTACGCCAGCATATCGAGTGCGTTGTTGGCGACCATTCGGTCCAGCGCTACCGCGGTCGTTGCCGCGCGCTCCAGTTCTTCCAGAGAACACTCCTCATCCACTGCAAAGAAACTATGAAACTCCTCCACCTTTGCTGCGGTTTGCGGCTTTGTCACCTCGCGCCGAAGGCCGCTCAGCTGATCCACTTCAACCATCTCAACATGCGTCCCGAAGCGCCCCGACACCTGCGTTAGGTCTGTAGCAAGGTCAAGCATGCCGCTGTAGTAATGTCCCATCAACCCCATGCGGCTATGGCTCAGAGTTTTCGCGACCTCTGCCGCAGTCAGCCAGCCTTCAAGGTCGTCCCAGCATGCGGGATCATCCTGCAGGACTCCCGTTACCTGCTGAAATGGAATGTCCAGGCGCCGCAGGACGTTCGCGATCTCTGGAACCGGGCATGAGCTGCAATAGGCCAGCCACTCGCCGGTCATCGCGGTGCGGCTGGTCATCTGATTGAACAGCGCATAATCGATTGCGGCCTCCGGCTGCAGATTCAGAAGTACAACCGGGACCTTCGCCCGCTGGATCACGGGAAGAATTGTGGACGAGAGAGCATAGGTTGTGATGTAGACAAGCAGGATGTCGATATCCTCCAGCCGGCACAGATGACCCGCCTTTATCGCCTTCGGAGGGCTATCGATCAATCCCAGGTCAATCACAATTCTTCTGTCGTTGCCTTCTACCCTCTCCCGCACCACATCGAGATATCCCCGGAGGCGCTCCTCCAGCTTTTCAAATTGTGGCCAGTAGGTCTCAAGGCCCAGACCCGCCAGGCCTACTCGAAGTTGTCTAAAAGAACTGTCCACGACCCTCTCCTCGATGCTTCCCTTTGCTAGTGCAGGTTAGGGAGGGTCCCTGCTGAGAGCGAGGAGTTTTTTTGTCGTGCGATTGCATTTCACTGATTGGAATGACCTGGAGAACTCCTCTCCGCTTTTGCTTGAAATACGATCTGAAAATACATTTCCTTTAGGAAATTCCACGATTAATGCTTTTAGAGCTAATTTCACTTGCTGGAATTCCAGAATGTGCCCAGTGTACGATTACGAGCGCAAGGGAAACGGGACATGAAGAAGCGCTCAACAGTGGAATTGAAATCCGGTGAAGAGACGAAGGTCTCCTCTGCTTACAGCATTCAGGCCGTGGAGCGGGCATGCAGCATCCTGAGATGTTTCCAGCAACGGCAGTCCCCGCTCACATTGAGCGACGTTGTGGCCGATACCAATTTGAGCCGCACTACCGCCTTCCGCCTGCTTGCAACTTTGGTCGAACAAGGCATGCTGGAGCGCTCTGCAAAAAATCAATATCGCGCAATAAGCGAGCGGCGGCGATGCCGTTACCGCATCGGGTACGCATCGCAAAGCGAAGAATTCTCTTTTTCGCGGCTGGTCTCCGACAGCATTCGCAGCTACGCCTATGAAGCGGGCGTAGAACTCCTGGAGTTGAGCAACCGATACAGTCCCACCGTTGCCATCCGCAATGCGGAGATGTTCGTTCGCGAGCGCGTGGATCTGGTCATTGAGTTCCAGACCAATCAGCAAAGCGCTTCCATTGTCGCCTCCAAGCTGATCGAAGCGGATATTCCGCTCATCGCAATCGAGATTCCCCATCCGGGCGCCGATTATTATGGCGCAAACAACTATCGCGCAGGTCTGCTGGCAGGGCATGCCCTTGCGCAGGCGGCAATCCATCGCTGGGGTGGCCAGGTGGATGAAGTGTTGCTGCTGGAGCTCCCAATGGCAGGCCCGCTTCCACGCTCAAGGCTTACAGGGGTGCTTGCCGGCATTCGCGAATTCCTTCCCAAAATTCCCGATCAAAAAGTCCGCTTTATTAACGGGAATGGACGCTTTGAGAACAGCCTGCAGGTCACGCGCCGGTATGTGCAGCACAACAAAGCGAAGCACGTTCTGGTCGGCGCACTGAACGATCCAAGCTGCCTGGGCGCGCTGCAGGCATTTGAAGAAGCAGGACGGGCCATGAACTGTCTTGCCGTAGGACAAAATGCCAGCATTGAAGCGAGACGCGAGATGCAGCGGCCTGGATCGAGCCTAATGGGATCGGTAGCGTACTTCCCTGAACGTTACGGCGAAGCGGTTTTGTCTCTTGCCCTCGACAAGCTGCAAGGCAAGGAGATTCCCCCAGCGACCTTCGTCCGCCACCAGATGATTACCTCTGAGAACGTTTTATCGTTTTATCCGAACGACAAATTGATCGCGGCTGGAGACAGTGACTCTCTTCTTTACAGCTGGCGCTGAATCTCGAAGAAAGAAAGCTCCCGTAGCTTGAATTCACGATGATGAATTCAAGCTACGGGAGCGCTGTTCCTACTCCAAGGTTAGCGGATGGCTAACAACTAAGAGGACGCTTTCAGGAAGGCATAGGCAGCCTTCGCCGAAGCCATCTGTGAGACCGGGAATGGATTCTCCTGTTCGGAAAAGGCATGCTGGACGCCGGCCTTTTTGCCCGCAGCAAAGATCGGCTTGTAGTCAATGAATCCACCGCCAAGATCAGTTCCCTGCGGCCTGTCTGCTCCTCCCAGACTGGTGACCGGATGAGCCAGAGGCTGAAACTCCTTCACGTGGATCATCTTGAAGCGTCCTGGATATTTTTGAAAATAGGTGATTGGATTCGCGCCACCTGCACACATCCACCCGCAGTCGATTTCAAACTTCACCAGTTCGTGATCGGTATTGTTGACCAGGATGTCATAGCCAAAGCGACCATCCGGCATCTTTTCAAACTCGTAGTTATGGTTGTGATAGGCATACTGCAAGCCGGCTGCTTTGGCCTTGGCGCCGATATCGTTCATCTGTGCTGCCAGCTTCGTAAAGCCCTCTTGCCCCAGCGGCGCCATCGCCGGTCTCGGGCCCGTCGTGCCTGCAGGACGCCGCGGCTGATTGCCGGTAGCCAAGCTCGAGCTGGTCGCAAACTGAGCGCCCAGGGTGTGAGCATCCTCAAAGACGGGCCCCAAATCCGCTGCATTCAAATTCAAATGCGCGCTTGGCGCTTTCAGCCCGGCATCATCCAGCAGCTGCCGAAATTCTTTTACGCTGTACTTTCCGAATCCCGCTGTCTCCACCTCGCGGAAACCGATGTCGTGAAGCTTTTTGAGTGTACCCGGCGTATCCTTGGGCAGGTCTTCGCGAACAGTGTAGAGCTGGATTCCGGGTGGAAGTCCCATGGCTTCCCCGAGCGCCAACCGCGGAAGAACGGCAGTGCCCAGAGCGGCCAGTCCAAAATTGCGGGAAGTTGCCAGGAATTCTCTACGGGTATGAAGTCGCATTGTTACTCCCTTTATCAAGATTGGTACAAGTAATGTTTTGCCAGCAGGCAATCGCAGGTTTATTGCGGTAAGGCATTATCGAGTTGGGTCTCATCGAGTGCAGAAGGACGATTCTGGATTTGTTTCTCGGAAAATGCAAAGAGGAAGAAGACTAACACCAGAGCGGAGATGACGGTCGAGAACAGCCATATCGACTTCCAGTCATAAGTGACTGCACCCTGTGCTACAGCCAGCGTGTAATGATCTACGACAGAACCCGAGAGCCACGATCCGACGAACATTCCCAATCCATAAGTAATCAGCGTGATGAGCCCCTGCGCCGCTGCGCGCAAGCCGATATCTGCTTTGTAATCGATATAAATCTGTCCGGTTACGAAGAAGAAGTCGTAACAGATGCCATGGAGAAGAATGCCTCCCCAGAACATCCACATGTGATCCGTCGGGTTGCCGTACGCAAAAAAGATATAGCGGAGAACCCACGCGCCCATACCGGCTGCCAGCATATACTTCACGCCCAATCGCCGAAAGAACCATGGGATCAGGACCATGCAGAGAAGCTCCGACATCTGTCCGCCGGTCATCTTGCCGGCCGCATTCTGTACGCCTACCTGGTTCAGGAAGAGGTTGGTGAAAGCGTAATAGAACTGCAGGGGGATGCAGATGAAGAACGAGGCCGCGACGAAGATCAGCATCGATCGCTCTTTCAACAAAGCAACTGCCTCGCGAGGAAAGATGCTGCTGATGGAGAGGCGGTCGGTCCGACCAAGCGGCGGTGTTGAGGGGAGCGTAAGGCAATACAACCCCATTACCAAAGAGGAGAGGCCAGCGAGCCGCATCGGCATGGCCGTAGCCTCAACTCTCAAGTGACCGATCAACAGGCCGGCCACAATCCAGCCGAAAGAACCGAGCACGCGAATGGCGCCGAACTCCTCCTTCGGATCGCTCATCTGTCGAAACGCCAGGGAGTTGGTGAGCGCAAGCGTCGGCATGAAGCACAGGCAGTACAACAGGAGGAAGAAATAGAAGTGGGGAAAAGAAACCTGGGAAGAGGCACCGAACAACAATGCCGCGCCAAGCAGATGCAGCAAGGCAAGAACCTTCTGAGTCGCGAACAGCCTGTCCGCGATCAGCCCGACGAAGAATGGCGCGAGAATCGCGCCCACCGACGTGGCCCCTGCCGCAAAGCCAATCTGCTGGCCGTTAAAGTGCAAGGGTCCCGCGAGCCATGTCCCCAGGGTGACATACCATGCACCCCAGATAAAATATTCCAGAAACATCATCGCGCTAAGGCGGCTTCTCATCTGCAGCTTCATCAATAATCCTTCCCAACCGTTCGGCTATTCCCTGGAGTCCTGCCGGATTGTCTAAGACTATTGTTACTTCAAATCAGTTCAGGCGGAAAGCATAGACGGAGTCTCCTGCGCCGACGAGGACATACTGATGGCCATCCAGCATGTAGGTCTCAGGCGCATTCGTAACGCCAATCCGGGCGTGCCATAGGGGATTTCCTGTCGCCACATCATAAGCAACAAAATTTCCTCCCGGATCCCCCGCGAACAAAAGCTTCCCTGCCGTCGTCAGCAATCCGGGCTGTACACCATAGTTCGCAATCCCGGAATAACGATGCTGCCAGGCTATTTTTCCGGTCTTGTAGTCGATAGCTGTGATGTAGCTTCCCATGCTTCCCAGGCTCTGCTCGTCCTTGCCACCCAGCCCCATCGACCCACGCGGATCTGTGGTGGTCAGGTAATACATGGCGTAGCTGTCCGTCGTGGGAACGTACATCAAGCCTGAATCTGGGCTGTACGCCGGGGGCATCCAGTTTGTGATTCCCTGGTTCGCTGGAGACACCAAGGCACCGGCAAGGTCGAAGTCCTTCGCCGGAATCCTCACCGGAGCTCCGTTCTTGTCATAGGTATCCGCCGCCCAGTTCACGGTCTTCGACATCTTGCCCGTCACCAGATGTTCACCCGTCAAGCGATCGAGTGTGAAGTAATAGCCATTTCGTGCGCCATTCAAAACCAGCTTGCGCATCTTCCCGTTGAACATGCCGTCGATCAGAATCGGGGTCTGGGCTGAATCATAGTCATGCGTATCATGCGGAGAGTTCTGGTAGTACCAGACCATCTTGCCGGTATCCACATTCACCGCGACAATCGAGCAGGTATAAAGATTGGCGCCATCCCCACGCTTTTGCGAGGTGTACGCCGCGCTGGGATTCCCTGTGCCGAAGATATACAGATGGGTCTCCGGATCATACGAACCAGGAACCCAGACATTGCCTCCACCATGCGAGGCCGCATCCAGGTTTCGCCATGTATCCAGGCCCGGATCGCCGGCTTTCACCGGAACTGTATAGAACTTCCATTGAACGTCGCCCGTCTCCGGATCAAAGGACTGAAGCAATCCCGGCTCGTCCAGATCGTCGCCCGTTCCTACAAGCAGGTGATCTCCCACGACGATCGGGGCCATCGTCGAAAAATACTGCTCATCAAAGCTCGCAATCTCTTTATGCCACTTTTCTTTCCCGGTCTTCGCATCCAGGCAGATCAGGTAGTTATCCGGCGTCTCCATGTAGACCCAGCTCTTCCACATCGCCATGCCGCGATTGCCGATGTGCGTGCCACCTTTGGTTCTCCAGTAGTAGTGCCAGATCTCATGCCCGTCCCGCGCATCCAGCGCCCACGCATTGTCTGGAGTCGAAACATACAAGACTCCATCGATCTGCAGGATTGCGCCCTTGATGTTGGCCGGAGTATTGAATTCCGCCTTCCCTTCGCCCGCGACGATCGTCGCAGGCGCACCGGCGGGGCTCTGCGGCCCGGCCTGCAGCCGGGATACAAACGCCAACGACAAATTCTTCACCGTGGAATGATTGATCAAGTTCAGGGAACTGTATCGGCGTCCGGAGTAGTCGCCGGAATAAGTCGGCCACGAATCAGGATTCGGCTTTAAAAGCTGGGCGGGATCCAGGCTTTGGCCGACAACCAGGCCACTCCCTGCGCCAAACAATGCGATGGCAAGCAAACACTTCAACACTCTTGTCATTTAAGGGTCACCAGGTAGGCCGTTACGTCGTGGATGTCTTTGTCCGTGTACTTGTGCAGGAGCTCTCTATGCGGCGCGAGCGGATCATGCAGTTCCACCTTCGGAACCTGCCCCATGCGGCTGAACCCACGAAGCGTTCCGTCAGTCTGGGTAAGACCCACATAGAAGTCGTCGATTCTCGTCAACAAGCCATCAATCTTCTCGCCGGTCGGCAAAGTCACCGTAACTGTGACCGGGGGAACATGGACTCCCGTCGGCTGTATCTGCGCAAAGCCGCCTCTTCCTCCTGACCCGCCGGGCAACAGCCAGGTCTGCTGAAGCACCTTGGGTGTGGGCATCTTCGCGGCAAAACCCTTCAAGTCTCCCGTAGTCGAGTGACAGGATGCGCAGGTCTTCTGAAAGTACTTCTCACCAGCCCCGGCATCCCCGCGTACGATATCGATATTGTTTTCGTTGGGATCAGTGCGGCTCGCAACCTTCAGGCTGTGCAGCCACGCGGCCACATCGCCTATCTGTGCGTCGGTCAACTCGACTCGAGGCATTCCCTTGTCAGCGCGTGCTCCATGCACAATCGGCGCGATCAGCTCGCCCGATTGATCCTGTAACACCACGCTCGATCGGAGCAGGTTCGGTCCTATCTCACCCCCGGCGGCATCCGATCCATGGCAAAAGCCGCAGCTCACGCCATAGGTTGCCTTGCCACGGTCCAGTACATCTTGCGGAGCTTTGGGGCGGTCAGGATAGGCTTGCGGCCGGCGCTGCGCTCGAGGCGTCGCAGCAGTAACCTGGGCTTGAACAACGGAGTGTAGTTGTATTCCATACCACGTCGCGGCGAATAAAAACAAAGTGGCCCGAATTTCGCGCTTCACGTATCTCCTCCGGCAGATCCCAATCATTGTCCATGCACCGCAAGACAACCTAGAAAATGGGCGCGTTCTGACTGTACCGTGAAGCGGCATGGACGCAAAATAATTCAATCGGCGGCACACCGCCTTTTATAAGCACGCGACAAGCCCCCCATTAAAGAGAGGAAGCCCGGCGCCCCTCACGGATAAGCCGGACTTTCATCTACTTTATTTGCGCTTTCTACGAAGTTGCCAGGGAATCGCGGATCTGCATGGCAGTTCTTACCATCCCCGCCAGGGCAAGGCCAACCTCCCCCACCCTCGCGTTTTGAGGCGCAATCATTCAGAGCCAGCACTAGAAATCTTCGTGAAAAGCAACCTCTCCAGCGACAGCCACCTGATAGGCAGACACCCGCCTTTCAAAAAAGTTCGTCAACTCCTGCACATCCTGCAGCTCCATGAAGGCGAATGGATTCTTCGATCCAAAAATCGGCTCCATCCCCAGGCGTGAGACGCGCGCATCAGCTACGTACTCCAGATACAGCCGCATCTCACGGACCGAAAGGCCCGCAACGCCGCCCGAAAGCAGATCCTCGGCAAACTGCAGCTCGCAATCGACCGCCTCTTTCATCATCTCGATAATCTGTTGCTTCAGCTCGTCATCGAAAAGCTCCGGCTCCTCGGAACGAACCACATTGACCACCTCGAAGGCGAATTCAAGGTGGCAGCTCTCATCGCGAAAGACCCAGTTCGTTCCCGCAGCCAGACCATTCAGCAGGCCGCGAGACCGCAGAAAGTAAACATAGGCAAATGCGGCAAAGAAAAAGAGACCCTCGATACAGCCCGCGAAGCAGACCAGGTTCAACAGGAATTGTTTGCGCTCCTGCGGCGTTCGCAGCTCATCCAGCTTTTGAATCGAGTCCATCCAGCGCATGCAGAACTGCGCCTTTTTCGTGATCGAAGGAATATTCTCGACCGCCGCAAAAGCCTCCGCCCGCGCATCCGGGTCGGGAACATAGTTGTCCAGCAGCGTCAGATAGAACTGCACGTGCACGGCTTCTTCAAAGAGCTGGCGCGATAGATAAAGCCGAGCCTCCGGCGAGTTGATGTGCTTGTAAAGATTCAGCACCAGGTTGTTCGACACAATCGAGTCACCGGTCGCGAAGAAAGCCACCAGACGCTGAACCAGGTGAATCTCCGCCGGCGTAAGCCGCGAACGCAGATCGACCAGGTCAGTAGAGAAATCGATCTCTTCGACGGTCCAGGTATTGCGAATACCGTCCTTGAACATCTCGAAGAAGGTGGGATAGCGCATCGGCCGCAGCGTAAGCGATAGACCAGGATCCAGAATGGTGTGTGTTGCAGTCGACATAATTGCTCTCCGTTACTGACAGGCTTCGCAGGTCTCAGGGTTATCCAGCGAGCAGGCGACGCTCGCAGTGGCGTTGATCGCCGGTACGCTCCGCTCACGCGCAACCGCCGACACCGTGGTCTTCGCGATCTTCGTCGCAGGCCGCGACCGCAGATAATAGGTCGTCTTGATACCACGCTTCCACGCGTACATATACATGGAGCTAAGCCTTCCGATATTTGGCGACTCCGCAAACAGGTTCAGCGACTGGCTCTGATCGATGAATATCCCGCGGTCGGCGGCCATGTCGATCAGCGATCGCATCGGAACCTCCCATACGGTGCGGTAGATCGATCGAACATCCTCAGGGATCTCGTCGATTCCCTGAATCGAACCCTCCGCCAGCTTGATCCGCGTTCGCATGGCCTCGGACCACATCCCTAGCTGCTTCAGCTCCTGGACGAGGTAGCGGTTGATCTGCATGAACTCCCCCGAAAGCGTCTCCCGCTTGAACAGATTGGAGATCTGAGGCTCGATGCACTCGTAGCACCCCGCGATGGAGGCGATCGTTGCCGTTGGAGCAATCGCAATCATCAGCGAGTTCCGAAGCCCTGTCTTGCGAATGCGCTCCCGCAGCTGCTCCCAGCGCTCACCGTTCTCGGGCGTCCCACCCCACAGGTCGAATTGAAACTCCCCCTGCGCGGCGCGAGACTCCGCGAACGCCGCATGCGGTCCGTTCTGCTCAGCCAGCTCGCAGGAGACGGTCAGGGCATGGAAGTAGACCTCTTCCTGGATCTTTGCCGACAGTCTTCTCGCCTCCGGCGAATCGAACGCAATTCGCAGCTGGAAGAAGACATCCTGCAGGCCCATCACTCCAAGCCCCACGGGACGCCAACGGCTGTTTGCCACTGCCGCCTGGGAGACGGGGTAGTAGTTGATGTCGATCACCCGATCCAGCATCGGCACAGCGTGGCGCACCGTAGCAGCCAGCTTCTCGAAATCGAACACCCCTTCGTTTACATGCCGGGCGAGATTGATCGAGCCTAGATTGCACACCGCCGTCTCCGCCGAAGAAGTCACCTCCGTGATCTCCGTGCAGAGGTTCGAAAGGTGAACGACATTCTCAGGCCTTCCGGTCTGATTGCACTTCCGATTGCACGCATCTTTGAAGACCATCCATCCATTCCCGGTCTCGGCCAGCGTACGCATCATGCGCGCATAAAGATCACGCGCCTTCACCTGCCTCACATATTTCTTCTGCTCTTCAGCCTGCTCATACGCGCGGTCGAAGTCCTCGCCGTACAAATCGGGAAATTCGGGTACCACTTTGGGATCGAACAACGACCACACTCCATCCTCATCCACGCGCCGCATGAACAGATCAGGAATCCAGTTCGCCAGATTCAGGTTGTAGGTCCTTCGTGCCTGATCGCCGGTGTTGTCGCGCATCTCAAGGAACGACTCCACATCGGCGTGCCAAGGCTCCAGGTAAACGCAGCAGGCTCCCTTGCGCTTGCCGCCCTGGTTTACAGCTGCCACCGAGGCATCGAGCGTGCGTAGCCACGGCACAATCCCATTCGACAAACCATTCGTCGCTCGAATCAGCGAGCCCTCCGAGCGCACCCGGTGAAAGGCCAGCCCAATACCGCCGGAAAACTTCGACAGCAGCGCAATCTGCTTATAAGCGTCGTAGATCGACTCCAGCGAGTCCTTCGGCGAATCCAGCAGATAGCACGACGACATCTGCGAATGTTTCGTCCCGCTGTTGAACAAGGTCGGTGAGCTCGGCAGATAATCGTGCGAGGCCATCAGGCGATAAAAATCAACCGCCTCCCCCACCCGCGTCGACAAGCCCGCCGACACCCTCATGAAGAAGTACTGAGGCGTCTCAATCACCTGCCGCGTGATGGGATGGCGCAGAAGATAGCGGTCGTAGACCGTGCGAAGTCCGAAGTACTCGAATCGATCGGAGAAGCGATCGTCAATCGCGCTGTTCAGCTTGCGCGCATTGCCTGCGACAAACTCCGCCGCATCCTTCGAAACCACTCCTTCGCGATGGCCAACTTCTATCGACTGCGAGAACGAATAGATATTCTGCCCCGCAACCTCCTTCTCAATGGTCGCCAGCAACAGACGCGCTGCCAGCCGGGAGTATTCCGGCTCCTCTGCAATCAGCGCCGCCGCTGTCTGAATCGAGATCGAGTCCAGCTCACGAGTCGAGGCCCCGTCAAACAACCCGCCAATCGTTTTGCTCGCAACGCGAATCGCGTCCACATGTGCCAGCCCCTGGCAGCATCGCTGCACGGCTCGCACAATCTTGTTCACATCCACTGGCTCAAGCGCGCCACTTCGTTTGCGCACCTGCATCTGTGGAATCGATTCGGCCGAGGGAAAGTTCGGGTCCAGTTCTGTCAGCGTCGCTTGTGCCGCCATGGGGAGTCTCCTCTTGCCCAGAGCGGAGGAAGCGGAGGACGTCTGCACAAACCGGACGCGGCCACCGCACCTTCCCCTCGAAGGCGTGTGAAATTCGTGCCTTTCGGCACGCGCTTCCGGCAGGTCTTCGGACTCTGCAGGCTCCCTACTTGCTTCGGCTTCCCAGCCTTTCAGCCAGTGCCATCTTGAAGCGTTCGTTCCTGCTTACCGCTGCGGGGCAGTTCCGGATTCGCACCGGATTCCCTTTTCAGTCCTGACCATGAGGGTCAGAACACCGTGAAGTTCACTCACTATAACAAGGGCTATACGGCAGGTCAACGTCTATATATTGGGGCCATCATGTGGAAATGAGGAAGAAACTCTCTAGCCGCGACGCACGCATCGAAAGCCCATGTTGCTGGTCGAGCTATCCGGCGTATTCCTGGTTCTGGCGGCTACGCGATAGCGATTGCAGTAGCTCGCATGGCAAAGAAAGCTGCCTCCCTTGGTGACCTTTTCCGCGCCGCGCACCGGGCCTCTCGGGTTGGTCGTCTCGTGCTTCGGATGATTAACCCCAAACCAGTCCTGGGTCCACTCCCACACATTTCCGACCATGGAGTAAAGACCATATCCGTTTGGAGGAAACGCCCTGACCGGGCACGATCCCGCATATCCATCGTCGGCGGTATCCTGCGAAGGAAACTCTCCCTGCCATACGTTGCAAAGGTGTTTGCCCTCGGGTTCAAGTTCGTCTCCCCAGGGAAACAGCTTCTGCTCCAAACCGCCGCGAGCAGCGTATTCCCACTCTGCTTCCGTAGGCAGCTGTTTGCCCGCCCACGCGGCATAAGCCTCTGCGTCCGAGTAGGACACATGAACCACAGGATGATCCTCACGGCCGCGAAGATGACTGCCTGGGCCCTCCGGTGCATCCCACTTCGCTTTGTATACCTTGCACCACCACTGCGCCTGGGCGACGGTGTCTGCGACAAGCTGCTTGAAACGCTCTTTGGGAATATGTGCCCAGAAGACGAAGGACCAGTCGTATCGCTCCGCCTCGGTGATATATCCCGTGGCCTGGATGAACTCTGCGAACTGCGCATTGGTAACGGGCGTGATGTCGATCGAAAAGGGTGGAAGGACTACGGAGCGGATCGGGCCTTCCCCATCCGCAGAAAAGCCGAGCGCATAATCCGTGCCCATCTTGAAGCGTCCACCGGGCAGCGCAATCATGCCGGCGCTGGAGCTTTCCTGCAATGGATTGGCCGCAATCGCAGACTCGTTTGTGAGCTTTTCTGCGCGGTCTGCAGAAGGCGTGCAGCAGCTTTTCTTCTGTTCATCCATCGTCAAGGCAATGCTACACAACTTCAACCCTCGCATGAAATGCCACCCTGCAAGGTACGCTGCTCGGCACCATTACAATCCTTCCATGACCCGTACCAACATCCCGGGCACCAGCCCATACGAACCCATCATCGGCTTCTCCCGCGCCGTTCGCATCGGCAATCAGGTTCATGTCTCCGGAACAGGGCCCGTCGGGGCCGACGATCTCGATGTCGCCGAGCAGACCGATCAGTGCCTCACGCTCATCGCCGCCGCACTCAAGAATGCAGGCGCCTCCTTCGAGCACGTCTACCGCACCCGCATGTTCCTCACCCGCACTGAGGACTGGGAGATCGTAGGCCGCGTCCACGGCAAATTTTTCTCTCTCATCCGCCCTGCAGCCACCATGGTCGTCGTCAAAGAGCTGCTCGACCCGCGCTGGCGCATCGAGATCGAGGCCGACGCGTTCATCCCCGAATAGACATTCTTCTCGCAACGCGACCCCGCATCGTTACAATCGGGAACGTCATGACAGCCGCCACGGTTACGCGCCCAGGTCTTCTCCGGATCATTGCCGGAGCCGGACTTCTTGTAGGCACGCTTGATATCGCGGATGCCATCATTTTCTTCAGTCTTCGTGGCGTTTCACCAACGCGCATCTTGCAGGGCATCGCCTTCGGACTGATCGGCCGCACAGCCTTCTCCCAGGGCACGCGCTCCGCCCTGCTTGGGCTTCTTCTTCACTTCTTCATCGCGACAACCGTCTCGGCAATCTACCTTCTCCTCAGCCGCAGGCTTCCACTTTCGCGTCATCCCTGGTCCTATGGAACCCTTTACGGCATCGCCGTTTACATCGTCATGAACTACGTTGTCCTCCCTCTGTCCCACATCGGTCTTCGTCCACTTCCTCCCCTTGCTCCCCTGCTCAATGGAATTGCAGCACTCATCCTCTGTGTGGGAATTCCCCTCGCCTTCCTCGCACGGCACTACATCCCCTACAAGCCGTCCTCTCCCGCTGAAGATCACATAGAACCGATATGATGAAATAGCGAAGGGGCGTGGTGCACTCGTACCTGCGCTCAACCTATCTACCGAAAAGGAAATCAAATGTCGAAGCTGTCAATCCGCGATCTGGATCTCACCAACAAACGCGTCCTTATTCGCGTCGACTTCAATGTTCCTCTCTCGGTCGACGGTTCTGACAATGCACCGCGCATCACGGACGACACTCGCATCCGCGAAACCATCCCCACCATCGAGTACGCCCTCCGTCGCAAAGCCCGCGTCATCCTCTGCTCTCACCTCGGTCGTCCCAAGGGCAAGCCTGTCCTGACCATGAGCCTTCGTCCCGTCGTCGATCGCCTGCGCGAGCTGCTCGATCACGTTCTTGGTGAAGATGAGAATGTCGCTTTTTCGCCCGACTGCATCGGCGAGATTGCCACCGAGATGGTGGGGAATCTCGAACCCGGCCAGCCCCTCCTGCTCGAAAATCTGCGCTTTCATGCCGAGGAGGAGAAGAACGACCCTGCCTTTGCGAAACAACTGGCCTCACTCTGCGACGTCTACATCAACGACGCCTTCGGCAGCGCGCACCGCGCCCATGCCTCCACTGAGGGCATCACACACCACGTTCCTGTCTCGGCTGCGGGTCTGCTCATGGAAAAAGAGCTGACCTATCTCAGCAAGGCCGTCAGCGACCCCATCAAGCCCTTCGTAGCGATCATCGGTGGCGCAAAAGTCTCCGACAAAATTGATGTCATCGACAGTCTCCTCGATCGCGTCACGTCGCTGATCATCGGCGGAGGCATGGCCTACACCTTCCTCAATGCCAAGGGCCAGACCACCGGCAAGTCGCTCGTCGAGACCGACAAGATTGATGTCGCCAAGGCCGCGCTCGACAAGGCAAAGAAGAAGGGCGTCGATCTCCTGCTTCCCATCGATCACGTCCTTGCGGACAAGTTCGCCGCCGACGCCAAGACGCAGATCTTCGCCGCCAACGGTCCCTTCCCTGCCGACTGGATGGGCCTCGACATCGGCCCGGCCTCCATCGAACTCTTCAAGAAGGAGATTGCCGACGCCATCACCATCGTCTGGAACGGCCCCATGGGAGTCTTCGAGATGGCCGCCTTCGCCAAGGGCACCAACGCCATCGCCAAGGCCGTCGCCGCCAATCGCGACGCCACCAGCATCGTCGGCGGAGGCGACTCCGTAGCCGCCGTTCAGAAGTCCGGGGTAGCCGACAAGATCAGCCACATCTCAACCGGTGGAGGAGCCTCTCTCGAATTTCTGGAAGGCAAGACACTGCCAGGCGTAGCTGCCCTGACAAACAAATAGCACAGGGAGAAACAGGTAAATCAGTTTGGAAGGGGAGTACGACGCTCGATGATCTTCTTCATCGCATTTCCATTCCTCGCTGCAGGTTGTGCCACATTTCTCATCTGTGCCGCAATCCCCCCGCTCCGTCGTTTCGCGCTAAGTCTGTCCCTGTGGTTCGCTGCTTGTATCCCGTGCTTGCTAGCGAGCGTAGCTAGCATCGTCATATTCAATCTCGGACTATCGGGATTGAATATCTTTTTTCAACAAACTGGAATAATGGGAATCCATTTTCACCAGACAACCTGGATTGGATGGATTCAGGTGATTGCAACAGCAATCGCCACGTTTGGCGGAGCCGCGGCCATTACGCTATTCCATGGGGTCATTACTCGACGCCTAACTTTAGCGCTATTCCGAGTCTATGTCGCTGGCGTCAGCTTCGGTGTCGGCCTGCTCACCACGTTTTTCGTTGCCATCGCTTGCAGGCTTGGCGGTAACCTTTTGCGATTTGCAACGGTGTGCCTGCTCGGCATTGTTCCTGCTGCTCTGCTGGCTTACATCAACTCTCGAAATGCGAAACAATATCGAGGCGATTACCCGCAGATATTTCCAATTGTCAGTCGCGAAGAATTTGTTGATCTAAAATGATCCACGACATGCGAAAACCTCTCATCGCCGCCAACTGGAAGATGTACAAGACCCCCGCCGAATCCACGGCCTTCCTCACCAGCTTCTTCCCTCTCGTCAAGAGCAACGAAGCCGCAGAGATCGTTCTTTGCCCGGCGATGACCTCCCTGCCCGCACTCGCCGATGCCGCGCGCGGTAAATCCGTCTTCATCGGCTCTCAGACCATGCACTGGCTCGAAGAAGGTGCCTACACCGGCGAGACCTCGCCCACCATGCTCATGGCGATCGGTGCCACGCACGTCCTCATCGGCCACTCCGAACGCCGCCAGTACTTCAACGAAACCGATACCACCGTCAACCTCAAGCTCAAATCCGCCCTCGCTCACTCGTTGACGCCTATCGTCTGCGTAGGCGAACACCTCAACGAACGCGAGCAAAACCTCACCGCCGACGTCCTCAATCTCCAGATCTCGGTCGCCCTCGAAGGCATCGACAAAACGGAGCTCGGTCCGCTCGTCATCGCCTATGAGCCCGTCTGGGCTATCGGCACCGGTCGCACCGCCACACCCGAGATCGCCGAAGACGCCCACAAGATCATTCGCGCAAAGATCGCCTCCATCGCTGGCTCCGACGTCGCCAAGGCCACCCGAATTCTCTACGGAGGCTCCGTCAAGCCCGACAATGCCCGCTCTCTCTGCTGCCTCGAAGACATCGACGGCGCGCTCGTCGGAGGAGCCAGCCTCGACCCTGTCTCCTTCGCACAGATCATCCAAAACGCGACTACGACGAGCTGACAGTTTCGTCCAGTCGCCAGAACTTTTTTCGGTCTCCCGCCGTATTCCGTAAGACGATGACACTTTTGGTGCGTCTGTTCGCAACCACGTTGCTATTTGCTCCCGTCTTGTTGCGGTCGCAAAGCGTACCTACGATCGAAGTGGAGACTCACTTGATCGACAGCACCGTAAGCGTTCACGACAGTGCCGGCAACGTCGTCTCCGGGCTCACACGAAACGACTTCTCGGTTGTCGAAGACGGTGTACCCCAGGCTATCCGCTTCTTCACTCCAGCCGAGCAGTTGCCTCTCAGCATCGGCCTCATCATCGACGCCAGCGGGAGCCAGCAGAAGTTCATCCGCCAGCACGAGAGAGATGTCGAATCCTTCCTGAGAAAGATTCTCCAACCCCAGGATCAGGCCTTCGCAGTATGTTTTGGCAACCATCTTCGGCTGATCAGCGACTTTTCCGGTTCGGCTCCGGCTATCGTTGACAACATCCATCGCTTCGACAAAGGGAATATGGACTTTCCGGAGATCGGGCCCCAGGAAAAGCGTGACATGGGCACCGCTCTCTATGACGCGGTCTTTTATTCGGTGACCGAAAAGCTCTCTGCTGTGGGATGGCGTCGCCGCAAAATCATCCTCATCTTTAGCGATGGCGAGGATAACTCAAGTGAGCGCGACCTGATCGATGCCATCGAAGCGGCGCAGACCGCAAACACGCTCATCTACTCCGTGCGTTACACCGAACTGGAACGTGGCAGGATGAATGCGCGCAACCGCTATGGCATGCGGGCGCTCGATCATCTCTCAGGGCGCACCGGCGGCCGCTCGTTCGATGTCCGTGCTGTCAGCCTCGACCGAGCCTTCGCGGAGATATCCGACGATCTGCGTTCACTCTATGAGATCGCTTACCAGTCCACCAACCGCGTTCGCGACGGAAGCTACCGCAAGGTCGTCATACAAAGCACTCGCTCCGGGCTTACAGTACGGTCGCGAACCGGTTACATCGCACGCTGACCGCGAAGCTTAGTGCACCACTCCCGCCTGCTCCATCGGCCAGTACACAAACGCGGCCTTCCCATAGATCAGGTCGCGCTCCACCGGGCCAAAGTCACGGCTGTCGCTTGAGATGGACCGATGGTCTCCCATCACGAAGTATTCGTTGTCGGGAATGATCGACTCCGGCAGGGAGCGCGCGTCTTCAAAGCGCGGAGGAACATACTTCTCCGAGAGCCCTTTTCCATTCACGTAAACGTGTCCGTGATCGATCTTCAGATCGTCTCCGGGAAGCGCGATCACGCGCTTGATGTAGCTCTTCTGATGGTCGTGGGGATAGAGGAAGACCACTACGTCACCGCGATGGATCTCTCCCACCCGGTAGGCCATCTTGTTGACGAAGAGCCTGTCCTGGTCCTCGAGCACAGGCAACATGCTCGTGCCTTCAACCCGGACCGGCTGATACAGAAAGATAATGATGAAGGCCGATACGGAGACCGAGATCACCAGGTCTCGCATCCACGAGCTGATCCCGCTCTTTCGCATCTTCGACGGGTCCTCCCCGGTCGAGGGTTCGTGCGCACCGCTGGCCGAAGCCTGGCCTGTCTGCTCGTCAGTTTGCACCGGCTTGCTCTCTTCTCCTGTCATTTGGACGCACCAGAACTCGATCCGGCATCCAGCCCCAATCCCGGAACCAGGGCCTTGCCATCCAGCCCGGCTGGAGACCATGTCTCTACAATCTCCTTTGCCAGCCTTGCTATCATCATCTCAGCCTCATTGTCCGCAGTCCAGCTTTTGTCTTCGTTCTCATCCGTAAAGATCGACACAACCATCGGCCCGCTCTTTCCCGCGATGATCGCAACATCGTTTCTCACCGCATTCAGGCTTCCTGTCTTGCTGGCGATCCCCGATCCCGTCTCGCTTGAATCCAGCTTCTCCAGGTATCGCGGTATCGTGTTGCGGTAGAACTGGTTACGCAGCATCGTCAACGCCGTCTGGCAGATCGCCTCGTCGCCCGGTTCCGCTGATCCCCCCGGTCCAGCCAACTGGCAACGTCCAATCCGCTCCATCACCGTTTCCATCTCATGCGCCGTCGTCTTCCCCAGGCCAAACTTCGGCTGGTCCGCCGGCATCGGCTCTGTCTCCGGCTTGCCGATCTTTTTATAGAGATGCGTATCCTTCAGGCCTAGCCAGGCAATCCGCGCATTCACTGCGCTCACGCCAAATCGGTCGATCGCCAGGTTGGTCGCCGTATTGTCGCTGACGATGACCATCATCGTCAGCACATCTTTGAGCGTCAGGGTTAGCGGTGTATCGAAGAACGTCAGGACTCCCGATCCGCTCACGCCATCTCCCTTCGCCAGGGTCAACTTCTCATCCCATCGGGCTTTTCCGGCGCGTACCTGCTCCATCGCCTCAAAAAGAATCGCCAGTTTGATCACCGACGCCGTCTGTACCGACCTGTCCGCATCAGCGACACCGTCTTTCCGGTGTTCAACTGCGTTGCGTATAGGGTTACGCGGCCCTTATGCACCGCCGCCAACGCTTCAATCTTCTGCTGCAGCGGCTGATCGATCGTTCCGCGTGCATCCGCCGCTGGCACGGCACCAGGAGTCTCGGCGGTCGAGAGCAATGCTCTTCCCAGACCGAGAAAAAGCGCCCCCGCCATCGTGAGGCCACGAAGAAAACCGTTGGTCATGAATTGCATCTTACAAAGAATGCGTGCAAATTCCAGAGTACCTCGCGCAAAAGATTGCGCTCGCATACCACAACCCCGCAATGACAGCTGTAAAAATCTTTGCGCTGATTGATACAGGTGTATCAATCAGGAACCTTTGTGTACGCATCAAAGCACGATTAGGACTAGAATCGTGTAGAAAAGAGCAGCACCCTTTCGTAGCAGGTCTTTCTTATGTCATCCCTTACCATGCTCGAACCGGCCCAGTCCTCAAAATCCGTTCCCAATGGCCCCGATGAATTCCTCGGATTAGTCACAGAGACCTCCAATACGGCCTCTGAAGGACTCGACACAAAATCCGCGCTTGAAATCGCTCGCATCATCAATCACGAAGACGCCAAGGTTGCGGCTGCGGTTAAAAAAGCGCTGCCCGAAATCGCAATCGTTATTGACACGGTCGCGCGCTCCCTTCGCGACGGCGGACGCCTCATCTATGTAGGAGCTGGCTCCTCGGGCCGCATCGCCTCACTGGATGCCTCCGAGTGCCCCCCCACCTTCTCTACCGCTCCCGCACAGGTGCAATACATCATGGCAGGTGGCCCTAAAGCCCTTGCTTCAGCCTCCGACGTCAACGAAGACTCTCCCGAGCTCGGCCAGCGCGACATCGCCCGCCGCCGTCCCACACGCAAAGATATCGTCATCGGCGTCTCCGCCTCTGGCCGCACACCGTACGTCGTGGGCGCCGTCGAGTATGCGCGCGCTCGCGGAGCCAAAACCGCTGCCGTTACCTGCAATCTCGGTACGGCCCTCTCCGAGGTCGCAGACACCACCATCATCGCCGAAGTCGGCCCCGAGGCTCTCTCCGGCTCCACGCGCATGAAGTCCGCCACCGCCCAGAAGATGATCCTCAACATGATCACCACTGGCGCCATGACCCGGCTCGGCTACGTCTACGACAACCTGATGGTGAATGTGCACATGAAGAATGCCAAGCTCGTCGAGCGAGGCATTCGCGTGCTGATGAAGGTCTGCAATATCGACCGCGACACCGCCATCCGGACCATCAAGTCCGCCGGCAAGTCCATCCCCATCGCCGTTGTAATGCTCAAGGCCAACGTAGACAAGATGGAAGCCGTTCGCCGCCTGACCAAATCCGATGGCAACGTCCGCCTCGCCATCGACGACTCCCGCCTCGAGCTCTGATCTCTCTTATAAACCAGCCGCCCCGCATCGCGAATCCGTGATGCGGGGCTTTTTCTGTCTGGATAAAGCCACCTGGCAGCAACCAGCAAAACCGTACTTTTATCTACAACTAGACGATCGTTAGCAAGGGAAGCTACCATGCCCTGCATGAAGCCAACTCTCTCGCGCCGCAATCTGCTCGGTGGCGGAACTATGCTCGCCGCCTCTTCACTTCTCTCCAACTCTGCCTTCTCCTTCGCCGCGCCGGCTTCCTCCTCTTCTCCCATTCGGCTCGGCATCGCCAGCTACACCTTCCGTAAATTCGATCAGGCTCATCTCATCGAGTTCATGAAAGAACTCAAGACTCCCTACCTCAACCTCAAAGACGTTCATCTCCCCATGACGCCTGCCGATCAGGTCGCCGCCCGCGCCGCCGAGTATCGCGCCGCTGGCATGACCCTTACCGCCGCCGGAACCATCTACTTCGACAAGGATGACGACAACGACATCCGCTCCAAGTTCGAATACGTCAAGGCCGCCGGAATTCCCATCATCGTCGGCTCTCCCACCCGTCAGGTCCTTCCGCGCGTTGAGAAGTTCGTGAAGGAATACGACATCAAGCTCGCTATTCACAACCACGGCACGGAAGACAAACAGTGGCCTTCCCCTCTCGATGTACTCGCAGCCGTCAAATCCATGGACTCCCGCATCGGCTGCTGCATCGACGTCGGCCACACCATGCGCACCGGAACCGATCCCGTCGCGGCTATCAAGAAGGTCGGTCCCCGCCTCTTTGACGTCCACATCAAGGATCTCGCCGATGGTAAGGTCAAGGAGAGCCAGGTTGCGGTCGGCGACGGCGTCATGCCCGTTCCCGGCATCTTCCGCGCCCTCGTCGACATCGGCTACAAGGGCAACGTCGATCTGGAATATGAAATCCATGACACCGATCCCATGCCCGGTGTCACCAAGAGCTTCGCCTACATGCGCGGAGTCATTGCCGGCATGGGCTTGAAATCCTGATCCTCCAAACCAGAACTGAAAAAGAATGCGGTTCAGAACTCACCTTCTGAGCCGCATTCTCGTCCTTGCCTCGTCATCCATATCTCTCCGCGCTCAAAGCATCACCTCAAATCTCCGAAGTGTCATCCCGACCGAAGCGCAGCGAAGTGGAGGGATCTGCTTCTCCACCACCAACGAACACCAAATCTGCGGTGCCCCATCGACCGCCTTTACAACCGCACCCTCCTCAACCGCAGGGCATTCGCAATCACCGACACCGAGCTGAAGCTCATCGCCGCAGCAGCCACCATCGGACTCAGCAGCCACCCGAACAGCGGATACACCACCCCAGCCGCCAGTGGCACCCCCGCAGCATTGTAGACAAACGCAAAAAACAAATTCTGCCGAATATTCTGCATCGTCTTCTCGCTCAACCTCCGCGCGCGCAGCAAGCCGCGCAGATCGCCGCTCACCAGCGTGATGCCTCCTGCCGCCATCGCGACATCCGTTCCCGTCCCCATCGCAATCCCCACCTCGGCCACTGCCAGCGCGGGAGCATCGTTCACCCCATCGCCTGCCATCGCCACAATCTTTCCTTCCTTCTGCAGCCGCCGCACCACCTCGGCCTTTCCCTCCGGCGACACCTCGGCCTCGAACGCAATCCCCAGCCTCTTCGCCACAGCCTCCGCAGTCGTGCGATTGTCTCCCGTAACCATCACTACGGTCAGCCCTCTCTTCTTGAGAGCATCGATCACCTCCTGCGACGAGCCCTTCACCGGATCGGCCACCGCAATCAAACCTGCGGCCCTCCCGTCGATCGCAACCAGCATCGCTGTCCGCCCATCCCGACGCAGCATCTCGGCCCGCTGGTCCATCGCGCCAGCATCCACCTTCTCCTCCCGCATCAACGCCGCATTGCCTACCGCCACGCGCCTCCCATCCACTACGCCTGTCACGCCCTTTCCCGTAATCGAGGCAAACTCCCTCACCTCGTTCAACGCAATCCCGCGTTCCTCTGCTCCCGCCACGATCGCAGCACCCAGGGGATGCTCACTCGCTCGCTCCAGGCTAGCCACCACCCGCAGCAGATCGCCCTCACTCACACCCTCCGCTGCAACCACCTCCGTCAAACGAGGCTTCCCTTCCGTCAGCGTGCCTGTCTTGTCCACCACCAGCGTGTGGACCTTCTCCAGCGTCTCCAGCGCCTCCGCATTCCGCACCAGTACGCCCTCATGCGCTCCGCGTCCCGTCGCCACCATGATCGACATCGGCGTCGCCAGCCCCAACGCACACGGACAAGCAATCAG
>Ga0193717_1000223_pt1 | contig 45451 bp, 39 predicted proteins | sample U2c2metaG_FD_145900 | JGI IMG/M metagenome (GOLD analysis project Ga0193717, IMG submission 145900) | Soil microbial communities from a riparian zone of the East river system, Colorado, United States - U2c2 | ecosystem: Environmental > Terrestrial > Soil > Riparian zone | place: USA: East River... | reverse complement strand
AAGTGCCGAGCCGGCACCGCCGTAATCTCCAAACCGCCCACATTCATACTCTGCGTCCAGTCCAGCTCCGAGATGCGCGCACCATCCACTCCAAACCGCCGCAACACCGCTCCCACCCCCAGAGAAGTCACCCACGCCGCGCCCCGCATCGACCCCAACGCAGTCAGCCTTCGAATCGTATCCTCTCCCAGATGGTCATAGTGATCGTGCGACACCAGCACCACATCCACCCCCGGCAGTTCCTCCACAGCGACAGGAGCAGCGAAGAACCGCTTCGGCCCGGCCCACCGCATCGGCGAAGCCCGCTCATCCCACACCGGATCGATCAACACCCGTACCCCGTCGATCTCCAGCAGCAACGACGAGTGTCCCATCCACGTAACCCGCAACCCACTCTCCGGAGCAGTCGCGTAAACAGACGCATCCGTCCTGAAAGGGCCCAGCGACCTCCGAGGCACCTTCTCCTCTTTGTTGCTCAGATAGAGCGGAAGCACTTTGAAGATCGTGCTCCATTCGCCCACCTGAGTCAGTACCGGATTCACAAACCGACGCCCCACCCTCTTCGCCTGACGCAACATCGTCCTACCTCGTTCCTTGCAACCCGTCATTTCTCGTCATGGCAGATAGTAAAACGGATTCGGCAGCTTCACACTGATCTCCGCCTTGGAAGTCCCATTCAGATCGCTCCACTGGTCACCCACGCTCATCACAATTCGGTAGCCCGTATCTACGATCTTTTTACGCTCTTCGCTCTTATACTCCACCGTTGACATCGTCTTCTGGGGCCCTTTCCGCAGCCCGAGCCCCTTCCATCCTTTGTATCCCGCCAACGCCAGATTCTTCTCTGTCGCATCCCTCAGCTCTTCCCAGCGTCCCGTGATGAAGAACACCTCCAGGCCAGCGGCCCGCGCCTTATCGAAGAGCCGCAGCGTCCCTGGAATCGGCACTGCCGCCTCAGGCGTCACCACCCACTTGTTGAACGACGCCAGCAGGAAGCCATAGCCCTCCCGTCTCAGCTCGCAGAAGCCCGACATCGACGTCTCGTCGATGTCCAGCACCATCGCCAGCTTCTCCCCCGCCTTGGCTGTTGCAATGATTCGCTCCAGCGCCATCTCCGCGCGCCTCGTCTGCGCATCGAGATCTGCCCAGTAGCACCCACCACCACCCACGCACTCCGCATAGTCCGCCAGCCTATATCGTTCCGTGCCGAAGTTCGCCACAGGCTCAGCGGCTACCATCACCGTCGGATCGGCTGCCCCTGCCTCTGCTGTCGCCTTGATCTGCTCCGCAGTAGGCCGTACCGCAGGCGTCAGACTTACCGGCTGCCCCCCTGGGTTCACCGGACAGACTGGTGGCCCCACCTGCGCCACACAAACCCCACCCGCCAGCAACCCCACCCCTATCGCACGAAGAAAAGCGCGCAGAACTGGAACCGGAAAATAGTCCATCTCGCAACTCTACCGCTGAAAGCGCAGCGAAACCAAACTAGCGGAGCGTCAACTCCATAAAGACATTGGCCCGAGCATAAGGCGATGGCACAACCCGCTCAGGTGGCAGATGACGAAAACCCATAGCCTCATAGAGATGAATCGCATCCACAAGTTTCTTATTGGTCTCCAGATACAGAGACTCAGCGCCAAGAGCCTTGCCTGCTCGATCGTGTATGCCAACACGCGACGCCCAATGCCATACCCACGATATTCTTCAGCCACAGTCATCTTTGCCACTTCATACACGCCAGGCCGCACCAGAAGTAGAGCGCAGCAGCCAACAGGGCCGTCCCCCGAGAACGCCATGAAGATATGGCCACCTTTTTGAAGGATTTGACCCTCAGGATCGCCCAGTGTGATGCGGTCCTTCTCTTCGAGTCCAAAGTACTTTGCGATCCAGTCTTCGTTCAGGACACGAAAGGCCTTCGCATCCTCTGGCCAAAAGGCCCGAATGTCGATCGCCGGCTTGGGCCTGACAGCCGCTTTCTTCGTCAATGCCTCTTGTATGACTGAACTCTGTGTCACGATCATTCCTCCTTGACCTAAATCTAGGCTGGATCAGTCCATACGTCCAATATCTTGTTCATTTCTATTAGGATTTAATAAGTATGGATCAGGATATCGAATTACGTCATCTCCGCTACTTCGTCGCCGTCGCCGAGGAGCTGCACTTCGGCCGCGCAGCCCAGCGTCTCCATCTCGCTCAGCCGCCCCTCTCACAGCAGATCCGCAAGCTTGAGGAGATTCTCGGCCACGCTCTCTTCATCCGTACCTCCCGCTCTGTCAAGCTCACCAGCGCCGGCCAAATCTTTCTCGAGCGCGCCCGCCGTGTCCTCCGCAATGTTCAGGAGGATCTTGAAGAAGCCCGTAGTATCGGCCGCGGCGAAGTCGGCTTCCTACGCGTCGGCTTCATCGGGTCCAGCATGCTCACGCCGCTACCTGCAATGCTCGGCCAATACCGGAGGCAATACCCAAAGGTCCATCTGCAACTATCCGAAACCTTCACCTCTGGACTCATACAGGCATTGACAAAGAACACGCTGGACGCAGGCTTTCTCCGCGACGGCGGCCCAACGGATGGACTCCATGTGGAGCCCTTGTTTTCCGAGCCCTTCGTAGCCGTACTACCAAGCAATCATCCACTGGCAGAACACAAGACCATCTCCGCGGCGAAGCTACGCAACGAGCCATTCGTCTTCTTCTCTCCCGCCGCGGGCAATCGCGCCTATGAGAAACCAATCTCACTCTGCGAACAACACGGCTTCCGCCCCCGAGTCGTTCAGGAGGCTCCGCAATGGCTGACGATTCTTCGTCTCGTAGGAGCTGGTCTCGGCGTCTCCATAGCGCCAGCTTGCGTCGCGCAGATAGCCACTCCTGACATTGCCTGCCGCAGCCTGCGCGGAGCCAAGGTCCGCAGCGATATCGAACTCGCCTACCGTGCTGGCGAAGACCGCACCATCGTAAAGGCCTTCTCTCAGATAGCAAGAAACAGCTTCGAAGGTTATCGATGATGACCTACTGCATGGGGATCTGCATTCGATCGCCTAAAAAAGCAATGACTTCACACAGCCCTGCATACTCGTCGCTTTTGTCCCACTTTTGTTGGGCAATCAAAAGCCGAGTTTAGCGAGAAGTTCAAGCTATACCACTAATGTCGCAGTGCAGTAATAACTTAATCGGCATAGTCTGAGGGTACAAATATCCACAAAGGAGTACAGTGCTTGATTTCTTCTCCTCCCTCAGAGATAACGGGCCGCTAAAGCAGGGCAAGACGATTCCCCTGCTTTTGATATCGGCCATTGGTGCACTCGCATTTACCTGCGCCGGTGGGTTGGTAGTTTATACAAATACACAACATGTGAGCGAAGTGCGCACTTGGCTGGAGCACTCCTACATAGTACTCACAAGCCTTCAAATGGAGTCTCAACAGCTCGACCGTGTCGGCTACACGATGCAGCTGCATCAGGAGAGGGGAAACCTCGACGATGTGCGGTCTGCCCAAGCAGCGGCAGCAGCGATGCAAGCCAGGATGGCGAGCATACAAAGGCTAGTGCAGGATAACCCTTCCCAAACGCACCATTTGCAGGAACTCGCCGCGGCGGTCCAGATGCTCTCCGACTCCCTGGAGAGCGCACGCCAATCCAGAACTATTCCTGAACGAGAAATTCGCAAGACCCGAAGCGCCATATCGGCCATTCAGGATGAGGAGCGCAACCTTCTTACGCAGAGATCAGACGAGTCGAAACGAAGCACAATGCGCAACCTCCTGCTTGAGGTTAGCTTTTTGGGATTCTCACTAACCGTAGTTATGCTTCTGTTTGGATTTCTGATCAGGGATGCCATCCGACGCCGCATCTCCGAGGAAAAATTGGCTTCTACGATCAAAACGTTGGAACAGCGGAGTGGGGAGGCTGTCCTGCTAAAGTCTGCGCGAGACGAGCTCCAGCTGTGCGTGACCTCCCTGGACGCTCAGATGTGTGCTGTTCGTCACCTGCAGGAGCTGGTTCCAGGAAGTAGCGGGGCCTTCCTGAACATCAATAACTCAAGGAACATGCTGGAGATCGCAGCTGCGTGGAACGACCCAACACATCTGAGCGATGGCTTTGCCTTGGATACATGTTGTGGCTTGCGGACGGGCAGATCGCGATGGCGTCGTCCGGGGCAGTCCGAGATCAACTGCAGGCACTTTTCCGGGACACCACCCGAGAACTATCTGTGCACCCCTCTTGCCGCACACGGAGAGACCCTGGGTTTCGTTTATCTAACCTGCCCAACAAAGGAGATTGCAGATCTCGCAAACGGCCGGAGCGCTCTTATCGAAGAGATGGTGGAACTGGCTTCTATGTCCATTGCAGGGCTAAATCTTCGGACTAAACTCGAAGGCGAGTCTATTCGCGATGCATTGACGGGATTGTTCAATCGCAGGTTCATGGAGGTCGCCCTGGAACGTGAACTGCACCGAGCGTCTAGGCGCAACGTCCCGCTGGCGGTGCTGATGTTGGATATCGATCACTTCAAAATGTTTAATGACAGCTTTGGCCATGAGGCTGGCGATGCGGTACTGCGTGAAGTGGCGGAGTGTTTCAATCAATCCGTACGCTCGGAAGACGTTGTCTGCCGCCACGGCGGGGAAGAGTTCGTCATTATTCTGCCGGAGATGAGTGAGAAACTGGCCCTGGAGCGAGCAGAATATATTCGACGAGCGGTCAGCAATTTACATGTGCATTTCAAAGGGCAGTCTTTGAGAAAGATTACGATGTCTGTTGGGATAGCGATGTATCCCAACCATGCGAAAAGCAGTAACGATCTACTTCGTCTGGCTGATAGCGCGCTTTATGAAGCGAAACATGCGGGGCGCAACCATGTTCAATTGGCAACCGACACAGTTGAGAATCTGACGCTTCCTTGAAAATAGGTGTGAGCGTCTACGATGGACCGAGCGAAGAAGTACAACGTTCCCTTAGCAGTAGTTTTTATCTCGATGCAGTAGCTTCATCCGCATAAAATTCCCCAATCTCCTTCGCGTACTTCTTCTCCACCACGCGCCTCTTCAGCTTCATGCTCGGCGTCAGCGTCCCATCCTCCACGGTCCACTCATCGGGTACGATGTTCACCCGCTTCATGCTCTCAAAGTTCGCCAGCCCCAGATTCACCTTGTCCACAATCTCCTGATAGGCCTTCACCACCTTCGCATCCTTCACCAGCGCTTTACGGTCGTCCGTCGCCAGCCCCTGTCCCTTCGCCCACCCCTCCAATGCAGCAAAGTTCGGCGAGATCAGCACGCACACGAATTTGTGTTTATCCCCTACCAGAGCCGCCTGCGCCACCAGCGTATTCGCCTTCAACTTGTTCTCGATCGGCTGCGGAGCGATCATCTTCCCTCCACTCGTCTTCAGCAGCTCCTTCTTTCTATCGGTGATCGACAGAAAACCTTCACCATCTACATGCCCGATATCCCCCGTCTTGAACCACCCATCTACAGTAAAAGCCTCGGCAGTCTCCGCCTCCTTCTTCCAGTAGCCGGCAAAGATCGAAGGACCCTTCACCTCCAACTCACCATCCTCGGCAAACCGGCACTGTACATTCGACAGAGCCCTCCCCACCGTCCCAATCCGATGTGCTTCTGGGTAGTTCAACGCAATCACCGGCGACGTCTCCGTCAACCCATACCCCTCGAATATTCGTATCCCCGCATCGGCGAACCATCCCGCCGTATCCATCCCAAGCGGCGCCCCACCGGACACAAACACTCTCACATGCCCGCCGAACGCCTCGCGAATCTTGCTGAACACCAGTTTGTTGCCGAGCTTCCACCCGATCCCTCCGGGTGTCTTTCCCACCAGGGTCTCCGCTCTATGAGCCTTCCCGGTCCCAAGTGCCCAGTGCAAAATCTTCAACTTCACCGGTGATGCCGCCGACTTGCCCTCCACCGCCTGCCGAATCTTCTCATACACCCGCGGCACCGCGACGAAGATCGTCGGCTGAACCGTCTTCATCGCAGCAGGCAGCAGGTCGAACTTCGAACAGTAAGCCAGCCTCGTCCCATGGCAAAGCAGCGCATAGTCCAGATGCCGCGCCGTCACATGCGACAGCGGTAGAAACGAGATGCAGCTGTCCTTGTCGCTGAAGCCGAACGGAGTCGTCGAGACGCTGATGTTGCTCGCCAGGTTGCCATGCGTCAGCACTACACCTTTCGGCTCGCCTGTCGTCCCTGATGTGTAGATGATCGTCGCCAGGTCCTCGGGACGCACCAACTTCAACATCACGTCGAACTCCGCATTGCGCTGTTGCTTCCCTTCAGCCCCAGCCATCAGCGCCGCAAAGCTCTCCGCTCCATCGAAGGTTCCGGCGTCCATCACCACCACATGCTCCAGCTCTGGCAGATCGCCCGCCTGCGTCAGCTTCTCGTACTGATCCCGCGACGACACCACCGCCACCTTCGCACCCGAATCCCGCAGCATGTATCCAATCTGTTCCGGCGTCAGCGTCGGATACAGCGGCACATCCACGCCTCCAATCGCCAGCGTTGCAAAGTCCGCCACCGGCCACTCCCACCGGTTCTCTGAAACGATTGCCACTCGGTCGCCCTTACCCAGGCCCCATCCACGAAACACATCTGCCAGCGCCCGCACCCGCCCATAAAGATCCACGGAAGTAATCGGATTCCACTGTCCCGCAGCGTCCTCCCACAGCATCACCGCCCGCTCACCCCGCCCGGTGGCCCGCACCAGAACATCATTCACCGTCTTCAAATCCAGCATCCCGCGTCCCTCGCCGTGGCTATTGCCGCTGCTTGCCATTCCTACTCCCTGATTCCCTGTTTCTCCGCTGTAATTCCGTTCAGCAGAACATCAATCACCTGTGCAGCCGTTGCCTTCGCATCATAGACGCGTCCTGTGAACACAGCAGAACTCAGCAGCTCATCGATCGCACCGAACATACAGTGCGCGACGACGCCGTCCGACACATCACGCCGAAAGATCCCCTCCTGCTGGCCCCGCCGCACAACCTCCCTCACCACCTGGATGTACTTCACCAGATGATGGTGCGAGAACTCGGCAATGAACTTCGCACTCTGTCGAACCTCGGTCTGCATCAGGATCGCCATGCTTCGATTCACCGCATGGCTCTCCAGATGCACCTGGGCGATATACTCCAGCTGCTCACGCGGCCCATGCAGCGTCTTGAACTCCTCCTCCACCTGCTTGTGGAAGCGATTGAACGTAGTATCGATCGCCGTCCGCAGCACATCGTCCTTGCTCTTGAAGTAGAGGTAGATCGTGCCATCGGCCATACCTGCCCGTTCCGCGATCGCGCTCACGGGCGAGCGGAAGTACCCGCGCTCCGCAATCACCTCCACCGCTGCGTCCAGGATGCGCTGATATTTCTCGCTTCCAGGTCCCGTCACCGGCATGCCAGGCTGGCCCACTGTCTTATTTCTTCGATTGGTCACCGCTGTCTCTCTCTATGCTTCAGCCCACGCCTCACACCGGAAGTTTCCAGTTCCGCCACTCTAATGAAACCGAAGACCTTTGCCAAGAATGAACTCTGATTCATTCTTCAACACATGAGGAGACGATCCAAACCCGGCCAAAGTACAACGTGATCCGTAAAACAAACCTTCACCTTGGACAGTAGAATCTAGGGCAGACCACATTCCGGCAAGTTGAAATGAATCTTTATGCATTTGAAAATATGCAAGTTTTCCACAATCAAGCCCCAACGCTAAATGACCAACCTCACACACGTCAGAGATCGGCCATTTAGCAAACCAACTTTGCCAGCTTTTTTACCAGCATTGACCACGCACAAATCAGCTTCAACCATCAGCTCTTCGGCGAAAGTCTAGTGCTGTGGCTTGGGCGTCAACCGAACAAAAGCCTGCGCCATCTTTGACCAATCCGCCAGCATAGCTTTGGCAAGGCCACTGTCCGAGCGCTCCACATGAGTCTCTATCAGTGATTTCAGGCTCTCCTGCGATTCAACGTCTACAGAACTAAACGCTCCTGTGTCAATGAATTCAGGGTGATACCTCTGGCTCGACACGAAGGACCCATCAGCGTCATAGACCCACGCCAACCCGCCCGTCATGCCCGCGCCAAAGTTCATTCCTACCCGGCCGAGAACAGCAACGATACCGCCCGTCATGTACTCGCAACCATGATCGCCAACTCCTTCTACTACAGCAGTTGCACCCGAGTTCCGAACCGCGAATCTCTCTCCAGCCCGTCCCGCTGCGAACAATTTACCAGCGGTCGCCCCGTAGAGTGCCACATTGCCCAGAATCACATGCTGACCGCTGTCCTTCGCCGCCAACCCACAGGCCCGGATCACAATCTCACCGCCGGATAAACCCTTGCCAACAAAGTCGTTAGCCTGCCCCTGAAGCACCAGCTTCATTCCTTCGACCGTAAAAGCGCCAAATGATTGTCCGGCCGTCCCCTTTAGATTGAAGGTTACATCGGCTGGAAGATCTCCCTGTGCCCGTCGCACCGCAAGTTCGCCGGCAAGCCTCGAACCCAGCGCTCGGTCACAATTAGCGATAGAAGAATCAACTACATAGGGCTTGCCAGCTTCGACAGCCTCAAGCGCTGGCGCAACCCAGGCTTCATCCACAGGGGGATGTGCCATTGGCTGATCGTTTCTGATCCCCATCCATCGACCGCCATCGCCCACCTTCGCCAGCATCGGCTGTAGGTCAAGATTACCGTCAAACCTAACCTGCTCAAGCAGATCCACGCGGCCGATCGCCGCCTCGATCGAGGGCAGCCCATAGCGAGCCAGCAGATGCTGCAAATCTCCGGAAAGCTGCTCGAAGAACCGAACCACATGCTCCGGCTTGCCACGGAACTTCGCCCGCAACTCCGGCTTCTGCGTCGCAATTCCCGTAGGACAGGTGTTCAGATGACACTGCCGCGCCATATCGCAGCCCAGGACCACCAGCACCGCCGTACCAAACGCGTACTCATCCGCACCCAACAGAGCTGCGATCAGCACATCCCGCGCTGTAGCCAAGCCACCGTCAGTGCGCAGCCGAACCCGTCCGCGCATCCCATTCTGTATCAGCACTTGCTGAGCCTCAGCCAACCCAAGTTCCCAGGGATTCCCAGCATACTTAATGCTCGAAAGCGCAGCTGCGCCGGTCCCGCCCGTGTTGCCGGCAATCACGATAAAGTCCGCGTAAGCTTTGGCAACGCCCGCCGCAACCGTTCCAACGCCGCAGCCCGAGACAAGCTTCACTCCAACTGCCGCACGCGGATTTACCCGCTTCAAGTCATAGATCAGCTGCGCCAGATCCTCAATGGAATAGATATCGTGATGTGGTGGTGGTGAGATCAGCGAGACGCCTGGTTGCGCGTGTCGAAGTCTTGCAATCAGGCCACTTACCTTGTGCCCCGGCAGCTGTCCGCCCTCTCCAGGCTTCGCCCCCTGGGCCACTTTGATCTCGATCTCTTCTGCATGGGAGAGATACTCCGCAGTCACTCCGAAGCGCCCAGAGGCAACCTGCTTGATCTTGTTGTTCAATGACACATGCACCGCAGGGGCTTCTACAACTGCCACTGCAAGGGCCGTACCGCCCCCAGAGCGGGCCTGCAGGCTTGCTCCCCCCGCGGAGGAATTATTCCCGGCATCGACAGGCTGTACCCGGTATACAGCCGCATCTTCGCCGCCTTCGCCTGTGTTCGAACGGCCACCCAGGATGTTCATTGCAGCAGTGATAGTCTGATGCGCCTCTGGGCTCAATGAGCCCAAGGACATCGCACTCGCGATAAACCTCTTACAAAGACTAGAGGGTGCTTCCACATCGCTAAAAGCAAGCTCCGGCCCAGCTGGACGGATCTCAAGCAGATCGCGCAGCACTGCAGGATCACGCGCAATCACGTCTCTCGTGTAGATCGCAAATGCACCAGCAGGATCAATCGGCGGCGGAACGTTGCGTGCACTCCCAACAACTGACTGTAGTGCCTTTACAGTAGGAGGTTGCCACGCATGTGGCTCCGACACATCAGCCTTCCGAAAACGTACCCAGCCGTAGTCCGGAAGATCGGCCGAGACCGGAACGTTCGCATCGGCCGGTTGCCAGGTCTGGCGAAGCTGGCGCTCCACCTCCGCAAATCCAATCCCGGAGAGAGGCGCTGGTGTATCCACGAAACAACGCTCTACTACGCTTGAGTGCAGTCCCAGAATGTCGAACAGGTGTGCGCCACGATAGCTGTCGACAACAGAGATGCCCATCTTGGACATGACCTTGGCCAGTCCGGCATCCAGCGATTTCAGCATCTTGCGCTCAGCTTCGTCGACATCCGTTCCAGCAGGCGCCAGGCTCATCCCTGTCTCCAACGCCAACCACGGGCAAACCGCGCCGGCACCATAACCAATCAGCACAGCCGCATGATGGATATCCCTGCAATCCCCGGCCTCAACAGCCAGTCCAGCAAGCGTACGCAGGCCGGCCGCGACCAACGCCTGATGCACTGCCCCAGTCGCCATTGCCATGGGAACGGGAACCTTTTCCACGCTCGCCGAACGATCTGAGAGCAGTAGGATACGGGCGCCATTGCGAACAAGCTCGATCGCCTGCATACAGAGATCGTCCAATGCTTGAACCAGTGAAATCTTGGGGCTAAAGACGCAAGGCAACTCAGCCAGCCGCAGCTCCGCCTCGTGAGGATACTGACGCTGCCGCAATGCTTCAACCTGTCCTAATGATAGGAACGGCGAAGGCAGCGAAAGCCCAGGCAGAGGCGCATTCTTATCCAATAGGTGGGGCCAAGGACCGAGCCGAGTATGCAGGGAGACGACACAAGCCTCGCGCAACGGATCGATCGCCGGATTCGTGACCTGTGCGAACCGCTGACGGAAGTAGGCGTAGATCGGCCGGGGAGAGCGCGCCAGGAACGCCAGCGGGGTATCGTCACCCATCGACCAGACTGCGTCCTTGCCCTCCGTGGCCATCGGCTGCAGGATCATCTTCACGTCTTCCCGCGTATACCCGAAGCCCTTTTGCGTAGCCGTCAAAGCTGCCGATTCGGCAGGTTGGATTGCCGCAGGAGACAACGGAGTGTTCTCAACCAGCTTCGCGTAGGTCGCGCCCGCATCGAACAGCTCCAGCAGGGCCTCATCCTCATAAATTTTGTGGTTGACAAGGTCGACGACCAGCATCTGTCCGGGTCCCAACCGCCCGCTATGCGTAACCTCTTCCGGGTCGAGATCCACTAGTCCAGCCTCGGACCCCGCAACCACCAGACCAGCCTTCGTAACCGCAAAACGGCAAGGACGTAGACCATTGCGGTCCAGCGCAGCTCCCACAATGCGGCCGTCGCTGAAGGCAAGCGCTGCAGGGCCATCCCATGGCTCTGCGCAATCAGTGTGATAGCGCAGAAAGGACGACGACTGGTGGCCTTCAGCAGCGGGTGGAAGCAACATACGGATCGCCTCAGCCAGCGTTCTCCCATTCTTCGACAGCAGCTCGATCGCCTCATCCAGGCTGGTCGAGTCCGTCCCCCCCCGGGTCAAGACAGGCTTGCACTCTACTGGAAGCGTTGAATCACGGGCTGCCATGCGGGCACGGTTGCCCCATACCGTATTGATCTCGCCGTTATGCCCAATTGTTCTACCCGGCTGCGCACGATGCCATGTAGGCAAAGTATTCGTCGCATATCGTTGATGAAACACTGCAAAGGGGGTAACGTAATCCTCCGATGCAAGATCTGGATAGAAGTCAGCCAGAAAGCTTCCGGCGCACATTGCTTTGTAAACAATCGTCTGTGAAGACAACGAACAGATATAACCAGTCACATCCCCACGCTCATGTGACCGCTCAAACTGCTTCCGCGCAAGATAGAGCCTGCGCTCCATCGTCTCCTGCTCATTACTGGAATCGACCACCAGAATCTGCCGAATCTTCGGCATCGTAGCCAACGCCATCTCACCCAAGTACTCAGTTCGCACAGGCACATCACGCCAACAAAGCACCTTAAAGTCGTGCGAGAGCAGACATCTTTCGAGAAGCGCCTCTGCACGCGTCTCTTCCGTGGGAATCAAGACCATCCCCACACCCAGCACCTGCTTCTCGTCAATGACCAGATTGGTCGCGCGAACCAGCAGCGCCCGAGGCACCGCTGCCAACACACCAACACCATCGCTGCTCTTCCCATCCGCAGCGGTAGCGCCACGATGTGCAAGCCGGGCAAGCGCGGTCAGCGCTTGCTGCAAAATCTCATGCGAAGGCGTGGCGTCCACCGTAGCCACAAATCCCACGCCACAGGAATCATGATCGAACCGCTCATCAATCAAAGACGATAGAGCCCCCGAAGATACATGGGACGCGATGGACCCCGAATTGAAAGCAAGTGCGAGAGACTGTTCCATGCTTCACTATACGTCGGACGAAACAGCATGTCTTCATCAGACGCACCTTCCTTTTTTGAGACGCTGTATGCTTGACGAGCGCTATGCATAAATATACATCATGATGTATATTTATGCATAGCGGCGATTGTTCCTGGAATTCAGTACCCCCGTAAAGACGCGTGGTCAGCTGAAAAGGTAAAACACTATTATGAAACAACAACGCCATGGCGTGATACGCGAACTGCTCGTAAAGACAGCAGTCACTAATCAGGATGAGTTACGACGAAAACTTGCAGGGCGTGGCTTCCATGTTACACAAGCGACCCTGTCTCGTGACATTCACGAGTTACGGCTGTCCAAGGGACCTGATGGCTATTCGCTTCCCGGGGGTGCAGATATAGACGAAGATGCTCTACCCGGAATTCGCGAGGTTCTTGAAAGCTTTGGCCTCGAAGTACGACAGGCACTTAATCTTCTGGTTCTAATCACCAAGACCGGAGGCGCACAGCCCATTGCAGCAGGAATCGATTACGAAGACTGGCCTGAGGTAATTGGAACGATTGCGGGAGATGACACGGTACTTATTATCTGTCCGGATGAAGAGCAGGGGAAGATATTAAAGGCGCGAATTGAAGGGCACATTGGCTAACCTAACCATGGAAACACAGAGTATATCGACGGTCAACGAGGGCAAGCTGGTCGGCATGACAGTACCCTACGCGCCACGGACGGCGGTCACAGGAGTCGGCGGATTCGCTGGCGGCGAGCTTGCGCGTCTCTTGCTGAACCATCCGAGACTGTGTGGAGCAAAACCCATGTTTCTCGGCCGCACAGGGGAAGCTGAGGCCGGAATCCCGACCTATCTGGAAAACCTTCATCCTCAATTGGCCATGGCAGGAGACAGCCGGTCGAATCCGGTGTTGCCGTTCAGTTGGGACCGGGTCGTTGACTCGGGTATAGAAATATTGTTTCTTGCGACACCTCATGAGCAATCGCGCGAGTGGGCCCCTGAAGCCTTGAAGCACGGGGTCAGAGTGATCGATCTAAGCGGGGCATGGCGATTGAAGGAGGCTCGCAATCGTGACGTATACCGGCTGAAAGATGCAGATCCTGCAATTGCCGCGGCGTTGCAGGCAGAAGCCGTCTATGGGTGTCCAGAGCTACATCGGGACGCGATCAAGAAGGCCCGTCTGGTTGCCAATCCAGGGTGTTACGCGACTTCAGTCATCCTTGCCCTCGCACCTTTGTTACAGGCTGGCCTGATCGACGTTGACCATGGAATTATCTGTGATGCGAAGTCGGGTGTGAGTGGTGCCGGAAAGGCCGCAACGACAAAGACTCATTTCATGTATGCCGCGGACAACCTCTCAGCTTATGCAGTATTTGGCCACCGCCACACTGGTGAATTACTTGAACAACTTCACCTGGGTGCAGACCAGATTCAGTTCACGCCCCATCTCTTGCCGATTCCGCGTGGGATACTTTCCACCATTTATCTGCGGCTCAAGCACTCTATGGAACCAGCCGAGATCAGCTCAACTCTTCGGAATTTCTACCAGAATAGCCCGCTGATTCGATTACACACCTCACCCCAGCTACCACAGATCCAACATATTGTCCGAACCAACTTCTGTGATCTTGGATTTGAGCTTGGGCCAGATGGCAAGAGACTGGTCCTGGTCTCATGTCTTGACAATCTTTTGAAGGGCGCAGCGGGTCAGGCGGTACAGAATATGAATCTGATGTGCGGATGGGAAGAACAGGAGGGCCTGCTGTGAGATTTGTCGTCAAACTAGGAGGTGCGGCCCTTGAAGACTCGAAGATACTTCGTGCATGCGGCAAGGCCATCGCAGAGCTTGTCACGGATGGCAACCAGGTCGCTGTAGTCCATGGTGGGGGAGTCCAGTTAACGCGCACACTGGCTCAACTTGGCAAGAAGAGCGAGTTTGTTTCGGGGCTGCGCATTACTGACGCAGAGACTCGGGATGCGGCGCTCATGGTCTTGGCCGGCAGGGTCAACAAGTCGCTCGTAGCAGCCATTGGGTCGCACGGTCAGGCGGCCGTTGGACTTTCGGGCGGAGATGGACATGTATTTCGCGCTCGGAAGAAAAAAACAAATCCAGATCTTGGTTTCGTTGGAGAGATTGCCGCCACAGATCCGCGCTGGCTAGAAGCCATATGGACAATGGGAGCGGTACCCGTCATTTCATCGATTGCCTTGGGCTTTGATGGTGAGTACTACAACATCAATGCAGATGAGATGGCTGCCGCATGTGCGATCTGCACCCGCGCGGATACCCTTGTCTTCCTGACAGATGTGCCTGGAGTGAAGGGAGCGGATGGAAATGTCATGCGCTGGCTCACTCTGTCACAGATTCCTGTGCTCGAAAAGCAGCAAGTTGTCTCCGGCGGAATGCTGCCGAAGCTAAATGCCTGCCGGCAAGCCTTAACCCATGGAGTAAAGCGTGTACGCATCCTGCCTGCGGAGTCGGCATTGTTATTGCCAGACCTCTGCTCTACAAGGGTAAACGATGGAACGGAGGTCATGGTCGCATGAAATTAGCATCGATCCAGGCGGCAGAGAGCAAGTTGCTGCTCCAAACATACGAGCGAAATCCCTATCTCTTCGTCAGTGGACACGGCGTCTATCTGCGCGATGAAGATGGTAATGACTATCTCGATCTGCTAAGCGGAATTGGAGTGTCTGCGCTCGGGTATGCGCATCCAGTAATCGAGGAGGCCATTCGTTATCAAAGCACTCGTCTGATACACACGTCGAACCTCTACTACCACGAGGGCACCGCAGACCTTGCGCTTCGCCTGACAGAGATCAGTGGCCTCAATCGCGTGTTTTTTTGCAACAGCGGGACCGAGGCATGGGAAGCAGCGCTGAAGTTAGCTCGTGCACATGCCGTGCTTCTACGATCCAATGGCAAACAGATCGGCACAAAATTCCTCGCACTGGAACATAGCTTCCACGGACGCACAATGGGCTCTGTTGCAACGACGCACAAAGAGAAGTACCGCACCCCATTCGCGCCAGTTATGCCTGGGGTGGAGTTTGTACGCTTCAACGATGTTGATGATCTAAAGGCAAAGTTTTCCGAAGAAGTTTGTGCAATCTGCATAGAACCTGTTCAAGGAGAAGGCGGTATCCATCCGATATCGAAAGAGTTCTTCTCCACGGCGCGCGAACTCTGTAGCTCCACCGGTGCGTTACTGCTCGCGGATGAAATACAGAGCGGTCTGGGACGTACGGGAAAGTGGTTTGCTTACCAGAACTATGGAATACTGCCCGACGTCACGACACTGGCCAAGCCGATCGCGGGCGGCATTCCGATGGGCGCGATGCTCTGCACGGAAGATGCTGCTCTCGCATTCACTCCGGGAATGCACGGCACAACCTTCGGTGGTGGCCCTCTAGCTTGTGCCATTGCGATCGCAGTGATTGATACGATGCAACGGGAAGACCGGTTGGCACATATTTGCGAGGTTGGAGAGTTCTTCCGGAAGGAACTTCACACATTGGCAGCTCGTCATGACTGTATAGTCGATATTCGCGGGATGGGTTTGATGGTTGGCATTGAACTCAGTTCGGCAGAGTTGGCGCAACTAGTAGCTGTGCAGATGATGGAACGCCGCATCATCATCAACAGAACCAGCGATACCGTTCTTCGTTTTCTGCCCCCTTACATTCTTGAACGGAAACATGTTGAGATTGCCATCAAGGCACTCGACGAAATATTCAAAGCCAATGCAGCATATGCCGGCGCTTCGCCGGCAGGAGAACAAACTCATGGGTAGCAAAACCGTAGTAATGAACTCGAAGCCACCAGAGGCAGCAGAAGAGATCACTCCAGCCAAGCCAACCGTTGCTCTGGGAATTCAATCGGACACGGCCTTCAGTGAAGCGTCCAAACGCCTGAGCGGGCGCGATCTTTGTTCAATCGCAGACCTAACTGTGCAGGAGATGGCAGCGATTATGGAGCTGGCTCATGCAGTGAAGACCCATCCGGAGGATTTCAGGCATGCGCTGGACGCTCACCAGATGGTTATGTTTTTTGAGAAGGCTTCGCTGCGGACTCGTCTGACATTTGAAGCGGCAATTAATACCCTTGGCGGTAATGCGATCTTTGTCGACCAGACGCAGTCTCCTCTTGGCGAACGCGAATCCCTCGCTGACATGGCTCGTAATCTTGAGCGATGGATGAGCATCCTTGTACTCCGCACCTACTCTCACGAAACCATAACGGAGATGGCGGCTTGCTCCAAGATTCCTGTGGTCAATGCTCTCTCGGACCTTGAGCATCCATGCCAGGCAATCGCAGATTTCTTTACGCTAGAAGAACGTTTTGGCTCCGCGGAAGGACTGCATTTTGCGTATGTGGGTGACGGCAATAATGTCTGTCATTCACTGATGCTCACCGCAGCACAGCTTGGAGCCCATTGCAGTGTGGCCTCGCCGAAGGGCTTCGCGCCGAAGCTTGAGATCATTCACAAAGCAATTGAGATCAGTGAGTCCACCGGTGGCAGTATCACGCTGTTGCATGATCCGATCAAAGCGGTCACTGGCGCTGACGCCGTCTATACAGATGTATGCACAAGCATGGGCTTTGAACACGAAGCAACAAAGCGCGCACCGATCTTCAAGCCCTATCAAGTGAATGAAGCACTTATGGCGCATGCTCAGGCTGATGCTGTATTTATGCACTGTCTTCCTGCCCATCGTAATGCTGAGGTAACGGATGCTGTGCTCTTGACGGGCCAGGCCGTGGTCTTCGATCAGGCCGAAAATCGGATGCACGCCCAAAAGGCTCTTCTTCTTATGCTCCTTGGAGGAGCGAAACGGATCTCCAATAGCCGCAGCCGCGGAATACAGGCGCGGAAGCGTCCCTCGTTGGCGTAACGAAACGCAATATTTATCGAAAAGGATCTCTCATGGCACAGAAAGTTGTTCTCGCGTACTCAGGTGGACTCGATACTTCGATCATCATCCCGTGGCTCAATGAAAACTACGGTTACGACGTTATTGCCTTTGTTGCGGATGTCGGCCAAGGCGAAGACATTGATGCAGTGGTTGCGAAGGCCTATGCAACTGGTGCAAAGAAGGTCGTCGTCAAAGATTTGCGCGAAGAGTTCCTCAAGGAATACGTCTTCCCTACCGTCCGCGCCGGAGCTGTCTACGAGCACAAGTATCTGCTTGGCACCTCCATCGCGCGTCCTATCATCGCTAAACACCAAGTCGAGGTCGCCCTTGCCGAGGGTGCCACGGCTCTCGCTCATGGTTGCACCGGCAAGGGTAACGATCAGGTCCGCTTCGAGCATGCCTTCCAGGCACTCGCTCCGGATCTGAAGGTCATCGCCCCATGGCGCGAGTGGAACCTCGTCTCTCGAGAGGACTGTCTCGACTACGCCGAGGCCCACGGAGTGCAGGTCGAAGCCAGCCGCACTAAGATCCACTCCCGCGACCGTAATCTCTGGCATGTCTCCCATGAGGGCGGTGAGCTCGAGGGCACCGACAAGCCGGTCGATCCCACCACATGGCGCATGAGCAAATCACCTCAAGAAGCTCCTGACCGCGAAGAGTTCGTCGAGATCGGCTTCGAAAGCGGAACTCCTGTCTCGGTCGACGGTCAGACGCTCCCGCCTGTACAACTCGTCGAACTTCTCAACGAGATCGGTGGCCGCAACGCTATTGGTCGCATCGACATTGTCGAGAACCGCTTCGTCGGCATGAAGTCACGCGGCGCTTACGAGACTCCGGGTGGCACACTCATCCTTGAGGCGCTTCGGCAGCTCGAAGCACTCACGCTCGACCGCGAGACTGCACACTTCAAAGAGTCGCTCGCCCTCAAGTACGCCGAGCTAGTCTACTTCGGTCTCTGGTTTACACCGCTGCGTGATTCCCTCGACGCCTTCTTCAGCAAGACCGAAGAGAATGTCACTGGTTCCGTCAAGCTTGCGCTCTACAAGGGCAACATCTCTGTCGTCAGCCGTTCAAGTGATGTCTCCCTCTACTCTGCCGACCTCTCTTCCTTCACCATGGGTGAGAGCTACGACCAGAAGGATGCTGCTGGTTTCATCAAGATCCTCGGTCTTCCCGCCCGTGTGCGCGCTCAAGTGCTCGGCAGGCAGAAGGCGGTCGTTAAGTGAGCAAGATGTGGGCCGGCCGCTTCCGCGAGCCGCTTGATAGCACCTTTGAACAATGGCAGCGTTCTTTCCCGTTTGACTGGCGGCTTCTCCCACAGGAGATAGCCGCCAGTTCGGCGCACGCTCGCATGATTGCTGCCGCTGGCATCCTTACCGAGGCCGAGCTTGCGACCATGCTCGATGGCCTTGCCGCAGTGATCCCACTGGCGACGGCTGGTCCTTCCATCGTTGCTTCGTCGCCTGAGGCTGAGGATATCCACCACTTCGTCGAGCTGCAGCTCACCGAGGCGATCGGCAATCTTGCCCTCAAGCTACACACTGGTCGTAGCCGGAACGAGCAGATCGCCACCGATATGCGGCTCTTCGTCCGCGATGCCATCGACAGAACCCTTGAAGGTCTACGGGACTGGCGTAGTGCGCTCGTCGAACTCGCCATAACCGCGTGCGATGCTGTCATGCCCTCCTACACTCATCTCCAGCGCGCGGAGCCTGTCCTTGTCGCTCACTGGCTGCTCGCCTATGTCAGCATGATCGAGCGTGACTCCAGTCGGCTCGCCGATTGCCGCAGGCGCATGAACCTCTGTCCGCTCGGCTCGGGAGCCATTGCTGGTGCAACCCTTGCTCTCGATCGGTCGATAGCGGCCAAAGACCTGGGCTTCGATGGACCGACGACCAACAGCATGGATGCTACAAGCGACCGTGACTTCGCTATCGAGTTCACCCAGGCACTCGCGACCCTCGGCATCCACATCTCGCGCTTCGCCGAAGAGCTCACCCTTCACTCGACCGCGGAGTTTGGCTTCCTCGATCTGCCTGAGGCCTTCTCCACCGGATCGAGCGCAATGCCGCAGAAGAAGAACCCCGACCTCACCGAGCTGATCCGCGGCAAGTCCGGGCGTCTGCTGGGAGCGGCAACTACTCTTGCCACACTGATCAAAGGTCTGCCGCTTGCCTACAACAAGGATCTCCAGGAGGGTCAGGAGCCTGTCTTCGATGCCGCCGATACCATCGAAGGGATCCTGAGCGTGCTGCCTGCCTTCACCCGCGCTCTGCGCTTCCGCTTCGACAGGATGCTCGCTGCGTCGCAGGCTGGCTATCTCAATGCGATGGCTGCTGCTACCTATCTCACGCACAAGGGCGTTCCGTTCCGCAAGGCGCACGAGAAGGTTGGCAATGCCGTTCGGCTGGGTCTTGAAACCGGCCGCGAGCTCAACGAGCTTACTCTCGACGAGCTGCGTGGCTTCGGAGAGGAGTTTGCCGAGGACTTCTTCTCCGCGATCTCGCTTGAGGCTACGCTGGACTGCCATGACGTCATCGGTGGCACTGCACGGCATCGAGTACGTGCTGCCCTGGAAGATGCCAGACGACGGATTGCGTCAGAATCTGAAGCTATGGCCGAAAAATCTGCGAAACTAGTGTAAGGAGCATATCGTCTTTGTCCAGTTATTCCCAGATGGCCGTGAGTGAATCGACCTCTTCATCGAGGCCGCGTGTGGGTGGAGCTACGGTTCGGAAGGCCAAGCTGCCGGATGCGGTGAACATCTTCGACCTGGTCAACTCCCTGTCGGGCGATGGGACGCTGCTGCGCCGAAACTACGCCGAGATCTGCGAGAATGTGCGGGACTTTACCGTCGCAGAGTCGGAGAGCGGCGTGTTTCTCGGGTGTGGCGCGCTGCATTTGTATGGACCGCATCTGGCTGAGGTGCGGTCGATTGTGGTGAAGCCTGAGGCCAAGGGACAGGGCGCAGGAGGCAAGATGCTCCGTGCTCTGCTGGCCGAGGCGGAGGAGCAGAGCGTTACGGCGGTATGCCTCTTTACCAGGATTCCTGACTTCTTCTTTCACTTCGGCTTCAGGGTTGTAGACCGTACGGCTTTGCCGGACAAGATCTACAAAGATTGCCAGAACTGCCCGCGCCTGTATGCGTGCGACGAAGTCGCGATGGTGCGTGGGCCTTTACCAAAGATCGCGGTCCTGGGGCCGAGCAGGTTTGCTGAGCCCGAGTTGGTGAAGCTGCAGACGGGTTCGCTGACCTCCGGGCGTTGACCCCCTCCCCCCTGGGGTACTACCTGGGTAAAGTCCTTCGTTTCAATAGCTTACGATCTGTTTCGCCTGTAAAGTCGTGCATCGAAACGGGTTATAGCTAAAGTCGTCTCCTCATTGAAGTTACGGATTCTCACGGAAGAGTCCGGCTTTTGGCCGAGCTTTCTTTGATCCTGTTTTAAGTGTAATGGGTTGAGGAAAACTAATCGGCAATGTCTATGGGCTTTGTTTTCATTGGGTTGGGTGGTTTTGGGATTTGACAGGATTGCGAGGTAGTCGGGTCGTTGCGTTCAAATCTGAGATACAGGGTTCTTCGCTACGCTCGCAACGGCAACGACCTGAGCGAGGACAGGCAACGCTACCAGGCGTGGTGGAAGCCTTCCTTCTGGGTGAGATGGACTTCGGTTTTGAAGAGATCGCTGAGGCGGGGCGCGGTGAGAAGGTCGGATTTGGGACCGTCGGCGATGATGCGGCCATCTTTCATCATGAGGATGCGGTCGATCTCGGGCGGGATGTCGGCGATGTGATGGGTGATGAGGAGAATGCCGGTTCCCTGCTGGGCGAGTCGGCGAAGGAGGTTTCGGAGGTCGGCCTGGGCGGCGAGGTCGAGGGCGTTGGAGGGCTCGTCAAGGAGAAGCATCTGCGAGGAGGCCACAAGGGCTCGACCGATCATGATGCGGCGCTGCTGGCCAGCGGACATCTCGCCTACGGGCTTGTTGGCGAGGGAGACGGCGTCGATCTGGTGGAGGACTTCGTCGGCGCGGGTGCGCATGGCTTCGGTGACGGTGAGGTTGGGCCAGAGGGTGCTGCTTGAAAAGAAGCCGGTCAGGACAGCATCGCGGCCGACGGTAGAGAGGGTGGGCTTGCCGGGGAGTTCGGCGGAGACTACGCCGAGACGCTTTTTGAGCTCGGTGAGGTCCCAACGTTCGCGGCCGAAGATGCTGACCTTGGTCTCAGGTTGGACGAGGGGGTAGCACTCGCAGGTGATGGTCTTGATAAGGGTGGATTTGCCGCAGCCGTTGGGGCCAAGAATTGCGATGTGCTCGCCGGTGTTGACGGTCAGGTTGATGTCGTGAAGGACGATGTTCTCGCCGCGGGCTACGTTGACGTGGGCAAGGTGTAGGAAAGGCGCCATTGATTTCTAGGATATAAGAGGCACTGGAATGCTTATGAGGCGATAAGCCCGCGACATAGGGAACTTTTTCGTGACCGTTGACGTTCTATCCATAGATAGTCTATATATCAGCCATGCCAAAGAGATCCGACCTGATGCCTGGAACGCTGGACATGCTGATTTTGAAGACGCTCACTCGCGCTCCGCTGCATGGCTATGGGATTGCGCTTTCCATCAAGCGTCAGTCTGAGGATGTTTTGACCGTTGAAGAAGGATCGCTCTATCCGGCGCTGCAACGGCTGCTCCTGCAGGGATGGGTGAAGGCGGAGTGGAAGAAGACTGAGACGAATCGGCGGGCGCGTTATTACACGTTGACGGCTGCTGGACGAAGACAGCTGGGGATTGAGACATCGCAGTTTGAACAGATGATTGCGGCGATTGGACGCGTGATGCAGGACGCATAGGAGGTGCCATGGACCCGATTATTCGCTTCTTCAAAAAGTTGGGAACGCTGCTGAATCGAGAGAGGTTCGACAGTGAGCTTGCGGAAGAGATGGCGTTCCACCGCGAGCAGAAGGAGGGTGAGCTTCGAGGGGAGGGCGTAGCTCCAGAGGCCGCTCGTTATGCGGCTATGCGGCAGTTTGGTAATGAAGCGAAGCTGAAGGAGCAGAGCCATGAGATGGTTCAGTTCCGCTTCGAGACGGTCTGGCAGGATCTTCGTTTTGCGATTCGTCAGTTGCGGCGGAGTCCTGGGTTCACCTTGACTGCAATCCTGATGCTGGCGCTGGGGATTGGCGCGAGCGTTGCGATCTTCGCGTTTGTGGATTCTGCTCTGATCAAGCCGTTGCCCTACCTGGATCCAGAGAGGTTGGTCAACGTGACTGAGAGTGTCGCGATGTTTCCGCGGGCCAATCTTTCCTATCCCGACTATCTCGACTGGAAGAGACTCAACAAGGTTTTCAGTTCGATGGATGTATATACCGGGACCGGATACCTGTTGAGTACACCTGCGGGTGTCGAACCGGTGCCTGGAGCGCGGGTGAGTGATGGAATCTTTCGGACTCTTGGCGTTACACCGGCGCTAGGTCGAGACTTTTATGCCGGTGAGGATAAACCCGGAGCAGCGAACACAGTGATGCTGAGCTATGGGACTTGGCAGACGCGGTTCGGCGGAAGAAAAGATGTCATTGGGCAGACGGTTAAGCTAAGCGGTATTCCAAATACGATCATCGGGGTGCTGCCACAGGGCTTCCAATTCGCTCCGAGGGGGCGCGCCGAGTTCTGGGCGACGCTGCACGATCCGACCTCATGCGAACGTAGACGGAGTTGCCATAATCTCAACGGAATTGGACGGCTGAAGGATGGTGTTACGGTGTCGATGGCGTTGGCCGACATGACGTCGATTGCGAAGCAACTTGAGATGCAATACCCCAATGAGAACCGAGGTCAGGGTGCGAGTGTGGTTGCTTTATCGGAGGTGATTGTTGGGGATATTCGTCCTATATTGCTGGTTCTGTTGAGTGGAGCGGGCCTGTTGCTTTTGATTGCCTGCGTGAATGTTGCGAGCCTGCTGCTGGTTCGCTCTGAGAGCCGCAAGCGAGAGATCGCAGTGCGAGGCGCTCTGGGGGCTTCGCCTGCGCGGTTGATCAGGCAATTTGTAACCGAGGGAGTTGTGTTGATTGCAGGTGGATGTGCGCTTGGGCTGGCGGCTGCTTATGGAGGCATGAAGTTACTCAGTCGGCTTATTTCGAAGGACATGCTGGCTAACATGCCCTATCTCGGTGGAATTGGTTTTAGTCTGCATGTGCTGGTCTTTGCAGGAGCTATCTCGCTGGTTGCGGGAGTGCTCTTCGCAATCACCCCGGTTGTGCGGCTGCCGCTGACCGCGATGCGAGAGGGTCTGGCGGCCGGCGGCCGGGGAGACGCAGGAACACTATGGCGACGCTTCGGTGCCAATCTTGTGGTGCTCGAACTGGCGGTCGCCGTTGTGCTGCTGGTGGGGGCCGGGCTGCTGGGCAAGAGCTTCTATCGTCTGCTCCATGTGGAGCTTGGGTTTGAACCAAATCATCTGGCGACGCTGGAGGTGGCTTTGCCAGAGATCGGCTATGGAAAGGACGAGCAAGTTGTTGCTGTTGCGCGGCAGATCGTGACCCGCATTTCGAGCCTGCCCGGCGTAAGGTCTGTAGGCATCTCCAGCATGTTGCCTGTGAGCGGCAATGGCAATACGGACTGGATTCGGTTTGTGGGACGACCTTACAGCGGGGAGCACAACGAGGTAAACCAGAGAGATGTGAGCCCCGGCTATTTCGATACGCTGCAGACGAAGCTCTTGCGCGGGCGCTTCTTCAGGGATGACGAAGATGCGTCGAAGCCGCACGTCGCCGTCATCAATCAGACGCTGGCGCGGGAGTACTTTCCTGGTGAAGATCCTATCGGCAAGAAGTATGGCGATACAGCGCTTTCGCCTGGCTCAATCAGGGAGATCGTCGGAGTTGTAGAGGATGTAAAGGAGGGCTCGTTGGATTCCAAGATATGGCCGGCGGAGTACACGTCGCACAATCAAAACTCCGATAGATATTTCAGTATTGCGGTTCGCACGATTCAGGATGAAAAGGCTATGCTGCCGACGCTGGGCGCTGTGATTCATCAGATCGATCCGGGTATTGGAACGATTGGCGAAGCAACGATGACTCAGAGGATCAGCGATTCGCAGACGGCTTATCTGCATCGCTCGTCGGCGTGGCTGGTAGGAGGGTTTGCGGCGATGGCCCTGCTGCTGGGTGTGGTGGGACTCTATGGTGTGATTGCTTATTCGGTGAGCCAGCGGACTCGTGAGATTGGTGTGAGGATGGCGCTGGGCGCGCAACGGAGTTCGGTGTATCAGATGATCATGAAAGAGGCTGGGTGGCTGACCGGCGCGGGCATCTTTGCAGGTCTGGTGTGTTCGGTGGGTGCGGCGACTCTGATGCGGAAGCTGTTGTTCGGGACACGTACCTGGGATATGGCTACTCTGACTGTTGTGGCTTTGCTGCTGGGCGTTTCGGCGTTGATTGCCAGTTATATTCCGGCTCGACGGGCGGCTTCGGTGAATCCGGTAGAGACATTGCGAGCGGAGTAGGCCGATCCGTTAGGATGAGACATGCTTGCTGGATTCGATGTGAAGAAGGATGACCGGATTGCCTACACTTTGCTGCGGGTGGTGGTAGGGATCAACCTGATGATGCATGGCGTGAGCCGGATGCTGGCTGGGCCTGCGGCGTTTGCAGCCAAGCTGACTGAACAGTTGACGCATACGCCTCTGCCACCTTGGAGTGTCCGGGGATTTGGGCTGATACTTCCCTTCTGCGAAGGAATGCTTGGGCTACTGCTGTTGCTGGGTTTGCGGACGCGAGCGGCGTTGATTGGCAGCGGTATCCTCATTGCGGTGCTTACGTTTGGATCGGCGTTAATGCAGGACTGGGCGGCAGCGGCAACGCAGTTGGCATATGCCCTGATATTTTCCATACTGCTATTTTTGCGGCGCTATAACGGCTTCTCGGTAGATGCATGGATGGAGCGGGAGTAACCGCTCCATCCATGATTGGACTCTTATATTCCCTTGAGGATGGAGCCTACGATTCCTCCTACTACGCCGCCTTCGGCTGCCTGCTCACGACGTTGGGCGGGCATGTACTCCTGGAGTTGATGGGCGAGGCGTGAGATGGGAAGGGTCTGGAGCCAGATGCGGCCAGGGCCGGTGAGTGCAGCGAGGAAGATGCCATCGCCGCCGAAGATCATGTTCTTGAGCCCGGGGACGCGCTGGATCTGGAAGGCGACGCTGGACGGGAAGGCTCCGACGTGGCCGGGGTGGACGCGGAGGGTTTCGCCGGGGGCGAGATCTTTGACGATGACTTCGCCGGAGAGCTCGAGCCACGCTATGCCCTGGCCGGAGATCTTCTGGAGGAGGAAGCCGTCGCCACCGAAGATACCGGCGCCGAGGGATTGTTGGAAGCCGACGCCCAACTCGATGGCTGCTGTGGCACAGAGGAAGCCGTGGCGGTGAACGAGGTACTCGTGGCCGGGACCGACTTCGACGGGGACGATGTGGCCGGGGACGCGGGTGGCGAAGGCTACTTCTCCGGGAGTTCCCACGGCGCGATACTCGGTCATGAAGAGTGAGCCTCCGCCGGCGACTCGCTTGATGACGCCGAAGAGGCCACCGCCGCCGCCGTGCTGGGTGTGGGTGGTCATCTGGATGGAGGCTGACATCCAGGATAGCTCGCCGGCCTCGGAGATGATTGCGTCGTTGCGGTCGAGGGCGAACTCGAGGACGGGCATGGTGGTGCCGAGAATTCGGTTCTGCAATGAAGGCTCCTGTGATGCGACGTGGGCAGTATAGCGTGCGGAGATCGACGACGGATGATAGACGTTGCTATAGCGGCTCCCGCAAAAAGCACAGCGGGAGCCGTGCCTTTTGCGGGATGAGAGACGGAAGGAACATTAGCTTACGTCGCGCCAGTCGAGGATGACTTTGCCGGAGTTGCCAGAACGCATCGCAGCAAAACCTGCTTCGTAGTCGCGCCAGTTCATGCGGTGGGTGATGACGCCGGAGATGTCGAGGCCGCTCTCCAGCATGACAGTCATCTTGTACCAGGTCTCGTACATCTCGCGACCGTAGATGCCGCGGATGGTGAGTTGGTTGAAGACAACCTGGTTCCAGTTGATAGAGATGTCTTCGGACGGGATGCCGAGCATGGCGATCTTCGCGCCGTGGCTCATGTTGGCGAGCATGTCGCGGAAGGCGTTGGGATTCCCGGACATCTCGAGGCCGACGTCGAAGCCTTCCTGCATATGGAGCTGCTGCTGGATCTCTTTGAGAGGAGTGGCGAGGGGATCGACGGCGCGGCTGACACCGACTTTTTCGGCGAGACTGCGGCGGTACTCGTTGGGGTCGGAGATGATGACGTAGCGTGCGCCAGCGTGACGGGCTACGGCGGCGGCCATGATGCCGATGGGGCCGGCGCCGGTGACGAGAACGTCTTCACCGAGGACCGGGAATGCAAGCGCGGTATGGACGGCGTTGCCAAGGGGATCGAAGATGGCGGCGATCTCGGGGGAGATGCCGGGGCTGTGCTGCCAGATGTTCGTCATGGGTAGGACGATGTACTCGGCGAAGGCGCCGTTGCGATTGACGCCGACGCCGAGGGTGTGGGCACAGAGGTGGCGGCGGCCAGCGAGACAGTTGCGGCAACGCCCGCAGACGACGTGGCCCTCGCCACTGACGAGTTGACCGATGGTGACATCGGCTACGTTTGACCCAACACCGACGACCTCGCCGACGAACTCGTGCCCGATGGTGAGGCCGACCGGGATTGTCTTGCTGGCCCATGCATCCCACTCGTAGATATGGAGGTCGGTGCCGCAGATGCCGGTGTAGAGAACGCGGATCTTGACGTCGTTGATGCCCATTTCGGGCTCGGGAACTTCCTGGAGCCAGAGGCCGCGTTCGTCGCGGCTTTTTACAAGTGCCTTCACGTAGGTGTGCCTTTCGTGTCTTCGCAACAGCGGATGAGTCTATGGTCCTGCTACGTTAGCCGGCCACAGTTGCATTTTAGCCTTTAGGAGAATGTGGGAGTCCGTTAACCGGACAGGGATGGGCAGAGCCCCTGAGGCATCGATGATAAATAATGGAATCCCGGACTAAGACTACCTAGCGCAAGGCCCTAAAGTTGTGGTGCGGAATTGCTGAAACGTGGTGTGCCCTATTTCCGTGCAGTAAAGGTAAATGTAGTAGTCGAGTGCAACTCTTGTCCCAGCTTCAGAAGTGTCGTCGGAAAGCTGGGTTCATTCGGCGAGTCGGGAAAGTGCTGAGTCTCGAGGCAGAACCCCGAGTGAATGACATACTTCGTCTTGTAACGACCAACGAACGTCCCATCCAAGTGATTACCTGAGTAGAACTGCACTCCTGGCTCGGTGGTCCTAACCGTAAGAACCCGTCCGCTCGTGGGGTTGTAGACGCGTGCTGCAAGTTTTAGCTGGCCTGCCGCTCCATTGAGAATGAAGTTGTGGTCATATCCCCCTGCCAGCCGGAGTTGCTCATCAGCATCGTTGATGCGAGAGCCGATTGCCATTTCGTGGCGAAAATCCAAAGCGGTTCCTTTTACAGCAGTTTGCTCTCCAGTAGGGATCAGCTCGCTATTTACTGGGGTGAATCTATCTGCGTTGAGCATCACCACTTCGCCGAGGATGTTGCCACGATCATCGCCGCTTAGATTGAAATAAGAGTGGTTGGTAAGGTTTACTACGGTCGGTTTGTCCGTCGTGGCAAAGTAGTCGATGCGAAGTTCGTCATTCCTGAGCGTGTACCGCACTTTCGCCGTTAGCGTGCCAGGAAATCCCATATCTCCGTCGGGACTCACCAGAGTAAACTCGACACCTCCCGGAACCTGGTGTCCCGTCCACACATACCTGTCGAAGCCAATCGTTCCGCCATGAAGCGCGTTGCGTCCGTTGTTCAACGGAATGTGATAGGTCTTTCCATCGATCGAAAAACTCCCGTTGGCGATACGGTTGCCAAAGCGACCTACAACAGTGCCGACGTGAGTCCTGTCGTCGAGATAATTCTGCAACGAATCATATCCCAGGACGACGTCTGCCATCTTCCCGTCACGGTCTGGCGACCGGATGCTTACTATGCGAGCTCCATAACTCGTGGCGCGAACCTCTAAGGTTTTACTCTTGAGGGTGTAGATCTCCACCGGGGTCCCATCTGAGGTATCCCCCCATACCGCCTTCGTGACCTCTGCCTGCGCTGCAACGGTCAATCCCATGAAGAGCAACAATACTCTTCGCGTCAGTTCCTTCATCATTTTCACCGATCGCTTCCTTTGATAGGTTCCGTTTGAAGCCCTGTTCCACAAAGAAGATGTGAAAATAGCTTTACATGGTCCGCTCTTTTCTGAGTGCATCAAGGGAAACATTGCGAATGGACGCATCGAGCAACTCCACCATGTGAAAGGTGGGGATCGTCTGCAATCCACGTCTGCGAAGGCCACTCATGAGTTGTAAGAGACAACCGGGATTGGCCGAGATAACGGCTTCTGCCTTGGCAGCAAGCAGCTTCTCTACCTTGCGATCGCCGAGCTGAGCGGCGGGTTCTGGATTCAGGAGGTTGTAGACACCAGCGGAACCGCAGCACAGATTGGCCTCTTCGACCTCGATGGCACGCATCGTGATAAGCAACGCGCATAGGAAGAGGATGACGCGGAGCCTGGGCAGGCAGATCGCAGAGTATCTGGGAGATGTCCTTGCACTTCGCACTGAAGGCCGCCGCACGTGGCGCCCAGGCAGGATCGTCGCGGAGGATGTGGCCGTACTCTTTCATCGTCGAGCCGCACCCCGCGGCATTGATGGCGATGGTGTCTACATTGGCGGACTCGAATGCGGCAATCATCTGGCGAGCGAGATGAGCTGCATCGTCTTCGAGACCTGAGTGAACCATAAGGGCGCCGCAGCAGGGTTGCGATTGCGGGATGACAACCTCGCAACCTTCGGCGACGAGGACGCGCGCGGTGGCTTCATTGACGTGCTGGAAGAAGACCTGCTGGACACAGCCGGAGAGCATACCGACGCGGCGACGCGGTGCAGCGGTGGGGGCAATACGGGTTGGAAGACGACGGAACAAGTTGGCAGGAACTCGCGGGAGAAGCGATTCCATTGCGCCCATGCGTTCTGGGAGAAAACGTAGAACACCAGCGGCGCGGACGAGCGTCTGCAATCCAGAGCGTTGGTAGACGAGCAGGGGAACTGCGAGGAGACGCAGGCGGCTGGCATAAGGAAAGGTCGCGAAGAGAAGTTTGCGAAAGAGCGTGTCTGCGATGGGTCGAGGAATGTTGCGTTCTACCTGTGCGCGGGTATCTTCGATGAGCTTGTCGTACTGGACACCAGAGGGACAGGCTGTCATGCAGGCCATGCAACCAAGGCAATTATCCATATGCAGTCGAAAGCGCTGATCGAGTGGAGCTTCACCCTGAGCGGACTTTTTCATCATGTAGATCCGTCCACGGGGAGAGTCCATCTCTTCGCCCCATAGAACGTAGGTAGGGCAAGCCGGAAGGCAGAAGCCGCAGTGGACGCAGTCATCAATCAACGCGGTATCGGGCGGATGGTGGGAGTCAAAGCTCGATGGCTTGTGCGATTGAAGTTGTGTAAGCTCTCCCATTTTTAGATTCCACCAAGGAAACGGCCAGGGTTAAGGATTCGGTTGGGGTCGAAGCGCTGCTTGAGCTCGCGCATGAGTGGGAGGGTGTCCTCCGGCGAGCTGGACACAGGCATCGTTGTGTTGACGGGGTTACGGAGGATGGTTAATGAGCCGTGGATGGCTTCGAGCTTCTCGCGAAGAGGCTCCAGTTGGCTGGATGCAGCGATAGGGAGGGTCGCAGTCATGATGCCTACCGCCTGCGTGACTGAGGTTCCGCCGAGAGCTCGGATAGTTGCTGTGAGGCGCGAGATATCGGAGGGAAGCATCGTGGCTTTGACTACGAAATGTTCTGGCCAATCGAGGTGTTGCTGCCTCGCGTTCCATACATCCGAGTCCGAATTACATGCTTCCAGTTGAACGCTCTGAGCTATTTGGGATAAGGAGTTTGCCTGATCGTGAATGACCTCTGGAAGGGTAGCCAATCGCACGTCCAGATAGAATCCGCTGTTGGTGGAGCGAAGTTGGAGGGATTGAGTACTGAGATGGGAGTCGAGAAGCTTCAGGAGGAGCTTGCCGAGGGGTTCGACGTCAGGCGAGGAGATAGTGAAGCTTTGCATGTGTCTGGGAATGGAGTGCAGACGCAAGGTAATCTCCGTAATGACTCCGAGGGTGCCGAAGGCTCCGGTCATGAGTTTGTGGAGGTCGTAACCGGCAACGTTTTTAACGACTTTGCCACCAGAGCGAGCGATCGTGCCATCGGCAAGTACGATGGTCATGCCGATAATGAGGTCGCGAAGACTGCCATACCTCAGTCGAAGGCTTCCAGAGTCGTTGGTGGCGGCGATGCCGCCTATTGTTGAATGCTCGGGCCAGAGTGGGTCCAGAGCGACGAATTGACCGTGCTTCGCAAGGGAGGCTTGCATAGAAGACCATACGCAACCGGCTTCGACAGTGCATGTCATGTCCTGCCATGTGTGTTCGCGCAAAGTGCTGAGGCGGTGCGTATGCAAAAGCAGCGACGGCCGAACTGGATTGCCCCAGCTTTGTTTCGTGCCACCCCCAATGGGAACGACAGAGAAGCCACTTTTATTGGCGCAATGAAGGACCGCTGCGACCTCCTCGGTACTTGCTGGAGCGATGGTGAAGGCGCCGCCGTCAACACGAAGATGTTCGAGACCACTGATTGCGGCCAGATCATCGGCGAATGTCTGCAGGCTGGTTGAATCGGGCATTGTTGAAGGCATCTCTTAATTCCTCTGCTGAATATGCGGCCACGAGTGTTTCAGAAATACTCTGCTACTCCCGCGACTTCGAGTGGGTGAGGAATATAGGGACCCGATTTCTCGCCACAGAGTCGAGGGCGTGGGAAGAGTTTGTCCGGATTGGCAATCTGATGAGGATCGAAGGCACAACGGACCAGTTGCATTGTATTCAGGTCGGGCTCGGAGTACATGTAACCCATGGCCTGCTGTTTTTCTTTGCCGACGCCGTGTTTCCCCCGTAATGATCCTCCATGATCGACGCAACGGTGAAGGATACGAATGGAGAGATCAACGGCTATCTCTTCCTGTCCGGGAATCGAGGCATTGTAGAGAACGATAGGGTGAAGATTGCCGTCGCCTGCGTGGAAGACATTGGTGACGCGGAGGCCCGTTTCGGAGGCCATGCGCCCGATCTCTTCCAGAATGATCGGCAGTTTGGTGCGAGGAATAACACCGTCCTGAACTATATAGTTGGGTGCGAGACGGCCAGCTGCGGCAAAGGCGGCTTTGCGACCCTTCCAGACGAGGAGACGCTCGTGTTCGCTTTGGGCGAGCCGATCTTCCCAGGCGCCGTTTGCCCGGCAGATCTCACGAACCTGCTGCATGTGGAGATGAACCTCGGCGACAGGACCGTCCAGTTCGACGAGAAGGAGGGCCTCACAATCGGGGTAATTTGGATGGACGGAGGCTTCGGCGGCCTTTATCGAGAGGCGGTCCATAATCTCCATCGCGGCAGGGAGAATTGATGCGGCGATGATGTCGGAGACGGTTTGGCCGGCGGCAGCGATGGAGTTGTAAGCGGCGAGGAGTACCTGTACTGTCTCGGCACGTTTGACGATGCGCAGGGTTATGGCAGTAACGACGCCGAGTGTACCTTCGGAACCAACGAAGACTCCGGTGAGGTCATAGCCGGGAGCGTCCACTGTAGTGGAACCAAACTGGACGAACTCTCCGCTGGGGAGAATAACGTCCAGAGCCAGCACATGGGTGGTAGTAAAGCCGTATTTGAGACAGTGGGCTCCCCCCGCATTTTCGGCTACATTGCCACCGATGGTGCAGACGGTCTGGGAGGATGGGTCAGGAGCATAGAAGTAGCCTGACGGCGCGACGCGCTGCGTGACATGGGTATTGATGACACCTGGTTCGACGGTGATGCGCTGGTTGGGAATATCGACCGAAAGAATGCGGTTCATGCGGGCGAAGCTGATGACAATGCCGTTCGCAGCTGGAAGCGCTCCCCCAGAGAGCCCGGTGCCGGCCCCGCGGGCAACGAAGGGGATGCGATGTTGAGCACAGATGCGGACGATCGCCTGTACTTCGTCTCTGGAGCGAGGCAGAACTACGGCGGCGGGTAGAGTACGAAGAGCGGTCAGACCGTCGCATTCGTACGTCTGAAGCTGATTTCGCTCCACAATAATTCCATTCGTACCGACCACTGCTCGAAGGTCCGCCAGCACAGTCTTCGAGAGCACTCCCTGTTCGGATTTAGCTGGATCTGGAGATTTGCTCAGGACTCTTGCCTCGTTTCTTAGCTAACAAATAATTCAGAACCCAAAGATGCCATAAACTTCAGAAGCTTATAGATACAACTCCTTTCCTCAACCTGTCAAAGCGGTTTTCTGAATATTGCTAACCGTAGGTCCATCAGCTGACCATCACTGGTGTATCGGAAGTAGATAAACGAGTGAGCCATCAGATTGCCGTTCGACCGGTTGCATCTCCTTAGCCTCGATCAGTCGGTTCCCTACCATGCTGCGTGGGCAGCCAAAAAACTCTGGCGGGCGGTCTGGCCACGCCATGTTTGAGGCAAGATCTTGAGGTGAAGTATTCGGTTGTATTACCTGGTAAAGAAACGGTAGTTGATTCGCCACTCCTGGGTTTGGCCTGGCATGACATGAATGCCGATGAAGCCTTCAGGGCACACTGTCTTCCGTGTCGACCAAAAAAAGACCTTCGCCAGCGGTGAATCGGAGGTCTGTTCGACGCCGATGCCAATAGCCGTATCTTCAAAGGTGAAGTCGAAGTCCGAAACTTTATCGGAGTAACCCCTCATCTCGCCGCTCGCGTATTGATGGGGTTGCATCTCGGCCAGCCACTTGATCGTCGTGCCTTCGATCCGTACCGTTTCAGGATAGGGTTTGGCCGGCACCGGGACAAAGGGGAGATGAACCTGCATGCCCGGCCCAGTTGTCTTGTTGTCCAGCATATAAAAGTCGTGGGCGTAGACAGTTGTATAAAGAGGCTTGGTTCCGATGTTCTTCAAGCTGTGGGTCAGGTGCAATACATTCGTCTTCTCGTCCAGTGAAAGCACCTTCTCGTAAAGGTAGTCATACCCGAGCGAGGAGTGAAGCTCCTGACGGAAGGTGATCGAGTTCCTATGAATCTTTGTCGTCCACTTCCCGTGGTCCAGAATCGGAAACGGCGTGCCAATCTTATAGGGCTGGTCGTCGATCCGCTTCAACACGCCAACGCCGAGCTTTACGAATGGATCTCCGGGTTTCGCGTCATCGTAACCGAGTGGTTCCCGAAACTCCTCAGAGGGCCCCGTCACTGCATCGTTCGTCATTGGGTCATAACGGTCGAACCACTCACCGAAGAAAGTATGCCCGTTGAGGGAGGCGCAAGCCACAATACCCGACCAGTCGAAGCGTGCCGCGCGGTAATAGCCGCGCTCTTTGTCGGGGAGAAACACGACAGCGTTCATCGGACCGTTTGTGATCCGGGCATGCGGATGATCAGAGTGGGGCACATTTTCGCAGGTGGATGAAGCGGGTGGCGGCATAGGAGTCAGCGCCGAGGAATCTGTCTGTGCTGGCATAACGCGGCTGATGAGGGCAATCGCCGCGATAATAAGCGCGTAACGTACCCGCGCACGATGAGAACAAAGCATCATTTAAACTCCTGACTATTCTTCTCCACTATTTTGGGAGAGGTTTACTTGCCGTCGGTCTCTACGAGGAGGAATTTAACTTCGCTGTCTTCCGAGTAGTTGAGGCTGGAGGTGGGAGCAAGATTGTCGGGAGGATGCTCATACGCCATGCCAGGGGTTTGACGGCGAAGGAAGGGCCCGATAAAAGTGATGCTCGTGCCTGAGAGTTGCATCCACAATTGTTCGGCATTTGGCATCGTGCCTACGAAGGGCCGGGTGATGGTCATGGAATCCAGAGTGACCGTCTGGACTCTGGAGATAGTGGCCAAACCGTCGGCAGAGGTGAAGAGTGGCTTGACGATACGCGACCACTCCTGCTGGGTAGTACTGATGGAAATGGAGTTTTCATCTTTAACCACTAGCTTGGTACCCGGGTGAAAGTCGCTGGAGACGGGTTCAGTGATGATGTACGCACCAAGAGGGGACTTTCCCGTGTTCTTGATAGTGAAGGCCAAGTTGGCTGGTACCAGCACCGCGATATTGAGAGAGATTGGAACCGAGTCGCCGCCGGCCGAGATAATACCGGTACCGGAGGTGAAGTAGTAGATCTTCTGCTTACCCGAGAGGGTGGCGGGCAGCGATAAGTCACCAGGAGCCAGCGTGGCGAAGACATACGAATCGACGTAGCGAAGAATAGCGCCCTTGATGGCGGGCTTCATTGGGTCGCCCTTGGTGAAGACCGCGTGCTCTGTTAACGAATCCCTGGTCTGGGGCTTGGATGCGTGCCAGTCACCAAAGTACATGTCAACGTAACCGTTACTACCCACCTCCGGCTCTTGCGCGTGCACCAGAGGCGAGAGCGTGGTCGCAGCGAGTAGAACGACCGCGATCATCGTGGCCACTGGAGGCAGCTTCTTCGACCGCACATCTGGGGATTCGATCCTCGCCATATTGTTTTCCGTCCTTTCCTAAATAGGTCGAAGGTGTGACATAGGCTCCTGTGTCCATTTTTATATTCCACAACATCTTGCCTGTCGCCGCCCCATACGCCCGGAAGTGCTGATCGTTGGACGCTGCAATGAAGATCAGGCCGCCACCAGTCGAGATGGATCCGCCATAGTTTACCGATCCTGTATTGTGGATACCTTCGGCGTCCAGCTCGGGAATGGTTCCAAAAGGGATCTTCCAGGCGACGTCACCGGTATTTACATTAATCGCCCACAACTGACCCCAGGGAGGCTGCTGGCAAGGCCAATATTTTTTTCCATCCCAGAACTCCGCATACATTCCCCAGGGACTTACTTTTTCGTATGGAGGCTCGGCCCGTGACTCGGCGGCCACGACTTTGCCCACACTGCCGATCTCGTTGGTATTGACGAACAGATAGCCAAGCTTGGGGTTGTAGGACATGCCGTGCCAGTTCACTATCCCGATGGTACTGGGGAAGACGACAGTCAGCTTGGACCCGTACGGCGTGAACATTGGGCCGCTCTGCATACCGCCCTCAGCCGCCAGCATATTCGCACAGAATGCATGGTGCTCCGGAGTCACGGTGGAGAGGTCCGCAGGCGTAAAGCTTCCTCGGCCAAGCTGAACGGGTTTTAGCGGGAATGGCTGTGTGGGTGAAGAGTGCTCCCCAGCGACCGTGCTCTGCGGAACTGGACGCTCCTCCACCCCATAGATCGATTTACCGTTGCGGCGGTCCAGGATGAACATAAGCCCCGCTTTGCTGGTGAGAGCAACCGCCGGAATACTCTTGCCGTCGCGCTTTACAGTGATCATCACCGGCGCGGACTCTAGATCGTAGTCGTAGATGTCGTGATGAACGGCCTGGAAGTGCCAAGCAAGTTTTCCCGTATCCGCATGGAGCACGACCAGCGTGTTACCAAATAAATTATCGCCCGCGCGATCGCCTCCCCAGTAGTCGAACGTGGGTGAGCCAAAGGGCAAGAAGATCAGTCCACGCTCAGTATCGACTGACGAGAAACCCCATACGTTCGTTCCAGAGCGGCCCTTCCAGTTATCATTCGCAGGCCATGTATCGTGACCGAACTCACCCAGCCGCGGGATCGAGTGAAACCGCCACACCAGCTTGCCCGTATGAACGTCCCAGGCACGGACGTCTCCGGAGGGCCCCTTCGCGGGGGACTCCTGCACGTCGCAGCCGGTAATAATCAGTTTTTTGTAGATGGAAGCCGCAGACGTCATGTTGTAGCGGCCTTCTTCACTCTGCTGACCCGTGGGCGTCAGGTTCTCATTCATCCCTCTTTTAAGATTAATGGCGCCGTTCTCACCAAACACAGCACTGAGCTGACCGGTCTTCGCATTCAAAGAAATCAGGTGGCCATCGCTAGTCCCAAAAAAGATCGACGCAGGTGCGATCTTGTCGCCGGGCCAGTAAGAGAGCGATCGCACTTGAGGACGCCCCAACTCCACCTTGTAGGTCCAGATCAGTTCACCGGTCTCCGGCTTCAGGGCGATCACCGTGTTATACGGCGTGGCCAGATACATCATGTCGTTGACAACGATCGGAGTGGCTTGTGACAGACGCTTGATAGGCTTGCTACCCGCTGGAGAGACCGTCGGTGCAGCCTGATCGATCGGGCTCATGTGATACACCCACGCCTGTGTCAGCTTGTCGACGTTTGACGTATTGATCTGGTCCAGCGGGGAGTACTTCGTCTGGCCTGCATCGTGTCCGTAGGCCGTCCAATCAGACTGGGCTGCAATAGGGAGAGAGAATGAAAGAGCTGCAATCGCGATGCCGGCCAGGCGATAGTTCCGTTTCAAAAAAATTCTCCTCTACTGTAGTGTCCAAGCGAACCAGTTAAGCATCTCGTCCTCACCATCGACAAGCGAAATAGTGCGAAACATCGCGGGAAATAATAAGCAAAGCTCCCTGCACTTGCCATGACAACGAACTGTCATAATAGAACGCATTCTTACGGCAACAACTTCGTACAAGACGAGCGAGGGAGAAATTCTGTGCTGCTTCGACGCCTGACGGCCCTTTGTTTCATGCTGCCTCTGCTGATAACTCCGGCTGCCCATTCGCAATTCGTAAGAGCCAAAGGAACGGAGATCGTAGACGCCTCAAGCAAGTCGCTCGCGATCCATGGGATCAGCATCGGCAATTGGATGGTGCTGGAGGGCTATTTCTGGTATTTCGGTAGTGTCAACACGTATCAGAAGGGTATCTCAAGCTCCCAGGTATGGCTGCGCACTGATGTATATCTACAATTTCTGAATTTGGAGGAACTGTTTTGAGCGAATTTCATAACAAAAAGAAAATAGGAACCGTGTCAGGAAGCTCAATAGCATTACTCGCCATCGTCGCCGTTCAATCGCTCTCCGCGCAAACGCCGGTGCCCCGCCTGCAGCTGTGCCCGCCCAGGTCTGGACTCACGCCTCTGGTGGCAACCACTTCGCGGGACCGAGAGATATCATCTATCCCACCAAGCTCTCCCTTCAGGACACACGCCTCAACATGTACTTCGGAGACTGGCGTGACTCCGAGCCGCAGGCCATGTTCGGTTCCCTTGTCGTGCGCAACATTCTTACTCCGGGCGACAATCTCAGCCCACCCTTCCCAGGCGCCGTCCTCGAGCAGGCCAAATTTCTCTCCTATGCCAAGCTCGCGGCAGGAGGCCGGACTACTCCTTCTACGCTGAAAGGCCTGCAGATCTTTTTCTATGTCATGGAGGGTGAGGGTGAGATATCAGCTGGAGGTAGGACTGAGCCTGTCCACAAAGGGAGCGCTATCCTCGTGCCGGAAGGCTTAGAGTTCACCCTGCACAATACCGGAGAAACTCAACTCTCCACCTACATGATCGGCGACCCCACCTACTCGGGATTCAAACCCCTGTCGTCCTTTGTGATCAAAGACGAAGATAAGCTACCGCATAGCAAACCGGCCACCGACTCACCTTTTACCAGTCCAGGAGCGGGGGGGCACTGGGCTCACATCACTCATAGCTTCTTCAACAGCAAGAACGGCCTCTCCACGGTTCAAGGCATCATCACCGTCGAAATCCTCCCGATGACGCTTGGCGAACCCCATCCGCACCTTCCTGGTAAAGAGGAGGTCTGGTGCCAGATTGCGGGCAAAAGTGTCGCATTTGTCGGACCACAGGTGCGCTTGCAACATCCCGGTCAGGCGTACATCTTGCGTCCAGATGGCCTTACGACGCACTCCAACATCAACTTTGGAGACCCCGGAGACACACCAATCAAATTTCTGTGGTTCAACACCAACACTGGTTTGTCGGCGGCACCGCACTAGATCATCTTCTAAAAAATCAACCGATCTTTTTTCGCGTCTAGCGTTTTGACATCCAGCTCAGAAACTTTTTTAAGGTCATCGAGAGACTTGAAATTCCCATTTTTATCTCGGTAGGCGATAACTGCTTCAGCTTCTTTTGCTGAAAAAGCTAATTGAGTTTCAAGTTGTGTAAGTGTCGCCTTATTCACGTTGACCTTGGTGTTGGATTGCTGCGGGGGAAAGTTCTTTACCAGATAGTCCAGAATCTCAGTGAACTCCTCATCGGTGCCTACTGCGCCCAATCCAACCATCTTCGAGATTGTATCTTCCCAGCCTTGTCGATTTCGTCCATTTGCGATCACTTGGTTTGGAGAATGACACTTGCCGCATAATCGCACTAAGGTATCCTTGCCAGGGCCAGCGGGGAGTTCTAGATGTTGTTGCTCATGCTCCTTTTGCGGCTGTTGGGACTGCTGAGCCGAAGTCGAAGCTGTAAAAACGGGGTAAACACTAAAAAAAAACAGAATTCTGAAAATACCCCATTTGGCCTTCTGTTTCATGAAACCTCCCTTTCTGGAGCCCCTTCATTATGCCTGGTTGCTAGTTAAATTTTCGTAACCATAAATTTCGGACCGACACCTTGCAGGGCGTACCTTCCACTTCGATGCCAATTAGTCCAGAAACGTTATTTGATGATTTAGGATCGTCATCAATATAAACTGCCATAAGTTGACCGTTGATAATGTGAATGAAAGTTCCGCCGCGAGCGATGATCTCGTATTGATTCCAGTCATTGATCTTGACGTACCCTCCGAGCCCATCACGATTCCCGATATTTCCGAGCAGTCGTTGTGACTTCCCTGGTTCAGATTCCGTGACTTGGCCTCGCCATGCCAGAATACCAAGATCTGTATTCTCAGAGTAGAACTGGCCTGTATATGCAAAACTTCTAGGAGTTACGGATACCAAAAATCAGCTTGCGGGCCGGTCATCATCCAAGCCAATTTCGGAAGAGTTGTCCCAGGCCGAAGCCCGTGGGTCCATGGCTTGCCGACCGAACTGCGGTACTGAATGCCGCTGCCTCCGCCGTTCTCCACTTTGATCTCCAGCTTTAAGTCGAAGTCTTTAGCTTCAATCCCGTGATAAGAGATATAGCTGTTGGAGCGCGGTCTTTCCTTCGTCGATTCACCAATCATCGAACCATTTTCGACGCGCCAAGTTTCGGGATCTCCGTCCCAATCGTTAAGGGTCTTGCCGTCGAAGATCGATGTAAATCCAGTATGTTCATCGCAATCGATAGGATCGGGCTCATGGAATTGACTGGATATATTGATTGTTTTCGGTGTCGGAGCCGATGTTGTTTGACCTGAAGAACTCTGAGCCGGCTGTTGGCCCGCTGCACTTCCGAGGCAGGCTATCCCGAGGAGGCAAGTGGAGATGCGGGTCAGTAAAACCGTCCGTGCAATACTGACTAACCTTTTTTCGTTTTCTGACTTTCGCATGGATGTTCTCCGGGCGGCGCATCGGATGACTGATTCATTCTGTAAAAGGATCACTAGAGCACCGTAGTCCTGGCTTATCCTGACCACGAAAATATGTGGCAGAGACAACTGCAGAAAAGCCGAGTTGCTCAAGGCTCAAGCTTTGCTCAACTCGTTTTCTTTTACCAAAGAATCTTTAGAGTTCAAGCTTCGCAGAGAGCCCATTGAAAGCGGAGTTGCCTACCGTTGCACTCGTCAGCATGCCCACCCCAAAGGCCGGAAACGGTGAGGCCCCGGGTAGAGTAAATCCGTTCGTCGAGTTTACGACGCGTTGGTTCTGGTCATAACGCTTCCAAAGTTTATGGGTTGCGCTTCCGGTGTAGGCAAGCTCAAACAAAGTTCCGTGTCCCAGGTCCTGCTGAATGCTGAGAGTCCATTCCTGAGTGTAGGGAACGCGATTTTTAGCCGAGACACTGAAAGGAGGTGGTATAAGCGAGATCGAATTGATGCCGGGCATCAAACCAGCAACGAATTGATTGGTCAAAGACGCCTGGAAGTAGAGCGGCGCCAGCGTACGGGTGAACTGCAGTTCGTTGGTGTTGGTGTTGTCGAAATAGATGCCGTACCCACTACGAATAACCGTCGTTGGCGTGGCCTGATAAGCAATTCCGACACGTGGCCCGAAACCCTTCTTCATCGGCTGAACGATTCCCGCAGGATAGAAGTTCGGCGTCATATTGACCAGAGGGATAAGCGCGGTTGGGATAGTGGCAGGTACCTTGTGGAAGGCGATCTCCCAGAGGCAGGATCGAAGGCGCCTTCGAGGCCGTCCTTCTCGACAAACGGCGACGCGTACTCCCAGCGAAGACCGAGGTTAGCGGTGAAGCCATGACCGACCTGCCAGACGTCGTTTACAAAAGCGCCATAAGTCTGATCCTTATAGTGCCCAAGCGAAGTACCAGAGCCAGCAGCACAAGCACTGCAGTAACCCCGGGCATAGTTTTCCAAAGCTGTATAGAGTTGACCGGTTGCTGGATTGATGGGATTAGGATCAGTCGAAGCGGATGCAGAGAACGTAAAGGAGCCGCGCGCGGTAGTATCTGCAAGCTGGGGGATCTGACGGTACTGGAACTGGAAGCCGGCCTTCAGGGTATGTCTGCCGCGCACATTGCTGAGTGTTTCACCGATGCTGAAGATGTTTTCGGTGTCGCCCTGGGAGTTGCCGCCTTCACCTCAGCCGGTAAATCCTGCGATCGTGATGGTTGGGCGTCCATACTCAGACGGAATGACACCGCCCGAGATGTTAGTAAGTCCCGCATCAGAGACCCAGTTCTTGCCCGCAATGGGGTTGATGGGCAGGGTATAGCCATAGGTGCGGTTGTAGCCGAGCCGCACCTCATTCACCATGCTGGAGGAGATAAGAAAAGTGTCGCCAATGCTAACGTTCTGCCCCTTCTGCGGGAAGCTGGTAGCACTCTGAACAGCAGGTTGAGTCTCTGCGGAGGTGTAATTGATATAGCGCTCAAACAGCTTAAGCCGCGAGGACAATATCTGGTCAGAGCGGATCATGTACTGGTCAAAGTGTCGACCAGTTTTTTGACTAATGAATAGTTGTTAGTACCGCATGTTGTGCAGTTAGGTGTTTAGTCCCGGCATTTGATGGTGCATACTTTTCCAGAGAATGGAAGGAGGCACTATGTGACAGGTTCTACACCGCATCCCCACAAACAGGCGCGCAACCCAACATCTTCCTCAATTTCACGTATATGTCCGACTAGGGCGGTTGGCTAACGCTTACACTACCATTCCAGCCGCTTGGCTACCGCCTGCCTGCAGTACACGTGGTTTGAAAGAAATCTCAGGCAGCAGGCATCGTCCCCTTGAACAATAACGTATAGGGATCGAACAATACGTAGTGATGACAACTGAATGGGACAAGTGCTCTACATCAGCTGAATGAGCCACTAAGATATCTGGTTCTTCTTTCATGTAGGATTTGAATTATGCCACCGAACCAAAAAGAATTAGCTAAACTGGCTGGTGTGTCATCAGGGACGGTTTCCAACGTCATTAGCGGTTCCACCAATGTGAGTGAACGTTCTCGACAAAAAGTTCTAGAAGCAATTCGAGTCCTCAACTACCAGCCTAACCTGATTGCGCGCAGTCTGAAGACCAACCGGACTCACACTTTAGGGATCGTGGTGCCAGATATAACGATTCCATTTTTTCCTAAGATTATCCGTGGCGCTGAATGTGCCGCTCGAGAGCGAGGTTATTTTCTAATTGTCCTCGATTCTGAGGGTAGTCCACTTCGGGAAACGGACATGATTGCGCTGCTCATGGCACAACGAGTCGAAGGAATCTTGCTAGTTACCGCGGATGGCCGGGAGTTGTCATCCGAACGTTTGGCATCACTCACTTCTAGTTCCCCAGTTGTGTGCCTTGATCGCTTACCGATGGATTTAGATGTGGATTCTGTTTGTGTAGATGACTGTGGAGCTGCAGAGATGGCGATCTCGCACCTGATGGGAATGGGTCACACGGAGATTGCAATTATCACAGGCCCTCTTACCTTGAAAAACGAGCAGGAGCGTCTCCGCGGATATCGTCAAGCACTACAAAAAAATGGCATTCCCGTTCAAAGTTCACTTATATGGAATGGCAGCTTTGAACAGGAACACGTTGCAAGAATGTGTCAGAATGGTCTGCTACGGCCTATTAATCGACCGTCTGCGCTGTTCGCAACAAATGGTGTCACCGGACTTGCGGCTTTAAGGAGTTTATACGCCGTCGGCTTACGTACTCCGAAGGACTTTTCATTCGTGACCTTCGACGAAATTACAGCAGAAGATTTTTTTCGTCCCGGCGTTACATCTGTAGTACAACCCACATTTGATATGGGATACCAGGCGGTGGAGGTCCTGCTAAGGCGGATCGGCAAGGAAAAAACGGGGAGTTCGCGAGAGAAAATTCGATTGCCTGCCACGCTCAAAGTCCGGGATTCCTCAAATATTCCATATGTCATGAAATCAAAGAAGGGCCCGTTCCGTCAGCCGAGGCTCCGTACTAAATAGTATTGATGACTAATGAATGACGCTCATAGGAGTCTGAGTAATTTATTGTATGTCCCAATGGACGCCTTGTTACATTGTTGCCACTAAAGTTTCTTAGTCTTCGCTCTTTGGAGCTCGCGAATATTTCGCAATATTATATCTTTCAAGGCAAATTCTGCTATGAAGTTCATGACTTGACAATTGAGAGGTGAGCACAGTGTGTGTTAATGAGACGTCTCGGCACTGCCATTGAGGATGATCATTTCTCCAAGGAGTAAATGTTTGCTCTAAATCGGAAATTCATGATTTTTAGTTCAGTTGCAGAACACTGGATGGCAATCATCCTCATCTCATCGGAACTCCGCGAAATTCGCGGCATGAGCGATCGCATAGGCGTTGTTCATTCCTCGAGATGTGAGGAACTAAAATTATTTTAGGTACTCCACTGCTCATCAATAAAGCCAATATCGATCATTTGGACTTCTAGAACTTAGCTTTGTCCCCCTGTTGTGGTGCAGCTTGCACGAATCACATTCGCTACCTGCTCTGCTCCTTCGAGCACGCTCAGTTCCAACCAGAATTCGCGCCGTTCCCCCGGAGCCAGCATCTGCAATGTGCCTTGCTGCCGTTCTGCGCTTCGTCCCAAGATCTTACAATTCGCGGGTTCAAGACCTAAGGCAAAGTGGTTCGCGCCTGTCATCTTCCATTGAACAAACTGGGGCAGAGCGTTGCCATCGTAACTCAAGGTAATTCCAAACTCTGGTTTGTCGCCGTCACTGACTAAGACAACTGTCACTCTGCCAGCCGAATCAGGCTGCATTTGATGGAAGTAGACACGCTCACTAGCACCTTTTTGGGGTGCTTCAAAACGATGCCATTGATTCTCACTGTTCAAAGACAAGGTATTGATTGATTCGACCGATTGTGACGGACAATAAATTTGACTGTGCTCTGTTAACAGCGGAAATCCGAAGTTGAAGTGGTAAAGGATCATCAAGGGTGAGTCCTGAAAACCCTGGTTTTCGACCACATCTCGGATAGCAAAAGAAACGTTCTTGAGTGAAGTAGAGATGGTCCGTTCCAAGAGCAAGTTGGGCCCGTGTACCGACGTCTCCCGCACTTTGCCGGACACCGTCAGCATGCAATCATCTCCCACCCAATCTTCCGACCAACTTACATGGTCGGCAGGAATATTTGAAATAGGACCGTGCTGTCCCAGGCTTTCACCATTATCCTGGGAGGGCGCGCCCACAGTTGTCAGTCCACAGGTACAGAGCAATCCCCCGGCAAAGGTTTTGAGCCACTCTAGTCCGCGACTAGAGTAGTACGCAGGGTGAACTATTCCATTCGGAGAGTGCCAGCTTAGAGATTTTCCTAAAAAGCTAGCTTCGACAATATCCATACCCTTATCGGGAACAACCCAGAATTCAAGACCACGAGCAGTGCGAACTCGCAACGTCGAAACTCCTCTGGCTTTGCCATCCGCATGAGTAAAGTGGGAGATGCCGCCAACCTGCGAGAGCTTCCCAATATGCTCTAGCAGGGATTCACGAGAGTCCAATTTGTCCCGCACATTCATAATTTGATTCCCTAATTCCTTCAGTGAAGGATGCGGACCACATCATGTGTTCATGCCTGTCTCAGTAAACATTCCGTACTTCACATCTCTAAGAGATGCCACTTAACCAGGAAGAGTAGGAGGAGGATTATTCAAAACCACGGCCCAACGCGCAACTGATTCCGCGAGCACCCCAGTATCTTTCGAGCTTTGTTCCAAGGCCGCCAGCTGGATTGCGAAATTGCCAACGGTAGAACTTTCCGCTGAGGCAAGAATAACCTCTAACCCCGTCGCCTTCTCGACCAAATGGTTCAGATAGATATTGCGACTTCCCCCCCCAACTATAAAGAGTCGCTTAAACCGCTTATTTGTAATTGCGGCGAGGTGATTTAGAACTTGTGCATATCGCTCAGCCAGACTATGGAAGATGAGGGATGCATACATAGGCGCATTCGAAGGACCTTTCGCTAGTGGAGGATTTCCGTTTGCCTGCAACTGCGTGTTGATGCGCGCCGGAATATCTCCGGGCAGCATCAAGGCGGGATCATCAACGTCAAGCAGGTTGGATGGTGTCTCCAGTCTTTGGCAGGCTTCGATAAGTTCCGCGAGTTGCCATTCCGTGCCTCCGAGCTTCCATTGATCGAGGCACTGCCGCAGCAGCCACATGCCATTTACGTTTTTCAGCAAATAGATTGTGCCGTCAACTCCGCCCTGATTTGTGAAGTTTTCCCTACGAGCCTCTTCGCTGATGCAGGAGTGGGACACGGTGGTTCCAACAAGAGACCAGGTACCGGAGCTGATAAATGCCCAGTCGTCACCGCTGGCGGGGATAGCTGCGATGGCAGAAGCCGTATCGTGGCATGCAGGTGCAATAATGCGCGTATTGTGAAATGCCGGCAACTCGGAGATAGGGCCTGATAGTTTGCCGATGTCAGTGCCAGGATGCACAATAGGAGGGGCTGCGGTCAAACAATGTCCGGCGGCTACGAACACCTCTTGGCACCAGTCTCTGCTTTGAACGCTTACCATCTGCGTATGTGTCGCGTTCGTAAATTCGCAAACTCGTCGCCCTCCAAGAAGATACATCAAGTATTCAGGCAGAGTGACCCAGGGAAATTCGGGCGAAACATTACTAAGAT
>Ga0193717_1000221_pt1 | contig 45500 bp, 31 predicted proteins | sample U2c2metaG_FD_145900 | JGI IMG/M metagenome (GOLD analysis project Ga0193717, IMG submission 145900) | Soil microbial communities from a riparian zone of the East river system, Colorado, United States - U2c2 | ecosystem: Environmental > Terrestrial > Soil > Riparian zone | place: USA: East River... | reverse complement strand
CGGACTTGCGGGCGAGCATGTAGCGGTTCCCTTCCTTGCGACCGAGGCTGGATGTAAGACTCGGCTATGGTGCTACTGGTTAGATTACGGCGCTGCCTGAGGATTGGATGTGTCGAAGTCGAGGATTGTCGCAAGACAAAGATGGGGGAGTTGGTGCAAACTGTGTGGATGATAGACAGTGCGCAGAGACGACAACTGATGGATGCGGCGGATATGTTGCTCGATGCCCGGAGGACATGCAAGCCGATCATGGACCTTCCAGTGGATTTGCGGCCGACAACGCTGGAAGAGGCGTACTTCATCCAGGACAGGATGTCGTGGGCATATGAAGCGATTGGGGGATGGAAGATCGGAGCCCCTACCCCGGATGCCACGCCTTCGTTCGCACCGATGCCTGCGGCGTGGATGTCGTGCAGCGGATGCGAGATGCGAGGCCTGACGCATCGGTATCGAGGGCTGGAGGCGGAGATCGCCTTTCAGATGGGGAAGGACTTGCCTCCGAGAGATACACCTTATACGCGCGAGGAGGTGATCGCCGCAATTGCGAGCTGCCATCCTGCAATTGAGGTGCTCGAGACGGCGCTGGTCGACCCGGCACAGGCTTCCAAACTGACGTCGATTGCCGATCTGGCGATGCATGGCGGGTTCGTGTATGGAGAGGCGGTACAGGATTGGCAGAGTATCGACTTCACGAAGGAGAGCGTCACCATGGCGGTCGATGGAACGGTGAGAGTGGAGCGGACAGGATCGAATACGTCGGGGGATTTTCTGCGACTGCTGCCCTACCTCGCCAATGAGGGTGCGACCCGGACGGAGGGATTGAAGAAGGGCGATTGGATTACGACGGGGAGCTGGACCGGCAATACGTTGGCGACGGCTGGGGCGACGGCAGAGGCTCGGTTCTCGACGGCGGGACGAGCTTATTTCCGGTTCGCTTGATGGTAGATGCATGGAATCGCTAGTGTTTTCGCGGTTATTGACGAGTTTGCAAACAGTAAAGTTCGCAGCAATATTAGGCATCTTCGGGCTGTAGTGAGGAATCTCAATTTACAGGCGGGCTCTCCGTCTCAGCGAGGTACTTTCCGTGGCACGTCCTTATTGGTCTGGGCAGATTCAGATATCGCTTGTGTCGTTTGGAGTGAAGCTTTTTGTGGCGACCGAGGCGAAGAGTGAGATTCGCTTTCATCAGATAAGCCGGAAGACGGGCGAGAGAGTTCGGCACCAGAAGGTGCTGGCGAGCGCGGTCGAGGATAATCCGGGCGAGGCGGCGGATCCGGTAGAGAAGGACGAGATCGTGAAGGGGTATGAGTACCGCAAGGGCGAGTACGTCACGATTGAACCGAAGGAGCTTGAGCAGCTGCGGGTGCCCTCGAAGCATGCGATTGAAGTGACGCAGTTTGTCGGGTTGGATGAGTTGGATCCCGAGTATCTGGAGAAGCCCTACTTCATCGTCCCGGAGGATGATGTGCAGGCGGAGGCGTTTGCGGTGGTGCGCAAGGCGTTGCAGAAGACGAAGAAGGCAGCCCTGGGAAAGATTGCGTTTGGTGGGCGCGAGCACGTGATCGCCATTACCGCGACCGATGACGACCAGCTGGGCGGGATGATGGGGTACACGATGCGGTATCAGGAGGAGCTGCGCGATCCGGTGGAGTACTTCAAGGAGATCAAGAAGGTGGCGGTGAATGCGGAATCGCTAGAGCTAGCGATGGATCTGATCAAGCGGAAGGCTGCAAAGTTCGATCCGAACAAGTTCAAGGATGGGTATGAGGCTGCGGTAAAGGAACTAGTGGAGGCGAAGATTCGCCATGCTCCTGTGCCGAAGGATGAGGAGGCTGCGCCACGGCGTGGGCAGGTGATCAACCTGATGGATGCGCTGCGGAAGAGTGTGGGCAGTGAGACTGCAGCTGCACCCTCTGGGAAGAAGAAACCTGCTGCCTCAGCGAAGACCCCGGCAGCAGCAAAGACGGCTGGAGAGAAGGGTATCTCGCTGGTGAAGGGTGCTGCCGGTCGGAGGAAGTCCGCGTAGCTGAAGCAAATGGTCAGTAGGGGTTTGCGATGGCTGGGGTCAAGAAGACGGCTAAGAAAGCTGCGGCGAAGAAGCGATCAGGTGACGCGGCAGCAAATGCTGTCGATGAGCAGCTGGCGCGGTATCGAGCGATGCGGGACTTCAAGATTACGGCTGAGCCTAGTGGGGGCTCTGCACAGAAGCCTAAGGGTGGACTGCCATTTTGTATTCAAAAGCATGCGGCTTCGCATCTGCACTATGACTTCAGACTGGGATGGAATGGGGTGCTGAAGAGTTGGGCGTGCGCGAAGGGGCCTAGCTACTTTACCGGGGACAAGCGACTCGCAGTGCAGGTGGAGGACCACCCGATGGAGTATGGGGGATTCGAGGGGATCATTCCTGCTGGGCAATATGGCGGCGGGACCGTGATGCTTTGGGATCAGGGGACGTGGGAGCCGCAGGCCGGGCATACGGATGTCGACGCCGGACTGCGGGACGGGAGCCTGAAGTTCGTTCTGCATGGGACGAAGATGAAGGGCAAGTGGGCGCTGATCCGGATGGGTGGGAAGTGGGCAAAGGAGAAGAAGCCGAATTGGCTGCTAATCAAAGAACATGATGAGTTCGAGCGGGGAAAAGACGATCCCCCGGTGACGGAGGAGGAGCCTGACTCTGTAGTGACGGAGCGCTCGATCGAGCAGATTGGCCAGAGCGAGGACCATGTCTGGAATTCGAAGGATACTGCCGGTACGGGGAAGGCGTGGTATCGGCAGGAGGCGAAGGAGGCTGCGGCGGCGGCCGGATCATCGACTGTCGGGAAGAAGTTCGAGATTGTTCCGCGACGTCCTGCTTCGACCAGGCGAGCTGCGCAAATAAGTAAGACGCGGGAGCTGGCTGAGAGACTGAAAGGACTGCCATCGGAGAGTCAGCCAGTATTTCTTCCGCCCCAATTGGCTTTGCAGTCCATGACTCCGCCAGCCGGTGAGGGGTGGCTGCATGAGTTGAAGCTGGATGGGTACAGGATGCAGGCACGGAAGGATGGTACGGGTGTCCAGATGTTGACGCGGACGGGGCTGGATTGGACGGCACGGGTGCGCGCGGTAGCGAATGAGGTCTCGAAGCTGGCGGTCGAGAAGGTGACGCTGGATGGCGAGGTGGTGGTACTGGCGCCGAATGGGACGACAAACTTCGCGGATCTGCAGGCGTCGATGCAGGAAGGGACGAAGAATGTGTTGACTTACTTCTGCTTCGACCTGCTGCATGTGGATGGACGGAGTGTCCGGGAGCTGCCGTTGCAGGAGCGGAAGGCTCTGCTTGGAGATGTGCTGACGGGAGCGGATGAGGACCTGCTACGAGTGAGTGAGCATCTGGAGACAGATGGGAAGGAGCTATTTCACAAGGCCTGTGAGCTTCATGCTGAAGGGATTGTTTCGAAGAGGGCAAAGGGGAGGTATTCGGCGGGGCGAAGCGGAGACTGGCTGAAGATGAAGTGCCTGTACGAGCAGGAGTTTGTGGTGGGGGGATACACGCTGCCTTCGAACGGGATACGCGGCGTGGGGGCTTTGCTGTTGGGGTATTACAGAGACGGTAACTTGATCTATGCGGGTCGGACGGGAACAGGATTTACGCAGAAGACCCATCGGATGCTGCGGGAAAAGCTGGAGGCGCTGGAGCAGAAGACAACACCGTTCGCGCAACTGCCGGGTGACGCGAAACGAGGCGCAGTATGGGTGAAGCCGGAGATGGTCGTGCAGGTTCGCTTTGCCACATGGACCGCGGATAACCTGGTCCGCCAGGCGGCGTTTCTCGGGGTGCGGGAGGACAAGGCCGCCAAAGAGGTTGTGCGGGAGGATGTTGTCACTGCGCCGAAACCCAAGGGGTCGGGACGGCGGAAGACGGGGGCTTCGCATCATGTGGAAGTGAGCGCCAGCGTGGCGGCGAAGAAGGTCGCGACGAAGGACATCGAACATGCCCCGGTTCGATTGACGCATTCTGAGAAGGTACTGGACGTAGAGTCCGGAATGACGAAGCAGATGCTGGCGGATTACTACTGGGCCGTAGCGGAGTGGATGTTGCCCCATATTGCAGACAGACCTGTGAGTCTGGTGCGTTGTCCGGATGGCGCGGGGAAGCCTTGTTTTTTTCAAAAGCATGTGACCTCGATGCTCCCGAAGGGGATTGGCAGTGTGGATGTCGCGGACAAAAATGGGAAGGTGGAGCCGTACATCACATTGAACACGGCTGAGGCTCTGGCGGGGCTCGCGCAGATGGGTGTTCTGGAGATTCACCCGTGGGGGTCGCGAAACGATGATCTGGAGCGGCCAGATCGTTTGATCTTCGATCTTGATCCGGATGAGGCGCTGGAGTGGAGGACGCTGGCGGATGCTGCGGGGGAGATTCGGGCTCGGCTAAAGAAGATGGGGCTGGAGAGTTTTCTGAAGACGACCGGAGGCAAGGGATTGCATGTCGTGGCACCGGTGAAGCCTGAGATGGAGTGGCCCGAAGCGAAGGAGTTTGCACATCGGATCGTGCTGGCGATGGAGAAGGCGAATCCGGCGCTGTACCTGACGAAGATGACGAAGTCGGCGCGGAAGGGAAAGATTTATCTGGACTATCTGAGGAATGAACGGGGGGCTACATCGGTTGCTCCGTATTCGCCGCGAGCGAGGGTGGGGGGACCGGTTTCGATGCCGCTGAGTTGGGCGGAGTTGAAGTCGAAGGAGCGGCCGGTATTTCGCGTGGCGGAGTTTGCAGAGTGGAGGGCACGGCTCAGGAAAGATCCGTGGAAGGGCTTAGAGGCTGTGAAGCAGAGGGTGACGAAGCAGGCATTGGCTCAAGTGGGGTAAGCAGAGCAAGGTGGTCTTGTCGAGTTTTCAGTCAGTCAGTAAGACTGTGTTGGAATGGCCTGGGATCTAACCTCATGACGAGGCATTTCGCAGCGCCGCCAGCTTTGAGGAATTCGCTTAGGGTGACTTGAACGACGTGGAAGTCTCTTGATTCGAGTTGAGCGCTCAGTTCCCTGCTTATGTCGTTGAGGATGATAGTGCGGTCGATGTTGATGGCGTTGCAGGCAAAGCGGACAGCGTCGGCTTCGTTGACGATGATTCGTTTGCTGGATGGATAGAAGGCTTCGATTTTAGCGCATGAGGTAACGTCGAAGGCTTGCGGGTAGTACATGATGTAGCCGCCTTGAAGTGGGGCGAAGCAGGTGTCGAGGTGGTAGAAGCGTGGGTCGATGAGATGGAGAGAGACGACTTCGACGTGCCAGGCTTTTCTGAGATAGGGGTGGCTGGTGGGAGCGGTGCGAGGTCCGTGACCTGCCCAAAGTCGGGTGCCGTCGGTGGAGAATAGGGCGTCACCTTCTCCCTCGAATGGTGTTTCGCGGGGGATGCTGAGGACGATATAGCCAGCGTCGTGGAACCAGCGGTGGAAATGCTGCTCTTCAGCCTGACGCTCGGGGTGGAAGAAGCTGCTGAGGACGACGATGCCGTTGCGTTCCAGACCGGCGTTGGCGGTGAAGACCATATCGGGAGAGCCGGTTTGGGGCTCTACGAGTTCGACGTCGGCTACTTCGGTGATGGCTTCATAGAGATTTTGCCACTGCTGTGCCGCGCGAGTCTGGGAGGGGGCATGAATGTTGCCGGCCATCCAAGGGTTGATGACGTAACTGACGTCATAGAGCTTTGGCGCGCACATGAGATATGTGGGCTGAGCCGTCGCTACGGCGACGGGTGGAATGACGTTGGTGAGTTCAACGGGCTGGGTGCTCATCCTGTATCTCCAAGACGAGCATGACGGATTGCGGAAACCCTCGTCAATACTAATGATTATGCATATCTTGATGCATAAAGATGCATAGATCAAAGTGGCCGCAGACCTCACCCGCTAGAGGTTGCCGCGAAGTTCCTGCTCTCTTTCTATGGCTTCGAAGAGGGCCTTGAAGTTGCCTTTGCCGAAGCTGCGGGAGCCTTTGCGTTGGATGATCTCGTAAAAGACCGTCGGACGGTCCTCTACCGGCTTGGTGAATATCTGGAGCATGTAGCCTTCGTCGTCGCGGTCGACGAGGATGCCCAGCTTCTCCAGTTCTTCGATAGGCTCGTCGATCTTGCCGACTCGATTCTGCAGCTCGGTGTAGTAAGAATGAGGCACTGTTAGAAATTCAACGCCTTGCTGCTGCATCTTCGCGACAGTGTCAACGATGTTTGCCGTGGCGAGGGCGATGTGCTGGACTCCGGGGCCCTGATAGAAGTCGAGGTACTCCTCGATCTGAGACTTGCGGCGGCCTTCGGCTGGCTCGTTGATGGGAAACTTAACGTAGCCGTTGCCGTTGGCCATGACCTTGGACATGAGGGCGGAGTATTCGGTGGAGATGTCCTTTTCGTCGAAGTGTTGGTAGAGACTGAAGCCCATGACGCGGGCGTAGAAGTCGACCCACTCGTTCATGGCGTTCCAGCCGACGTTGGCAACCATGTGATCGATATGGAGGAGGCTGACGGGGCGCGCGACTATATCGTGTTTGATGGCACGATAGCCGGGGAAGAAGGGGCCGGTGTAGTGGGTGCGATCGACGAAGGTGTGGATGGTGTCGCCGTAGGCGGCGATGCTGGAGGTGGTGACGCTACCGTGACTGTCGGAGAACTCGGTGGGTTCCTGGATGCCGCGGGCTCCGCGGCTGGTGGTCTCGAGCCAGGCTTGGCGGGCGTCATCGACCCAGAGGGCAATGGCGTGGACACCATCACCATGGATGTGAACGTGGCGAGCGATCTCCGAGTCGGGGTGGAGGGCTGTGGTGAGAACGAAACGGACCTTTCCCTGCTGGAGGACGTAAGAGGCTCGGTCGCGCTGGCCGGTCTCGGGGCCTGCATAGGCGACCAACGACATTCCAAAGGCGGCACGGTAGAAGTAGGCAGTCTGGCGGGCGTTGCCTACGTAGAACTCGACGTGGTCGGTACCTTTGAGGGGTAGAAAGTCGGTGGGAGCTTGTGTTTCGATCTGGGCGGGAGTGGCCATGGAAGTCTCCGGTTCGTTTGATGCAGGACGAGGATATGCCGAAGTGGAGGTGTTGGCTAGGGGCGAGCTGGAAGGATCGTGGCACGGCATTCGCCGAGTCCGATGCGGGGGTGGCCGGGGAGTTCGCAGGTGCCTCGGAAGATGACCTCGTCGCCGTCGGCGAGGAAGGCACGGACTTCGCCGGTGGGTAGCTTGAGGGGTTGAACCCCGTTGTGTGTAAGTTCCAGGAGACAACCGGCGGCTGCCTCGGTAGAGCCGGAGATAGTGCCGGTGGCGAGGATATCTCCAATTTGGAGGTTGCAGCCGTTGCTCGTGTGATGCGCGATGAGTTGGGCCGGAGTCCAGTACATATCCTTTGCATTGTTCTCGCTGAGGAGAAATGGATTCAGCTTATTGTCTCGCATTGTCTTTGTTGCTATCAATACTTCAAGTTTTACATTCATATTTCCGTGGGTCTGGTCGGCCGCGGAATAAAGGTATGGGAGAGGTTTGGGATCGCCATGCCGGCGGCGTGCGATGGGAGCGCGGAAGGGCTCGAGTACAGCCATTGGAGTGACCCAAGGGGAGACCGAGGTGGCGAAGCTCTTGGCCAGGAAGGGGCCGAGGGGCTGGTACTCCCAGGATTGAATGTCGCGGGCGGACCAGTCGTTGAGCAGGCTTAGGCCGAAGATGTGCTGGGCTGCTTTGGCGATAGGAATCGGGGTTCCGAGAGGATTGGGCTGCCCAATGTAGAGGGCGAGTTCGAGCTCGTAGTCGAGGGCCTGGGTGGGAGCGAAGCCGGGGCTGAGTTCGTGACTTGGCGGACGGGTTTGGCCGTGGGGGCGCTGGATGGGGATACCGCTGACGAGGATGGAGGAGACTCGTCCGTGGTAGCCGATGGGGATGTATTTATAGTTGGGCAAGAGGGGTTGGTCGGGGCGGAAAAGGCGACCTACGCGAGTGGCGTGGTGGATGGAGGAGTAGAAGTCGGTGTAGCTGGGGATGTGGACAGGTTTGAGCAGGGTGGCTCCGGCGATGGAGTGGAGGGCAGCTTCGGCGGCCTCTCGACGCGAGGGTTCCGCATCGGCATGTAGAAGGACGGTGAGCGTCTCACGGAGGAGAGTCCAGGAGCGCGGGCCAAGAGCCATGAGAGGGTTGAGGACGGGGGCCCGACACGCTGCGGCGATGTTGGGTGAGAGGAGATTGGCATCTGCACAGGCGTAGAGGTCGAGGAGATGCGTCCCGATGGCTACGCAAAGATGAGCTTGACCGTCGATCTCGAAGACACTGTAGGGGAGATGGGTTAAAGGAAAGTCAGCAGCAGGGTCGTTGGCAGCAGCCAACCAACTGAGGTGGGGAGGATGGCTTCGCTTGCCCATGGGGCATCATAGTCCCAATCGGTGTGGCTACTCCACTATGCTGCTCACAATGGCCCGTGAGCAGCCTGGCGACAGTACGGGTTATGAGACTAGCGTAGCAGCCGTCTCTTTAGAAGCGTCCGATCGTTGTGCTGGCTTTTTCCCGAAGCGGACGAGGAAAGTTTTAAGAATGACATAGAGCACGGGGATAAAGAAAAGATTGAGAACCGTGGAGAGGACCATGCCGCCGACGATCGCTGTACCTACAGAGTGACGGCCATAGGCTCCGGCACCGGTTGCGAAGTAGAGAGGACCAACACCAAGGATGAAGGCGATGGAGGTCATCAGGATGGGACGGAGTCGAAGCTCGGCCGCTTCGATCGCAGCGTCGATGATGGACTTGCCCTGCTCGAGGAGTTGCTCTGCGAACTCCACGATAAGGATGGAGTTTTTAGCGGAGAGACCGATGAGCATGACGAGACCAATCTGCACGTAGACGTCGTCGACGAGGCCACGTGCCGCGACGAGGCTGAGGGCACCGAGAATCGCCATTGGGACGGCGAGCAGGATGATGAACGGCAGAGCGAAGCTCTCATATTGCGCGGAGAGGGTGAGATAGACGACGAGGAGGCCGAGACCGAAGATGATACTAGCTTTGCCTGCTGACTCCACTTCTTCAAGTGCGAGACCGGTCCAGCTGGAGGTCATGCCTTGAAGCTTGTTCTTATCAAAGAGCTTCTGCATGGCTTCGAGACCCTGACTGGAGCTGAGGCCGGGAGCGGCGGAGCCGTCGATCTCGGCTGAGCGGAAGAGGTTGTAGTGGTCGATAACCTGCGGACCCGAGGTCTCCGTGATGGAAGCGAGGTTATCGAGTGGGATCATCTTGCCGCTGTCGGAGCGAACGTAGTACTGCCGCAGGTCCTGCGAGGTGCGGCGGAACTGCTGATCGGCCTGAACGTAAACGCGGTAGGAACGATTGTTGAAGTCGAAGTCGTTGACATAGCTGGAGCCCATGAAGGTGCCCATGGCTGCGGTGATCTGGGTAAAGGGAACGCCGAGGGCCTTGGCCTTCTCTCGATTAATGGTGACGAGGAGCTGAGGATCGTTGGCGGTAAAGGTGGTGTTCATGCCGGTGAGGCCGGAGCCGGGGGCGCGAGCCTGGCCAACGATGGTGTGAGCTACACGGTCGATGTCGTCGAAGGTGTTGCGGCCGCCGTCCTGCAGGATGAACTGGAAGCCTCCGACGGTGCCGATGCCGGCAATGGCGGGAGGCTCCGCCGCGAAGGCGATGCCGCCGGGGACGCCGAAGAGCTTAGGTCCGACATCTTCGACGATGGCGCGTGCGGTGAAGTTGGCTCCCATCTTAGTGCGCTCGTCGATGGGTTTGAGTGGAGCGAAGATGAGGCCGGAGTTGGGTGAACTGCCACCGGAGAGCGAGAAGCCCATAACGGAGAAGGTTCCGAAGACGCCGTCATTTTTGCGAACGAGATCGGCGACGCGGTCCGCGAACTCAGAGGTGTAGCTGAGCGAGGCTCCGGGCGGCGTCTGCACGATGATGAGGAAGTAGGACTGGTCCTCCTGCGGGACGAAGGCCGTTGGGACATGGTTATACATGTACCCGGTGGCTGCGAGTGCCGCAAAGAACAGCACAAGCATGGCGTAACGGATGCGGACCACGAAGGTGACGGCGCGGGCATAGACGCGGATGATCCACTGGATGAACTTCTCGATGGGGTTGAGGATCAACCCCATGAGGCCGGTGTGCTTCATCTCTTGACGCAGCAGGATTGCAGCCAGGGCCGGCGAGAGCGTAAGTGCGTTGAAGGCCGAGATAGCGATGGAGAAAGCAATGGTGAGGGAGAACTGCTTATAGAGAATGCCAGTGGTTCCCGGGAAGAAGCTGACGGGAATGAAGACGGAGATGAGCACAAGCGAGGTCGCAATGACGGCGCTGGTAACCTCAGCCATGGCGATGCTGGTCGCGGCATGCGGATCGGAGGAGGTTGCCTCCATCCCCTTGGCGACAGAGGATTTCTGCACGGTTATGACGTCAGGAGCGTAGGGGTCGGGTTCGCTCAACTCTGAGCGTTCGGGGATGATCTCCTTGCCGGAGAGATGGCGCTGTACGTTCTCGATAACGACGATAGCGTCGTCGACGACAAGGCCTGTTGCCAGAGTTATGCCGAAGAGAGTGAGCGAGTTGATCGAGAAGCCGAAGATCTTAATGAAGGCGAAAGTACCGATCAGCGAGACAGGAATCGTGACGGCAGGGATGATAGTGGCGCGCCAATCCTGCAAGAAGAGGAAGATGACGATGATGACGATGATGACGGCTTCACCGATGGTGCGAACGACCTCATCGACGGATTCGCTAACGACGAGGGTGGTGTCGACGGCGATGATGTACTTCATCCCGGGAGGGAAGTTTTTCTCAAGCTCGGTGAGCACGGCGCGGCAACGCTTGTCGACGTCGAGAGCGTTGGCGTTGGAGAGCTGTTGGACACCGACGCCTATGGCCTCTCCACCGGAGAATTTGAGGTCGGTATTGTAGGTTTCGGCGCCGATCTCGGAGTGGCCGATATCCTTGAGCAGCACGATGCCACCGGCGCTGGAGCTGTTCTTGATGACGATGTTGTCGAATTCTCTGGAGTCTGTAAGGCGGCCGACGGCGCGAACGGCCATCTGAAAGTTCTGCTTGGAGTCGGACGGTTGCTGACCGAGCTGGCCTGCCGGGACCTCTACGTTCTGCTCGGCGAGTGCGTTAGTGACGTCAAGAGCGGTGAGACCGCGGGCGGCGAGCCGGTTGGGATCAATCCAGACGCGCATGGCATATTTTCGCTCACCGAAGATGATGACATCGCCGACACCAGGGACACGCTTGAGGGCATCTTTGATATAGACGTCAATGTAATTGGAGATGAAGGCTTGTGAGAGCGAGTGGTCGGGTGAGATGAAGCCTGCGGCCATGACGAAGTTTGAGTTCGCCTTCGTGATGGTGATGCCGGTATTGTTGACGACGGCAGGCAGACGTCCCTGAGCCGAGGCAACACGGTTCTGCACGTCCACGGCCGCGATATTGAGATCGTAGCCGGTCTGGAAGGTGACGGTGATCGCGGAGGTGCCGTCGTTCGAGCTTGTGGAGCTCATATAACGCATACCCTCCACGCCGTTGATGGCCTGCTCGAGAATGATGGTAACGGCGGACTCAACGTCCTTGGAGTTGGCTCCAATGAAGTTGCTGGTGACTACGACCTGCGGCGGCGCGAGCTGCGGATAGAGCGAGATAGGAAGAGTGGGAATGCAGACAGCGCCGGCAAGAACAATGAGCAGAGCGCAGACCGTGGCGAAGATCGGGCGGCGAATGAAAAAGTCTACCAAGATTACCTCTAACCGGGGCGGCTGGCCCGGGGACGAAACAAACGATCAGGCGGCGCTGCGTACAGCGCCACAGTAACGGACACTTCGAAGCCGTCTCAGCCCAGAGGCTTGACGGGGGCACCTTCCTGAAGGAATTGCAGACCGGACAGAATGACTTTGTCACCGGGGTGAAGACCACTGAGGACGGGGTAGGTGTTGCCTACTGTTTCGCCAAGCGTGACCGGCACCTGATGGGCAGAGTATGCATCGCCCTTCTGCGCAGCGACGTAGACGAAGGACTGGCCTCCAACCCGGGTCACGGCGAGAACAGGAATGACCGGAGTAGGATTGGTGTTCCAGGTAACACGGGCCTTGACGAGCTGTTCGGTGCGCAGCTTCTGCCCGGACTTGGGAATCTCTGGCTTGGCGAGGATGCTCTGCAAGCCGTTGTCAACCTGCGGGGAGAGGAAGGTGATGGTGGACTTGGCAAGGATGTTGCCAGCGGTATCGAGGATCTCTACAGGCAGGCCAGTGCGGACCTGTGCTGCTCGTTCGGTTGGGATGTAGATATAAGCCTCGAGCTGTGTATTCTCGTCGACGGTGGTGAGTAATGTAGTGGGAGATACATAGTCGCCTACGTGGACCGGGATATCGCCGACGATACCAGCGAAGGGTGCTCGGATCTGATAGTAGGCAAGCTGCTGTTGCTGCGTGCCGGTGAGAGCCGAGGAAGACTCATAATCGGCCTTGGAGTTCTCATACGCCTGCGTGGCCTGGTCATATGCATCGCGGGAGACGACACCGGATTCAAAGAGCTTGCGCTGGCGCTCAACCTGAATCTTGTTGTAGTCGTAGAGAGCTTTCTTCTGCAACTGAGTTCCCTGTTGGGACTGGACGGTGGCGGCCTGCTTTAGGGGATCGATTTGCATGAGCAACTGGCCAGCTTGGACGGTGTCGCCCGATTTCACAAGAATCCGGGTGAGATTGCCGTCGACCTGCGGCTGCATGGTGGCGGAACGACGACTCTTAATGGTCGAGACGTAGGTATCGGAGCTAGGCACCGGCGAAAGCGTCACCGGGGCCACCTGTACAGGCATAGCCTGAGGAGCGGCGGCGGCTGGGGCGGCAGACTTGCAGCCAGCCAAGAGACAAGCGGCCGCGCAGGCGATAATCGGTAGAATGCGGCGTGTATTCACGATCGAGGGCACGGTACTTCTCCTTCAGATACGGCGACTTGGACGTTCTTCCGCCTTTTGCGACATGGACAGACAGAACGCATTTGGAATGCAAGCTTCTAGTAAACAACCACTTAACTATTACAGAACTACGGGATTTCAGATTTAGATGCCGGCACTACTAGGAAGGGTTCGCAATTCTACTAAGGAGAATATAAGGAGAAATATCGAGGTGGCCGGACCAATTGTGTCGCGGGTGCCAAGGGGTATCGATAAAGGCTATTTTCCAGCGAAGGAAAAGGGATTGAAGCTTTCGTGGTGGTCAAAAGCATCTACATGTTCAGCCTTTTTCAGCCAGTTGATGACAAGATACGTGAGCGGAGTGGCCATTACTTCATACCCCACTTTCAGGGCATAACCGGTGACAATCATGTCGGCGAGGGTTCGTATGGGTACGGTGCCAACGAAGGTGAGGGTGATAACGAGAACGGTATCGACGGCCTGCCCGACCACGGTGGAACCGATGGTACGGGTCCAGAGCTTGCGGCCACCGGTGATGAGCTTGAGGCGGGCCATCGTGTAAGAGTTGACGAACTCTCCAGCCCAGAAGGCCACCAGACTGGCCGCAAGTATACGAGGGATGAAGCCGAAGACAGCAGCGAAGGCCTGCTGGTTATGCCAGCCGGGCGCAGCGGGAAGTGCGATGGTGATAGCACCCATAAGATACAGAAGAACTGTTGCAAAGAAGCCAAGCCAGATAGCGCGGCGTGAGGCTGCGAAACCGTAGACCTCGGTGAAGACGTCACCAAAGATGTAGGTGATGGGAAAGAGCAGCACGGCTCCGCTGACGGGGAATGGGCCAATGAGACAGACCTTCTGGGCGACAAGATTTGAAACCAGCAGGATAACAACGAAAGCAGTGGTGAGAGCGTCGAGATATTTGTAACGGGATGCAATCGAAGGCATAGTGTTCTACAAGTATGCCGTGAGCGCTGCAGACTAGGAAAATTTTGACATGAGTGTGCCAGATTGTTAGCGTTGAAGACGGCACGGGTGCTCTGTCGGCATTCGCCCTCTGCAGCGTCCCTGTCGTCTAGCCCGGCCCAGGACACCGCCCTTTCACGGCGAAAACACAAGTTCGAATCTTGTCGGGGACGCCAAATAATTTAATAGCTTATGCGTAGGTTCGACGATTGCGGCAAAACGCTGTCACTCTGGAGTGACTAAGGGGCCGAATCAGGGTCATAATCCGGCATCACGTCGCCAAAGACAGAGTCCAGCTTTCCTATCGCTCCGGCCATGTAGGACGGCGAGAGATGCGCGTATCGCTGAGTCATTCGCGGTGTGCGATGCCCCAGCAGTTGACCGACTGCGTAAAGGTCCACGCCACCCATCACCAGCCCAGCTTGCCGGTGTGCCTGAGCGAGTGGAACGAAGCATCCTGAATGCCGAGTTTCTGAAGTAGCCGCCGTGTGTAGACGCTGAGGTTCTGCCCATCCACACCAGCGAGTACGAGGGAGGCGGGTGTGCTCTGTGGCAGGGAGCGCCGGGGGTCTATCTTCCATTTGCAGCCCTGCGAGCTCGCATTGCCTAGGTCTCCGGACAAGTCATTGCGATGGTCAAAGGGCGGCTAGTGAGACGCTACTAGGGAGAGCGGTAATGAGCTCACTGGTCTAATGCGTCATGGCATAAATGACATAATTGACGCCGATCTTTGTTCCAAGGACAGAGTATTTGGATGGGTAACGGGGCGCGTCGAGGAACTCCCATGAGTCTCCGAGGTCGGAGTTGAGCGAGAGGGCAACCATGATGCGGCCTTTGTCGTCGTAGATTCCCTTCCAGTTAGCAACGTAGCCATCCTTTTTGTGGCCCGTGTTCAGATGCTCGGCGCCGGGGACCTGGAAGCGATCGTCAAGATCGAAAATGGTATGGAAGATGGGGTCGTCATTGGGGATGTCGACGAGGTCGCGTTCTGGGAAGACCATCTTCATGGTCTTTTCGAAGTAGGCCTGTTCCTCGGAGCCGTGGCAGTCGTCGGCCATGAAGAAGCCTCCGCGGAGAAGGTAGTCGCGGAGCTTTCTGGCCTGGGCCTCGGTGAGTCCCCACTCGCCGACCTGCACGGCATAGATCCAGGGCCAGTTGTAGAGTTCATCGCCGTCGTCGATGTTGACGGCTTGCTCGACAGAGCGGGCGTCCACGCGGGTTAGGCGGCGGACGGCGTTGGCGAGGGCGCGGTCGGCGCGGGGGTAGTCCTGGGTCCAAAGGGAGAGGCCCTCCTGCCAAGGGCCGTCGAAACGGCCGCGGTAGCCATCGAGCGGGCCAGGCGGAAACATCAGACGCGCGAAGGTCCATTCCCCAGGCTTGTCCCAATCTGGAGGAAGCGGCATGTGGCGGCCGTATTCGACGGAGGGATATTCGCGAAAGGCCTCTTGGGCGAGGATGGCCCCTAGGACGACTCCGGGAAAGGCTAACGCGCAGGCTGCTCGCCAAAGATTCTTCATGGCACCTCCTTCCGTAATAAGACGGGAGATGTACGCCAACCAGGTTGCGATACTACCGTTAATAATCGCAGAAAGAGTCTTTGGATAGGTGAGATGCCCCGAAGAAATGGCGCCGACGGGGATAGCCATATTCCTCGGGTGCAGGGGACGACACACTTGTGCTGCTCACGGAGGCGTGTGCGGCTGTCCGACGGCATGTTTAGGGCAATTCATCAATCATTGCTTGGGAGTGGGTATTCAACAACGCGAAGCGGCGGAACTAGCATCTTCCATCGGCACCTCACCGAAATGCTGCGGCTAGCTGTGCGACGCCAGTGGAGAGTCTTAGAGATGCCCGCTGGGTGTCGTTCAGCGGGCGCGAGATAGCCACCAGACGATTTTCGGCTGCGGAAAAAAGCTCCTCCGGAGCGCCTTTTCTTAGCCGAAGTGCTTGTGTTCCTGTAGACTGGGCAATTCTTTTTTATGCTCTGTTAGAAACTGAGTGGACCCCGGCTGCAAGCTCGGATCCGATATAGGGTTGGGCGTGATCTCTTTGCGACGACGGTATTCCTTTTCTATGGGGTTCCACCCAAGCCGAAACTGCGCATGAAGCTGTTAGGTTTGGCACCATCTGGGGCGGCAATAGCTAGTCCGCCCGGCCTCTTTTGTATCAGTGGAGAAGCGACGAAACTGGAACGAGAGGAGCTGTGTATGGCGCGAGGCAAGAAGCATACGGCGGGCAGGTGGTAACCTGCTGCGACAGGTTGAGGTTGGAGTAGCGAATGGTAAGTCGATGGCTCAGGCGTGCAAGGAAGCCGAGATCGTGGAGCAGACGTACTATCGTTGGCGCAAGGAGTATGGCGGTCTTAGGGTGGATCAGGCTCGTCGACTGAAGGAACTGGAGCACGAGAACGCGAAGCTGACCCGGTTTGTCTCGGAGTTGAGCCTGGAGAAGCTGGTGTTGAAGCCTTTGACGGAATGGGGCTGGGTGCTCAGACTGGAAAAATGGATATCAGACCGTTGTACAAAGAGGCTCCATCAGGAAATTGGCCGGCAGATGGGACGCAGCCGCAACACATCCGGCGAGCATCGCCCCCACAGATATGGAAGCCCTAAGCGGATCTTACTGCTCTTCCCCATCGAGATTCGGTGTGGTCCCGGTTGAGTTGAACAAATTGCCCACGCGGATCGAGACGATTTACCGATCCTGATGGGCTCCCCTAAAACTGGACCCGTGGAAGTGAGACAAACTGGAACGAGGAAGGTTAAAATGGCGCAAGAAAGCGGGCCTGACAAGAGCGTGATGAAATTTCACAACGACTGACTGTCGTGTGGACGAAAGAATGGCTCATGCGAGGAAGCGCAGGAACAGGAACAGTATCGCGTCCTACTCAGCATCCGAAAGTGGAAGTGGATTTTCCTGTGCGGACGTTGCGAAACTCACAGAGGCTGTGACTAAAAAATTTAGACAAAGCGCTATAAATCCGGCGTTTAGCCCGTGGAAGGGATCGTGGTGCGAAAGCATGAGAGAGGCAACAGTTGCGAGCCCGGCCACGAGTCCGCTTATCACTCCGGTGGTAGTGACGCGCGGCCAGAAAAGGCCCAGCACAACGCCGGGAAAGAACTGTGTGACCCCCGCATAACCCAGCAGCAACAACGCAACCAGCGTCGTGGAACTGTGCAAAGCGAGATAGAAACTCGTAAGCGCGAGCACGAGCACCATCGTCTTAGCCAGCAGTGCGACCTTGTCTTCAGCCATCTGCGGCGCGAAAAGAGGGCGATAGACATTCTTCGCAAAGAGCGTGGATGCTGTGAGGATGATAATAGCCGCTGGCACCATTGCCGTGAGTGCACCCGCTCCACCGATCACACCCAAAAACCATGCAGGGAAACTCTTGCGCGCAAGCATCAGCAAAGACATATCGCCGTTACTTAGGCCCGGCACCAGCAGCACTGCGGCAAAACCCGCAATAAAGATGAAGGCAAGACTGATGGTATAGAGCGGCGTTACGATGGCGTTTCGACGTAAGATATGGCCGCTCTTGGCCGTGAATGCCGCGCCGAAGGTGTGCGGCCACATATAGAAGCCGCACGCGCTGAGGACAACTGTGGAAATGAACCACGCGTGTCCCATCGTCTTGGTCGTTCCTGGCATCACCAGATGAGTGGGATGCGTTGTCGCCAACAAGTGGAAGAGCGCGCCAACTCCACCGAAGTAATGTACGGGAACGTAGATACCGATCGAGACAGCGGCAAGGATCATCAGGAAATCCTTGATCACGCTCACCCAGGCGACGGCGCGCATGCCCCCAAAGAAGACAAAGAGCGCCACGATGCAGACCGCAATAAACATCGAGGTAGCGCGCGGGATCTGGTCGAAGCTGGCTACCTGCACGATGATGCCGAGGCCGACAAGTTGAATCTGCAAGTATGGAATGACGAAGAGAACGCCGACAAGCGAGACGAAGAGCGCTAGCCCTTTGCTTCGATATCGCTTTTCGAAAAAGTCTGATTGCGTCTGCAAGCCATGCCTGCGGCCCAGTTCCCAGATGAAGGGCAGCACGTAGAACGACACCACGTACCCCAGCGTGATATAGGCCATAATGTACAGCGCCGGCCCGCCGCGCGAGTAGGCCCATCCGCTGGCGCCGAGAAAGGCAAACGTCGTGTAGATCTCGCCCGCCATCAGCAGCCACATGAACAGCAGGCCAAAGCTGCGGCCAGCGACGGACCATTCTTCCAGGTTCATCTTGCGGCCCGCTCCGGCACGAAAACCGACGACGCTGCCCACAATGACGATGAAGAGAATGACGCTCACGGCAGTAAAGCTGGGCGTCATATGGTGTTACCGCGTTTCTTTTTCCTGTGCTCTTCTACACGATTCGCCAGCGCCATACAGCCGCTACTGATCACGATCCATGCAATGAGCCAAAAGAGGTTGAAGGGCAGACCGAAGATCATCGGTGACACCCGATCCCACAAAGGTACGGAGAAACACATGCCGAGAAAGGGAACAAGACCGATAGCAAGACTGAGCGCGGAAGGTTTTAGCATAGTGTGTCTAGCATCTCTATTACAGGAAGTCGACCGCAATCACCTCGTAATCCAGTACGGATGCGACGTGAAATTTAAGTGTACTGCCATTGATGGTATGTGGCATCACACCTTCCTTCACCAGTGCGTGTACACGACCCACCCGTTTTCCCTTGGGGATCTCCACTTCAATAGACTGCGGCGGCGACGGAATGAGCTCGTGCATCTGCGGACGCATGGCCATGGGGTTGGTCAGATTCACAAGATGCACGGTCATAGAGTTCTTCTGCATCCACGCCGTCGCATCGAACATACCAGCGCCCTTTACGCGAAGAGGTGGCATCTCATTCGTAGCCCATTCAATGGCGTTGATCAGCAATAGCGCGTGATCGTAGGCCATAACCTCCCAGTACACTCGATCTATGTCCCATGGGAAGTAGACGACACGACCGGCCCCAACCTGATTCATAAAGACATCAGGGATATCCGTCTTATCGACAGTCCAGAAGGTCTTCTCCATCGGCAGATTGGCAACCGCAGGAATGCGCGAGAGCGGCTGCTGCACAATGCCGGCGTGCGGTGTCACGTTCAGCTGCCACGTGCCGCCGATCAATGTCTCTGCGTCCTCCAAGCCACGCAGCAGAGCGGCGTAGTTGGAACTTCCCTTCTCGGGATACAGATAGGCGTTTTGCACAGCCTTCGTCGTATTCACCCGAGAAGCAAAGGATGCTCCAAAGAGATCCGCGAGGCCGAAATCTTTTCGCGGATTGCCCTGCTCATCACAGAGCGATGTCTCATAGGTAGCGACGATGCTTCCGCCGCGACGCACATAGTCCCGAAGCTGCTGGCACTGCGCATCAGAGAGCGCAGCGATATTCGGCAGAATAAGTGTTTTGAAACGGTCGACGCTGACTGCGTCAAGCGTGCGGTCATGCACCATCTCAAACGGGATACGTGCCTCAATCAGGGCTTGGTAGAAGCCGAGCGAAGGATCCTCTACAAGGCGACGCACATCCGTTGCACCGGCGTAGAATTGCGCAGTCTGCTGCGAGTACACCATGCCCACTCGTGCAATAGGTAGAGTGTTTCGAAGGTAACGCTCATTTTTGTAGTGCCAGACATAGAGGTCTTCAATCACCTTCAGGCCGCGTCGGTCGTGCAGTTGGCCCGAAACCATGTTGAACCACGGACGCAGTCCGTTGGCCACACCATCTTGCACCCAGATGCGAGTCTCGGCGGGACTCTTGGTGGAGTTGAGCCAGCGATAAGGTGCGACGATGCCGACATTGAATATGCCCCCGATTGCCTTGTTGCCCAACGTGGAACGATACTCCTTGCCATTCTTTCCGTTGGCCCACGGCATCATCACATCTTCGCGACATTGACGGTCTGCAAAGAGCGTCGGCGCAAGCTCCCCTACAGTCTTCATATCCAGTCCGCTCAACGCACCACCGCCGGAGTTTGCGATATAACGCGCGTCCGGCCGCACCTCACGAATGGTTTTGTCCCATAGCTTCCATAGATCAAGGAGACGCGCTTGCTCCCATGTGAGGTAGTGGCGATATACGGGATTGCGCGGATCACGATCGTGTGGCAGCTCTTCGTTATATACCGCATGGAAGTTGTGACGGCAATGCTCGCAGTAGCACATGCCGCTGCCTGTCCAGCGGTTGGAGAAGACTCCTCCCACGTTGTACAGTTCCACAATCTCGCGCGTCACCTCCGTCATGAACTCAAAGTTATATGGCCCCAAGGGACAAGTGAGCCACATATTGGCATAGTCCGGATGTGGGCGCTTTTTGCCGTTGGCATCCACTGCGATCCAGTCCGGATGCGCATCATACACATCCTGATACGTTGCATGCGGGTCGGTGCGAGCAAGCACAACCATGTTCTGCTTGCGACAGCCATCCACCATATCGGCGTAGAAGTTCTCATTGCCCGGCAGCCATTTGCTGCGATGGTGAAACTTGATCTTCGTCGGATAGAAGGCAACGACACCGCCTGCCGAGAGGCAGGCACCATCTGCGTGGATCCGTTTGAAGTAATCGAGCCAGAAAGCACGGTCCATCTTTGCCGGATCATCTTCGGTCAGGTTCAGTTGCGCCCAGCGCATGGGGCGGTCAAACCAGTCGGAGTCGGCAGAGATCAGTGGCGCGGCACCTCCGGGGGAGGTCATAGCAAAAGAGGCGGCTGCGGCAGTTGTCTGCAGGAAGTCTCTACGAGTCATCATTAGCGAGGCATTCTCCGGAAAGTTGCGAAGATGAAAAGTATATTGTGCAGCCTGGGCTCCATCCATCTCTACCTTCAAAGAGGAGGAGCCCAGATCGCGATCAAAATTGGTAGCGTAAGGCGAACTGCATAATGTGTGGATCACCTGCAGTCGTAATTGTGCCAAACGACGTCGAGGCATTTGCCAGATTGCCGTCGGCTGACCGAAGTTTGCATGGTTGACTGCGTTGAAAAACTCAGACCGGAACTGCACCTTGCCCAGCCGTTCTGTAGTGGTAAGCTGCGCACGAGTGAGAGATTCACGTTGGCAAGACCGGGACCGGTAAGAATATTGCGGGCCCGCGTTGCCATAGCTGCCAGACAGGTTCGCTGTAAAAGCCGATGTGTTGAAAAATCGCGAGAGCATATCCGACTTGCTGGTATAGGACGAGATGGAATACCAACAATATTAGGACCGTCAAAACCTACTCCGTTGAGTGAAGCATCTCGCCCCGTCGTAACCGTGAAGGGCTTGCCGGGTGAGAGTTGCCCAAGGCTATTCACAGCCCAGTCGGACGTGTGAAACCTATGTCCAAATTTTACGTAAAGTCATGAAAGATTGTCACGTTGTCAGACCAACGTCAAGTCAAAACCTTTGTGTCGCTCCAGACTTCGCTAAAGTGTGGTTGACTAGGTTTGAACCGATGAGAAAAACCAAATACTTCCGCAAAAGACAAGCAATCTGAAGCTGCAGCCCATTCGTAAAAGCTCCATCAGTGACGATATTGTGCGGCAGATCATCCCGTTAATCTCCAAAGGCGACCTGGAAGCCGGTCAGCGACTACCCTCAGAACGCGAGCTGTGCGTACGATTTGGGGCTGGACGCTCTTCTCTGCGCGAGGCGCTGCGTTGCCTTTCCATCATGGGTGTTCTCACCGCACGTGTGGGCAAAGGCACATCTGTTGCGATGGATGGCAGCAAGTTTATGGAGACGGTGCTGCAGTGGCGCCTGAGCACCGAGCAGCATGACATTGAAGACCTCATGGAGGTGCGTATTGCGCTTAAGGGGGTCACCGCCGCCAGTGCCGCACGAAATAGCGGGGAGGCAGACATTCAGAAACTGCGCGATCTGGTCGCGAAAATGGAAGTGGCCGTAGGTGATGCGAAGCGCTTCGCCGCGCTCGACCTCGAGTTTCACCTCAGTGTCGCCAGGACATCCAACAATGATTTGATCCTCGACCTCGTCTCCCTCATCCACGGACAACTGGAGCGCGGAGTCGCGAAGGTTCTGCTTTTTCCGCTTGCCATGCCCCTCTCTGTCAAAGAGCACAAGGCCATTCTGCAGGCCATCATCAAACGTGATCCAGAAGCCGCGCGGGCTGCCATGCAAGCCCATTTGAACGCAGCTATACTGCGCCATCGCAGCGCAGTGAAAACGCCGGCACAATAGAACGGCGCGATTGCTCTAGAAGAACTAGACTGGGCATCTGCGGAGTGAACTTCGCGATATTCTCTCTCAGATCTTCTGAAAGCGCAGTGCCAGTGGTGAGAACAGGGCGAGTCACTCACTGAAAATCGTGCTTGCCGCGTCAACAGAAGCTCATTTCACGTTAATACGGAAAGTTTCTCTGGCCGAGCTTTAGCGAAAACATCCGCGTGCTCAAGTGGATTCTCGACAGCGTGCGCGACCGCGCTCAGGGGAAGGAAACTCCTATCGGCTGAACGCTGTACTTCGAGACATCGAGTGTGAGGGCCTCGACTTCACGTCAGCCAAGTTAGATGAGTTGCAATCGGTCGATCGCATCGCATGGTGCAAGAACTGATGAGCCACGAAGAACTCTTTCTCCTCCTGCACGATCATCTACCGCCTGAGATGGTTTATCAGCGGGAATTGCTCATCTGCGGCTTATGCAAGTAAGACCACTTTCCGATCGATCGGCGTCGGAAGCTTGTTTGACGACGAGAAGCCGACTTGCCTGTACCGATCCGATGTCGTGGCTTCTGATCCTACACGGCTGACGTCCCCTTCGGAATCATTTGCCCGAGATGAAGGTCGTAAGAGCATCTTCAGGATAGCGAGTCTTTAGTATTTCTTCTGTTTACTTTCCTGGAGTATCGCTCATAGCAAAGCGCAGTGCTCCGCCAGCCATAAGCTGCGCGTGCGTGAGTGTGGAGTTAGTAATCACTTTGCCGTTTAGAGTGATGCTACGTGCGTAAACTTTGCCGCTTTCTGCGCCGGTCGCAATCACGTGCAGTTTGCGACCTGTCGGAAGCGTGACAGTCATATCGTCAAAGCGCGGCGAACCGAGCGAGTAATTCGGCACGCCAGGGCAAACCTGGTAGAAGCCGAGAGCGCTCAGGACGTACCAACCGCTCATCTGCCCCGCATCGTCGTTACCCGCAAGACCAGCGGGCCCATCTTTGTACTCGCTGTCGAGAATCGCTCGGACATGCTTCTGTGTCTTCTCGGGCGCCCCGGCGAAGTCGTACAGATATGCGATGTGGTGGCTGGGCTCGTTGCCGTGCGCGTAATAGTTCCCCGCAAAGAGCTCGTCAAGCTTGGCTTCGAACTTTGGCTTGCCGCCTTCGAGTTCGATGAGTCCCGAAACATTCTGCGGAACGAAGAAGGTGTACTGCCACGGTAGCCCCTCCGTGATCCAGCTGTAGGCTTTGGCAGGGTCGAAGGGAGTAGCCCAGGAGCCATCGGCATGACGTCCGCGCGCAAAGCCGGTCTGGGGATCAATCACGTTGCGCCAGTTCTCTCCACGCTCGCGGAACAGAGCCGCATCTTCCTTGTGCCCCAGCTCTTGAGCAATGTTGGCAAGCATTGCATCGTCATACGCATACTCAAGCGTGCGCGATACCTGTTCATTCTTGTGAAAAGCATCGTCTATCGGGTCTTCGAGAGGAATGTAACCGTACTTGATATAGGAGTCGAGACCGCGACGTCCTTTGCCATCGCGATACTCCTCGCGTGTTGCCGGCATCTCCAATGCGTTCTTCCGCATGAGTGGATAAGCGCGTCGTATATCGAAGCCGCGGATACCTTTCTGCCAGGCATCGATCATCATGGCGGAGGAATGGTCGCCGACCATCTCCGAGGTGAAGCTGTTCCACGCTGGGAAGATTGGGAGGAAGCCGCCTTGCTCTCCTTTCGTGATGATTGACTGCATCATGGACGCCTCGAGTTTCGGATCCAGAATCATCATGAGTGGCGCCTGGGCGCGGAAGATGTCCCATACCGAAAAATCGTCATACTGCGTCGTCGCGGTGTGCTCGACCTGTCCATGATCATGAAAGCGGGGGTAGGTACCGCTTACATCGCTGTACGTCCGTGGCTGTAGCATCGCGTGATAGAGCGAGGTGTAGAACACCGCTTTAGCCGGATCGTTGCCCGCAATCTGAATGCGGCCCAGCTGGGCGTGCCAAGCGCTGCGTGCTACGGCCCCCACCCTTGCATAATTCCAGTTGGGGATCTCTGCGCGAAGATTTTTGCGTGCCTCTTCAATCGAAACGAAAGAGGTACCGATCCGAACTGTGATCACATCCCCACGATGCACCGGACCAAAGTGCAGGTATGTACCAAAGCCAGGACGTGGCGCTGAGGTAGGCTGCGTCAGGGCAGCTGCCGAAGCACCACCCGTCGAAGTCATCATCTGCGAGACCGCGACAACCCCGACGGGCTGTCCGTCGCCAACCTGTTTGGATCGTCCATCGGTTGTCTCCGACCCGATATAGGTTCCGGCTGATTTTACGGTGTGATCGAATTCCGCAACAAACCACGCACTAAAGCCCGCAAGTTTCCCGCTGCCGGCATATTCCCGACGGACAGGCACTTCGCCGGTGACTTCTTTCTTTGCAGCATCCACTGCTACCCAGCCATCGCCTCCTCGAGCGTTGTTCTCCATCACGACCCAGGCATCTGGATCGTCTGTGGTGAATTCGAAGCGCATGATTCCGGCGCGGGATGTGGCGGTTACTGAGGCTTTTACGTGCGATTCCTTGAGGTCGACCGCATACGAGTAGGGCGTTGCATGCTCGGTCTCACGATCGAAAGCTGAGGCGCGCGTAACAGCAGCCGTTTTAAGCGAGCCCGTGCCTGGCATCAACGTCATGCTGCCGTAGTCAGGGACGCAGCTTCCACTGAGGAAGTGCGAACCCCGCAAGCCTTGAATCTTTGCATCCGTAAAGTAATACGGTGCGATGCACTTGGTCTCCCCGGCTCGGGTCTGCGGCGTCCAGTGCGTCATGGCAAAAGGAACTCCGACGGCGGGATAGGTCTGCCCTTCGTTTTGTGTTCCTGTCAGTGGGTGAACGAGATCTTCAGGAAGCGATTGACCGGTAGCGGAGATGACAGCGAGAGAGAGCGCGGCAGCAAGACCAAGTCGAAGCATGAACTCCATTCTTGCCGTGAAATCCCATTTACGCAAACTGGAACGCATCACATAACCAGACCCTAACAGGAAGTGTGCCGGTGTAAAGTCCTTGCCTGCGATAGTTCCTGCTCATATCTCCGGATCCGCGCTTCTCTTGATCCAACCCACGGTTGTACAGCCTCCGATGTCACATTGGATAGGTAAGTGCGCGTCCTGCAGAACAAGGCTATTGCGGGAATCCAGTGATGGAAATAGGCAGGTAGGAAGCTAGGTGCTTCGACACCGGTTTACTCGCTTTTTACGTGGATTGCCACGATCGTCATATCGTCATCCAGGTCTTCTGCCGAACCTCGAGCCGACCAGCGGGACAACTCCTCAAGCAGTCGATCGGCAAAATGATCTGCCGACGTACTCTGCTCGGTCTCCAGAAACTGCCTGAAGCCGTCCGTGCCAAACTCGACTCCCGCGGGATTCGTCGTTTCCGGAATTCCATCGGTATATAGCAAAATTCGATCACCAGCCTTGAGCGGCAACTCCACCGAAGAATAAGTTGCAAACGAGAATTTTCCGAGAAACAAGCCATTTTCTACTACATCACGCACGCCCTCGGATGATCCACCCCACAAAAGCAGAGGTGGGTGACCCGCGCCCGCGTAAGTCAGCGTCCTGTTCTGCATGTTCACGAACAGGTATGCCGCCGTGACGAAATGGTATTGGAACTTTCCGCATAGAGCTTGATTTAGACCCAATAACATTTGCGCCGGATTGGCAGCGTGGGCCACCTGAGATGAGAGCGCAATCTTCAGCATCGAGGCGATAAGCGCGGCAGGCATTCCGTGTCCGGATACATCGGCTACAAGAATCCCGATGTGTTCCTCATCCACAACGATGAAGTCGTAGAAATCGCCGGCGACCGATGTCATGGGGACGTAGCGTGCAGCAATGTCCAGACCTTTGATTTTTGGGATCACGGATGGAAGAATCGACAATTGGATTTGTCGCGCTGTTTCCAATTCCTTCTGGATCGTGAGCAACTGCTGTGCAAGCTGTTCGCGGATTCCGCGAAGCACGAGGTGAGTTTGCACCCGTGCCTTTACGACCGCAGGGGAAAACGGCTTATGAATATAGTCGACTGCACCGACGTTGAATCCCTTTGTTTCATCCTCAACTTCCGTCTGTCCGGTAAGAAATATGACTGGTATGTCCCGCGTCTCCGGGGCGAGTTTCAACTGTGCACACACTTCATACCCATCCATCTCGGGCATCATGACGTCCAGCAGGATCAGGTCGGGCGGAGGTGTAACTTTCGCGAGTTCCAGTGCTTTCGCGCCGCTGGTTGCGATGCGGATTTTGTAGATATCCTTCAGGATTGAATTTACGATTTGAATGTTGGCGGGAGCATCATCCACAATCAGCACAGTCTTCTTCTGATCAATCTGGTTCATTTGTGGTCCCCATTTCGTGCGCAACGTTCGGCGATCTCATCCAGCTTCACTAGCGCTGCGTCAAAATCGAAGTCGTTGATCGATGCACTCAAAACATCCAAATACGGTTTCTCGACAACGCCTGCTACAGCGTCCTGCAGACTGCGAAAGGACTCTTCGGCATCGCCGTCACTCGCTTCAAGCAAGACCCTGAGCCGGGCAATCGCCCCTGCCGCCGCCTCTCTATTGAAGGGCGAAGTCCGCACTTCCTCCGACGGAGCGATTGCTGAGTCGCTCAGCGCTTCCTCGATAGCATGAACCTGAGTCCCCATCACGCTTGCGAACTCAGCAAGCACAGCCGAGGCCTGTCCCTCACCGTCACGGAGTGCCTTCTCCAGTTTCTGCGCCACGGACTGAACCTCCATGATTCCAAGGTTGCCGGCGACGCCCTTCACAGTATGGGCAATACGTTCCGCTAGTTTGCGGTCGCCACTTTCGAGTGCAGTCGAGATCTGAGCGGCTGCATCGTATTGCTTGGCGGCAAACTGCGCCAGCAGATCACGGTAGAGCCGCCTGTTCCCGGCAACGCGATTAAGACCATCCGCAACTTCGATCCCTGCGATTTCTGGCAGAAGCACTTCGGCGGACGCTTTTATATTGGTGGCCGGCGTTTTGGACTCGACTGCTTGCTTAGTCAGGGGCTTCGCCCATCGCAGTAAAGTCGAAAACATACTATCGGGGTCGATCGGTTTCGACACATGATCGTTCATCCCTGCGTCGAGGCAGCGCTGGCGCTCTTCCACGAGGGCGTGCGCCGTCATCGCGATAATCGGAAACTTTCGCAAACGCGGGTCACTTCGCAATAGCTTGGTTGCTGTGAACCCGTCCATCTCGGGCATCTGCAAGTCCATGAACACCACATCGAACTCCGGAGGCTGATCTCCAGCGGTCAGCATTTTCACGGCTTCACCACCATGGTTGGCCACCGTTACGATTGCACCGGCGCTCTCCAGCAGTTCTGTCGCAACCTGTTGGTTCATCTCGTTGTCTTCAACCAGCAGGACACGGATTCCCGTTGCATCATGCACGGTGGCGTCGTCCTTCCTCACACGGGAACGGTGGTCATCAAGCCCCGGAACGTCGAACAGATCCACCAGCGTGTCGTAGAGCAGCGACTGATTGACGGGCTTCAACAAATAGCCTTCAACGCCAATCTCCTCTGCCTCCGTTCTGATTTCTTCCCGACCGAAGGCGGTGACCATCACGATTTTGGGAATATTCTGCAGTCGATCGTTTCGCTTGATGATGCGGCTGGCCTGCAGTCCATCCATTCCAGGCATGTGCCAGTCCATCAATACCAGACGATAAGGATCCGCCGAATCGGCGGCGGCTATCTCGCGAACTGCGTCTTCCCCTGACGAAACCGAGTCTGCCCGGAGCGCAAGTGTCCGGAGTGCCTCGGTGAGGATCTCGCGCGCCTGCGTGTTGTCGTCCACAACCAGCGCCCGGACTCCCGCGAGGTCAGGAATAAGGCGCTTGTGTTTCTTTTCGGATCCGATCCCGAACCACGCAGTGAAATGGAAGGTGCTGCCTACGCCAGGTTCGCTCTCAGCCCCTATGGTGCCGTCCATCATCTCAACCAGGCGTTTGGAGATCGAGAGTCCAAGGCCGGTGCCGCCATACTTTCGCGTCGTCGAAGTGTCCGCCTGCGCGAACGCCTGGAACAGCCTGGTGCTCTGCTCGGGTGTCATGCCGATGCCACTGTCGCGAACGGAGAACCTCACCTTCACCCGGTCCGCTAACTGTTCCTCCAGTGCTGCTGTTACTAGCACCTCGCCGTGGTCCGTGAACTTGACCGCGTTGTTTACCAGGTTGATCAGGATTTGTCCGAGGCGCAGGGGGTCACCGACCAGGTTGGATGGGATGTCATGCTGCGCAGCGATCAAGAACTCGAGGCTCTTGTCTTGCGCCTTTTGACTGACGATTGTCGATAGATTGTCGAGCACGTCTTCAAGCCGGAAGTCTATCTTTTCAATATCGAGCTTGCCCGCTTCGATCTTGGAGAAGTCCAGGATGTCGTTAATGATCCCCAGCAACGAGTGTGCGGCTAACTTCACCTTGGCTAGGTAGTCTGCCTGTTTCGGAGAGAGATCGGTCTTCAAGGCCAGGTGCGTCATCCCGATGATGGCGTTCATCGGTGTACGGATCTCGTGGCTCATGTTGGCCAGGAAATCAGACTTGGCTTTTGTGGCGGCTTCGGCTGCTTCTTTGGCTACCGCGAGGTCGGCAGCCTGTACCTGGGTGTGCTCGAGCAGCTTCTTGGTAATCAGGTTGCTGGCAAGGATCTTTGTATTGAGGGCAACGGTTGGGAACAGCGCGTCGAGCAGAGCTTGCTGACGCTCCGACACTGGAGCCGAAGGTGCCAGTTCGACGACCGCCAGCACGTCGTCCTGATTCATCACGGGTACAAAAAGGATGCTAGCCGGCGTTATCGTACCTGCACCTGTGTTGACTTGGAGAGGTTTGTCGGCCCCTGAGATAATCCGAAGACTGCGTCGCTCAGCGGCCGCCTGTCCCACTAGAGATTCGCCGAGAGCGAACTCTCGCGGTTCCGCAGAGACATCGGCTGCGAAGGCTCCGACGCGAGCGAAGCGTGTGTGGCTTTCGTCGGCTAGGTAAAACGCACCGTACAGCAGATTCAACGTCTCCGAGATCCGCGACAGCAGGACCGTCGCGAATGCCGGAAAGTCCTCGGCCGACTGCAGTCGCTCAGTCGTAGTCGCCACCTCGCCTCTCACCCAGCCCAGTATCTCCCGCTCGCGGGCAGCCATCTGCAAGGTCTGCAGCGCCCGGCTCATCTCCCCAATTTCGTTCGGACGGTTGAGATTCGCTATTGGGAGGTCCAGTCGTCCCTCCGCCACGTCCAGAATCCGGGTCCGGAATGACAACACAACCTTCACAACTTCCACCTGCACGATCGAAAGGGCAATCGTGAAAGATATAGCTAGCCCGAGAATGATCACCAGCCACGTGATCAGAATTGTGCGATGAGTTTTGATGGTGAGTTCATCGGATCGTTGGTCGACCGTCGCGTGCACTTCATCAGCCAAGTCAGTTAACGATTGTCGGCCCCTGCGTAATTCGGGGTCAAAGGTTTCACGCGTCAGCTTTATTGCCTTGTCGTTGTTGCCGATCAAGGCTGCAGCTCGAATCGGACGAGAGTCGGAAACCGCTTGGTCGAAAAGGGCCGTGGCTGAGTTGATCTTCTGAGCCACGCTCGGACTTTCTTCTCTGGCCAACGCGACGGAAGAGTGAAATTCCGCGGCTGTCTCGTCGAGATCCGCGTCGATCACTCGCATTCTGTCAGGGTCAGGCTCAGCAATCTCCTGATAGAGGAGTTGGCCGAATCGGTTGCTCAAGACCCGTGCGACAGTCAAGTTGTGGAGGGCCTTGATGTCTTGGCCGATCAGATCGCTGTACCGCGTGTCGATTCTGTTCATCTCAATCGACGCGTACAACGCTGCCACGATCACCATGACAGCCAGCGGGAGCAGGGCTAGGAATACCTTAGTTCGAATTTTAAAATTCGCTAAGAGACCCATTTAAAGAGCTTCCACCCCAATCACCGAACGGCGGTTTCGGAGAAGGCCAATTGTACCTGTCCAAGCAGTGTCTGGGGAGCGCAGCCAAGTTCCTTCCGTCCCCGTCGAGGCCATGCTTGCCGCGAGCATCCGGCACCACGCGGTTCGAACGACGATCTCGGTGCTGCTGCCTGGTTGTACTCAGTGGGGAATCCCAATCAGCAATCCGCTGTAGGTTGCCTTGATCTTGCCACTGCGAGCATAACGGAGTTGCGGAACTAGAGGCTGTTATTAACCTTGCGAACTGGCCTGCACCTCAACCGTTGTCGCTTTGCTGTTGCCGCTGTTGTTGCTTGTTCTTTTGTTTGTCATCCCGCAGGGATCTGCTTCTGTCTTTGCTGTTGTTTGTCTTCGCCTCTTCCCTAGGCCCTATTTTTTCCTTGTCAAGCCCCTCCAACGGGAATTAATGCGCAATCCTGAACGCAAACCAAACAAAAACAAAGACTTATCGTCCTAAAATAATCTTCCGCAAAGTGGCGTATTAGTTTCACCCAATCCGCTATAGTTAACACAGAGTCAGAAAAGCCCCGGCCAACCACTGGGGCTTCTCTCTTTTAAATCAATAAACCTTTTAGAAAGACGAATTTAGCTGTAACCCATTTAGAATGACGACTTTGCCAGGAACAAGTCGCCTAAGTTACTCAATTCATGCAACTTGCGCCCAAGACCCCCCAGGGGGGTACTCCCTCAAAGAGGAGCGATGAGGCCACTGGGATCGTAGTTCATAACAGGCTCTAGCACTTTCGCCAGTTGCGGGGTCGTAGTGCGAGAGATTAGATGTGAGGAACTTGGCAAAGTGCCGCCCAGACCAGCCAGTAAGCCATTCGACGAGGGACTCGTCGCAGCGCGGTAGGGAGACCGGATGCGCCGGTCGAAGCTGATTGCCAAGTACGGACTCGCCGAGGGCATTGATCGCTTTGGGTCAACAGACATACACATCGTCTCCGACCACGGCAATGAGTACACATTGCAGCTACGAGAAGTCTCCGGAGAAGACGATACCCATTTCGATTCCAAGGTCTTCATCGCGTCCAGTGACAAAGCAGCAAGGTATCGCCTGACGCAAAGCCCAGCTTAGGAAGTTTATTTGCTCTTGCAATCATCGTGGTTCCTGTCGGCATGCTGTTCGTGCGCTATTCACACCTTGTCTTCCATAATCTGTCTTGGGCGGTTTATTACGGCGTGCCGGCGTTGACTACCTTTCTGCTTCCGCCCCATGGCTATGAATGACGCAGAGAGAGAATCGCTCAGTATATTCCCTTGGCGCTGCTAATGGCGCCTGTGAGGGGTTCCTTTAAATCTGTAATTTATCCCTTTCTGCGTTGAAAACTGTCGCTCTTCGTCGTACACTTTCGCGCATGAACGAAGCGAATTCCTTTTACGGTTCAGCTTCAATCGCCAGCCTCTCTCTCTACACATCCGTGAGGCATCGCTTTTCCTTCGTTCGTAATCTGCTTTATCGCTGCATCCCGTTTGTGCTGACTGCCCCGGCATTCGCCTCAGGGAAGGACACAAGCATCTTCGCACCGGTCTCTCCTTCGGCCGATTCGATCTCGTCGCTTGGCATCTTCACGCTTGTTCTTACCCTTGGAATTTTTATCGTCGTTGCAGGACTGCTGACCTACGCTATCGTCCGCTATCGCACTCGCCCCGGCGACGACGGCAGTGAGCCTCCCCAGATCTTCGGGAGCACTCAGATCGAGCTCTCCTGGACGATCATTCCTGTACTCATCGTGACGGTACTTTTCCTTGCGACTGCGCGTGTCATCTTCGCCATTCAGGACGCACCCAAGCCTGCCTCCGCTCTCGACGTCACTGTTATAGGCCACCAGTTCTGGTGGGAGTTCCGCTATCCCGAGCTCAACATCGTCACAGCCAACGAGTTGCATGTGCCAGTAAGCGTTGCAGCGTCGGTTACCCCAACCTTTCTCAAGCTGACCTCGGCGGATGTCATTCATAGCTTTTGGATACCACGCCTCTCCGGGAAGACCGACCTTGTTCCCAACCGCATCAATGAACTCTGGATGGAGCCCAGGGAGACAGGTTTGTACGAAGGACAGTGCGCTCAGTTCTGTGGCATTGAGCACGCCAAGATGTTGCTCCGCGTCTACGTCGATACGCCCGAGCAATTCGCGGCATGGGTACGTCAACAACAACTGCCCGCCACTGCGCCTGCAACGGACGCCGCCATCGCGGGACGCCGCCAGTTTGAGTCTCAGGCCTGCATCAACTGCCACTCCGTCGCCGGTACCGTAGCGAATGGACGCTTTGGACCAGACCTGACTCACCTGATGGGCCGAAAAACTATTGCCTCTGGAGCCGCACTGAATACGCCGGAGAACCTGGCCCACTGGATCGACAACCCCGATCACTTCAAGACTGGATCGCTCATGCCATCGTTGCACCTGAGCCAGTCTCAGGTCGAACAGATCACCGCTTACCTCACAACCCTCAACTGAGACGAGGGTGCTTATAAGTGCACGGCTGCGAAGAGATTGAGAAGGAGAGAGTTGATGGCTGGCTCAAGCATTCCACTTCCCGGTGGTGTCTCCGAAGCTGAGCCGCACGATCGCCCCAGCGGTCTCGCGACGGTGCTCGAGACGCTCCACAGTTGGGTGATCACCGTCGATCATAAGAAGATCGGCATCCTCTACATTCTTTACTCTCTTCTGATGTTCGTTGTTGGCGGCATCGAAGTTCTGTTCATCCGCCTGCAACTCGCTGCTCCGGGAAATCACGTTGTCTCTCCGGAGACATACAACCAGCTCTTCACCATGCACGGAACCACCATGATCTTCTTCGTTGCCATGCCCATTCTCTTCGGCATTGGTAATTATCTTGTGCCCCTGATGCTTGGGGTCCGTGACATGGCCTTTCCCCGCCTCAACGCCTTCAGCTTATGGATGACCGTCTTCGGTGGCCTCCTCCTTTACTACAGCTTCATCGGCGGCAGCGGCCTGCAGGGAGCCGGAACCGCTCCGGATATAGGATGGTTCGCGTACGCCCCTCTCTCTGAGCTAGCTTTCTCCCGCGGCCATAGCACGGACTACTGGGCGCTGGCACTTATCGTCAGCGGCTTTGGTTCCATTGGTACAGCAATCAACTTCATCGCCACCATTTTTTCCATGCGATGCAGGGGGATGACCCTCTTCCGGATGCCGCTGCTGGTATGGCTCTACCTCGTCAGCTCCGGGCTTGTCATTCTTGCTGTCAGCCCGCTCACTGCCGCACAGTTCATGCTTATCATCGATCGATATCTCGGCGGCCATTTCTTCGACACGCAGGCAGGAGGTTCGGCCCTCGTCTGGGTGCATTTCTTCTGGATCTTCGGCCACCCGGAGGTCTACGTTCTGGTGATGCCCGCCTTCGGCATCGCCAGCGAGATCATCCCTGTCTTCTCCCGCAAAGCCATCTTCGGATACGCTGCGATGGTTGCAGCTTCGGTCGCCATCGGTATCGTCAGCATCAGTGTGTGGGCCCACCACATGTTCACCGTTGGTATGAGTTCGGTTTCAAACGCTTTTTTCACGCTTTCCACCATGCTTGTCGGCATACCAACGGGTATTAAAATCTTCAACTGGTTAGCGACCCTCTGGGGCGGAAAAATCCGCTTCGGCACGCCCATGCTCTTCTCTCTGGCCTTTCTCTTCCAGTTTCTGATTGCGGGGCTCACCGGAATCATGCTCTCCGTGGCCCCATTTAACTGGCAGCTCCACAACTCCTATTTCGTCATCGCGCACTTTCACTACGTAATCGTCGGAGCGATCCTCTTCATGATCTTCGCCGGGTTCTACTACTGGTACCCCAAGGTCACCGGCCGCATGTTGAGTGAACGCCTCGGCAAGCTCCACTTCTGGCTCTTCCTGATCGGCTTCCACGTCACCTTCGACTTCATGCACATCCCTGGCATTCTGGGAATGCCGCGTTCGATCTACACCTACGAGGCCGATCGCGGCTGGGGTACATGGAATCTCATCGTTTCCATCGGAGCCTTCATCCAGGCAATCGCCATCGCGATCTTCGTCTACAACCTCATCGTCTCCTACTTTCGGGGAGATGAGGCTGGCCCTGACCCATGGGACGCGTGGACTTTGGAATGGACCACATCTTCGCCGCCTCCGTCCTACAACTTTCAAACTGACCCCGTCGTATCCAGCCGCCGTCCACTTTGGGACCTCAAGCATCCTGAAGACCCTGACTCCTTTGACTGAGAGAGCAGCATGAGCACAGTATCCATTCAAGCTCCGAGCACTACCGACTGGCATCTTCCCTACAAGGGTCGCGTCGGCATGTTCACTTTGATCTTCGCCGAGACCGCGGTCTTCACCATCTTCGTGGTTGCTTATGTCTACTACATCGGCAGGAGCCTCTCAGGCCCAATGCCGCGTGATGTCCTGGAACTTCCCATTCTCAATACGGTCTTCCTGCTCTCATCAAGCATTACCATCATGATCGCTGAGCGGGCTTTAGTTCGTCGTGCGATGGGTGCCTTCAATGCATGGTGGGGACTAACCATCCTTCTTGGCCTCATCTTCCTCTTCGGTACCGCTCGCGAGTGGCACAAACTCATCACGGTCGATGGCCTTACCATCAGCACGAACCTCTTCGGCACGACCTACTACTCATTGGTAGGACTACATGCCACGCACGTCGTCGTCGGCCTCATCATGCTGCTCATCGTGCTCATCTTTTCTGTAACGGGAAGCCTTCACCCCAAACACACCGATCGTGTGGAGACACTAGCGCTCTACTGGCACTTTGTCGATGCCGTATGGGTTGTCGTATTCACCGTTGTCTATGTGCTTGGGAGGTAACACGCGCATGGCCCATTCTCAACAACAGGTACACGGCGATGCTGGCCACGTTGTACTGCCCTCGCCAACAGCGTGGCCGCTCGTCCTGGCCGTCGGACTCGCTCTCGGCTTCTCCGGTCTCGTCACGAGCTTCGCCATCACGGGCATCGGCATCGTCCTTACGATAGTGGGCATCGTAGGCTGGGCACGCCAGGTGCTGCCGGACGAACAGCACGAAGCCGTGACGATCGTCCCATATGACCTAGCTGTGGCGACGGTCGGGCGCCGCGTGACCCACATCGAGGTCGATGCCACGCACCGCGCCACGCTTCCTCTTGAAACCTACACGATCGGCTCAGGCATCAAGGGCGGTTTCGCAGGTGGCACGGTCATGATTCTGCTGGCGGAGCTTTACAGCATCCTCAAATACCACAATATCTGGTATGTGGTGAATCTGTTGGGTGGCGCTGGAGTCGCCGAATGGACAAATCCTACACCGGCTGAGCTTTCTTCCTTCCGCCCTTCAGCTCTCGTTATTGCTATTGTCATTCACACATCAACGTCCTTCCTCGTTGGCCTACTCTACGGCGCTCTTCTTCCCATCATGCCGCGGCGTCCAATTCTTCTTGGAGGCCTGATCGCGCCGGCTCTCTGGACGGGCTTGTTCCACTCGATCCTCGGTCTCGTCAATCCATTCTTTGACTCTCACATCAACTGGTGGTGGTTCGCGCTATCTCAGGTAGGCTTCGGCGTCGTAGCCGGCTGGGTAGTGACGACGCAGGGGCGTATCAAGCGCATGCAGGGAGCTCCACTGCGTGTCCGGCTTGGTCTGGAGATGCAGGAGCCAAGACCCGAATCGCATAAAGAGGGAGAATGAGACGGCCTGTCCAAATCGCGGCTCTCGGGCTTCTTTGTCTCACATTGTTGGGATGCGGTCAGCTTCCCGGCAAGCCCGGCCCAGAGCCCGAAGTTCCACGGCCCGACGCCGTGCTGTCTTTCACGCCTCTCTATCGCCAGAGTTGCGCCGGCTGTCACGGCGATGATGGCGTCAAAGGAGCCGCAACCCCCATCGGCCTTCCAGAGTATCAGGCCCTGGTCGACGATGCCACGCTGCGCAACGTAATCGCCAACGGTGTTCCCGGAACCTCCATGCCCGGTTTCTCCCGTGCAGCTGGAGGAACTCTCACCGATCGGCAGATCGACGCTCTCGTTCGCGGCGTACGCTCCACCTGGTCGAAAGGCAATGTCTTCAGTGGAGTGCATCCACCACCGTATGCGGACGCAACACCCGGCGACCCTGTGGCCGGCGCGAAAGTATACGACGATTCCTGCGCTCGCTGTCACGGCAAAGTTGGTGGTCCAGCCGGTCGCGACGGTTCCGTGCTGAATACGTCGTTCCTTGCGCTCGTCTCCCCGCAAATGCTTCGTACCACAGTCATTATCGGTCGCCCTGACTTCGATAAGCCCGGCTGGCGTAGTATCAATCCAAATCGCACCCTCAGCGACGAGGAGGTACGCGATGTCGTCGCCTTCCAACTCTCGAAGCGTAGTCCCACCCCCGGCCAGCCTTATCCGTTGCAACCCAACTACGCGCCTCATTCGGGAGGCAATCCATGAGACCTCGCATCGCCCCTTCTTCGTTTTCTAGCGCTCGCGCAAAGCCGCGTCAAGGAGCATCGCAATGAACCAGGAACCCGAACACCCGCCACCAGTCGAGCCTGCGGTCTCGAGTGTGGCGGAACAGGATCATCGAGGGGAAAGCCGGCGCAGCTTTCTTTTCAAGCTCTCCATCGCCATCAACGGAGCCGTCGCTCTACTCGTTGCCACTCCTGTCATCCGCTATTTGCTCGGACCGGTTCGCAGCAAAGGAGATTACGACTCATGGATTGTGCTAGGCAAAGTCGATGACTACAAGCCCGGCAACACCGTGCTGACAACCTATCGCAATCCATACAGTCACCCCTGGGACGGCGAAACAGCCAACGTCGCCTGCTACGTCCGCCGTCAGTCGGCTAACAGTTTCACGGTTTTCGCCGTCAACTGTGCTCATCTTGGGTGCCCGGTTCGCTGGTTCCCTCAGTCGCAGCTCTTCCTCTGTCCCTGCCACGGCGGAGCATACTACGCTGATGGCTCTCGCGCAGCCGGCCCACCGGAGCGCGACCTCTTCACCTATCAGTACCGGATCGACGGTGACACGCTGATGATTCGAGCCGGCCAGATGCCAACACTCTCGAACGAGGCGCGCCTACGCTCTCCCGGCGGATGTGCCGGTAGGCAGTCATTTCAGCTCATCAAAGGAATTACGCCATGTCCCAAAGCGCCAGTCCCTGGTACAAGCGAATCTACGATTGGGTAGAGAACCGCGTTCAGCTCGCGGACTTCGTTCGTGAATCCGCCGAGCATCCCGTACCTGCGAAGACCGCATCCTGGTGGTACGTCTTCGGCAGCGCCAGCTTTGTTCTGTTGTTGTTGCAATTCGTTACCGGCATTTTGCTCGCGATGGTCTACGTCCCATCCGCCGGCGAAGCATGGAACAGCTTGCAGGTCCTCAACCATCAGCTTCCCCTCGGATGGTTTCTTCGAGCCATGCACGGATGGGGCTCGAACTTCATGGTTGCTGTCGTCCTCATCCACATGGCGCAGGTCTTTCTCTTTGGAGCCTACAAATTTCCCCGCGAGCTCACCTGGCTGCTCGGAGTCTTTCTGCTGCTGATGACTCTCGGTATGGCTTTCACAGGTCAGGTCCTGCGCTTCGATCAGGACGCTTACTGGGGACTAGGCATTGGCGCCTCTATCACCGGTCGCGTACCGTTCATAGGAGGCCAGCTCGTCCACCTCTTGCTTGGGGGCCCCATCATCGCCGGCGCTACGCTGAGCCGTTTCTTTGCTCTGCACGTCTTCGTTCTTCCAGCCACGATGCTCGCCTTCGCAGGCCTGCACGTTTGGCTCGTCCTCAAGCTCGGCATCAACGAGTGGCCTACCCCGGGTCGCCTCGTCAAACGCGAAACCTACATTAAGGAGTACAACGAGCTATCGCACAAACACGGCCTTCCCTTCGTCCCTGGAGCCGTCTGGAAGGACGCGATGTTTGCCGCAGCCATCGTCTTCGCAGTCGCTTTCTGCGCGGCTATCTTCGGTCCCTACGGCCCCACCGGAACTCCTGATCCCACCATCATCCAGACTGTCCCCAAGCCCGACTTCTTCTTCCTCTGGATCTACAGTGCTCTTGCCTTCCTTCCTCCGGATCTCGAAACGCCTCTCATCTTTATCGTTCCGGTCATTGGCATCGGCATACTTCTCGCGCTTCCCTTCGTTGCGGGCCTGGGCGAAAAGAGCTGGTATCGCCGCCCCGTCGGTGTGCTCACGCTGATCGTGCTTGCTGTCGCCCTGGCTACGCTTACCAACCTCGGAACGTACACTCCGTGGAGTCCGCACATGGACGCCTGGAGCGCGGACCCCATCCCCGTTCGTTATCTTCGCGACAGCACTCCGCTCGAGCGGCAAGGCGCGCTCGTCTTTCAGGTCAAGCAGTGCCGCAACTGCCACGAGCTCGGCGGTATCGGAGGCCAGCGAGGCCCTGCTCTCGATAAGGTCGCAACACGCCTCACAGAAGATCAGATCATCCGTCAGGTCCTCCAGGGAGGCGGCAACATGCCAGCTTATGGCGCGGCGCTCTCTCCAGCCGAGGTAACAGCCCTCGTCGCCTTCCTCGACACAATGCATCCGCCCAACCAGAAGCCAGCTACCGACGCGTCACGAAGCATCGCTGAAACGGACAAGCCTGCACCCAGGGAGCCGGTCGAATCCATCAAGCGCTAGCCATATCGTTCGCTGCACCAATGGTCCCTCAGCCCACAACCGCCTCCTCGCTCGCGATCCCGCAAGCCCTCGCCAGCTCATGGGCTATCCCTCCGTGGACGACTCTCCTCCTGCTGCTTACAGCCTTGGTATATCTGCGCGGCTGGCGCAAAGGCCACGCGCTCCGCCCAGGTGAACTTCCATCATGGCGCGCAGGGTGCTTTTTTTTCGGCCTAGCCTCGCTCTGGTTGGCGATAGCATCGCCTCTCGATGTCCTCAGCCGCTTCCTGCTTTTGGCGCACATGGTCCAGCATCTGGTGCTGATGGCTCTCGCTCCGCCACTGCTGCTCCTCGGAGCGCCATCCGTTCCACTACTCCGTGGATTACCGCGCGCGCTTATCCAGGAGTTTCTCGGCCCCCTCCTGAGCATCCGTCTTCTGCGCCGTGCGGCTCACATCCTGCTGCACCCCGCCTTCGCCTGGCTTGCGATGAACATCGCCTACCTCGGATGGCACGTTCCCGCAGCCTACGAGCTCACCCTTCGCTCCGATGCCTGGCACGAATTCGAGCATGCCTGTTTCTTCATCACATCGCTGCTCTTCTGGTGGACGGTGCTTCAGCCCTGGCCTTCACGATCCGTATGGTCGCGTTGGGCCGCCCTCCCCTATCTCATCACCGCCGATCTGGTGAACACCGGCCTCTCCGCCTTCCTTGCCTTTAGCGGCCGTGTACTTTATCCCACCTACGCTGCCGCACCCCGCATCTTCGAAATCTCCGCTCTCAACGACCAGATCGCAGCCGGAGCCTTCATGTGGGTTGCCGGCTCGACGCTCTACCTTGTTCCCGCAGTGACTCTCGTCTTCCATCTGCTCTCTTCACCGCGCCACCGCCAACGCGCAAAGCCCACAGCGAAATTAGTCATCATTCAGCCGAAGCCTTCAGCCGCTACCCGCTTCGATATCCTCAAACTTCCCGTCATCGGCCATCTGCTCAGAGCGCGTTATGGCCGACAGATGCTTCAAGCCGTAAGTCTCCTCCTGATCGCACTCGTCATCGCTCACGGCCTCATGCCACACCAGATGGCGGCGATGAACCTCGCGGGCGTCTTCACGTGGAACATCGTGCGCGCCCTCGCCCTGCTTGCAATCCTCTTCGCCGGAAACCTCTTCTGCATGGCCTGCCCCTTCATGCTCCCGCGCGAACTGGGACATCGGCTCGGGCTCGCCCGTCTCCGCTGGCCCTCTTGGTTGCGCCTCAAGTGGATCGGCATAGCACTAATCGCTGTCTTCTTCCTCTCCTATGAACGCTTCTCCCTCTGGGACAACCCCTCCCGCACCGCCTGGTTGCTCATCGCCTACTTCGCCATGGCTTTTGTTGTAGACACCTTATTCAAGGGAGCGAGCTTCTGCAAATACGTCTGCCCTATCGGGCAGTTCAACTTCGCAGCATCGCTCGTCTCGCCCATCACCCTCGATGTCTCCAGCCAGTCCACCTGCACCGCCTGCACCACTCATGATTGCATCCGAGGCAACACACAGCAACGAGGCTGTGAGCTCGATCTCTATCTACCGCAGAAGGTAGGCAATCTCGACTGCACGCTTTGCATGGACTGCGTCAAAGCCTGCCCGCACGACAACATCGGTCTCTACCCGCGTTCCCCTGCAGTCGACATCCTCGACTCACATCCTCGCTCGTCGCTCGGTTCGCTGGCTCGCCGCATCGACATTGCGGTCCTTACTCTCGTCCTGATCTTCGCGGCCTTCGCCAACGCTGCCGTCATGGTCGCACCCCGCAGACGCCTGCTTCAGACATTCGCTGCCAAGCTTCCATTCACTGCTACGACCTTCGGGAGTGCCCTTGCAGTAGTGTTCCCCTTCATCCTTGCACTGGGGATCTTCGTTCTGCTCACACGCATGATGCACCGATCAGCCCGCTCGACCGAACCCACCCGCACCTTCTTCACCCGCTACGCTTTAGCTCTTCTCCCGCTAGGTCTTGGACTCTGGGCAGCTCATCTGCTCTTCCATCTTGTGACGAGCTTGCCCACGATCCCGCTGGTCTTCCTTCAGGCCCTGCACGATCTAGGCTTATCTGCGGTCACTATGCCAGCATGGAACTCCATGGCCACATTCTCTGGAGCGTCCTTGCTGCAGTTTCAGCTTGCTCTGCTCGATGGAGGCCTGCTCCTCGCTCTCTACCTCGGCTGGCGACTCTCATGCCAATTAGCTCCCGACCGGCGCTGGTCTGCCTTCGCGCCCTTCTCTCTCACCACGATCGCGCTCTATGCCCTGGCCTTCTGGCTCCTTCTGCAACCTATGGAGATGCGCAACATGATGAACATGGGTTGGTCGCTTCTCGCGCCGCTGCCAGGTAATTCGGCATGATCGCCCGTCGAGCCAGCTCTCTCATTGCGTTATTCTTCACGCTCTCTCTCTTCGGCATCGAGACAGCGTCGGCCGACGGAGGCCGCCTGCAATTCCGCGAACCATGCGGACCCTTCATTGTCTCTCTCTTCGTACAGCCCGACAAGCTTCTGCTGGGTCCAGCCGACCTAAGTGTGCTCGTACAGAATAGCGACGATCACAATGGCCCTGGACAGATCGCACTCGATAGCCGCGTCGTGCTTGTCCTCACTCCGCCTGCTCCATCCCCCGAACATGCAATGACCGTCACCTTATCTCATCAAGCTGCCACCAACCACGTCCTCCAAGCCGCACGAGTTCAATTCACCCAGTCCGGCCCATGGAAGGTAACGGTAAGGGTTACAGAAGGAGCAGGTCAGGGCGAGTGCTCCACTACTCTTCTGGTGGGTCACCGAAAAACCGATCCTGTCACGACATGGCTATTCCTTGCCATCCCCGCTCTGCTCGTTCTTGTTTATGCCATTGCTCAGATGAATCGGTCAATTCGGCCACCACCTGATACGTGGCCGAAGGCGATCTGATCAAAGGCCGGATCTCCCTGATGTATTCCTCAGTGAGAACGGTATCCGGTGCTGGATTCCGGACGAGCCGACTTTCCTCTCGCGCAAGTCGTGAGACCAGATCTGTACGCAACCCCGGCCACGCTTACCAGTTGGGCTTTAACCCGGCACCAATGTCGGCGCGGGCTGCAGCTCATCCGACAGGCGTCAAACCTCTTCGCTGCCTTCATTCATGAGGCCGCTCCGCGCTGCGGTCGGCTTTCCGCGATCGGTAATCGAGTCTGTATAGCCAGATATGCTCGAAGTGCCCGACAGAAGGGAGGTTGATGAAGGGGGAGGCTGTCTAATACTAACTCATAATAGACGGCAGGCCTCCTTCTCCCTACTATAAGTCTCAGCTTGTGCGGGGCTTTGCAAATTGCCTTACACATGGCGGGCAGCAATAAAGATCCGAGGCGCGCTGTGGCGATCTTCCAGTTGGACTATATATCTTGTTTTCTCACCGTCGTTGCGACGATCCTGGTCGGGAGAAAGATGTGGACCGGTCTTGTTGTTTCGTGCGTCAACAGTCTCATCGTCTGTGTGATCGGGTTGCACACGGCGCAGTATGGCTTTATCCCTGCGAATTTGTTTTGCATTTGCATAAACGCATTGTATCTTCAGGCATGGTTAAAGGTGCAGAAAGATCCATCCGAATCGACGGCTGACGCAAGCAGCGACCTGGTCACTGGCTGCAGACGAATGAGCACCTCTAAAAAGGCAGCCACGCGACGCTTAATAAATTCTTTCAGAATCCGCAGCGAAGAAAGGCTCGGGAATTCGATCTCATCTCTCGCTGTTAAAGGCATGTGGCCCTTCGCACCAACACCCGTTCGCACCAACACAAACGTCGGGGTGCCCCACCCTTAACTCAGTTTCATCGCGGCAAGGGATGGGAATCCACAAATCTCAACGGTCCTTTCCCGGTTTCCCATCCCACAGATTAATTTCCGCATCGCCCACGACTCACCCGGAATCGAAACGCAATGGTTCGCGCTTTCCACACACTTTGCCGGATCAAGCGGTTGAAGGTTGGGGTACCTCCACAACGCCAGCACGTACCTGGCCGGGCGGAAGTCCCGGGTTCAATCGTGCCGTTGGGATCATCGCTCAACAAACCGACATTGTTTTTTAGTCTTGGCCGCAATGCCTCAAGTTCTCTGGCCAGCTGCGCAATATTCGTCTTTCGGCCTGGAGTCTGTTGCAGGTAACGAGCGGCGGTCGCGAAGTCCTAGCGTTCTACTGGCGGGATCTCCCCAGGTTTTGGAAGCTGGGCTGGGGAGTACGCAGGTAATGCTATGGATAAAAAAATAACAAGGACTATGTCGAAAGTGCAGGCCTGGTGAAGCGGCCTGCTGATCCCTTGTCGTTTCTCTCTCAAGAAAGGCATATTAGTCCGGTTAACCGAACAGGTATGTCGACCTCGTCGGCTTCGCAAATCGGATCACAACCGATACGCTCTCCGCCTCTGGGATTCGCTTCTTCACAAAAGCGCCTGATTTACCGGCATCTAGAAGTTGCTGACCATCGAGGCGGCCGAAAGCTCGATCAGTTTTGCGACCAGGCCGGTCCATCCGATCTGGTGGCTGGCACCCAGACCCGCGCCATTATCGCCATGGAAGTCCTCGTAGAACAGTATGTAATCCTTCAGTGGGGGTTGGCCTGGAACTTCTCGGTGCCTCCCGTAAACCGGTCGCCGGCCCGATTCATCCCGCAGAAAGATTCGGTCAGACGATTGGCAATCTCCTTGGCGACCTTGAACAGGTTCATCAGCTTACCGGCCAGTCGGACACTCTATCTTGAAGTTGTCGCCGTAAAGGAGATAGAACGACAATAGAGCGCGAGCAACACGTTCACCGGCATCCAAATGGGCCCGCGCCAGTTGGAGTTGCCACCGAACATGCCAGTGTTTGACTCCGCCGTAAGATAATTCACCCGGTATTCCTTGCCCTCCACATTGACGATATAGGGATGCTCTTCGTGGTAGCGGGATAGCGCTCGTATGCCATAAGGGCTCAGGAATTCGTTCTCGTCCAGCATGCGCGTCAGAATCCGGCGTAACCTGTTCTCATTCACCAGCGCAGCCATGCCGCGCTCGCCATACCCGAAATGGCCGGGTAGCAGGCCCACCATGGAGCGAACCCTTGAGCCGCCTGGCACTACCGTCGGGGAGGCGCAGGACACCCCCGGAGCCTGTGTAAAGACCCTCGCCCGACCCGGTGTACATTCCTCCACCTTACAAGCCTCCGCCCGACCCGGTGTACATTCCTCCACCTTACAAGCCTCCGCCTGAACCGGTGTATGCTCCACCCCCAGAACCCGTGTAAAGCCCCCCGCCCGAGCCGGTGTATAAGCCTCCCCCAGAACCCTTATATCTGTCTCTCCGCCAAGTGTTCACAGTCATGTCTGAATGCCGCAGTCTGCCGAGACACCAACCTGATTTTGACTTTTGGATTCAGCAGTTTATCATCCGGCGAACCGCAGCGAAGGCCCGCGGTGCTTGAAAAGCTTTATTACGTGGGCATTACGTTATAGCCTTCCGGATCTTCTATAAGTGTTGATTCTATGGTGGGCACAGCAGGATTCGAACCTACGACTTCCACCGTGTGAAGGTTTCACTAATTGGAATATCAATGACTTACAAGGAGCAAAGACATGTGCTAGGACCATTGAAGGAATGTAGAGGAGTCTTATTGGCCCCAGATTGTCCCCACATTTAACGCGTCATAAATAAGCGGACGGATTGGCTATCACCGCTGAATTTAGCATTCCTCTAACCGCTCCTTCGGCTACCAATAGAACTTCATCTAGGTCACCAATCGGTGCTGACTCGGCTGGGTTCCTGAAGTTGCTCGGCTGATCCAGATTCGAGTGCGTTCCCGCTTCCATCGCGATCCGCACGTGAGGCAGATCGGTAACCACGTCTCGACTCCCAATGGGCTGGTACGGAATCGCCTCGGTCCACCACTTCTCCATCTTCGTTGAGCGTGCAGCAATGGCTCCCGACATCCCAGGGTCGATCCGATCGTCGGAGTCTCTGCGTAGTACTTCCGCGATGAGGTCCCGCGATGATTTTTTCATGGGCATAGTCTCTCCGATCTGAGAACCATGTAGCTGGAACAATGCTCCATCATCACACCGGACAGTGAAAGTAGAATCGAGATCGCACGTCCCAGTGATCGGGTCGAAGTCTTCACCGCCGATGACTTCTCCCTCAACGTCAAACCCGCCGCCAGTGCAAATTCCTCGCATCACTTCCCTCCCCTCGGCCTGTTTGTGGTTCTCTTCGGCTTCCGTGCTTTGGCTGCAACCTTGAGCTTTACCGGCCCCGGCCTAACGATTCGGTCAACAGTGGATTTCGACACATTAAACATCGTTCCAAGCTCCTGCTTCGAATACTGATTGCCATCCCACAGTGAGCGAATCTTGTTCATCTGATCCTTCGCCAGCTTCGGCTTGCGTCCACCCAGCCGCCCGCGAGCTTTAGCGGCAGCCAACCCCGCCATAGTTCGCTCCCGGATCAGTTCCCTCTCAAACTCAGCCAGCGAAGCGAAGACATGAAAAATCAAGCGCCCTGCGGCATGGCTCGTATCGAACTTCTCCTTCAGAGAGACAAAAGCGACCTTGCGCCGCTGGAGTGTATTCACAATCTCCAGCAAATCGGCTAACGATCTTCCAAGGCGATCGAGACGCCACACTATGAGGGTGTCGCCTTCATCGAGACGGTCAAGGCATCGAGTCAGCTCGGGCCGGTCCACGTTCCGACCGCTGATCTTCTCCTCGTAGATCCTTTTGCAACCGGCCTTCTTCAGCTCCGCGAGCTGAGCCGCGTTCGTTTGGTCGTCCGTCGAAACGCGAGCATATCCAATAATCATGCGAAAAAGATATCACAAAGCGTGTC
>Ga0193717_1000220_pt1 | contig 45687 bp, 48 predicted proteins | sample U2c2metaG_FD_145900 | JGI IMG/M metagenome (GOLD analysis project Ga0193717, IMG submission 145900) | Soil microbial communities from a riparian zone of the East river system, Colorado, United States - U2c2 | ecosystem: Environmental > Terrestrial > Soil > Riparian zone | place: USA: East River... | reverse complement strand
AGTCACATCAAGCCCTCTTTCCCATTACTTTCCCCTAGGTACCTACTATGCCAGCGATAGTAGCGTCCCCCTCAGTCCACCAAGAACCGCAAAGACTGGGAGCAAACGTGAAGCGGCCGCTCACCGAGACGTTCCTCGACGAACCGCACATCGCCACCTTGACGACCCTCCGACCGGACGGCTCGCCACACTCGGCACCCGTGCGTTTCACCTGGGACGGCGACGCCAAACTGGCGAGAGTGATGACGGTCGCCTCCTCGCGCAAGGTCCGCAACCTGACCGCGAATCCGTCCGGCCGAGTCGCCCTCTGCCAAGTGGCCGGCTTCCGCTGGATCACCCTCGAAGGCACCGCCTCGGTGTCTGCGGACCCCCGGCGAGTAGCCGAGGGCGTACGCCGATACACCAACCGCTACCAGTCGCCGCCACCGAACCCACCCGGCCGCGTCGTAGTCGAGATCGCCGTGGACCACCTGACAACTCTCAACATCTGAACCAGAAGAAGGAAACCCATGCCTGTAGCAACTGTTCTTGATTCGACTGTCTTCTATCGCGAGACCGGCAGCGGCGCGCCGGTGGTCTTCCTGCACGGCAACCCCACTTCGTCCTACTTGTGGCGTCACATCCTGGCCGCGGTCGGCGATCCTGCCCGGCGACTGGCGCCGGATCTGATCGGCATGGGCGACTCGGGGAAGCCAGAGATCGACTACACCTTCGAAGACCACACCCGCTACCTGGACGCATGGTTCGACGTGCTCGGCCTCGACAACGTCGTACTGGTCGGCCATGACTGGGGTGGCGCTCTCGCGTTCGACTGGGCCGCCCGGCACCCCGGCCGGGTCCGCGGCATCGCGTTCACCGAGACGATCGTGAAGCCGATGTCCTGGGAGGAGTTCCCCGAAGGCGGGCGTGAGCTGTTCCGGTCGATCAAGACCCCGGGAATCGGCGAAGCGATGCTCCTGGAGCAGAACGCGTTCATCGAGATGCTGCCCGGCAGCGTCATCAACCCACTGAGCCGAGAAGACCTCGACAACTATCGCAAGCCGTACCCCACGCCGGCCAGCCGCCTGCCGTTACTGCGGTGGGCACGCACGATGCCGCTCGGCGGCGAGCCGGCCGAGGCCGTCGCCAGGATCACCAGGTACGACGAGTGGCTCGCAGCCAGTCCCGAAGTCCCGAAACTGATGCTCACCTTCGAGGACGGCCCGGGCACGATGATGACCCCGGAAATGGTCGACTGGTGTGTCACGACCATCACCGGTCTCGACGTCGCCCACCACGAACTCGTCGCCGGTCACCACACGCCCGAGGACCAGCCGGCAGCGATCAGCGCCACCCTCACCGCCTGGCTGGACAAGTACGACCTGCGCGACCCCCTGTAACCGCCGCTCCGCATCACTGCCCGGTGGCGGGCAGGGATGCGGAAATTGTCGAGGGGATACTGCAGGATGTCAGGAGTGAGCACCCTGACGACTCCTGACAAGCCGCCGGTCCGGGCCTGGTTGCCGACGATGACGGCGCTCGCCGCCATCTGGGGCTGCAGCTTCCTGTTCATCTCCGTCGGAGTCCGTGAACTGCATCCCGCGTACCTCGCGCTCGGCCGGGTGATTGCCGGCAGTCTGGTGCTGCTGCTCTTCCTGCTGATCAGGCGCGAGCCGCTCCCCCGCTCACCCCGGATCTGGGCGCACACGTTCGTGCTGGGCGCGATCGGCTCGGCGATCCCCTGGACCTTGTTCGGGTACGGCGAGGAGCGGGTGCCGTCGTTGCTCGCCGGGATCTGGAACGGGATCACCCCGTTGGTCGTGCTGCCGGTCGCGGTGCTCGTATTCCGGACCGAGAAGTTCACCCTCCAGCGCGTGCTCGGCCTCCTGGTCGGGTTCGCCGGCATGATGGTCGTGCTCGGCGCCTGGAACCTCCATGGCGGCGCGGACCTGGCCGGCCAGCTGTACTGCATGGCAGCCGCGCTGTTCTACGGCATCGCGATTCCCTACCAGAAGCGATTCATTGCCGGCAGCAACCTCTCCGGTACTGCGCTGTCGGCCGGACTGTTGCTCTGCGCAACCGTCCAGCTCGCGGTGGTCGCGCCACTCGTCGCCGGTCACGCCCCGCCGACGCCCTGGTCACTGTCGATCGAGGTGATCAGCAGCGTGATCGCCCTCGGTGCGCTCGGCAGCGGGGTCGCCTTCGTGCTGAGCCTGCGCAACATCCGGCTGATCGGCGCCAGCATGTCGTCGATGGTGACCTACCTGATGCCGATCTTCGCGATCATCGTCGGCGTCCTGGTGCTCGACGAGCACCTGACCTGGTACCAGCCGGTCGGTGCCCTGGTCGTACTCACCGGGGTCGCCGTCTCGCAGGGAGTGATCCGGGTTGCCCGATCGGGTCGAAAACAGAAAATCCCGGCGGAACCGGATACCGCCCGAGTACCGTAATGACTCGCAATAGCGGCCGCGCCGGGGGGACTCCGGTGCCGCGGAGCCGCTGAGCCGTCGTACCGGGGAGAAAAGACCATGAGCACCATCCAGTCCACCGAGCCCGACACCCACGACATGGTGATCGTGCACCGGGTGTTCCGGCGCGAGTTCCATCTACTGCCGGACCTGATCAGCCGAGTCGCCGAGGGCAACACCGAGCGGGCGGCGGTGGTCGCCGAGCACCTCACGGATCTGACCTCCGGACTGCATCACCACCACGAGGGCGAGGACGATCTGCTCTGGCCGCTGTTGCTGGAGCGGGCGACGCTGCAGACGGACCTCGTGCACCGGATGGAGTCGCAGCACGCAGCCCTGTCGACCTCGCTCGACCAGGTCGACAAACTCGCGCCGGCCTGGGCCGCCACCGCGAACGCGACCGATCGGGACGCGCTGGCGAAGGCGGTCCGCGAGGCGTCCGTGATCCTCGACGAGCACATGGGCGAGGAGGAGCGGGAGATTCTCCCCCTGGCCCGCCAGCATCTGACGGCCGAGCAGTGGAACAAGCTCGGCGAGCGCGGCGCCAAGTCGATCCAGGACAAGCGCAAGCGACTGCTCTTCCTCGGCATGCTGCTCGAGGAGACCTCGCCGGAAGAGGCGCGCGACTTCATGCACCACATCCCGCCGCCGGTGCGGGTGATCTGGAAGCTGGTCGGCCGCCGCCAGTACGCCGCCTACATCCGCCTGATCAGGTCCGCCTGACTCAGGACCATCTGATTCAGGTCCGTCTGAGGTTCGGGATCGCGGCGACGACCACCGCGACCAGTGCGAGCAAGGTGCCGGCGACCACGGGGATGGTGACGTCGCGCTCGCCCGCGGGGACAGCGAGGTCGATCACCAGGCTGGCGATCAGTTGGCCTGCAAGCGTCGCGAGGCCGAGCACGAACACGCCCACCACCCGGACCACGGATGCGGCCGCGCTGATGAAGATCACCCCGCACGCGCCCCCGAAGTACAGCCAGGGCTCACTCGGCAGGCTGCGGGGCCAACCGCGGAACAACAGATCCACCACCAAGACGACGAGCGTCGCACTCAGGGCGACCAGGAAGTTGATCACCCCGGCGGCGATGGCTCCATAGGCATCCGGCGACGCAGTACGGGCGACGCGTCCGTTGATGGCTTGCTGCACCGCCGTGGCGACGCCGGCCAGCGCGGGCAGTATCGCGAGTAGCAGCCCCGACGGATGGTTCAACCGATCCGAGACCGCGAGCACCACCGCTGCGAGGGCCACCACGGCACCGATCAGCCGGAGCGTCGTGTACGGCTGAGGACCGGCAGGCCCGAGACCGACGCGATCCACGACCAGGCTGGTGACAGCCTGCCCACCGACCGCTGCCACGGTGAAAACTGCAACCCCGATCACCGTGACAGTGATCCCCTGGCTCATCACGAACAAGGCCCCGGCGAGACCACCGAGGCATTGCCACCAGCGAAGCAGGCCCTGCCCAGCCGACGGCGTACGGATGGTTCGCCAGACGCTCGCCAACGCGGCGCGGACCCGGGGCACCAGAGCGCAGATGATCAGCAGCACCACGAGCCCGGAGCTGAACGAGACCACCGCCGACGCGATGCCGTCATCGAGCCGGTCGCCCAGTTCACCGTTCAGCCTGGATTGGATCGCGACCAGCGTGCCGATCGCGAAGGCGGCGGTCACCCCGATGAGCTGGTGCTGCTGGGCACTGCGAGCGGGAGGGGTGTCCGTCGTTGTCACCCCTCCATCATGACCGTCGAGGGTGATGCGCCTGACACCGGTCCGCAGGGTGACCCTCAGGTACGGCGGATCAGCGCGAGGTACATCGCATCGGTGCCGTGCAGGTGGGGCCACAGCTGCACATCCGGTCCAGCACCGAGCGAAGGCACGTCCGGGAACAACCTGCGCGCGTCAATGAGCACCGCATCATCCCGACGGCCCAGTACTGCGTCGACCACGCCACGGGTCTCCCCCAGGTGCGGGGAGCACGTCACGTAAGCAACCACCCCGCCGCGCCGGACCGAGGTGATCGCGGAATCCAGCAGAGCTTCCTGGAGGGGCCGCAGTTCCTCGACGTCCTCCGGCGTCCGGCGCCAGCGTGCCTCCGGGCGACGGCGCAACGCCCCGAGCCCGCTGCACGGCACATCCGCTAGCACCCGGTCGTACGAGCCCTCCGGCCAAGTCGGCTTGGTCCCGTCGCCCACAAGGACCTGGTGATCGCCCGGCACCGCACGCAGGTTGGACCGGACCAACTCGGCCCGATGCTTGAGCGGCTCGACGGCGGTGAGAGTGCCTTCCCGCTGATTCACCAGCGCCGCGAGAAGAGCGGATTTGCCGCCTGGACCCGCGCAAAGGTCGAGCCAGCTCGCGTCTGTACCTTCGAGCGGAGCGGTTGCGAGTGCGATGGCGACCAGTTGCGAACCCTCGTCCTGAACACCGGCCCGCCCAGTGGCGACCGCCTGGATCCGGCCGGGATCACCTCCGCCTTGCAGGACAGCGGCGTACGGCGACCACTTGGCCCGGGTGGCTCCGGCCTCGACCAGCTCATCCAATTCCGCTAGCCCCGGCCGCGCCACCAACGTCACCTTCGCCGGCTCGTTATCCGCATCCAGCAGGTCTTCCAGAGCGCTTGCGTCCGAATCGGCGCGGGGCCTGCCCCCGGGTTCTTCGGACGCAAGCTCGGACGCAAGGGAGTTGGCGAAGGCGTCGATCACCCAGCGGGGGTGGGCTTTGGCGATGGCCAGGTGGCCGAACGGGTCCTGGTCGAAAGGCGGTGCGACGGTGGCGATCCACTGGTCGAGCGTCCGCTGGCTGACCTTGCGGAGTACGGCGTTGACCAGGCCGCTGCGGCTCTGCCCGACCTCGGACCGGGTAAGGGTCACCATCTCGCTGACCGCGGCGTACGAGTCGACTCGCATGCGGAGCAACTGGTGCGCGCCGAGGCGGAGCAGGTCGAGGAGTTCCGGATCCAGCTCGGCCAGTGGACGGGACACGCTGCGCGCTAGGAGTGCGTCGTACGTGCCCTGCCAGCGGAGGGTGCCGTGCACGAGTTCTGTGCAGAAGGCGGCGTCGCGGCCACTCAGGCGCTGGTCGCGGAGGGCCTTGTTGAGGGCGAGGTTCGCGTACCCGTCCTCGCCGTTGACCTGCCGGATCACCCGGTAGGCGACCTGGCGGACCTTGTCGGGACGGCGTTGCGGAGCGCGGTTGCGAGGACTGCGGTCGCTCACTCGTGGCCCAGACGATCTTCGGCGGTGATGCGGACGCCACGCGCCCAGTCGGCCGCTGCCATCGGCTTCTTGCCCTGCGGCTGAACCGTGACGAGCTCGATCGCCTTGCTGCCGGTGCCGACAGTGACTGTGGATTTGGTGGTGTGGAGCTCGCCCGGCTTGAGTTCTTCGTCGGTGAGGTTGACCTCGAGGACCTTGAGCCGCTCGCCGCGGAAGGTGGTCCAGGCGCCAGGGGCCGGGTTGCAGCCGCGGACCAGGCGATCGACTCGCTGGGCAGGTGCGGTGAGGTCCAGCTCGGCGTCCTCGACCGTGAGCTTCGGCGCGATGGTGATCCCGTCGGCCGGCTGCTCGCGGGCTTCGAGCACGCCCGCCTCGATCCCGTCGAGCGTGTCGACCAGGAGCTTGGCGCCGGACTCCGCGAGCCTGGTCAGAAGATCCCCAGCAGTGTCCTTGGGACCGATCCGCTCAGTCAGTACGCCGTACACGGGGCCGGCGTCGAGCGCCTTGACGATGCGGAACGTACTCGCCCCGGTGACGTCGTCGCCGCCGATGATCGAGTGCTGGACCGGGGCGGCCCCGCGCCACGCGGGCAGAACGGAGAAGTGCAGGTTGATCCAGCCGTGCGGCGGGATGTCCAACGCTGCCTGCGGCAACAACCCGCCATAGGCGACGACGGGGCAACAATCCGGCGCGATCTCGCGAAGCCTGGCGAGGAACTCGGGATCACTCGGCTTGACCGGCTTCAGTACCTCGACGCCGAGCTCTTCGGCGTACTCGGCGACCGGTGAGGCGACCAGCTTGCGCCCGCGGCCGGCCGGTGCGTCGGGACGGGTGACGACGGCGACCAACTCGTGGCGGCTGGCAACGATCGCCTTCAGCGCGGTGACGGACACCTCGGGGGTGCCGGCGAACACGACTCTCACAGGCCCAGTCCGTTCATCGGGTGCGGGGAGACCTTGAGCTGTGGCGGACCGCCGAGGCCGGACCACTCCGCCTCCCGGATCGCCTTCATCGCGGCCTTGCGGGTCTCCTTGTCCAGCCGGTCCACGAACAGTACGCCGTCCAGGTGGTCCGTCTCGTGCTGGATGCACCGGGCGAGCAGGTCCGAGCCCTCGATCACCACAGGTTCGCCGTACATGGTGAAGCCCTTGGCGATCACGCTCTGCGCCCGGCGGCAGTCGAAGGTGAGATCGGGGATCGAGAGGCATCCCTCGGGGCCGAACTGCTCGTCGGTGGACAAGCTGAGCTCGGGGTTCACCAGGTGGCCGAGTACGTCGTCGACGAAGTACGTGAAGACGCGCAGGCCGACGCCGATCTGGGGCGCGGCCAGACCACGGCCGGGCGCGGCCTGCATGGTGTCGGTGAGGTCGGCGACCAGGCGGCGCAACTCGGCGTCGAAGTCGACGACCGGGTCGGCCTTGGTGATCAGAACGGGGTCACCGAAAAGACGGATGGGTTGGACCGACACGCAAACTCCACAGCACTCACCGAAAGGGGGACCGCCCAAGTCTAGTGGTCCCCTCCGGCACCCCCACTCCCCTGTCCTTGACTGCTGAGGGTGATGGGGGGACTGCCCATTGTTGCCACAAGCACGTACTGTGGTCCCAGGCGTACCTACAGTCACTACCGTCACACGCCCAACGGGAGACCACCATGCCCACAGCGACACGGGGGGCAGCAGCACTGATCCTCCTGGGTGCCTTGCTCGCGCAAGCACCCCTGGCGGGAACTGCCTCCGCCTATCTACCGCCGGAACCTTCCGGTCCTTCTGTTCCCCCATCGACCACGTCCAGCCCGCCGACAGTCAGCCCGACTGCGGCTCCGACCGCGGTTCCTACTGCGGCGCCGACGGGGATGCCGACGATCGCGCCGGATCCGGATCCGACAACGTCCGACGACAAGTGGCCGGTCGCGGAGCCGCCGGCCGCGCAGTCCTGGAGCGAGCTGGCGAAGCAGGTGACCGAAACATCGCCGGGTGATCCGATGCTGCGGTCAACCGCCGCGGAGCAGGCGACCCAGGTGATGCGGTGCTTCAAGCTCGAATCCGAGAACTACTGCCTCGGTCTCGGCTTCGTCGACCAGGTACCGACAGGCGCCGAGGTCACCGAGTCCGTGACCGCACCGAACGTTTCCGCCGACGCCGAGCCGGGCGCTGGTCCGGGCGGTGAGCAGGCCGTCGCGACGGGGGCGCTGAGCCCGGCCGAGTTCGTTGCCGAGCGCGCTGCGATGCCCAAGACCGCTCGCGTGAACGCCGAGCTCGAGGAGATGCAGACCGCCTGGGACGGCCGCGACAAGGCCCGCACTCTCCGCCTGCTCGGCACCTCCGGTACGGCGAACGGGGGCACGGCTGAGGACCCGCCGACGAAGCCGCCGCCACCGCCCCTGGCGTCGCCGACTCCGGTCAAGCCGAAGCCCACCTCGGCGTACATCATGAAGGGCTACGAGACCTCGCAGGAGAAGGGCTACTGGTGTGGCCCGGCGACGTTCCAGTCGATCGACTGGGCCGACGACAAACAGAAGGACACCCAGACGTCGTGGGCCAAGGACCTCGGCGCGACCAGCTCCGGTACGGCGATCTCGGCAATGGTGAAGCAGACCAACCTGAAGACCACGTGGGACATTGCCGCCGGCACCTACATCGTGCAGAACGTCAGCCACTGGGACACGCAGAAGTTCTTCACGGTGCACCAGAACCACCTCGGCGACGGCGCCCCGGCACCGGTGATCGAGCACGTCCAACTGCTGAAGCGCTACTTCCCGTACCTCGCGTTCAACCACAGCGGGCATTACCAGGTCGGCCGGGGCTACGACAAGGCCAAGGGCACCATCGGCATCTTCGAGGTGTTCAACGAGCGCCGCTTCAACAGCCGCGGCAACGTCACCAACGGCCCGAAGAACATCCCCGCCTCGGCACTCTTCAACGCCACCCTCGCCAACCAGTTCAAGAACATCGGCCTCTGACCAGATGCGTCATCCCGCTTCCCCCGCCGCCAGGGCCGCAGTCGCCCTGGCGGCGATCACCTTGCTAGCGGCTGCCTGTTCTCCCACCCCGGAGAGCGCTCCCGCCCAATCTCCCGGTACTGCGCCCGGCACCGCGCCCCCGGGTGGAACGCCCACCGGTACGACGAGTCCTGGCGCAACGCCGAGCCCGGGCGGCACCCCGTCTCCTGGCCATACCGCCTCACCAGGAGGTCCTCCTGTCTGGACGAAGATCCTTCGGCAGCCGGTCGACGGCCAACACGTCGTCACCCAGCAGCGGAAGTACCTGGTCACGCGCAGCAGCGATGACGGCGGGACCACGACCATCACGGATCGCGCGAGCCGGCGGGTCGTCGTACGGCATGCTCCGCCGGCCGGGTTCGTCGCGCAGTCGCCGGTGGTGATCGACGACCGGTGGGCGCTGGTCGAGGAGATCCGCTCCGACGGGCCGGCCCCGGAGATCCGGGCGTACCGGTACGACCTCGTGACCGGCAAGAGAACTGATCTCTCGCAACAGAAAGCGCTCCCCCGGATCTCCGAACCAGAGATCGGCGCCTACGACGGGACGTTCGCCTACAGCACCACCGACGCCAAACGAAGGTCATGCCTAGTCATCGCCGACCTCGCTTCGCTGAAGGCGCGGACTGTCAGTTGCGTGGCGGATCCGGGGTACGTCGCGGATCCGGTCGTGTCGGCCGACTCGGTGACGTTCAGCGAGATCACCGCGCCGGAGAGCCCGCGGAGGTGCAAGCGGATCCTCACGGCCACCTTGTCCGGCGGATCAGCGCGTGCGGTCGGAGCAACGCAGAACTGCAGCCAGTGGAGCGGTGCCTCCTTGCGCGGGGCAACGATCTGGTCGGAGGTGGGCGCGGCCGATCCGGACCAGTACCAGAGCCGGGCCTACCTGCGGGAGTCCGGCGACGCGCCGGCCAGATCGCTCGGCCTGATCGTCACCGACACGATCGTGGCCTGCGGCAACTGGATCCACTGGGAGGTCCGGACTGTGGTGAACGGCGCCGAGTCCTTCCAGCTCCAGCGTTGGCAACCCGGCCTCGCCCGGCCGCAGCGCATCTACAGCACTCCCCCGGACACCGCGTTGACCGCTCCCTCCTGCCAGGACGGAAACCTCCTGGTCGAAGCCGCCCACCTCGGCGCGGGCACGAAGTACACCGAAGCCCTCCAAGCCACCACCGCCTGACTCTCTACCTACGGGCGGAGGTCGAGACCGCGCTCTCTGAGTTGCCGGCGGAGGGTGGGGGCGCCGGTGAAGAGTTCGGCGTCGAGGCCGACCACTCGGGCGCCGTCGACGTTGTGCTGGACGTCGTCGGTGTAGAAGGTGCGCGTCGGGTCGAGGTTGAAGCGCTCGAGCAGGATTCGGTAGATCTTTTCGCCCGGCTTCATGGTCTCCTCAACACCGGACACGACCTCGCCGGTGAACCCTTGCAAGATCGGGAACGCCTCCTTCGCAACCTCCCACTTGTCGGCGGAGAAGTTCGTCAGCGCGTAGACCGGTACCTTCAGCTCCTGGAGCTCAGCGAGCACCTGGGCGGTGTCCTCGAAGATGCCCTTGGCCATCTTGAGCCAGCCGGTGTCGTACGCGTCGATCCACTCGGCGTGCTCGGGATGCAAGGAGGTGAGCTCGGCGATCGCCTCGGACCAGGTCCGGCCGGCATCCTGGTGGCTGTTCCACTCGGGCGTCGCGATGTTCGTCAGGAAGTGCCTGCGCTCCTCCGGATCCGGAATCAGGTCGCCGTACAGATAATCCGGGCTCCAATCCAGCAGTACCCCACCGATATCGAACACCACATCGTCGACCCTCTGCTCACTCATGCCCCCAACCCTACGAAACCCCTCCCCACGATCCGCAGTTCACCCGTTAGTTGCAGCAACCAGACTGCGCGGGGCTGTTGTCGATCACGGTGAGCAGGCCGCCGCTGATGCCGGTGGCCAGGCCGCGACCGACCGGGGCAGCGATTTCAACCGGCTCAGTGGCGGGACCGCAACAGCCGGTGCCTTCCTCGGCTGAGCCGCCGTAGGCGAGGTTGGATGAGCAGACGCCGGTCTCGGGCAGGTCCAGTTGCACGTCGCGTGCGGCCGCCCAGTCGCCTGCCAGCGCGGCAACCACGGAGCGGGCCTGCTCGTAGCCGGTCGCCAGCAGGAAGGTCGGCGCGCGGCCGTACGACTTCGCTCCGACCGCGTAGTAGCCGGGCTCAGGGTGAGTCAGCTCGTCGACACCATGCGGCGGCACGGTTCCGCACGAGTGCTGGTTCGGGTCGATCAACGGCGCCAGGGCTCGCGTCGACCCGAGGATGGGGTCCAGGTCGAGTCGCAGTTCGGAGACCATGTCGTGGTCGGGGCGGAATCCGGTCGAGTTCACCACCGTGTCGACCACCACGCGCCGCTCCCCCGCTGCGAGCTCGACCTGGCCGGCCGCCGTACGACTCATGGACTCGATCCGGAAGCTGCTCACCAGTTCGACCTCGCCGGACTGGACCAGCTTCTGCAGCCTGCTCCCCAGCGCTCCACGAGCAGGGAGTTCATCGGCCTCGCCGCCGCCGTAGGTACGCGCCTGGTCGGTCCCACGAACCACCCAAACGATCTCCGTACCGGGTACCTCCTTGGCCAACGTGCCGAGATCGAGCAGGGTCGTCGCCGCGGAATGACCAGCACCTACGACCGCAGTACGGCGACCCGCGAAGCGCTCGCGGTCGCTGCCCAGAACGTCAGGGAGCGCTCTCGCGACTCTGTCCCGGACGTCCGCCTCGCCGCGGGCCGGGATGCCGGAACCGCCCAGGACGTTCGGTCGGCGCCAGGTGCCGGCGGCGTCGATCACAGCGGAGGCGAGGATCTCGGTGCCGTCAGCCAGCCGGATCAGGAACGGGGCCTGCTGGCGGCCCGCAGTACGGATCCGATCGAAGCCGACCCGGGTCACCGCGACCACCGAGGCGTCGTACCGGATCCGGTCGTTCAGCTGCGGGGTCTTCGTGAGCGGAGCCAGATAGGAATCGATCAGGTCGCCGCCGGTGGGGAGCTTGCCGAGATCTGGCTCGACCCAACCGGTTTGCTCGAGCAGCCTGCGGGCGGCCGGGTCGATGTCATAGCGCCACGGGCTGAACAGCTTCACGTGCCGCCACTCATCGATCGCCGCCGCGACGCTGGAACCCGCTTCCAGTACCACAAAGTCGAGGCCGCGCTCGGCCAACTGCGCCGCAGCAGCCAGCCCCACCGGCCCTGCGCCGATCACCACGACAGGCCCAGCTACCCCCGACCCACTCGCGCCGGTGTCGCCCGTGCCGGCCGGATCGATCACTTGCTCGTTCACTATCGGCTCCCCATCGCTGCTATCTAGACGTTCTTCTAATCAGGCGCTGCCAGCTTGCCTCTTGCTTAGACAGGAGTCAAGATAGACGCATGTCTAAACAGGAGCTCCGCTTGGGGAGCGGCAGTGCATGCTGTTCGCCGATCTCCGACGCGGCGCTCGATGCGGCGCAGGCGGTCGAGGGTGCGGCGATGTTCAAGGCGCTGGCCGACCCGATCCGGTTGCGCCTGATGTCCATGATCGCCTCGGCCGATGGCGAGATCTGCGTCTGCGACCTCACCAGCCAGTTCGACGTCAGCGGTCCGACGATCTCGCACCATCTGCGCGTACTGCGCGAAGCCGGTCTGGTCGACTGTGAACGCCGAGGCACCTGGGTCTATTACTGGTCCATCCCCGACCGCCTCCGCTGGATCTCCGCCCTCCTGAACGTTCCGGAAGCAGAACTCACCCGTTGATCCTCACAGGACTTGACGCGACTCGATAGCTCAGTAACTATTGAGTCAATGAACACTGAGCGAACCTCCCTGGCTGTGCGAGCACGAATTCACGCTGCGCTAGGTGATCCGGCTCGACTGGCGATCGTGGACACCTTGGCCGCCGGCGACGCTGCGCCGGGAGAACTAGCTGCGCTGCTGAGCTTGCCGACCAATCTCGTCGCGCATCATCTGAAGGTGCTCGAGGACGCTGGTGTGGTGGTGCGTACCCGCTCGGAGGGCGACCGCCGCCGTACCTACGTCCGGCTCGTGACCGAGGCCCTAGCGGCGGTGGTGACACCGTCACTTTCTCCGGTACCGCGGGTCGTGTTCGTCTGCACGCAGAACTCGGCACGGTCGCAACTGGCCGCCGCCATCTGGGCCCGCCGCAGCCAAGTCCCCGCGATGTCGGCGGGCACCCAGCCCGCCGAACGTGTACACCCGAGGGCCGCTCGGGTCGCCCGTCGCCACGGCCTCGACCCGGGCACCTGGAGAACCGCTCGCCTCAACGACGTCGTGCAGCGCGACGACCTGATCATCGCCGTCTGCGACAACGCTTACGAACACCTGCCGGCCGAGTCTCGTCCGCGACTGCACTGGTCGGTGCCGGACCCCTCGCCCGCGGACACCGATGCGGCTTTCGAGGCCGCCTACACCGAGATCGCCGGCCGGATCGACCGGCTGGCGCCCGCACTTTCACCGCCTGAGGCAACCGAGAAGAGCCGATCATGACCGAACTCGCCGGATACCGCCGCGAAAGCCTCTCCATCGACCAGCAACTCGCCTTGCGAACCGCCGCCAGCAGACTCGGCGAGGCATTCGCAGGCATCTACGGCTCGGAGACGATCGAGCGGTTCCTGCACTCCAGCTACGACCAGTTCGCCACCGGCAGCACGATTCCGAACTTCCTGCCTCTGCTGGCTGAGCGGTTCGCCCGTCAACGGCTGACCGCGCTGGCAAGGGTTGAGGGCCATACGAACGACGGCCGCCCGGTCGTGCTGTTCCTGTGCGTTCACAACGCCGGCCGTAGCCAGATGGCGCTCGGCTTCTTCGAGCACTTGGCCGGAGACAGCGCGATTGCCTGGTCCGGCGGTTCCGAGCCCGGTGTCGAGGTGAACCCCGCGGCGATCGCGGCGATGGCCGAGCGAGGGATCGACATCTCCGCCGAGTACCCCAAGCCCTGGACCGACGAGATCGTTCGCGCCGCCGACGTCGTCGTGAGCATGGGCTGCGGCGACGCCTGCCCGATCTTCCCCGGCAAACGCTACGAGGACTGGATCCTCGACGACCCCGATGGCCTCGACACCGAGCAGGTCAGGCCCGTCCGCGACGAGATCGAGCGTCGCGTCCGCCTACTCCTCGCCGAACTGAACGTCCCCGCCGCCACCCCGGACCGCCTGTGAGCAGCGCTGTCACCCCGCTGTGGCGACGAGTCGTCGCCGAGACACTTGGTACCGGGCTGTTGGTCACGGTGGTGGTCGGCTCAGGAATCGCCGCCGCCACCTTGTCCCCGGACGATGTCGGCCTGCAACTGCTGGAGAACGCGTTCGCGACCGCTCTTGGGCTCGCAGTACTGATCCTGATGCTCGGACCGGTGTCCGGCGCACACTTCAACCCGGTCGTATCGGCTGTCGACTGGTGGCTCGGCCACCGAACCGGCACTGGTCTGACCCTGCGCGAGCTGGCCGCCTACATCCCGGCACAGCTCGTCGGGGCCGTGGTGGGAGCCGTGCTGGCCAACCTGATGTACAACGAGGCCGCCGTGTCGTGGTCGACCACCGACCGTTCCGCAGCGCACCTATTGCTAGGTGAAGTGGTCGCGACCGCCGGCCTGGTCGTACTGATCTTCGCGTTGGCCTGGTCCGGGCGCGCCACGCTGGCGCCGGCTGCCGTCGGCGCGTATATCGGATCGGCGTACTGGTTCACCTCGTCGACCTCGTTCGCCAACCCCGCGGTGAGTATCGGCCGGGCGTTCAGTGACACCTTCGCCGGGATCGCGCCAGGGTCGTTGCCGGGCTTCTTGATCGCACAGATCTTCGGCGCCATCATCGGAACTGGCCTGCTGGCCATCTTGTACCCCGGGGCCGGGCAGGCCGCGGACGACATCGTCAGCCCACGCACAAACAGCACCTCAACTACCTCAACCACCGGAGCATCCACGTGAGCAAGCCCAGCGTTCTCTTTGTCTGTGTTCACAACGCGGGCCGGTCGCAGATGGCGGCCGGGTGGTTGCGCGAGTTGGCGGGTGATGCGGTCGAGGTCCGCTCCGCCGGGTCTGAGCCGGGCGACCGGATCAACCCGAAGGCGGTCGAGGCGATGCGCGAGGTGGGGATCGACATCACCGGTGCCGTGCCGCAGTTGCTCGAGTACGAGACGGCTCAGGTCAGCGACGTGATCATCACCATGGGCTGCGGCGACGCGTGTCCGATCTTTCCCGGCAAACGGTACGAGGACTGGAAGCTCACCGATCCGGCCGGGCGGCCGATCGAGGTCGTCCGCCACGTCCGCGACGAGATCCGCGCTCGGGTGGAGAAACTGATCGGCGAACTGCAGACCTCCTGATCCACAGCACTCAGACGGTGGCGGCTGTGGTGGCCTGGATGGCGGTTGCGCGGGCGCGCAAGGCTGGACCGAGGACCAACTGGCCGGCGAAGAGGACGAGGCCAAGGGCGGCGCAGGCGAGCCAGGTGACGGTGGAGCCCGCACGCTCCAAGGCGTTGGTGCCGAGGAGCGGGCCGATCACGCTGCCGAGGCCGAAGGACATGCTGCCCGCCAGACCCAGGTATCCGCCGCGCAGATCGACCGGCGCCAGGTCCGCGAGCACGGCCCCGATCACCGCGGCGTAACCGATCTCGCCGATCGTCCAGACCACCACGGACAGTCCGTATCCCCACCAACTGTGGACGACCGAGCCGATCCCGAACCCGAGTCCCACGATCAGCATCGAACTCCCCAACAGCTTCGACCGGTCAAGCGCGGCCAGCCGGCGCCCGACGAACGGCTGGATCACCACGATCACCACCCCGTTCAAGGCGATCACCAGCCCGTACGTCGAACTGGGCAGTCCGTCGGCGGCCATCGCCAGGGGCAACGTCGAGTAGCCCTGGAAGTAGATCGTCGCGTAGCCGATCTGGATCAGGATCATCAGCAGGAAGGTGGTGTCGCGCAGAGCGACCGGCAGTAGTCGACGACGTGGTCCCTCGTCGAGCGTCGGCCGGGTCTCAGGCACCATCCGCAGGATCACTAGAGCCGCGACGACCGAAGTACTGGCGTTGATCCAGAAGAGCAGGTTGTAGCCGATGCTCGCGAGCACGCCGGCGCTGACCGTGGAGACCGAGAAACCGAGGTTGATCGCCCAGAACAGCAGGCCGTACGCGCGAACGCGCTCTCTCGGCTGCAGCAGATCGGCCACCGTGGCCTGGACCGCGGGCCGGAACAGGTCGCCCATCAGGCCGACCACGAAGGCCGCGGCCCAGATCGTCTCCATCGAACGGGCCGAGCCGAGCAGGATGAGCGCGGCCGCGGTTCCGAGGAACCCGACCAGCATGGTCCGGCGCCGTCCGATCCGGTCGGACAGCCAGCCGCCGACCAACTGCGACACCACCGAACCCACTCCGACCGCAGCGGCCACCGCACCCGCAGTACCGGCGGAGAGATGACGATCCTGGGTCAGGTACAGGACGAGGAAGGGCTGCACGAAGCTACCGAGGCGGTTCACCAACTGGCAGACCCAGAGCGCCCAGAACGCCCGGGGAAGCCGGGGAGCGCTCTCGGGCAGGGAAACGGTCTCGTTCATGGTTCTACTCTCGAACCACTCCGGCGACCTGTCGAACATTAGGCCCAGGACTAATCGAGGATCAGCCGTTAGAGTGCTGGACGTGATCACGATCAAGCTGAGCACCGACGACGTGAGCCGGATCCGGTTCGCGTTCTCGCCGATCTGGGAGACGGTGACGAGTGTCCGGGCGCTGAGCAACAACACGGTCAGCAGCGTGCACGGGCCGTGGTTGCGCAAGGTCCGCCCGATCGCTGCCGGCGATGATCTGACGTTGCTCAGGGCACTCATTCCGCCGGTCGGCTACATCCCGGACTTCATCACGCCGGCACCGCCACGGCGGTCGACCAGCTTCGAGTCGGGCCTGGCCGCGATCGCCGCGACTCCACCCGAGCTGGTGGTCAGCGAGATCACCAAGCTGCAGGAGGAGAATCCTCATCCGCTGCTCCCGGAGCTGATCGCCAAGCCAGCCCATGCGGTGACCAGGATCAACGAGGCCCTGCAGAGCTTCTGGCAGCGGACGCTGGAACCAGACTGGCGGCGGATGCGGGCGCTGCTCCAGGACGACCTGGCCTTCCGGCTCGACGAACTGGCGAGCGGTGGTCTGGACCGGCTGTTCCGCAATCTGCATCCGTCGGTGCGGTTCACGGGCGATCAGGTCGAGATCGAGCGGCCGTTCTACTGCTGCAACGGTGTGCCGTTGCACGGGCAGGGTTTGCTGCTGGTGCCGTGCGTGTTCACCTGGCCGGCGTCGCTGGGGGTGACGGCGGCGCCGCATGTGCCGACCATCACCTATCCGCCGCGCGGTCTCGGCAGGTTATGGGAGAGCGGGAAGGATACGACGGACTCGCCGCTCGCCGATCTCGTCGGCCGCACCCGCGCGGCGATCGTCGGCCACCTGGACCTGCCGATGTCCACGACCCATCTCGCCCATCAACTGGACGTCTCGGCGCCGACCCTCAGCGTCCACCTGAGCATCCTCCGCGCGGCCGGAGTCGTCGACTCCCGCCGCGACGGCCGCACCGTGCTCTACCACCGCACCTCACTGGGCAACCACCTCCTGGCAGCCTCCTCCCCAACCGAGCTCGCCAGCGCGGCACCGACCAGCCTCGCCACCTCCGCATGAGCGACCTGCTGCTTCGGCAGGGCCGCCCGTGGGGCGGGGACCCGGTCGACATCCTGATCCGCAACGGCCTCATCGCCCAACTGCCGGTCGAACCACCCCCGGCCGGGTGGTCGCCGACCGAGCCTCTTGGCGACCAGCGCGTCGAGGTGATCGATCTCGCCGGCCAACTCGTGCTGCCGGGCCTGATCGATTCCCACTGCCACCTCGACAAGACCCTGTACGGCGGCCCCTGGACTCCCCACTCCGCCGGCGACCCGCTCGCGGAGCGAATCGCGAACGACCGTCGTCGGCGAAGTGAGATCGGCATACCGAACGTCGACTACATCACCGCCCTCCTCGGGCGCATGGTGGCCACCGGGACCACGCACGCCCGAACACATACCGATGTGGACCCAGACGTCGGCCTGGCCGGTATCGAGGCCGTCGACGCGGCTGTCGAACGAATCGGCGGGCGGATCACCGTCGAGCAGGTTGCCTTCCCGCAGCACGGCATCCTGACCGAGCCCGGGACGGCGGCTCTGCTCGAACAGGCCCTGCAGAACGGCGTCCGGACGATCGGCGGCATCGACCCGGCCGGCATCGACCAGGACCCGGTCAGGCATCTCGACATCGTCTTCGATCTCGCGGCCCGCTACGACGCCGGCATCGACATCCACCTGCACGACGGCGGCTCATTGGGCGAATGGGAACTCGGCCTGATCATCCAGCGGACCAAGGCCACACAGCTCAGCGGCCGGGTCGTCGTCAGCCACGCCTACGCCCTCGGTCAGGCCGACGCGGCGATCCAGGACCGCCTCATCGAGGGACTCGCGGAGGCCGGTGTCGCCCTGGTGACCGCCGCGGTCTACAGCTTCCCGGTGCCGCCACTCAAGAAGCTCCTGGCAGCAGGCGTGCCCGTCGCCTCCGGCCATGACGGGATCCGTGATCTCTGGGGACCCTACGGTTCCGGCGACATGCTCGATCGGGTCATGCACCTCGCCTATCGCAGCACGTTCCGTCGGGACGAGGACATCGAGCTGGCATTGGGCACGGCGACCACCGGCGCCGCACGAATACTGGGGATCGACAACTACGGCCTGCACCCCGGCGCGCCCGCCGACCTGGTCGTCGTCGACGCCGGCTCACCGGCCGAAGCCGTGGTCGTGCGGCCGAGTCGCACTCTCGTACTCAAGGCCGGCCGAGTGGTTGCCCGCAGCAACGAGAACCGCTAGCCGAACCTCGCCGGACGGAGCCCACCCAGCTTCTTCGCGCGGAGCACTAGCCGAAGGTTGCCGGGTCCACTTGGATACGGACCGAACCGACCAGCTTCTTCGCGCTGCGGGCCGACTGCGCTTCCTTCAAGGAGCGCGCCAGCAACGATCCGGCGGACCGGGGCATACGAACCACCGCTCGCACGGTCTCGTCGTCGACGGCCACGGGACCCAGTACCTCCAAGCCTGCTTGGGCGTCCGTCAGCTGCCGAAGCCGTGTCAGCAGATCGGCGACAGCGTCAGTCGGTCCGGTGAGTTCTGCCAACCGGGCCGCCGGCGGGAGGCGCGCTGCCCGCCGCTCTTCCAGTTCCCGCGCCGCAAAACCATCCGCACTCCAGCGGACCACAGCCTGCAGCGGCGTCGCCGACGGTTCGCCCACCATGATCACCGCACCACCGTCGCGAGCCGATCGCACCAGCGCCGCAGCGTTGAACCACCGCCGCACCGCCTCCTCGGGTGCGCGCAGATCAGGGCGTGCCAGCAGCAACCAGGTATCGAGGAGCAGCGCCGCGCTGTAGCCGCCTTCGGCGACTGGTTCCGCGCCGGGCGTGCTGACGATCAAGGCTGACTTGTCGGTCACGGTGTCCAGCACGTTGTCGCCGCCCGAAGTACGGACGAGGACTCCGGGGAATGCGCGGCCCAACTCCTCCGCAGTACGGCGTGCGCCGACGACCGCCGCGCGCATCCTGGTGTCACCGCACTCCGGGCATCGGTGATCGGCCGCGGGCCGTCCGCACACGCTGCAACTCGGCGGGCCGGACCCCCCCGTACGGCGAAGCGAACCGCCGCACGTGGCGCACCGAGAAGGCGCCCTGCAGGTCTGACAGACGAGGCTCGGCAGATACCCCGCGCGGGGAACCTGAACCAGCACCGGCCCGGAACGAAGGCCTTCCCGTGCGACCTCGAAGGCGCGGTGGGGAAGGCGCGCGGCCCGCGCGGCTGGATCCCGGGCCAGATCCGTGTCCGACTCCCCCGCGATGTGCACAGCAGGGGCGGCGGCGCGGATCACGGTACGGTCGGCGATCAGTTCCGCGGCCCAGCCGGATTCCAGCAGGGCGGCGGTTTCTGCGGACCGCGCGAATCCTCCGAGCAAGGCTGCGCACTGCTGACGATGAGCACGCAGGAGCAGCACTTCCCGGGCATGCGAATAGGGTGCGCGCGGCTCGGCGTACGAGTCGTCGCCGTCGTCCCACAACGCGACCAGACCCAGGTCCGCGACTGGCGCGAACGCGGCGGCCCGAGTCCCGATCACGACGCGGGTGCAGCCGCGCAAGGTGGCCAGGAAAGCCCTGTACCGCGCAGTCGGGCCGAGGTCTGCGGAGAGCATGACGAACCCGCCTGGCCCGAGCACCGCAGTACAGGCGGCTGCGAGTCGCTCGAGGTCGCGGGCGTCGGGCGCCAGCAGGAGAGCGCCTCTGCCCGCTGCTGCGGCGACTGCGGCAGCTTGGGCGAAGGCGAGTGCCCAGTCGGCGCCCGGTACTGCGGTCCAAATAGCGCGCGGGGCCTCCGCGCGCCGGACGGCGTCGAGGAATCCCTCGGCGTGGGGGTAGGGCGACCACTCGGAGGTCGAGGCGGACGCGGCCGGCCGGACGGGTTGATCGCAGCGGAGCGGTTCGGCTTCGACCTTGGCGTGCCGGGGTGGGACTGCCAGGCGGGTCACATCGGCGAAGACCCCGGCGTACCGGTCGGCGACGGCGCGGCAGAGATCCGCGACCTCGGGGGTCAGCACCTGCTCGGGTGAGACCACCTTGCGGATCCGGGTCAGCTTGCCCTCGTGCTCGGAGGATTCGAGGCGCTCGAGCACGAACCCGTCGAGGTCCTTGCCGGCGAAACGGACCTTGACCCGTACGCCGGGCTGGGCCGTGGCGGCGAGATCGTCGGGGACGAGGTAGTCGAACGGGCGGTCGAGATGCGGCAAGGACATGTCGACCGCGATCCGGGCGACGGACAGCTCCGAGGTGATCCCGGCCGGTTCTTTGGTCCGGGAACGCCGAACGGTCTCGCGAAGCAGCGTCAACTGCTCAGGTGAGTCCCCGTTCCGTGCCACCGGTGAACTCTAGTCGCCCCACCCGACAACCCACCGCAACCCCTGTGGACAAATGCAAACAGCTGCCCGTGGCCGGTGGCCAGGGGCAGCTGCTCGATGGACTACTTGGCGACCGCGGCCTTGAGGGCTTCTACCCGGTCGGTGCGCTCCCAGGTGAAGTCATCGCCGGTACGGCCGAAGTGGCCGTTCGCGGCGGTCTGGGCGTAGATCGGGCGGAGCAGGTCCAGATCGCGGATGATCGCGGCAGGGCGCAGGTCGAAGACCTCGAGCACCGCGTCGCTGATCTTGTCCACCGGGGCGGTCTCGGTGCCGAACGTGTCGACGTAGAAACCGACCGGGCTGGCCTTGCCGATCGCGTAGGCGACCTGCACCTCGACCCGCGCGGCGAGCCCCGCGGCGACGATGTTCTTGGCCACCCAGCGCATCGCGTACGCCGCCGAGCGGTCCACCTTCGACGGGTCCTTGCCGGAGAAGGCGCCACCACCGTGGCGGGCCATACCGCCGTACGTATCGATGATGATCTTGCGGCCGGTCAGACCCGCGTCGCCCATCGGGCCGCCGATCTCGAACCGGCCGGTCGGGTTCACCAGCAGCTTGTAGTCGGTCGAGTCGATGTCGAACTGCTCGAGGATCGGGTCGACGACATGCTTCTTCACGTCCGGGGTCAGCATCGAGTCGAGGCTGATGTCGGCGGCGTGCTGGCTGGACACCACCACGGTGTCGATCCGGACCACCTTGTCGCCGTCGTACTCGACCGTGACCTGGGTCTTGCCGTCGGGACGCAGGTACGCCATCGTGCCGTCCTTGCGCACCTCGGACAGCCGCTCGGACAGCCGGTGCGCGATGGTGATCGGGAGCGGCATCAGCTCGGGGGTCTCGTTCGTCGCGTAGCCGAACATCAGGCCCTGGTCGCCGGCGCCCTGCAGGTCGAGCTCGTCGACGGAGGAGTCCGCGCGGGTCTCGTACGCCGTATTGACGCCCTGGGCGATGTCGGCCGACTGGCTGCCGATCGCGACCGAGACGCCACAGGAAGCACCGTCGAAGCCCTTCAGCGACGAGTCGTAGCCGATCTCCAGGATGCGCTTGCGCACGATCCCGGGGATGTCCACGTACGCCGACGTGGTGACCTCGCCCGCCACGACCACCAGGCCGGTCGTGACGAGGGTCTCCACCGCGACGCGGCTCTTCGGGTCCTCGGCCAGCAGGGCATCGAGGATGGAGTCGCTGATCTGGTCAGCGATCTTGTCCGGATGACCTTCTGTCACCGACTCGGACGTGAAAAGGCGCCGTGCCACGGTTCTCCCTCAGGTTGCCTTGTCTGCCACATGACGGGGCCAGTATCCCCCCGGCCCGAAGCACCGTCTCGTCGATGCTTCCCGGCAGTATGCCAGCAGTTCGGTCCGCCCGCCGCCCCTTCGCGCCGATCTGTCCACTCTATGGGATCACGAGATCACATAATGGACAGCGTGCGGCCCGATGCGGCGCTTTTCATTCCTGCGCCTCCGCCGCCCAGCGCTCCGACCAGGCCTGTAGCGGCTTCAGCGCCCGCTGCAGATCGCGGCCGAGGGAGGTGAGTTGGTGCGCCTTCGCCTCGTCCTGCCAGAGCAGGCCCGCGTCGCGCAACTCGGCGAGCCGCGTGTTCAACACCGTCGGCGAAACGTCGTCACAGCGCTGCTGCAGCGCACGGAACCCGACCGGACCGTCCCGCAGCTCCCACAGGATGCGCAGCGCCCATCGTCGGCCGAGCAGATCGAAAGCCGCCATGATCGGCCGGCCGGTCTGCGATCCGCGCACCGGTTGCCCGGGGACCGGTGCACCTGCCACGACATACCTCCGTCCGTCCGAGAATCCTCAGCGCGGCAGAGATCTTGCGCTACTGATTCAATAGCACGATACTGCTATGAAAACCGTAGCGCGCCGTCGGAGGTCCGATGTCCCCCAGATTGCAACCCGTCGAACCGCCTTATCCCGAACACATCGACCGCCTCCTGACGAAGCTGATGCCACCTGCCACCGGCTACGAACCATTGCTGCTCTTCCGGGTGCTCGCCTTGCATCCCGAGCTCGCGGATCGGGCGCGACCGATGGCATCCGGCCTACTGAACAAGGGATCACTACCGGCTCGCGATCGTGAACTCGTGATCAGCCGAACCACAGCACGCGCGGGAGCGGAGTACGAGTGGGGTGTGCACGCGGTCATCTACGGCCCGCAACTCGGCCTCGGGCAGGAGGTGTTCGACGCGATCGCCGGTGGAGGCGAGGTCGACGACAGCTTGCTGATGACGGCCGTGGATGAGCTGTACGACACGGCGATGCTGTCCGAGATCACTTGGCAGAGGCTGCGTGACCGGTACGACGATGCGCAACTCGTCGAACTGATTCTCCTCACCGGCTGGTACCGCACTCTCTCCACACTGATCAACGCGGCCGAGATCCCGCTGGAGTCCTGGGCCGCCCGCTTTCCACAGACCTGAGCTGTCCACCTCGGCTCACTCGACGACGTAGACCTGGCCGGTCTGGCGCCCCTCGATGGACCTGACGTAGGCGAGTGCGGTCACCAGCCAGTCGCGGGCCAGTACGCCGGTGATCAAGGTGAACGAGGCCTCCTCACTCGCGTACTGCGACCCCAGCCGCACGAGCTCGACCTGGCTCGCCACCTTGCCGGCCAAACCAAGCCACACATCCTCGGAACTGAGCTCTCCGAAGGGCTTCCACGGCACACTCCCGGCGGCGACTGCGACCCCGTCGACCCGGCCGACCTCGGCGTACATCGCCTGGATCGACCCCGGATCCGTGATGTCGACGCTCAGCTCGGACCCCTTCCGGGACGCGGTGATCACCTCGTGGCCGCGCTCCCCCAGCACCTCGTGCACACTCCGACCCAGCACCCCAGGACCGTCCGTCTGACCGCCGCGGGCATCGCCCTGGCCGCCCACTGCGAACACGTGCTGGCCGCGCTGGAGCAAGCCCACAGCAGCGTCCGCGCCCAGGACGAGGTCGGCGGTGAGATCACCATCGGCTGCATGCCGAGTGCCCTCGAGGTGATCGCAGCGCCGCTCGCCGCCGACCTGATCCGGCGCTACCCCAAGCTCAGACCACGGATCGTCGAGGCAGAACCCGAGGAAGCCATGCCTCTGCTCAAGCAACGTGCCCTCGACCTGGCCGTCACCTATCGCTACCGCCACCTCGGATCCGCCATCCCCGCCGGCTTGCGCGCAGCCGAACTGTTCGCCGACGACCTGATGATGGCCTTCCCCGACGGCCTGCGCCCGGCAGTCGAGCACGAGGGTCTGAGCGCACTCCGCGACCACTCCTGGATCTGTACGCCGGAGCCCAGTACCTGCCGAACGGTCGCGCTGCACGCCTGCCACACGGCCGGATTCTCACCGACCATCGAGCACAGCTACCACGACCTGCGAGCCGGACTCTCCCTCGTCGCGGCCGGCCTCGGCGTGACGATCCTCCCCCGCATGATGTGCAACACCCTGCCCACCGGCGTCACCGCGGTACCGCTCCCAGGCATCACCCGAACCATCGAGGCCCTCACCCGAACCGGCACCGAAACCCACCCCACCATCGCCGCCACCCTCACCGCACTCAGAGGACACACCGGCCGCTATTCCGACTTAGGGACGCTAACTCGGAATAGCGCTGGCGTTATTCCGAGTTAGTGGGGCCAGCGGTTGGCTACGAGGTTCCAGATGACGCCGGCTAGGGCGTTTTTGCTGCCGGAGGGGACCGGGAGGGCGCCGCCTTCGCGGTCGAGGATGACGGCCTCGTTGTCGTCGCTGCCGAAGACCTTGCCGCCCGAGACGTCGTTCACCACCAGCAGGTCGCAGCCCTTGCGCTCGAGCTTGGTGCGGGCCAGTTCGATCACGCTGTGCTCGGCGTCGCCCGTCTCGGCCGCGAAGCCGACGATCACCTGGTCGGTGCGCCGGCGATCGTGCGAGACGGTGGCGAGGATGTCCGGGTTCTGCACGAGGTTGACCGAGGGGACCGAGCCGTCGGCGGTCTTCTTGATCTTGTGCTCGGCGACGTCGGACGGCCGGAAGTCGGCGGGAGCGGCCGCCATCACGATCGCGTCGGCGTCGCCCGCGCGCCCGGTGATCTCGTCGTACAGGTCGCGGGTGCTGGTCACCGGGACGACGTGGACGCCTGCGGGATCGGCGAGCTCTGAGTTCGCCGCGACCAGCGTGACCTTGGCGCCGCGGGCGGCCGCTATCCGGGCCAGCGCATAGCCCTGCTTGCCGGAGGAGGAGTTGCCCAGGTAGCGAACCGGGTCGAGGTGCTCGCGGGTGCCGCCCGCGCTCACCAGGACGTGCTTGCCGGTCAGATCGGCCACCGACTGGCCGGCGGCGCGCGAGGCCTCGTCAGCCAGCATCAACTGGGTGATCGCGAAGATCTCGGATGGTTCTGGCAGGCGCCCGCGGCCGGTGTCAGTACCGGTGAGGCGACCGACGGCGGGATCGAGCACGGTGATACCGCGCGATCGCAGGGTCGCGACGTTCGCCTGGGTTGCCGGGTGCTCCCACATCTCGGTGTGCATCGCGGCCGCGAAAAGGATCGGGCACCGGGCCGTCAGCAGGGTGTTGGTGAGCAGGTCGTCGGCCAGGCCGTGAGCGGCCTTGGCGATCAGGTTTGCGGTGGCGGGCGCGACCACGACGAGGTCCGCGCCCTTGCCGATCCGGACGTGCGGGACCTCGTGGACGTCGTCGAACGGGTCGGCGGTGACCGGCTGACCCGACAGCGCCGCCCAGGTGGCAGCGCCGACGAACTCCAGTGCGGCAGCGGTCGGCACCACCCGGACCCGGTGCCCGGACTCGGTCAGCCTGCGGAGCAGGTCACAGACCTTGTACGCCGCGATCCCGCCGCCGACTCCCAGCACCACCGACGGCCGCTTGGGCTCATCCCCGGTCGCTGTCATCGACAGGTGATTACTCGGACTTCCCCGCAGCGGCTGCGGCGGCTTCCGCCTCGGCCTCCGGGTCGATGTCCGTGCAGGTCAGCACGCCGTCGTTGATCTCGCGCATGGCGATCGACAGCGGCTTCTCCTGGACGTGGGTCTCGACCAGCGGCCCGACGTACTCGAGCAGGCCCTCGCCGAGCTGGGAGTAGTAGGCGTTGATCTGCCGCGCCCGCTTGGCCGAGTACAGCACCAGCTTGTACTTCGAATCGGTGTGGGTGAGCAGGTCGTCGATCGGCGGGGAGGTGATGCCGATGGCGACGGGCTGGGTGGCAGACAAGTTCAGCTCTTTCCAGAGATGGAGGGTGATCGGATCAACTTTACCAACTGATCGGCCGCCTCCCGAACCGAGGCGTTCACGATCGTGACGTCGAACTCCTTCTCCGCCGCCAGCTCAAGAGTAGCCGTCTCCAGCCGGCGCTCCCGTTCTTCGGCCGACTCGGTGCCCCGGAAGACCAGCCGGCGGACCAGTTCGTCCCAGCTCGGGGGCGCCAGAAAGACGAAATGAGCCTCCGGCATCGTCTCCCGGACCTGCCGGGCGCCCTGGAGGTCGATCTCGAGCAACGCGGGCCGGCCCTCGGCGAGCTTGTCCAGCACCGGCTGCCGCGGCGTCCCGTAGCGGGCTGCCTTGTGCACGACCGCCCACTCGAGCAGCTCGTCGTCGGCGATCATCCGGTCGAACTCCTCGTCCGACACGAACAGGTAGTGCACGCCGTGCACCTCACCCGGCCGCGCCTTGCGAGTGGTCGCCGACACCGAGATCCAGATGTCGGGGAAGCGCTCGCGGATGTCCGCGGCCACCGTGCCCTTGCCGACCGCGGTCGGCCCGGCGAGCACCGTCAACCGCGCCCCGCCGGTACTGCGCTCCGCCGTGGTCCCGTCGTCAGCGTTCCCCGTGTCCGGATTCATCTCCCGCTCACCTGTGTCCAGCACGCCTGTCATCAACTCGGTCGGCATCAGCTCGGTCGACATCGCGCTCACTCGGCGAATTCGCGCTCGAGCGCGGCGATCTGGTTCGTGCCCAGCCCGCGCACCCGGCGCGTCTCCGAAATGCCGGCCCGCTCCATGATCTGCTGCGCGCGAACCTTGCCGACACCGGGGATGCACTGCAGCAGCGCGCTCACCCGCATCTTGCCGATCACGTCGTTCTTCTGCCCCTCGTGCAGCACCTCCGTGGGAGACGCCCCCGAGTGCCGGATCCGGTTCTTGATCTCCGCACGCTCACGCCGCGCTGCCGCGGCCTTGTCCAGAGCCGCCGCACGCTGCTCCGGGGTCAAAGAAGGAAGTGGCACCGTTTCACCTGTCCCGTTTTGTGGCTTCGCAGGTGAACCTAACACGGCATCGGACAGGCTCAGGTCAGCTGTGGGACGTCGACCTTGCACGAGTCTTTCGCGTGCGTCGCGATCGCCTTGTACGCCGTGGTGACGGAACCGGTCTCCTTGCTCAACCGAGCCAGCTCGACACGATCCGTCCCGGCCTTCTGCGCCTTCTCGGCGAACGCCACGACCGCGCTCCAGTCGTCCTTCACGTCGGCCGGCGCACTGTCCTGCAGTTTCTTCGCGTCCTCGAGAATCTTCACGTAGTCGGCCGGGTTCTGCGGGTCCACGTTCACCGCGGAGGCGGCGTACCCGGCCAGATCGACGCAGTACGCCTGCTCCTCGGTACAAGCGGTCAGGCCGGCGGCCGCGGCGATCATCGTCGCGGTCATCACTACTGTGCGCATCAGTTCCTCATCCTCGGGGGTCTGGGGTGGTCCTCGGGGGTGTTGCCGCCGACGCTACCGGTTGTGACCAAGCAACCGGAAACCCACTCTTTCACCCTGCGATGGAGCCGTTCAGTAGCCGAGGACGGTGCGGAAGGCGTCGTTGGAGCGGGCGGCGGCGGTGCGGAGCGCGGCGGGGTTGGGGCCGGCGGAGAGGATCTCGCGGGAGTTCGACGGTACGACGTTGCGCACGGCTGATCCGAAGACCTTGGCCAGGCTTGCCGGTGTGGCCCCCTGAGCGCCTAGTCCGGGAGCCAGGAGCGGGCCGCGGATGTCCAGGTTCTCGTCGGTCTGCTTGATCGTCGCTCCGACGACTGCCCCGAATGAACCGAGGTCCTCGGCGTCCTGGTTCAGCTCGCGGAGACCGTCCAGGACGGCGCCGGCCACAGTCGGCCCAGCCGTAGTACGGGCGGATTGGAACTGGGGGCCTTCTGGGTTCGAGGTGAGGGCGAGGACGAAGAGGCCGGCTCCGGATTCCCGGGCCGCGTCGATCGCGGGTTGCAGGGAGCCGAAGCCGAGGTAGGGGCTGACGGTCAACGCGTCGCAGGCTAGCGGCGCCTTCTCGGCCAGGTAGGCAGCGGCGTAGCCGTCCATGGTGGAACCGATGTCGCCTCGCTTGGCGTCGATGATCACCAGCGCGCCGGCTTCACGCAGCCGGATGGTCGCCTGCTCCAGTACTGCGATGCCTGCCGAGCCGAAGCGCTCGAAGAAGGCCGACTGCGGTTTGAACACGGCAACCCGCTCGGCCAGTGCGTCGACCACGCCGTACGTGAAGGACGCGAGTCCGTCTGGATCGTCGGGCAGACCCCACGCTTCCAGCAGGTGGGCGTGCGGGTCGATGCCGACGCAGAGCGGACCACGCTCGGTCATCGCGGCCCGGAGGCGGGTCCCGAAGGGCTGATTGCTCATTGGAAGATCTCGCTCTCTCAGTCTCTGGGGCGTCGAGGGGGTCATGGTTGGCGGGCCAGGTGGCGGTTGGTTCGGCGTACCAGTCCTGGGCCTCGGTAGATGAGGCCGGTGTAGAGCTGGACGAGGCTCGCGCCGGCGTCGAAGAGGCGGGACGCGTCGTTCGGGTTGAGGATGCCGCCGACGCCGATGATGGGGAGCGCTCCCCCGGTCTCGGCGTAGATGTGCGCGACGGTCTTCGCGGAGATCTCGGTCAGGGGCTGGCCGGACAGACCGCCTGCTTCGGTCGCGAGGGGTTCGTCGGCCGGCGCGAGGCCGGTTCGGCCGATCGTGGTGTTGGTCGCGATGATCCCGGCGACGCCGACCTCGGTGCAGACCCCGAGCAACTCGTCGATCGCCTGCTCGGTCAGATCCGGCGCGATCTTCACCAGAATCGGTTTCGGTTCTCTCGTACTCAGCGCCTCATGGTGCAAGGCCGTGAGGAGCTCGCGGAGGTGGCCGGCGTCTTGGAGGGAGCGGAGGCCGGGGGTGTTGGGGGAGCTGACGTTCACCGCGAAGTAGTCGCCGTAGCGGTAGAGACGTTGGAGTGAGGTGACGTAGTCCTCGACGGCGTCCTCCAGTGGCGTCACCTTGGACTTGCCGATGCTGATGCCGAGCGGATAGCCGAGGTCGCCGTACCCGGCCAGACGCTGCGCGAGCGCTTCCGAGCCGAGGTTGTTGAAGCCCATCCGGTTGATCACGGCCTCGCTCTCGACCAACCGGAACAGGCGCGGTTTCGGGTTGCCGGGCTGGGGGTGGGCCGTCACCGTGCCGACCTCGACGAAGCCGAAGCCGAGCGCTCGCCAGGCGGGGAGCGCTATCCCGTTCTTGTCCATCCCCGCGGCCAGACCGACCGGGCTCGGGAAACGCACCCCGAAGACCGTGCGGGCCAGGCCGTCCGGGAGAGCGCCGTAAGAACGCGAGAGAGCGCTCACTGCGCCGGGAACGCGACTCAGCCGCCGCAACCCGTGCAGCGTCTGCTCATGCGCGACCTCGGCGTCACCCTTGCCCAACCGGTAGAGCAACGGCCGGATCACCCGTCGGTACATCTGCTCAGCCCTCCACCGGGTCCGCTATGCCGCGGATGCGGGGGATCCAGTCCTGGAGGGAGCGGACTCCGATGTCGCCGGCGCGTTGGGCCTCGATTCCCTGGACGGCTGCCGCCAGCCCTTGCACCGTCGTGATGCAGGGGATGTTGCGTGCGACGGCCGCGCTCCGGATCTCGTACCCGTCGATCCGGGGCGAACCGCCCTGGGTGATCCCGATCGGGGTGTTGACGATCAGGTTCAGCTCCCCGTCCTGGACCATCTGCACGATCGTCGGTTCACCGTTCGGCCCCGGTCCCTGGCTGCTCTTGCGCACCGTGACCGCCTCGACCCCGTTGCGCCGTAGTACGTCCGCGGTGCCTTCCGTCGCGTAGATCTGGAAGCCCAGATCAGCCAGCCGCTTCACCGGGAAGATCATGTGCCGCTTGTCCCGGTTCGCCACCGACACGAACACCTTGCCCGACCCCGGCAGCGGTTGCGACGCGCCGGCCTGCGACTTCGCGAACGCCGTACCGAAGGTCTCGTCGATCCCCATCACCTCGCCGGTGGAGCGCATCTCCGGCCCGAGCACCGTGTCGACCGACGAGCCGTCGATCGTCCGGAACCGGTTGAACGGCATCACCGCTTCCTTCACCGCGATCGGCGTCGAGGTCGGCAACGTGCCGCCATCACCCGTCGCGGGCAGCATGCCCTCCGACCGCAACGATGCGATCGAAGCACCCAGCATCACCCGAGCGGCAGCCTTGGCCAGCGGAGTCGCCGTCGCCTTGGACACGAACGGCACCGTCCGCGAGGCTCGCGGATTCGCTTCCAGCACGTAGAGAACGTCGCCGGCGAGCGCGTACTGAACGTTCAGCAACCCCCGTACGCCGACGCCGCGCGCGATCGCCTCGGTCGACTCACGGATCTTCTGGATATCGGCATTGCCCAAGGTGATCGGCGGCAGGGCGCACGACGAGTCGCCCGAGTGCACCCCGGCCTCCTCGATGTGCTCCATCACGCCGCCGAGGAACAACTCGTTACCGTCGAACAACCCGTCCACGTCGATCTCGACCGCGTCGTCCAGGAACCGGTCGATCAGCACCGGGTGCTCCCAGTTCGCGGCCAGTGCATCACCGCTCAGCCGCCGCAGCGCGGCCGTCAGCTCACCCTCGCTGTAGACGATCTCCATCCCGCGACCACCCAGCACGTACGACGGCCGCACGAGCACCGGGAACCCGATCTCCGCGGCGATCCGCTGTGCCTCATCGAACGACATCGCCGTCCCGTGCTTCGGCGCCGGCAACCCCGCGGCGTCCAGCACCTTGCCAAACGCGCCGCGCTCCTCCGCCAGGTGGATCGCCTCGGGCGACGTCCCGACGATCGGCACGCCCGCATCCGCGAGCCGCTGGGCGAGACCGAGCGGCGTCTGACCACCGAGTTGCACGATCACTCCGGCGACCGGGCCGGCCTGCATCTCGGCGTACACGATCTCGAGCACGTCCTCGCAGGTGAGCGGCTCGAAGTACAGCCGGTCCGAGGTGTCGTAGTCGGTCGAGACCGTCTCCGGGTTGCAGTTCACCATCACCGTGCAGTAGCCGGCCTCGCGCAACGCCATCGACGCGTGCACACAGGAGTAGTCGAACTCGATCCCCTGCCCGATCCGGTTCGGTCCCGACCCGAGGATGAGCACGGCCGGTTCGGTGCGCGGGGCAACTTCCGTCTCTTCGTCGTACGACGAGTAGTGGTACGGCGTGGTGGCCGCGAACTCGGCCGCACACGTGTCCACCGTCTTGAAGACCGGCCGGATCCCGAGCGCCTGCCGAACTCCCCGTACGACGTCCTCCGCCAGCCCGCGGATCTCCCCCAGTTGCAGATCGGAGAAACCGTGACGCTTCGCCAGCATCAGGATCTCCGGCGTCAGCCGTGGCGCCGCCGCGACCTGGCCGGCGGTCTCATGGATCAGGTACATCTGGTCGACGAACCACGGGTCGATCTTCGTGGCGTCGAAGATCTGCTCCGGCGTCGCGCCCGCACGGATCGCGTCCATGATCGTGCGCAGCCGCCCGTCGTGCGGCGTCTTGATTGCCTCTAGCAACGGCTCCAGCTCGGTCGACGGCGCCCCCAGCCAGGAGAACCGCGCTTCGGGCTTCTCCAGCGACCGCAGCGCCTTCTGCAGGGCCTCGGTGTAGTTCCGCCCGATCGCCATCGCCTCGCCAACGCTCTTCATATGCGTGGTCAGCGTGGCATCGGCGGCCGGGAACTTCTCGAAGGCGAACCGCGGCACCTTCACCACCACGTAGTCCAGCGTCGGCTCGAAGCTCGCCGGGGTCTGCTTGGTGATGTCGTTCGGGATCTCGTCCAGGGTGTAGCCGATGGCCACCTTCGCCGCGATCTTGGCGATCGGGAAGCCGGTCGCCTTCGACGCCAGCGCCGAGGACCGCGACACCCGCGGGTTCATCTCGATCACGATCAACCGGCCGTCCGCCGGGTCCACCGCGAACTGGATGTTGCAGCCGCCGGTGTCCACTCCGACCTCGCGGATGATGCCGATGGCCAGGTCCCGCATCGTCTGGTACTCACGATCCGTCAGCGTCATCGCCGGCGCCACCGTGACCGAGTCGCCGGTGTGCACGCCCATCGGGTCGACGTTCTCGATCGAGCAGATGATCACGACGTTGTCCGCCTTGTCGCGCATCACCTCCAGCTCGTACTCCTTCCAGCCGACGATCGACTCCTCGATCAGGACCTCGGTCGTCGGGCTCGCGGTCAGTCCCGCCCCGGCGATCCGCCGAAGGTCCGGCTCGTCGTACGCCATCCCGGAACCGACGCCGCCCATCGTGAAGGACGGCCGGACGACGAGCGGGTAGCCGAGCTGGTCCGCCGCGGCCATCACGTCGTCGAGGGTGTGGCAGACCACCGAGCGCGCGACCTCGGCGCCCAGCTTCTCCACGATCGCCTTGAACGACTGACGGTTCTCGCCGCGCTGGATCGCGTCCACGGAGGCGCCGATCAGCTCGACGCCGTACTTCTCCAGTACGCCGTTCTCGTGGAGAGCGATTGCTGCGTTCAGAGCGGTCTGGCCGCCGAGGGTGGCGAGCAGGACGTTCGGCCGCTCCTTCTCGATCACCTTCTCGACGAACTCCGGCGTGATCGGCTCCACGTACGTCGCGTCGGCGAACTCCGGGTCCGTCATGATCGTGGCCGGGTTCGAGTTCACCAGGATGACCCGGAAACCCTCCTCCTTGAGCACCCGGCAGGCCTGGGTGCCGGAGTAGTCGAACTCGCAGGCCTGGCCGATCACGATCGGGCCCGAGCCGATCACCAGCACCGATTCGATGTCTGTACGGCGTGGCATCAGTTCCGGCCCTCCATCAGGTCCACGAAGCGATCGAAGAGGTACGCCGAGTCGTGGGGACCCGCCGCCGCCTCGGGGTGGTACTGGACGGAGAACGCCAGCACCCGCCCGTCCCGCCCGGTCAACCGCAGCCCCTCGACCACATTGTCGTTCAGCGAGACGTGGCTGACCTCGGCGATCCCGTACGGCGTCTCGACCTTCTCCTCGATCGGCGCATCCACGGCAAACCCATGATTCTGCGCGGTGATCTCCACCTTGCCGGTGGCCCGGTCGAGTACCGGCTGGTTGATCCCGCGATGCCCGTACTTCAGCTTGAACGTCCCCAGTCCCAGCGCCCGGCCGAAGACCTGGTTGCCGAAGCAGATCCCGAAGTACGGGATGCTCCGGTCGAGCAGCGCCTTCAGCAGGTCGGTCGGGTGCTCGGTGGTCTCCGGATCGCCCGGGCCGTTGCTCATGAAGATGCCGTCCGGGTTCACCGCCAGCACCTCCTCGAGCATGGACGTGGCCGGCAGCACGTGGACCTCGATGCCGCGCTCAGCCATCCGCTTCGGCGTCATCGACTTGATCCCGAGATCCAGCGCGACCACCGTGAAGCGCTTCTCCCCCTCGGCCGGTACGACGTAGGCCTCGGCCGCCGTGACCTCGGAGGCGAGATCGGCGCCGACCATCGGCGGCTGCTCGAGCACCTTGGCCAGCAGCGCCTCGGTGTCGAGGATCTCGGTCGAGATCCCGGCCCGCATCGCCCCCCGCTCCCGCAGGTGGCGGGTCAGCGCGCGGGTGTCGATACCGGAGATCCCGACGATGCCCTGCGCCTTCAGCTGATCGTCGAGAGAGCGCTTCGCGCGCCAGTTCGACGGCACCCGGGCGGGGTCGCGGACGACGTACCCGGCGACCCAGATCCGACCCGACTCGTCGTCCTCGTCGTTCACGCCGGTGTTGCCGATGTGCGGTGCCGTCTGGGTGACGATCTGGCGGTGGTACGACGGATCGGTCAGCGTCTCCTGGTAGCCGGTCATGCCGGTGGTGAACACCGCCTCGCCGAAGGTCTCGCCGGTCGCCCCGTACGACGTACCGGCGAAGGCGCGGCCGTCCTCGAGGACCAGCAGTGCAGCCTTGCTCATTCGCTCGCTCCGATCAGGGTCGAGATGGAATCGGTCAGGGGAACGGTGTCGGCCTTGCGGCGCGGCCGGAACCCGGTGTCGAGGTCGTGCCCGTCATGGCTCCAGGTGACCACTACCAGACCGGACGCCTCGGCGGTCACCTTGCCGGCGATGCCGCGGTCGGTCCGTACGCCGGTCAGGTGGTCCACCGGGATGAACACGTCCGTCGCGCCCTGGCGGTGGAAGATCAGGCCGGCCTGGCTGACGGCGAGATCCCCGTTGCTGCGGACCCCGAGCTCGTGCACGGCGATCCGGTCCATCCAGTCGCCCGCGGTGGTGGTCGCGACGTACACACCCTCGATGCCTCTGGTCTTGTCGTCCGCCGGCACCTCGGGCAGCGGCGCGAGGTCGGCCTGCCGGGACTGGCGGTTGCGCCAGCCGCGGTACATGCCGAACCAGCCGGCGCCGATGACCGCGAGCGTCCCGAGGATGGCCAAGACGGTCTTCAACGGGCCAGCTTCCCGTCGAGCACGGTCGGCGTACCGCGCAGGAACGTCGCCACCACCCGACCGGGCAACGTCATCCCGTCGAACGGCGTGTTCCGCGACAACGAAGCCGACTCCCCCGGTACTACGGTCCGCTGGCTGGCCGGGTCGACCAGCGTCAGGTTCGCCGGGGCTCCGACCACCAATGGCTGGCCGTGGTCCGCGGTGACCTGGCCGATCGCGGCCGGCCGGTAGCTCATCCGGTCGGCCACCTCGGCCCAGGTCATCACCTTGGTGTCGATCATCGCGTGCTGGACCACCGAGAGAGCGGTCTCCAGCCCGGTCATCCCGAACGCGGCCGCGCTCCACTCGCAGTCCTTGTCCTCCACCGGGTGCGGCGCGTGGTCGGTGGCGACGATGTCGATCGTGCCGTCGGCGAGTCCTTCGCGGACCGCCTCGACGTCCTCCCTGGTCCGCAGCGGCGGGTTCACCTTGTAGACCGGGTTGTACGACGCGGCCAGGTCCTCGGTCAGCAGCAGGTGGTGCGGAGTGACCTCGGCGGTGACGTCCAGGCCACGCTCTTTGGCGGCCCGGACGATCGCGACCGAGCCCTTGGTGGACAGGTGACAGATGTGCAGCTTGGACCCGACGTGCGCGTTCAGCAGGATGTCGCGGGCGATGATCGACTCCTCCGCCACGCTCGGCCAGCCGGTCAGACCGAGAACGCCGGAGAGCGCTCCCTCGTTCATCTGCGCGCCCTGGGTCAGGCGTGGTTCCTGGGCGTGCTGGGCGACCACACCGCCGAACGCCTTCACGTACTCCAGCGCCCGGCGCATCAGCGCGGCGTCCCAGACACACATGCCGTCGTCGGAGAACACCCGGACCCGGGCCGCTGAGTCCGCCATCGCGCCGAGCTCGGCGAGCTGCGTGCCCTTGAGCCCGACGGTGACGGCTCCGATCGGGAACACATCGCAGTACCCGGCCTCGCGACCGAGCCTCCAGACCTGCTCGACCACGCCGGCGGTGTCGGCGACAGGGTCGGTATTGGCCATCGCGTGCACCGCGGTGAAGCCGCCAAGTGCGGCAGCGCGGGTGCCGGTGAGTACGGTCTCGGCGTCCTCGCGGCCAGGCTCGCGCAAGTGCGTGTGTAGGTCCACGAGGCCCGGCAGAGCGACCAGGCCCTTGCCCTCGACAACCTCGACCTCCTCCTTGGCGAGACCGTGCTGGGCGAGACCGTTCTGGCCGAGGTCGTTGCCGATGGCTACGATCTGGCCGTTGTCGATCAGCAGGTCCGCCACCTCACCGCCGACGATGCTCGCTCCGGTGATCAGAACGGTGTTGATCGGACGCGGGCTCATGCGGTGGTCTCCTCGGTCGTGGTTGCGTCGGTGCTGGTGTCGGGACTGCCTGAGAGCAAGAGGTAGAGGACGGCCATCCGGATCGCGACGCCGTTGGTGACCTGCTCGACGATCACCGAGCGGGTGGAGTCGGCGACCTCGGCGCTGATCTCCATACCGCGGTTCATCGGGCCGGGGTGCAGCACGATCGCCTCGTCCGGCAGTTGCGCCATTCTGTGCACGTCGAGCCCGTACCGGCGGGTGTACTCGCGGGCGCTGGGGAAGAACGCGTCGTTCATCCGCTCCCGCTGGACCCGCAGCATCATCACCGCATCGCTCTTCGGCAGCGCCGCGTCCAGGTCGTACGACGTGGCGCAGGGCCAAGCCGTCATGTCGACCGGCAGCAGCGTCGGGGGTGCCACCACGGTGACCTCGGCGCCGAGAGTCGACAGCAGCAAGACGTTCGACCTCGCCACCCGGGAGTGCAGGACGTCGCCGACGATGGTGATCCGGCGGCCGTCCAGCGAGCCGAGGTGGCGGCGCATCGTGAAGGCATCGAGCAACGCCTGGGTCGGGTGCTCGTGGGTGCCGTCGCCGGCGTTGATCACCGACCCGTTCAGCCAGCCCGAGTTGGCTAGCAGGTGCGGCGCGCCGGACGAGCCGTGGCGGCAGACGACCCCGTCTGCTCCCATCGCCTGCAGGGTGAGAGCGGTGTCCTTGAGACTCTCCCCCTTGCTCACGCTGGAGCCCTTGGCGGAGAAGTTGATCACGTCCGCGGACAACCGCTTGGCGGCGGCCTCGAACGAGATCCGGGTCCGGGTGGAGTCCTCGAAGAAGAGGTTCACCACCGTGCGGCCGCGCAGGGCGGGCAGCTTCTTGATCGGCCGGTCCGCGAGCGAGCGCATCTCCTCGGCGGTGTCCAGGATCAGGTTGGCCTCGTCGCGGCTGACGTCGCCCGCGCTGAGCAGATGCCGCATCACGCGGAGACTCCCGTCTTGTCGGCGATCACGACAGCGTCGGAGCCGTCGTACTCGGTCAGGTGGACGGTGACCCGTTCGACCAGCGAGGTGGGCAGGTTCTTGCCGACATAGTCGGCCCGAATGGGCAACTCGCGGTGGCCGCGGTCGACCAGGACGGCCAGCTGGACCGCCTTCGGGCGGCCGATGTCGCCGATCGCGTCGAGCGCGGCGCGGATCGTCCGGCCGGAGAAGAGCACGTCGTCGACCAGCACGACCACCTTGCCGTCGATGCCGCCGACCGGGATGTCGGTGTGCTCCAGCGCGCGGGCCGGCTTCATCCGGATGTCGTCGCGGTACATGGTCACGTCGAGTGACCCTGTGGGCACGCTCTGCCCCTCGACCGCGGCGATGCGTTCGGAGATGCGGGTGGCCAGGCCAACCCCGCGGGTGGGGATGCCGAGCAGGACGATCGGGTCGGCACCCCGGTTGCGCTCGAGGATCTCGTGCGCGATCCGGGTCAGTGCCCGGGAAATATCGGAAGCATCCAGCACTGTGCGCGGTGCAGCCTGCGGAACTGAGACGGACTCAGCCGCGGGATCTGGAACCAAGGCAGGGCTCATCGCTACCGTTCCTCCTTTCCCGCCTCTCTGGACGGGTCTTTAAAGGACGTTCGGACCACTTGACATGCTAGCGGAAGTGACACGCCGTCTTGACGCTGGCCTCCGGCCCGGAATATTGTTACTCTGTGTAACCGTGGGGGGTTTCACCCAAGGGCCCCACCCATAGGGCCACAGGAAACGATCAAAAGTCGGAGGGAAGAACCAGCGTGCCTAGCGAATACGCGAAGACACTAGGTGGCAAGTTGCGCGCCATCCGCCAGCAGCAAGGTTTGTCGCTGCACGGCGTCGAAGAGAAGTCCAAGGGTCGCTGGAAGGCGGTCGTCGTCGGCTCTTACGAGCGTGGCGATCGGGCCGTCACCGTCCAGAAGCTCGCGGAGCTCGCCGATTTCTACGGCGTGCCGATCCGTGAGCTGCTGCCCGGTTCCGCCAGCGCTGCTGCCGCGGCAGCAGCTCCGCCGAGGTTGATCCTCGACCTGGAAGCCCTACAACACCTCGACGCGAGCGAGGCCGGTCCGCTGACGCGGTACGCGGCCACGATTCAGGCTCAGCGCGGGGACTACAACGGCAAGGTGTTGTCGATCCGTCAGGACGACATGCGAACCCTCGCCGTGATCTACGACGAGTCGCCGACGACTCTGACCGAGCGTTTCATCTCCTGGGGCGTACTCAACCCAGAGGCGAAGGGCGACGTCGAGGAGTCCGAGGCAGCCGGCGCCTGACCTGGCGTGACAAGACGGTCGGGGCTCGTAGCAGCTTGCCCACGGCCGCCTGCCCGCCCTCCTTCACGAGGACGGGCCAAATCTCAAGTACTACGCTTCACCAGGCCGGGGGCCGTTCCCCCCGCGCCGACGAACGGGGATGAAGGCCCGGCACCGCACCGTGGCGGTACCGGGCCTGTTTTGCTCTACCGGATCTTCTTAGACTCCGAGGGTCGGCTTGAGCTGCAGCAGGCGGGCCAATAGGCCGTTGACGAAGGCTGGTGACTCGTCCGTGGACAGGTCACGAGCCATCGAGACCGCCTCGCTCACCGCGACCACGTCCGGCACCTGCTCGTCGAAGAGCAGTTCGTAGACGCCGATCCGCAGGATGTTGCGGTCGACGGCCGGCATCCGGTCCAGCGACCAGCCGACCGAATGGGTGCTGAGCAGGTCGTCGATCGCGTCGATGTGCTCCGCCACGCCCTCGACCAGCGCCACGGTGAACTCGTTCACCGGCGGGTCGTTGTCGGCCACCCGGTCGGCCAGCGTGCCGCCGACGGGCAGCCCGCGGACCTCCGACTCGTACAGCACGTCCAGAGCGCGCTTGCGGGCCTTGCTGCGGGCAGACATGTTCTGTTGTCAGCTTTCGGGGGGTCAGGACGTGACGCGGCCGAGGTAGTCCCCGGTCCGGGTGTCCACCTTGACCTTCTCGCCGGTGGTCAGGAACAGCGGGACGTTGATCGAGTAGCCGGTCTCCAGCTTGGCCGGCTTGGTGCCACCGGTCGAGCGGTCGCCCTGCAGGCCGGGCTCGGTGTACTCGACGGTCAGCTCGACCGACGGCGGGAGCTCGACGTACAGCGGAAGCTCCTCGTGCACCGCGACGATGGCCTCCTGGTTCTCCAGCAGGAAGTGCGACGCGTCCCCGACCACCTCGGGGGTGATGTGGACCTGCTCGTAGGTGGAGCTGTCCATGAAGACGTAGGAGCCGCCGTCGTTGTACAGATACGTCATGTCCCGCTTGTCGACGTTGGCCACCTCGACCTTGACGTCGGCGTTGAAGGTCTTGTCCACGACCTTGCCGGACAGCACGTTCTTGAGCTTCGTCCGCATCACGGCACCGCCCTTACCGGGCTTGTGGTGCTGGAACCAGACGACGGACCACAGCTGCCCGTCCAGGTTGAGCACCATGCCGTTCTTGAGGTCGTTCGTCGTTGCCACGCGGAGAGCCCTTCGAAAGTGATCAGCGGTACGCCAGATTGTAGCGGTCAGTACTGCGTACGGCCGATTCGGCGGCCCCCGCGGGACTCTACGCTGGGGATGGAGAAGTTCCGCAGCGGCACCGGGAGGCAACTGATGTTCGAGACCATCCTGCCGTTGGTAGTGATCCTGGTCAGCGCCTGGGTGGCGAGAAGGGTGAACAAGCGAGCGCGTGAAGCCCGCAGTCAGAACCAGGCGACGCCACGGGCGGCTCGACTTCTCGAGCGGATCCAGGCCCAGCAGGCGGCCGCCCAGCCGACCCTTCAAGGCCAGTACACCCAGCCCGCCTCCGGTGAGGGGCCGCCCGTACTGCTCACCACCAACCAGTCCGGCCGAGCACCGAGCAGCGCGCAAGTTGCCGCTGTCTTCGAGAAACTCATGCAGGCGGGGCGGCAGGCCGCAGGCCCCGGCCAGTACGCCGCACCCGGCCAGTACCAGCCGTCGCAGCCGGCCACCTGGCAGCCGCCGCCTCCTCCCGCGCACATCGGCCGCGAGTTCACCGGTCACCGCCCGGTGCAGAACAAGGTGCCCACGCCCAACGGCGAGATCGAGAAGCGCGTCCGGGAAATGATGTCCACCGGCAACGAGGTTGGCGCGGTCCGGCTGCTCTGCGACGAGCAGGACATGGGGATCATCGAGGCCCAGGAATACGCCCGCTCCCTGATCCGCGCCGCACCGGCGAACCGGAGTACCGGGTCAGAACGCTCGGAGAGCGCTTCCTCCGACGCCCGCGACGAGGAGCCCCGGTACGTCGGATCCGCGGCGTTCGCCGAGTCCGTCTTCACCACCGATCCGGACGAGAACGTCTGGGCCAGCGGCTGGGTCGAGAAGCCGGATGTCGACGACCGGACCGACATCGACGAACTCTGGCAAACCGTCAAGAACCAAGGCCGCCCGACCCCGTCCTGACCTCTCATCCCCAGCTGATCACGAAGCGCGTGTGGCGGGTGACGACCTCGAACCCGGTGCCTCCTGCCGTGCCCATGGCAGCCGCGCCGGAGGGCGTGCCGGCTCGCTCGACCTCGTCCGACCAGCTGGGGTGGGCTTCGAAGACGGGATCCGGCGCCTTGCGGAGCAACTGATCCCAGCTGCGGGTGTGGGTGATGATGTCGTCGGCCAGGGCGGCTGCGGTCGGGCCGTGGGCGCGGGCTCCCAGCTCGACGAGGTTCTTGCCGCGGCTGGGGCGAGAGGCGAGATACCCGAAGGTGGCGCCGTCCACGACCGCGGAACCACCCCAGCGCAGCGCGGGCCGAACCAGGCCGCTCTTGACCGCCGACCTCTTCACCGACATCACGCAGTACCCGGCGAAGCGCGAAGCAAGCCAGAGATCCAGATGCGAGAAGGGCTCGTACCGATCGAGGAGCACCCCCGACCACGCTTCAACCCGTGGCTCCTTGAGCACCTCCTCGAGCGGAGCGGGGTCGATCAACTGATCCTCGTCGATCTGCAGCACCACCTTGTCGCGGTGCAACGGCCAGATCCGCTCATAGTTCGCACCGGCTCCCTGCATCGAGACGAAGCCGCACAACACGGACGACCGGCTGCGCAGATACCCGTCCATCCGGTCGAAGGCGAGCGACCGCGTCTGCCCACGAAGCCGCAGCGGTACGACGATCCGGCCGTCCGCGGCCAACTGATCCACCCACGCCGGCGCGATATCGCCGGCCGTGACGGTCACCAGGATCCGATCGAAGGGAGCGCTCTCCGGCCACCCGAACTCGCCGTCCGTCTGCACCACCCGCACCCCGGGATAGCCCGCCTCGATCAGCAACTCCCGGGCGCGATCCGTCACGTCGGCGTCGATGTCGATCGTGGTGACCGAGCCGTCGGCCCCGACCAGCTCGCTCAGCAGGGCGGCGTTGTATCCGCCCGAGCCGATCTCCAGCACCCGGTGGCCCGGTTGGACGTCAGCCTGTTCGAGCATCATCGCGACCACCGTCGGCTGGGACACCGAACTGATCGCGGTTCCCGCCTCGTTGCGCTTCATCAGGACGACGTCGTCGGTGTAGGCGATCTCCACCGACACGTTCGGGACGAAAAGATGCCGCGGCACAGCCTCGAACGCGGCGGCCACCTGGTCCGTGCGGATTGCGCCCTGGTCGAGCAGTCTCTCGGTCAAGGCCGAGCGCAACGACGCGGCGTACCGGGGATCGTTGCTCAAGGCACTCATGAGGTCAGTCCGTCTTGTCCCCGAGGGATTCGAGCAGGGTGCGCAGGGCGCCGGCGAGTGCGGCACGTTCTTCCGCAGAGAGCGCTTCCAGCAATCTGTTCTCGGTCGCCACGTGGTCCGGCAGGGCGGCATCGATGAGCGCGAGCCCGGCCTCGGTCAGCGTCACCTGGACACCGCGGCCATCGGTCTCGCTGGGCTTGCGACTGACCAGGCCGCGGGCCTCCAGCCGGTCCAGGCGCTGGGTGATGGCGCCCGAGGTCACCATCGACGAGCGCATCAGGCCGGCCGGGGTCAGGCTGTGCTCCGCGTTGCTCCGGCGCAGGGTGGCCAGCACGTCGAACGAGGCCCGGTCCAGGTCGTGGGTGGCGAAGGTGCGGCTCAGTTCACCGTCGATCAACTGGTTGAGTCTCTTCAGCCGGCCCATCACCGCCATCGGCGACGCATCCAGGTCGGGCCGCTGCTCACTCCACTGTTCGAGGATCAGGTCGACATGGTCTGCCATCCGTCCAGGGTAGTGGATCGCTTAGCGGTGAGGTAAAACACTGGCCAGATTGCTTAGCGGTGAGATACATTGTCTTAGTGCTAAGCAATCGACTCGTCCTCATCCTCACCACGGCCATCGCTCCCGCGCTGTGGGGAACCACCTATCTGGTCACGACCGAACTCCTGCCACCCGACCGTCCACTACTCGCGGGCGTGATCCGTGCGCTGCCGGCCGGTCTGCTCCTCATGGCTGTCACCCGCCGACTGCCCCGGGGTAGCTGGTGGTGGCGATCCTTCGTCCTCGGCGGGCTCAACATCGGCGCGTTCTTCGCCCTGCTGTTCGTCGCGGCCTACCGGCTCCCGGGCGGCGTGGCGGCGACGGTCGGCGCGCTGCAACCGTTGCTCGTCGCGGTCCTGTCCGCGGGTCTGCTGGCCCAGCGGATGTCACTGCGCACGATCCTGGCCGCGATCGGCGGCGTGGTGGGGTGAGCTTGCTCGTCCTCCGCGCTGATGCCCGGCTGGATGCGTGGGGCGTTGCCGCAGCGCTGGGTGGAGCGGTGGTGATGGCGACCGGCGTCGTACTGAGTAAGCGATGGACTTCCCCGGCACCGCTGTTGGCGACCACCGGTTGGCAACTGGTGGCTGGCGGCCTCTTGTTGCTGCCGGTCGCGCTGATCGTCGAGGGAGCGCTTCCCGCGTCTCTGACCGCTGCGAACCTGGCCGGGTACGCCTACCTCACGATCATCGGTTCGGCGGTCGCGTACGGGCTCTGGTTCCGCGGTTTGCGCAGTCTGACTCCTACCGACGTGACGTTCCTCGGCCTGCTCAGCCCGCTAGTCGCCACCGGCCTCGGCTGGCTGGCCCTCGACCAAGGCCTCACGCCCGCCCAACTCGCCGGCGCCCTCATAGTCCTGGCCGCCCTCACCACCGCCCAACTCCGCAAGTCCCCCACCACGCCCCTAGCCTCCACCCCACCGAACGGGCGTCCGACGCACATGTCCTCGGTACCGGCCGCGAGCCTGTCCCCCGCCGATCCCACGCCACCGCGGACGGCCGCGCTCTCGGCGACCGCGGCGCGGAGGTGATGGGGCAGATGCGCATCACAGTGTTTGGAGCCTCCGGCGCGGTCGGCAGCAGAGTCGTCCAGGAAGCGCTCTCTCGTGATCACCAGGTGACAGCCGTCGGCCGCAACCTCGACCGCCTGTCCACCCTGCCACCCGAGGCCGTGAAACGACGCGGTGACGCCTCCGACCCCGACGACGTCATCGCACTCAGCGTCGGCCAGGACCTCGTGATCAGCGCGACTCGACCGGTTCCAGGAAGCGAACCCGAACTGGTCACAGCTGCCAAGGGCCTACTCGCCGGACTCGCCGGTACGGGCGTCCGCCTCCTCGTCGTCGGCGGCGCAGCAGGCCTCGTCATCCCCGGCACGGGCGGTACTACGGTCCTCGACAGCCCGGACTTCCCCAAGGACTGGCGCCCGATCGCCCAGGCCTGCAACGAGCAACTAGAAGCGATCCAGGCAACCACCGACGTCGCGTGGACCTACCTGAGCCCGCCGGCCCTCCTCGAACCAGGCATCCGCACCGGCTCCTACCGCCTGGGCACCGACGAGCTCCTCGTCGATCCCCACGGCATCTCCACAATCTCCATGGAAGACCTGGCCGTCGCCCTCCTGGACGAAGCCGAAACCCCCACCCACCCCAACACCCGCTACACCATCGCCTACTGACCGCTACTCCTGACCAATGCTGGGCACGCCGCGCCCAGTCATGAGCGTTTGCCGTTGGCAACGGCCTGGAGCGGCGTTCACCACCACGCAGACGTCGGACCGTTCTGGGCCCCGAGCGCTGAGTGTCATGTCGCAGGACATCGGTGACAGTTCTGCATCAAGACATCGGTGACAGTTCGGGTGATGTTGGTGGTGACACTTCCGTAGCCCGCCCGGCCTGCCTGGCCTGCCTGGCCTGCCTGGCCTGCCTGGCCTGCCTGGCCTGCCTGCTGTTGACCGACTCGATCCGAAACCGGTTGACAGCGGACGGGCCGACCGTTCCGATGGGGCTCGTGAGTCCCCGCAAGGTCCACGCCGATCAGGCCGACATCGACACGCCGCTCGTCCGCGAGCTGGTGGCCGCTCAGTTCCCGCAGTGGGCCGCGTTACCGCTGGAGCCGGTCGACTCCGGTGGATTGGTGAACGCGATCTACCGCCTCGGTTCCGACCTGTCCGTACGGCTGCCGCTCCGGCCCTCGATCAACGACGAAGTCCGACGGGAGCAGGCGAAACTCGCGGCACTCGCGCCGTTCCTGCCTGTGGCCGTCCCTTCTGTCGAGGCGATCGGCTCACCCACCGACGCGTTCCCGGGCGACTGGTCCGTCCACCGCTGGCTCAGCGGTACGCACCCCTCCCCCGACGCGCTCGCCGACCCACGCCGGCTGGCGACGGACCTCGCGGCGTTCGTCGACGCGTTCCGGCGGATCGACCTGCCAGACCGGCCGCCGGCGTATCCGGGCGAGCGCCGCACGCGCGCTCCGATGGTCTCGATGGACTCCTCGACGCGGAAGGCGATCGGCGAGCTGGATGGCCTGATCGACACTCGCGAAGCGCTGGCGTCGTGGGAGGAGCCGCTCGCGGCGCCGTACGACGGGCGCGAGGTGTGGGTGCACTCGGACCTGACGCCGAGCAATATGCTGGTGTCGGCGGAGGGCCGGCTGACCGCGGTGCTCGACTTCGAGACGTGCGGTGTCGGCGATCCGGCGTGCGACCTGTTCCCCGTGTGGTACCTGCTGCCCGCGAGCGTCCGCGACGAGTTCCGTGCGGCGCTGGACGTGGACGACGCGACGTGGCTCCGCGGACGCGGGCGCGTGCTGTCACAGGCCCTGATCGTGTTGGCGTATCACAAGGACACCAACCCGGCGCTGGCGAACGATGCGCGGCACGTCATCGGCGAGGTGCTCGCAGCTCCTCAATGAGGTCTCCGAGCTGGCGATCGACGCGCCAACTCCCGTTTCTCACAGCCCGATAGACGTTCCACCAGCGGGGTCAGCCGCGTGAGCCTGACCAAGCTCATCGAGCACACCAAACCGGCGCCCGGCGTGACTTACCGCGGCAACGGCCGACCTCCCGGACAGCGCCCAAGACCGGCTGAAACGTCACCGATGTCCTGACACACCAACCGTCACCGATGTCTTGATACAGAACTGTCACCCATGTCCTGAGACATCACCCCGAGCGCAGAGTGTGCTCGATTTGTGTCGGAGTGTATTCGAACATACACTCGATTCATGAGCAGACTCCCCAGCGGCCATCCAGCGGACGGGCCCGACCGGGTCCCGCCGGTGGGCGCTCGCGGGGTGCCGCCAGATGGCGGGCCGGTGCCACCGCGGCCTCGGTCGGGCGGGCCGCTGCGCCCGGTCCCGCCGCTGGCCGGGCAGTCCCCGCCGGTGGACTCGCCGCCGGTCGTGGACTCGCCGCCGGCACCAGGGTCACAGCCGGCGTCACGGGGGTCGCGGTCGTCTTGGGGGAGTTTGTTGCGGTTGGACTTCCCGGACGACCCCGATGGCGGGTGCCTGTTGTATGAGGCGCTGGTGTCCCAGGACACGTCGCAGTTGAGCGACAGTGGCTGGTTGGATCGGCTGGAGGCGATCAATCGGGTGAAGGCGCGGCTGGCGGGTCTGGAGGCCGAGGCGGTGACCGGGTACGACGACTCCCTGCACGGTGTCTCGGCCGATCTGGGTCACCGCCATCCCGAGCCCGGCGACCGGGCCGCGACCCCGGGCGAGCGGCGCTGGGTCGCGGGTGACCTGCGGTCGGTGGCCGACGAGATCGCGCTGGTGCTGAACCTGCGTAAGGGGCACGCGACGGCCCGGATCCACACCTGGTGCGAACTGGT
>Ga0193717_1000219_pt1 | contig 45814 bp, 67 predicted proteins | sample U2c2metaG_FD_145900 | JGI IMG/M metagenome (GOLD analysis project Ga0193717, IMG submission 145900) | Soil microbial communities from a riparian zone of the East river system, Colorado, United States - U2c2 | ecosystem: Environmental > Terrestrial > Soil > Riparian zone | place: USA: East River... | reverse complement strand
TTTCTCTTTATTGGTTTTTGTATGTTTTGTTTTGCTATATCCGCGCTGAGATGTGTGTAGTTTGCGAGCTCAATAGCTATTGCTTTTGCCATTACCGTATCGTCAAACATTCCTTCTTGAGCGTTCGTGTGTCCCTGATCGTCAACAATATATGTAATACACTCACGGATAAATACTATATCTAAGTCTACTATATCACCTTCCCTAAGAGCTGTCGCTAACTGGTTTATGATTAACGGTTTGGTCTTTTTATTAGTCTGCCAACCCATCGTTGCGGTACGTTCTTGGAACTGGTGTTCTTCACTCGTTTGGCGCATGTATAGGTTACGGTAAAACCTATTACGCAACTTCTGAACAGTAGTAAGACCATGGTTATTGATCTCAACACCCACCAGAGCATTGTTATAAAACGTACCGAGCGCAAACACAATATCACCCAACATATCAGGATCAATGTGGCCGCGCCAACGAGCTACAGTTTGTAAGTCGCTAACACGCGTCACGTCAATTACTGAGTAGTCGTTTTCTTTTTTGTTGGACTCAACATTAAGCTTTCCTTCGGAAACATCCACCGCTACCACAAACTTTTCTTGTTTATTTTCTGGGTTAGGCAGTGCCCATACTTTAAGTGGTGTTGGATCTTGGTCTTGAAACTGCACTTCTGCTTCAACAAAAATATACTTCTCTTTGGAGTCCGTATCGGGATTTGCAACAACTGAACCAAAACGCTGCCCGTGCGCCTTTGTCCACTTCATTGCGTAATTCTCTAAGTTGACTAGCATCTTTGTATCGAACTTAGGGCGACCACTTGACAGGAAGGCTTCCATGTCATCTTTCGGATATTCTTGGTAGAACTTTTTAGGGTCACTCCGAAAATCCTTCATCTTCATGCGCCGCCAAACAATCTTACGATCCCAGGAATCTTCGGGATAGTCCTTTTCCTTAAAGATTTCGATTAACTCTAACTCTTCTTCATTTAAAAGACCGGCTGGTTCGTCTATTTCGTATTCGGAGTGTTCGTGCCATGCGAAAAAGAGGGGCTTAAATGACGATTCACCCTTTTTAGCGAACTGCCACTCATCATAAAAATATCCACCAACTCCGTTTGCGGTCGATTCCAAAAAGGCGAAAGTGTTTTTGTGCATTGGAACAGCCTGGACTGCCGATGAAACCACATCAGCCTTAGCTTCCCAGAACGCAACTTCCGAGCCGTGAAAGAAGTGAATGGTAGCAGAACGGCCCTTTCCCTCTTTGGCGACCAGAGTCTTGATTTCAGAACCAAGTCCCGGTGCGGGTTTGTTCTGTGCTTTGTACTCTTCTTTAATGTTGTCATCGACATCAAATACTAGCTCCTTTTTGTTATTATATTTTCTCCGTGGCTGAAAATAGGGATGACTATTATCAAAATACCTTTTAAACATAGTATAAAGGTTTGAGCTTGCCTCTGATTCGTGGGCAATAATCACCGACTTAATATTTTTATGAGTGGTTGTCCACCAATAACAAAGTGCCTCAATAACGGTACTCAGGCCCATTTGACGAGCTTTTAGCACGATATAACGTATCGGTCGCCCGTGCGCCAAATCATCCATCACACGATCTACAAGCATCTTCTGCGCCCAGTTTAATTGAAACGGTACAATTTCACCGGTGAGCTTGTCCTGAATGAATAGATTACGCTCACAGTAAATATAGAAGTCTTCTTTAATTACCTCGATTGCAGCAAGTAACTCTTCCTCTGGCGTGAAGGTAGCCCAGGCGGCCGGATTCCTGAGTTTGATACGCTCCTTTACAAGACGCTGCGTAGGCCCGGAGAGGTGTCTTTCCATGTGTTTGTTTTCTTTCTTTGTATTCGTTTTTTTGTCATGGGATCGAGCGGAAACTCTTTGTTAAAGTCATCTGTTAAGTTTGGTGGAGGATTTTTGTCTATAGGTCGGGTGTACTTTTCTGGGTCACTTTTCTTTAGTATAGCCCAAGTCATAATTCCAATGCAGTCATCAAGACAAAGTTGAATGAACTGAGAGCGGTTCTCTATAGAGTCCCATGTCTTACGATACTGTTTTGGAATCCAGACGTTTACGCGCGTCCCTTCTGTATATACGCGTCTTCGCGGCATTACTTCTCCTTTACGATAAGGTTAATTAACCCTAAGTTCGTTTCTTGTATATCATCAATCGCTATGTCTGGTTTAAATCCCGAGAATTTACTTATACAGTTGCTTTCTTTAATAGACAAGTCAAATAGACGTGCGAATTGTAAGGCATACTTTGCGCCTCCCCCGCTCCAAACAAATAGTTCTACATTTTTAAAGGTAGATAAGATTTTAAATAGTTGAACAATTTTTACGTTAGGATCTTGACAGGTTTCGGTACAGTTACAACGTAAGGTACCGTCCACATCAAAAGCAATGGTCACTTTCTTCATTGGTGCGCGCGGTAACGTATTATAGTCACCTTCTAAAGCCATTAAAACGCCTCCTCTGGCGGCTCTTCCACCAAGCCTAACTGGTCGTGATTGTCCTGATAATATAATTTAATTTTTTGTTTACGATGAGGTTGAGATACCTTACTTTTAAGAATGGTTACCTCAATTTCATGGCCTTTGTAAAGACCATTCTTAGCATCTTTGGGGAAACGCCAGCTGGGAATGGTTTTAAGCCCCAAAATAAGACTCGCTGCGTACACTGGCCCCATGCCCCCAGGGGTATATTTAACGGGAACATACGTTCCGATCATTTCTCTTTCCTGATTGATGATAACTAACGCCGTGTCGCTGTTTTTAAGCTCCATAGGGACGATTCGCATCAGTTTGTTGACTATGAGTGCCTTTCCACCGATATTACGCGCAGCGGCCTCATTAGCCTCCTCTGTGCGTGTCGTACAGCCCGCCAAAGAATCAAGAATAATAATGTCATACTTACCTGATTTAGCCGCTGGAATAATTTGATCGTAAATATCTTCGATAAAGGCAGAATCGTTATACAAAGTAAAGCGTTTAGGATTTAGTTCTAGTTTGGCTAGCAATTCCGGGTTAAGTGACGCTTCTGAGTCAATGTAGAGCACTCGTTGCTCTTTTAGTCCACCAATCATATTAAGGGCTAAGGTAGTCTTACCCACTGCATATGGCCCCTGAATTTGTGTTACGCGCCCGCGCGGTATCTTTTGAAAGGCATCTAGGTCTGGAATACCCGTAGTGATCCAGGCTACGCGTTGTAGACCCATTTTTTGAAAGGCTGCTAGATTTTTTTCGTAATCGTATGGCTCCTCCTTTTGGGCAAGAGATTCATCAATTTTAGTAACCTTTGCTTTCACTTCACTAGCAAGCTCTACTGCTTCTTGGGCTGCACTCTTAGTCTCTACGGTAGGTACTTCAATTTCCTGAGGGGTGAACATGTCTCCACCATCCTTTACACGCTGTAAAAGATCATCCATTGTTTTATCAGAATCTTTTTTACGTGCATACGCTTTCTTACAGGCTTCACTACAGAACTTAGCTGTTTTACGTGTCGCCTCAAAGGGCTTACTATCGTTCAGACATTTTAGTACTACCATTTGCTATTTCTTCCATTTCTGTTTGTGTTAATTTTAGTAACTCTTGATCGCTTATGTATTCATTATCAATCTTATCCATGTGTTGCCCAGGCGAGGATCGCCGCACCAAGAAAAAAGACTAAAATTATAGCCGCATACCCTAACGATTCTTGTAAATCATCGCTCATTTCTTACCTCCAATAACACTGTCCTAAATAGTGCAGCACCCGCGACCATTACAGTAAAATTGAGATTAAGCCATTTAGCTAAAAGGAAAAATATAGCTACAATTAGTATAAATAGTAAAAAGCTTACACCATATTCTATAAATGAATCTTTCACCTTGAAGCTCTTTCTGCTAAAAATATTCCAAATACATATCCACCAAAACACATAAGGAGGCTAGTGAATGCACCTTCTAAACCTCGGTTATGATACCCAAAAATTGCGGACGCAACGAGCAGGAGCACCAAAATAATATAGTGAGTGTATTTACGCGTTATCTTTGTCCTGTGATTGTTTAAGGGTGGCATCACGAATCTCTCGGTTTGACCTGGTTATTTGATATGAGAACGACTTCTCTAGTTGGCCTTTGAGAGTGGATAGACGCTCTTCTAGGTACCTTGAGAGCGTATTGAGCGGTTCTTCACCTCTAGCGTTACGCTTTACATCAACCACAAAGTCTTCTGGTTCAAACGGGCAAGCGGCGTAAACCTCTTTAACCTCTTCCGTACGTGCAGCTAAGGCTATTTGTTGATCGTGAGCTAGTAGAAGTGGGATTATATCCGTGATGAACTGATAAACGGCAGTGTCTCCGTCATCGTGATCGTTCTTAAATAAGGCGACAGCTGCATGTTTCGCTGGTGTAAAGAGTTCCCGCAGTTTTTCTTCATCATTCATATGCCTTAGCGTACCAAGTTAGCGGGACAAAGTAAATAGCGGGACACTAACAGGAGTTTCTTGTCCCGGCAGGAGCGTTTTTTAGCGTGACATATGCAAATAATACAACATACGCTAACAGGGGTGGGGATTTATAACGCTTGTGTTGATACAAAAATGGGGTGATTTTTTAGCGGGACAATGTGGGAAAAATGTATAACGATAGCGGGACAAAAAGTTGGTAGAAATATTTTAGCGGGACAATGTGGGACGGTAAAATTTGGGGGGTAGGGAGTATGGGGTAAGGGATGAGTCTCACTTACATTACATATATATAGCGTGTAAGCTGCACACCCAGTCGGGCCCACCCACCCCCGTTAGCCAGAACATTATAAGATAATAAGAAAACAAAATAAAGATAAATCAATAGCTTATGCCTTGACATGTGTATGTATACATGGTGTGTACAGAGGTGAGTGTATGCGTATATGTGTCGCACAATATACATTTTCAGACACATAGGTATCAAGGCATAGGTGGATACATACTCATCTTTATACCCACAAGGGCCTTAGAGAGGCTTAGGTGAGCTCACAAGGGGTATTTATAACACGCTCTCTATTGATATATTGAGGTTCTTATTCTCACTACGCTGTACCGCTTTACCCCTTAGATGATCGGTAACGTACATTGTTGCACGTAGCGCAATAGCCTCATCTGAACTATTCACAGAGTTTCCCAACACCTGCATTGCATCCCTTCCTATCTGTTGTAACGCTTCTTCAATATAGTCCGGAGTAGCAAGCTCTTTAGAAACATTCAATATATAGTTAGCACGCATATGTGGAGCATCATATTCGTCCGTAGTATCGGTGATCGCGCGTGTCCCGTTACCACTCAACGTTACCTGTGCTTGATGTTTAGCTACGACTTGTGGTGTTACTTTGCGCCAAGTTCGTTTACTGTTTTTGTGTTTATAAGGCATAAATTAATAATATCACCTATTACAAACTCAAGGAGTTGTGTATAGAAATCTGTTCTATTTATGTTCTTATTTGGTGCGTAGTGTCCCGCTAAATACAAGGCTTGTGACGTGGTAAATTGTTCTGTTTATTCGTCTTATTCATACTCTTATTATACATTACGATGCGTATTTATTCAATTATGTAACAGTGGTTAAGTGTTGTAGAAAAGTAAAAAGGTATTGCCATTCAGTTAATGGCATGTTTAAATGTGTACATCACCAACACAGAGCGGTGACCACCTAAACAACTTGACACACATTCCGCTAAAACTACATAGATAGCAGCGCACCAAATAGAATAAGTGTCAAGTTGTTACGGTAACATTAACAATTCATACAGTTACATGGCGTATCAACGCCTAAGCCAACCCACGAGCGAATCGAAGCAGAGGACTACGATGGTACGCTAACAGGAATGTTGATACGTTACATGGACATATAAATGTGATCAATTCCATAGACGTATGGTGATGACTGGAGGTGTATTTTATATGTTCAACCATGGCTACATAAGCAGCTGGGAGGGAGCAACATGAAGTGTTGACCTTGTAGAACGAAGTACTCGCTTAGCGGCGAAGAAAAAGGGATTCAAGTGCGGTTACAGCTGTCAGACTTGCCCTCTGCCACATGCTTATGTAGACCAAAGCTAGAGCGTAGTAGTGCTGGTAGCAATTAAACTCACCGAAGACTGGTAAGTGCAGATACCTGAGAGGTGTCTAAAAGCGTACCGAAGGACGAAAGTCTTAGGGCGACATACCTGGTTATCTATTGCTACTAGCACCATACGCTCTAGCGAGCTAGTAGTAACGGCAATACGTTTTTAAATCGTTGTTTGTTAAGTGCCACTAGCCCATGCGACTGTATGAAACACATAATAAAAGTAAGGAGTTATTATGCCACTTAATCTAAACAACGAACGAGACATTGACACGTATGGTTTCTGGGATAGGCTAGTACTTATGTTCGTACCAACACATGTCTACAATGACAAAGAAGCATGGATGCATGTGTACTACAAAGAATATCAGGGTATGCTTGTGATCGTTTCACGGGAAAGGTACCGCTAAAATGACAACAGTAAAAATAGTAAGTCAAAACGTGTACGGCGTGGATAAATTCTACCCGTTCAACGATGAAGCGCATGAGCTTACACGCCTTACTGGTACGAAAACGTTTTCACAATACCACTTGAATACAATCAAACGTCTAGGCTTTGGCCTTGAGTTGGTTGCATCTAACGGTGTGGTGATTGAGGTAATGGCATAATGGATATCATAGAATTAACCCCACAATACGATGCACGGGCAAGCTTTTATGGCAAGGCGCGTGTCGAGGCAACGTCTGATATGTTAAAACTCATTAGTTACACCACACACGTTGCAACCATTTATCTCGATACAAATAACCTAATCGGTGGCAATAAAGCAACAGTCAAAGGCACTTATAGCCAGACTACCTTACGCCACATCAAAGAATTTTTAAAGCAAAATGGGTTTAAGGCAGAAACGTCTGCCCAAATTACTAAGGACTACATAGCGTAATGAATACCGAATTAGCAAGCGTTGAATTTATCGGCAATAATTACATGGTGTTTTGGGATGGTGAACTCTATGAGGAAAACATGACCCACACCGCAGCTGTTGAACTAGCAAACAAATTGAATGAAGAAGGCGTAGAATAATGTCACTTGCACTTAATTTTACACCACACTCATGGTACATGGATTTTGCTATTGAACAAAGTCTTACAAGCTCGGTTAAACAACCGGTATACGCGCCTAGATGGAACGCATACATTGAGAACGGTATGACTGGATTTGTCGATCAAATTGAAGCAAACACACTTGTTGATTTAAAAGCAGCTATCCGTAAATACCACATAAAAGAAAATGATGTATACGGTAAAAGGCTGTCAAAAGATGAATTGTAAAAGTGGCTCTTAACTACTTATAATTATAGCAAATAACAGGAGTAAAAACAATGAATAAAGAACTAGAAAAAGCTTTAGAAACCGAAGCACATTTAAACGGTTTGAACGAAAAGGAGTATCAAAAACTACTCAAGGATATTAACAAACTACTTGATAAGGCGGTGGCGGACTCAGTATTCATGGCTACTGACCGAAACCCAGCAGAGTGGTAGCCGTGAAAACGTTCGTGATTGTACTCATGGTACTAGTAGCTTGGGTGTGGGGCTACAACATCGGACACCTAGACGCGCCGCAACCAATGACAGACGAAAGACTCAACAACATGGAACAAGTTAGGTGTGATGATATCGTAAGCCCACCAAATAGCAGCGAGCTAGTCTGTGAGGTTACTCTAAGGTCAAAAAATGACAACATTAAAATCTTTAAAGGTATAGGAACTTATGAAAGCAATTAGCACCAAAAAGTTAAAGAAGGCGCAGCAAACAATATCACCAGCAGAGTTTGCAGATATACACGCAGAGTTACCGGACGGAGCATTTTGGGCACTCGCTGAAGAGCACGGACTTATGCCTGAAGACTTCATAGATGAGGAAGAGGAGATAATAAATGACCAAAACGGAAAAGCTCATAGCCGTTGAGATATACCTTCTGTGGCCCAGCAACACAGAGGAAGAAAAGTTGAAAATTTTGCGCCACATTGAGGCAGTCGTACTGAATAATCAAGTATTAAATGAGGAGAAAAAATAATGGAAGATCATCCGATAATTATGTTCTTTGGTGGGGTAGTCGCCGCCGTAATTATGTTCGTAATAATTTTAGCCGCCTTAATGGCATTTGGAAATAAGTTATGAACGCACAACTAAAGGAAGAAATTAAAACAGGAATTGCCTTTGCAATCTGTGGTTTCATTATCTTTGGTGGGATGATTATGGAAGCTTTAAAGCACCAATAAAATTATGACAATGCCTACCCTACGTGACTATCAAATGGATATGGTAACCATCGGTGTGAGTGAACTCAACACACCAAAATGCGTACCGTTCATCCTTGTTGCGGCAACGGGTGCGGGCAAGAGCCTCGTGATAGCGGGGCTTGCTCGCGTTATGAAGAAAAAGACTTTAATCCTACAACCCTCCAAAGAGTTATTGATTCAGAATTATGACAAAATGATTGCCTTTGGTATTGAAGATGTAGCCAAATATAGCGCGAGTGTGGGTGAAAAAAATGTAGGCCAAATAACCATGGCAACCATTGGAAGTATTTACAAGAAACCTGAATTGTTTTCTGATGTGGAGTTGGTGATTATTGATGAAGCTCATCTAATCAATTCTAAGGACACCAAAAGTCGCCTGATGATATTCCTATCGACTTTGGGCGTAAAACGCGTTGTGGGGCTCACAGCAACGCCATACAGGCAAGATACTGTGTGGTTGAAGTTGCCAAATGGGATGTTAGAAAGTTCTGCGAGTCTAAAAATGATAAATCGAATGACACGCACACCCTTTTTTAAAAAGATTCTCTATAAAATCGAAACACAAGAGCTGATTAACCGTGGGTACCTCGCACCAATCAAATATTTCACTAACAGCGTTGACTGGTCGAGTCTTAAGGTCAACAGCACCGGGGCAGACTTCACGGAAGAGTCAATTGAAGAGTTCGCACGCACCAAAATAAATAGGATTGCTACCGCCGTGGAGTATAGCGAAAAAGAGGGACGTTGTTCGCTTACATTTTGTGCAAACATCGCCCAAGCAAAGGCAGTTATCCACATTGTGGAAAGTCTGGGGATAACTACGGGTTTTGTAACCGGGGGAACTCCACCAAAAGAAAGGACTCAGCTAGTCGAAGATTACAAGAGCGGAAAAATTAAGCACATGATAAATGTGGGGGTGTTCACCACGGGCTTCGATGCACCAAAGTTAGATACCATCATCATGGCGAGGCCAACGATAAGCCTTCAATTGTGGTATCAGATCGTGGGGCGCGGCGTCCGGCTAGACCCAGACAAACCCGATAAAGTCCTATGGGTATTCGACCTAGCCGGCGTAACGAAACGGTTGGGCCGGGTGGAAACCATACGCATCAAAACGGAAGATGGTGGTTTTCGCGATGAGGTGTGGAGCGAGCGTGGGCGAATGGACGGCTACCCGTTGTATAGCTTTATTGTTGAACCAAAACCTAAGAAAAAGGAGAAGAAATGATATGTACATTGTGCAATGAAGTGATAGACGAAAACAGTGAATGCTGGTGTACGCCAGAAGATAACTACTAAGGAGTTGAAATGAAAATGGTTATTACAATTGGCGGTAAAGAGGTGGTGTTTTCGCACACCGCAATCAACCAAGACGCTCATATGTTCATAGACGGTTACCACAACCCCGATGTCTGTCCCGAGTGCATACAGCCCGGCATATTACAGTTCACAAATGACGAAGAAGAGTGATATGATGATATCATTCGACTCACTCGAATAGAAAAAGAAGTACCCGCCACTGAAATGACGGGTACGGACTCACTGCCTCCGATGGTAGTGAATTTTTCACCAAAAGTCAACAAGGTATAGGGGGTAAAATGCAGGGATTAAAAAATTTGAACGCAATCATAGAAGACCATGCCAACCGAAAAAGCATCTTCATGGAAGCGGGTTCAGTGGTGAATTTTATCGACCACATTAGTCCTAGTGGGGACAATTGTGCTGAGTGTCGTAACGCCATCAGAAAATACACGAATGATGAGATTACAGTGTTAGTAACGGAGGGACTACTGTAATGGCAACAGTTCGTACAGAAAAGAACCAAAACTATACACACATTTCAAACGTGGCGTTGAATGATAAAAATTTGTCGCTCAAAGCGAAAGGGCTTTGGGCTTTTATTATGTCCAAACCAAACGACTGGAAAATCAACTATCGCGGGCTCGTTTCACAACTAAAAGAAGGGCAAACCGCTATACTCGCCACATTAGACGAACTCGAAGAAGCGGGGTACCTTATCAGGGGTGAAATCACCAAAGATAGGGCCGGAAAGTTCAAAACGGCAGATTCCATAATGTACGAACAACCGTGCGTGGGTTTTCCACGCGTGGATTCCCCACGCACTAAAGTAACTACTGACAAAACAAATACTATAGTGCCTAACGGCAGTCCTGATTCTAAAATCAATTCTAATTCTGTTATTAAATTGGTGGACGAGCCCAGTAATACAAGTTCCGTTGTGGGAAATACAACGCCTGAGAAAGACACTGTATTGAAGCATTACTACCTGGTTGTGAAGAAATATAGTTTGGTCGTAGTGAATAACACTCATGTGAAGAAGTGGGCAAAAGACTTGGAAAATGCGTTAGGCTACGATCACGCTATGCTCTACCTGTTACGTTTGCAGCAACGTGATCTACGTAAAGAACGTGAGACACAAGAATTTGTACCCGCACTCTCAACTCCTTTGGAGATATGCACCAAAGCACCAAAAATTATTGAATACTTAAAGCGAACAAAAGACTTATCACTTGATACGGAGGTTCATACGCGGGCAATGGAACGGTTACGCCTTCAAGATGAGGCGGCGGAGCGTATTCGTAATGGCAAATAAGGATAAACCTTTTTCTAGCGAACTGTTGCTTTGGGGTGACTTACGTGAAGGGGCTCTTCGAGCAAAAGAGACTTATGGACGCACCGATAGGCACTCCACAGGTATAAAGTCGCTTGATGATTATTTGTACGGAGGGTTTGGCCGAACTGATAACTGGGAGGTATTTGTTATCCACGGTGCGTACAAGGTGGGGAAATCAACGATTGGTCTTAACATGCTCAGAGGTGCGATTGAGGATGGCACGAAAGTTGGGTTATTCATTTTAGAAGACGATCTTGACACAACTGCATACCGCCTAGCCTTAGCGATGGATGATCCTGAGATGTTGGATAAGCGCCTCAATGATGGCACGGTACGATTTTTACCCCGTAAGAAGAAGGGACGTAACCGTTGGAGTCTTGAAGAAATGTTGCAGGAACTAGAGAAGTGGTTTACTGATCCTGTGTATGGAGTTGAGATTATATTTCTTGACCACCTTCAATTTATGTTTGATAACGCTGAAACAAATCACGATTATGGGCAGTGGGCAGCGCAAAATACTTTTATGCATGACCTCAACGATTTGATGGATAGGGTTAAAAAAACGATTGTTATTATCAGCCAAGAAAACAGAGACAAACAGATTGCAGGCTCGATTGGCGTTCCTCGTGCAGCCACGAAAATGGTAGGTATTGATGTCGTAAAAGGGGAGCCGACTGTTCGTTTAATTCAACTAGAACCTGGTCGTAATACACCATCACGAGAGACTCCGTTTCGTGTTGAAATTCTTAATACCAGAATGTACCCGGACGCTCTACAAAACGGTGGCGTACAAGGAGGATTTTAATGACAACCGATCAAATGGATAGCATTACACCTGAGGAGCGTAACTCGCTCGCGGGCTATTGTGAACATTGTGAGGAGTTTGTACCGTTCACTAAAAGCAGTAGTGGCATTCCACCGCACTCCAAGTGTGGAGAACCATTCAGCGCGGCGATTGGATTGCAACCAACCTCGAAGCGAACGTTTGACCTGATACGCTCCAAAAAGGATTTAGCAAAATGGAAGAAAAAAGTAGGAAAGAAATGAGAGAATATGCCGCAGATACCTTCACGGAAAACGATGTTAAGAGCTGTCTTGATCAAGCAGGGTTGCGTTATATCGACAAAGATCGCTATATACTCGCCCATTGTCCCAGCCATGACGATACCCATCCGAGTGTGCAAATCTACAAGGACGATTGGTTCGCCAACTGCCATGCAGGGTGTGGTCGTTTCCATATCACCAAGGCATTCCCGAGTCTTCGAAACAGTGCAAGCCCGATTCAACGAAAAGATACAGGCGATGGAGGAAGCGGGCCTAGCCAAAATACAGGAACTCAAAGACAAAGGAGTGCTCCCAAAGTGAGTGAACACGAATACAAGGAGTTCGATCAAATGGAATACTGGAAGACGTTACCGCTTATTCCACGCGACCACAACTTTAAATTCCTTCCACTGACCACGTTAGACGATTTAGGCTGGCGCTGGTTAGAGGACAAGCAAAGCTACTACATCCCATACTTCAACCGCCCCAAGACAAAGATACCTTTTTCACAGTTACGTCACCTAAAAGGCGAACGCCGCTTTACCTTCTTAAAGGACGCTAAGCCAACGTTATACGGTACATGGAACCTGATGCCAAATATGGGTAAAATATTTTTAGTGGAAGGAACTAGCGACATGGCGGTGCTTGAAACATGCGGTATTCCATGCCTAGCAGCGCCCTCAGCGGCTTCTGGCGTGTTAGTGGGGAAAATGTGCCAGTGGGCCAATCAAAACGGCGTACAGGTCGTCTACGCGGGCGATAGAGACGAAGCTGGCGATAAACTCATGGCTATTGTTGATGAAAATGCAAAGCTGTGGCGGCGCAAACAGGCCAGAGAACCCTACAAAGACTGGGGTGAGATGTACGAAGCAGAAGGCTACGATAGTGTAGTGAGTTACTGCATGAAGGAGCTTGATCCTACTTGGGAATCTCCTATACTTGCACCAAAAAAGTTACTGACTGATGAAGAGAAAATTTTAGACTTATTCCCCGGCGCAACGGTGCTTCAAATAAGAGGTAGAAAATAAAAGCAACCCCTCATTCACCAACGTAAGGAGGGGTTGTGAGGGGTTGCTAAAAATCATTGTAACACGAACTATTCCTAAAAAAGGTCTTTACATTCAGTTTATTGTGGGTTAGTGTTGAGACACAATAACGTAAGGAGTTATCAAAGATATGTCAAAAGAATTACCTCAAATACAGGTAACAAAAGATTACAACATCTTTAAAACACTATCATCTAACCGTCAAGTTAATCAGAACCATGTAAAGCAATTGCAAAAAAGCTTACAGGAGAACCCACACCTGTTCGAGACTAGGCCAATTCTTGTCAACGAAAACATGTTTGTCATAGATGGTCAACACCGCCTACAGGCAGCTAAGGCTAACAATTCACCAGTTTACTATGTGGTAGGTGAAGGCATTACTGTAGAAGATACCCGCTCTCTAAATACCACACAAAACAACTGGGCACCGATTGACTTTGCTCGTTCATATGCATCAACTGGTAACAAAAACTATAAAGAATTTTTATCGGCAGTTGCGAAGTTTCCAGGCATCCCTCAGTCTGTCGTCCGTAGTTACCTCGGCAATGGTAATACTCACTCAGAGGTAGAAACATTTAAAAATGGTTTATTTGTCGTTACTCGACCTATACTATCAAATCTTTACCTAGAACAACTTGATACCATCAAAAATTCTTTGCCAGGTTTAGTGTTGAGCCGTAGCTACGGACAGGCGTTTTATACATTATTTGAAAAGCCTGATGTATTTGACTATGACTATTTTGTTTCAAAACTAGCACAAGAAGGAACTCATGTTCTTATGAGAAGGTCAGCCACACTGAAAGATACAATACGTTGCATTGAGGATGTGTACAACTATAACCGTCCCGAAAAGAACCACGTAAGGTTTTACTAGTGAATTTTCAAACAGGGGACAAAGTAAAGCTTAAGGCTGGGGTAAGGCTTGGGCAGTGTGGAACACTGCGTCAATACTTTGAAAGCGGGCGTATCAAATACCTCGTAATCAGAGAAGCTCGTAGTAGCACCTATATTTACGATGCATATGATGAAAATAATTTAATACTAACAAATTGCGGTGGATGTCTAAAAGACTCACACCTGGAACGATACTACGAAATAGGAGTAAATATTATGGAAAAGAACTTTAAAGCTGGTGATGTAATTGATAAAACAGCAGTGCTTGTAGCATTCCCTAGTGGGTCACAAGGACACCGTAAAGCGGGTGAGAAATTTGTTGTTATCAATACGCAAAATGATCGCATCAAGAAATTTCAAATTGTTGAGCTTTCTGATAACGATGGAAGCGGCAACCCTGAATTTCGTTACAACGCACACGGCAATTCCAGCTACATTGACTGGTCAAACTTATCAGAGCTACCTAAGATGTCTAATGGTAAAGCTGAAAAGCCTGTAGTCGCTAGCACCATGACCATATACTCGGATGGTGTTGAAGTAAATGAAAAAGAACTTCGATTTGAAGGACAAACATTTACTCGTGAAGCACTTACTGCTCTTGTTGCAAAGCATCAGGAAATTCTACGCCGACCAATCGCTGTAGTTCCTGAAAAAGCTGTTGCACCAAAACGAACGCGTGCAGCACGTACTAAAAAACTCGCTGTAGCAACGGCTGCAACCACACCAAAAGCATAGTACAATTAACTAAATAAGAAACTGAGGGGAAATAGCGTATGTCAAAGAAATCAGAAGATATTGATACTTGGATTGCCAAATATAGGAATGAACATAAAACGTTCTTGGAAGAGATGGAACGTGATGAAGTCAAGTACGCTACCTCTCAGTTTCGTTTAATGGTTGGGGTGTCGATATTTTATGTTGTTTTGCTGCTAGTTATTTTCACTAACGATAATGTGGACACTGGGATTATAATACTCGATTTACTGATGCTTATAGCATGGTCATGTTTGGCATACTTTTGGTATAAGAAACGCAACAAGCTAATAGCTAGGATAGAAAAACGAAAGCAGGAAGAAAGTGTCGAATAAAAAGGAAGAAATTACTGATCTCATTGATCCATCCGCGTATGAAAGCAACTTTGAAGACTTTAAAAAAGGTGCGGTTATGAAGTTTGCGGAGGCGACCATTAAGATCACCAAAATTGATCGTAAAAATAAGCGCACCTGGGGTGAGCATATTACTTTGGTGAATCAACGTATTGTCGGTACTCACCATGAGCACGATGTAGACACCTCAAAGGCTTCTTATGACTTATTCGGTACTCCTTTTTGTAAAGATTGCAAGGTGGCCGTTACTGAAACTTCTACAGAAGACGGTGAAAAAAGGCACTTGATCGCAAGGATAAAATAGGTGAGTAACTATAAAAAAGAACTTAAGGCCTGTACTTTCTGTGGTGGGAAGAGAAATATAGAATTAAACCGTAAAGTTTGTAGCAGTTGTAGAGACATGATAGGTAAGTCAAAGAGAGAGGATGGTGTTCTTCCACCTGAATATAAAGACGTTACCATCACCAAATACAAAGATCCTATGGAGAAAGTTGAAGGTGGCTTCGGTTACTACGGAGCTATTACTGAAAGTAAAGACGGTGACTATTTACAGTGCCATATTTGTGGATTTCTTTTTCCGCATTTAGCAAACCATATTCGTAAACATGAAGTCACTGGCAGAGAGTATAAAGAACGGTTTGGTCTTCGTATTCACGAGGGACTTGTTGGTAAAGGTACGCGTCACAATCTTCAAGACAGCTTTAATAAATTGGTGCGTGCTACTAACATGACGCCAAGTGAATTTGCTAAGCAGGCATCTATTAAAGGTCACGAAGTAATGCAGGCTAACGACTATAAAAATAACGGTGGTAACCAATGGAAGGCAGTTACACGTAATGAACGCGGTAACTGTCGCGAACAAACAATTGCAAAACTAAAAATACTTGCAGAAAGTAATGGAGGTTCTATTAACGAATCTCAGTTTCTAAAGACTTATGGTCAAGGGCAGGATAATGTTATTCGTACACATTTCGAAACTTTCGATAACGCACTTAAAGAAGCTAACTTAGCTACTCGTCATGAACAACGTCTTAACAAGAGACAATTATCAGAACAGGAGGCAATTAATAGACTTAAAGCTTACTTTGAAAAGTATGGCCGTTCTCCCCAGTGGTCTGATATTGTCGGTAAACGAATAGATGAAACTAACCTACCTTCAACGAATTACATTAAAAACCACTTTAGGTCAATTAATAACTATAGGTTTTTGGCGGGTGTACCTTTACTAGTACAAAACGGTAGTAACTGGCACACTATTATGCCGGACTCTAAAGAATACGCAGAGTACAAATTAACAATGTAGGCTTGACTCTTCAACCATAAACTGATACGATGAATACACTAAGAAGTAAGGAGCGGTAAAATGTCTTTCCTAGACGAACTACAAAAAGGGACAAATAAAACTCGTACTGAAAACGGTGCGGTCACAAACAAGAGTACGCTTAACGCAAACCTTGACTTTTTTTCATTAGCAGCAGCTATGCGCGGTAACGTTGCGGGCGCTGTAAAGTTATTTGAAAAGGCGTACCATACCGATCCACAGATTGCTATTCGCACATTATTTTACCTTCGTGATGTTCGTGGTGGTCAAGGTGAGCGTGATATTTTTCGTGCTGGTTTTAATAAACTAATTGACCTTAACGAAGAACACGCAATGAAAGTTGCTCGACATATTGCTGAGTATGGTCGCTGGGATGATGTTGTCGAACTATTATCTACCAAACTCGGTAGTCTTGCTGTGGATATGATTCGTGAACAGTTTGCAAAAGATAGCCAAGACATGAATGATGGTAACTCTATTTCTCTCATGGCTAAGTGGCTACCTTCCGGAAATGCTTCCAGTAAAACCCGCCGCGAACAGGCTAAACTATTAGCTAAAGAACTTAAGCTCGTAAGTAATAGTGGCAACCTTACACCTTATCGTAAAGATGTTTCTCGCCTTCGCAAGTACATTAAACTGCTTGAACAGCAAATGTCTGCAAAACAGTGGAGTGAAATTGACTACTCTAAACTTCCTTCGCAGGCGCACCGTAAGCACACCAAAGCTTTTAAGCGCAATGATGAAGCACGTTATACAGAGTTCCTTGGTAAAGTTGAAAAAGGCGAAGCAAAACTTAATGCTGGCACACTTTATACCTACGAAATTTTTGATGCTGTTAAGGAAGGCAATTTGCAAGCTGCAAATGCCATGTGGAAGAGTCTTCCAGACTTCACCAATGGAAATGATGCCTTAGTAGTTGCAGACGTTTCAGCTTCAATGCAAGGTCGCCCAATGAGCGTATCTGTATCACTTGCTCTATACTACGCTGAACATAATAAGGGAACATTTCATAATAAGTTTATGACTTTCTCCGCACAACCACAGCTTGTGGATGTGGTTGGTACAACTTTGGTTCAAAAACTACACATGATTGAGAATGCTCACTGGGATATGAACACCGACCTAGAAGCTGTATTTGCGACACTACTTAATGCAGCGGTAGCTTCAGGTGCTAAAGGTGACGATATGCCCAAGGTGATTTATATCATTTCGGACATGGAGTTTGACCGATGCGTGGTTGTCGATGAAAGCGTATTTAACCGTGCTAAAAACGCCTTTACAGTGAACGGGATGACACTACCACATGTAGTATTCTGGAACGTAGACGCACGCAACGAACAAGCGCCTGCAACTAAATTTGATAACAATGTCACTCTTATTTCCGGCCTTTCACAAAGCACGTTCCAGTATGTTGTTGGTGGCAAAAACCCTGAAGAGTTGATGCTCGAAGTGGTCAACAGCGAACGCTACGCACCTATTACAATTTAATCTTTAGTCGCTAACAGCAACATTTTATATTTCCCGCTATTTTGGTAAAAATAAATGCGACTAGGTACATGAAGAATTTTTAGTCACTCACAGCAACCCTTACACCTTTGTCTTTTGGAACAAACAAGTTAATGTGACTAGGTACATATCGCGGGGCTAGCAGCAATAGAGCTGCAAGCGGGTGGTAATCAGGAATGCTCTAGTGACGGCTATCACGAACAACCCCACTAGTTACCGAGAAGGAAGAGCGCTCAACGTTCTCGGAAAACAAACGCTCAGAGACCATGTGCTGGTGCGAAACCAGTGCCCCGCGACCAAACGAGATTAACAATTAGGCCCATACAGCAACCAAATTTGCCTTATAAGCACGTTGTCCTTGGTTCGACTCCAAGCTCCCCCACCACGGGGGAGTAGCTCAGTTGGTTAGAGCACGAAAAACCTGGGCCTAGGTACAAGAAATAATTTAAAGGAGGGTAATACCTAAATGTCACTATTAAAATTTGAAGGTGAAGGCTATTCAAAGCATTTCACCGGATTAACTAGAGCGGGCTGGGCTCTAGTAATTACAGCCGTCACAATTCTACTGTTCTTTCTGCTTTGTTTTCGAACAGTAGGTGCAGGACAAGTAGGAATTGTGACGCGATTTGGTGAAGTAAACCGAATTCAAACAAGCGGTATTGCACTCAAGCTTCCGCTTGTTGAGAACCTTATAAAAATGGAAACTCGTGTACAGAAAGAAGAGCAAGACGCTACCGCTGCAACTGCCGATCTCCAAGACGTGAATGGTAAACTTGCGCTCAACTACGCACTGGATAATGAAACTGCCCTCCGTGTATATAAAGAACTTGGTGAAGGTTACGTTGGCCGTGTAATCACACCAGCGGTTCAAGAGTCATTTAAAGCCGCCACAGCTAACTACACAGCTAACGAACTTATCACCAAACGTGGTGAAGTAAAGAAAGCAGCCTACGATGTTATTAAGACTCGTCTTGAAAAGTATGGTATTCGAGTAGTTGACCTTAACATTACTAACTTCGCTTTCAGCCCAGCATTCAACAATGCTATTGAAGCAAGTCAGGTTGCAAAACAGCAAGCAGAAAAAGCTAAACAAGACTTAGAGCGTATTCGAGTTGAGTCTGAACAAGCTATCGTTGCTGCACAAGGTCAATCAGAAGCCCAACGTCTGCAACAAACAACGCTTACAGCTGATTTGGTACGCCTGAAAGAAATTGAGGCACAGAATCGTGCTATTGATAAATGGGACGGTCATACACCCGCAACGATGGCCGGTGACGGCAATATTTTCAATATACCTCTACGATAGTTATGTTGACACGTTCACTGAATGAGTTTAGAGAACATTTTTGGACTAAGTATCAAACTGATGAAAATGGGTGTTGGGTGTGGAAAGGGGCAAAGACCGTAATTCACTCAAACTATGGTGGCTACGGAAAACTAAGATGGGGAGGTAAATTTTACTTAGCACACAGGATGGCATGGCAGCTACACCACGGTATAATCCCCTCACCCAATAAAGTTGTGATGCATTTATGTGATAACCCCCCATGTGTAAACCCTAGTCACTTAAGGCTTGCGAGTTCAGCAGAAAACAATGAAGATAAAGTTTTAAAAGGTAGACAAAATTCTAAGAAAGTTTTATCAATGGATGATATAAGTTTAATAAATATTCGTTTAAGTCAAGGCGAATCGAGCTATAAAATAGCTGAAGATTATCCAGTAACAGCTAGAGCCGTAAGGTATCACAGAAGGAGGATAACACCATAGCGTTTAAGGACATCGTAAAATATCTTTACCCAGACGAAAACGGCAACGCTCGTGTAAAGCTGGACTACAAAGATAAGGCACACCGTTACTACGCATACTTACGGCTCTTTAATGAAGACGGTACTCCGGTATCACCAAATGTTGAGGATCGTAAAGCCTGGGGAAAACTCATGTACCCCAAAGGGACGACAACCCTTATCGGTGATGTGCTTGAAAAGAACGGCCTTATGACTTGGCCTATGGGTATGGCGCTACAGGAACTCTTCGGCTTCTATAAGTTTGAAGGTGACGATGGCACCAAGCTTAAAGGCTTCATGAAAGAAAAGGCCATCAACAAAGATGGTAAGGTCACTGAAACTGGTCGCCTCATTGGTACAATGTGGGATCACCACGATGATGGCTCTGTACACACCAAAGTACTAGGCACTGAAGACGCGCTACCTATTCTTATCTCTGCACAGGAAAACCATTTGCGTAAGAAGAAAAAGGGTGCAGATATCGGTTCAGTTGTTCATGATGCAATTGACCACTTCATTAACAAACAAATGTTCGATATTGCTGAACAGTACATGTGGTCAATTAAGGACTGCGAATACGAACATGAGGCAGATCGTTTACAAGCACTTGAAGACTTTGAAGAGGACGTAAAGCTAGCCACTAAGGCATACGAGTCATTCATAACTTGGTGGACAAACACTAGCCCAATTCTTTATGGTTCTGAAGATTTACTGTACTCAATGAAACACAATATTTGTGGCACCTATGATGGTGATATTGGCATTAAGGCCGAACACCATCCAGTCTTTAAAGATTTGGGGCAGAAAATCATTCGTGTTACCGCCGACTGGAAGACCTCCAAAGCAAGCCAGTCACAGGCTGCGGGGATGCCTCAAGGGATCGGTTATAACTACTTCCTTCAGGATGCACTCTACGAGATACAGCGCCGCGAGATGGGCTTTCCACCCGCAGATGACCTACTTGTCGTCTCATGCCGTAAAGACGGTGGATTCACGCTTATATACGCTTCAGAGCTAGAATTTACAGTTGGTGATTGTATCGCCTGGGCGGAAGCAGTAATATTGTGCTACAGAATGATGACAAAAGCTAAACAAGGTTTATGGGAACATTTCTATGCGGAAAATCCAGACGCTCGCCCAGTCAAAAAAGAAGCCAAGACGAAAAAGGTGTAACGACCCGGACTGTCCGCAAACCCTAGTTCCTTTGGTGGACTGGGATGCGCACCAAAGGCTGCATAGTAAACAGTTAAGCCTAGTAGAAGTAGTGAGGGTAAAACCTCCACCAAAGGAAGGGAGGATGGAATGACGGATTTTAAAATTGGTGACCGGGTAAGGCTGATTAGGGTGAACCCTGCATACGTAAGCTGTGTGGGCTACACTGGGGTAGTTCGATACTGCGATATCTACAACCAACATATACATGTTCGAGAAGACCAATCCCAATCTGATAGAACATGGCACGCAGAATACACTGAATTAATTGAAGAAAAGAAAACTAAGGAGAAAAATATGTCAACAAAATACTACCGAGTAGTAAAAGATCACCCAGCATTTGAAACAGACGCAATTCTATCAAATGAAAAAAATAGTGAACGCTACTCTCCTGTTACTGATATTTTTTACAAAGAAATTAAAGGTTGTGAATTGCCGGATAGTGGTTACTACGAAGTCGATATTCTTGTAGAGTACCAAGCTGAATGGTTTGAACGTGTTTACCCAATTGGTAAACTAGAGAAGATGGCATTTGGTAACAAAAAGCAGGCACAGGCTGCTGCGGCCGCGCTATATAAGGAGGAAAAATAGCAGCTATGGGTAGATGGTTAATATTTTTGATACTCTTAGGCATTGCTAGTGAGAATGGATTAAAAATATCAGGCTGGGTTTGGGCTACTACCATTAGCATAACAACAGTTGGCATTATTGCCGTAACGATAAATGTACTTAAAAAAGAATTGGGTAAAAAATAATGTCACGTAGTAAACCAACAGCTAAGAACCCTGCTACTCGCTTCTTTCAATGGGGTGGTGGTGAAGGTAAAATTAGCTATTACGATAAAGAAGCTGAAGAGCGAATTGATGTACCATTTAGTAAAAAGAAACCTTTTATCTTTTTGGTGCTTGACGAACTAAATACCATTACAGGTTTTAGTAAGGGCGATCAATCTTCTGTATGGTCAAATGAAGTACGTGATATGAGCAAAGAGTCGCTTGCCGTTCGTACAGGTAAAGGCTTGAAGCTACGTGGTGTCTACAAAGAAATCAAAGGTGAGCTTGCAGGCATTGGTGGTAAGTACGCTAAGAGCGTTTACATTGCTTATAAGAATGATGAAGGCGAACTAGTTATTGGACACATTAAACTAGCTGGTGCCGCTCTCTCTGCTTGGATCGACTTTAACAAGAAGTGGGATGTATATAAAGTTGCTATTAAGCTTGAAGACATTAAAGCTGAGACAAATGGTGCAACTAAATACTTCGTACCTGTTTTTGCGGGACTACCTGTTTCAGAATCCACCAATAATGAAGCGAAAGAGTTAGATAACGAACTTCAAACATACCTTGGCACCTACTTCTCATACAAGCCTTCTGAAGAGGAAGAAGTTGAAACAGTACAAGATGATGAAGTTGAAGAAGAGGCCGTTGCGGCTGCACCAGTAAAGAAACAGGAGCGCAAAACACCTACAAAAATTGATGACGGTACCGAAGATGGTATTGAGTTAGCAGAACTTCCTTTCTAATGGGCTATGTTTTTACCTCACACACAACCATAGAGTTTCAGGATAAAGATATTCTTGAAGCGTTCGTTAAGTCTCTTCCGCTTAACTCTATTCAGAAAAAGAACATTATGGAAGGTGAAGAAATTGCTGATAGGCTTGATGAATCAGGATTTCCAGGTGCAGAGAACATGGTACATAAATTTAAAATAACGGAGACAAAATAATGGCTTACCAGCACACCAACTCAAAAGGCGTAACGTACTACCTTAAAACAACTGATGTGACACTTCGTGGTGGAAAAGTAATTCCACTATACTTCTTTGCAAAAGACCCAGAGACAAGCAAAGGCGTTGTCTGTGACGTACCTGAAACTAAAGAAGTCGCTGAGAATAAGAACAACGGTTTCTTGATGCTTCGTAACAAAGTAGCGGAGTAGTATTGTGAAGACTCTACTAGTACCAGCACAGTTAACGAAGACAAGTAGAGTTAAAGACGGTTCCGTCACTATCACCTTTCATACTATGGAAACAATTGATAGTGACGAATACCTACTTATGGATCAATATTGGAAACAAAACGGCTGGCTAGCCTTTAAAATGGATGAGTTTACGGGTAACGAAATGCCCGTAGGCAACACCAAAGTTGAAGGTCAAAAGAGTCAATCAGTGCAACTGCGTAATGCTCTTTTTGCAAAACACATGCATAGCGGAGGCACCAAAGATACATTTACGCCCTATTATAATAAAGTGATGGATGCGTTTATACAGTCAGTTACAGATTCATTTTAAGGAGAAAAACAAACATGGCGGGAAATAGTGAAGGCCAAAAAAAAGGTGCAATTACTAGAAAACAGAAGGATGTAGATGCTTTCAGGAAAATGGGGAAACTTGGCAACGCGGCTAACAAAGGTGGGTACTTCCGCAAACTTAAGAACGAGGGCAGGATTGAAGAGCTTAGGGCCATTAGTCAAAAGGGCGTGGCGGCGCATCAAGTGGCTCAGAGTCAACGGCAACGTGAAGCTGAAAGAACTAAAAGCGGGTCGTGACCTTCCATTCATTACCACGAACCGGGCTGGTAAAACGGAGTTCGTCTTTTTTACAAAGAAAACCTCTGAAAAAGCACGGAAAGAAGCAAGACGAGTGGAAAGCATTTCGCGACCAAAAGGCAAAAAATGACCGAGATGAAGAGGGACTACTATATTGCCAGGATTGGAAAGTCAGCTTGCCTCGCTGTAGACTTGGAGCACCTGAACTTGATCTACACCATGTGGTTGCACGCGAGGTCGCTCCAAAGCTTTATTATGTACATAGTAACCTAGTTTGGCTTTCAAGAGGTTGTCACAAAACGGTGCATGGAAGATGAGTAATTGGATAACAATACCCGTAGCGCCCGTTCCTAAGCCGCGTATGACCCGTTCTGATGTATGGAAGCAACGACCCGCCGTAATGCGCTACAGAGCCTTTAAAGACGATTTACGGGCCAATGTGAGGGGAAAACTTGATCCGTGTTTTGATATAGTCTTTCTCGTACCAATGCCAAAGTCTTGGTCGAAGAAAGAAAAGGCGTTAATGCTAAATATGCCACATCAAGTAAAACCGGATATTGACAACTACTTAAAAGCTTTCATGGATGCCATGGAAATTGACGATGCATATATATACGATGTACACTCACGTAAATACTGGACTAATACCGATACTGGAAGGATAATTTTACATGAACGAGGAAACGAACAAAGAGGATATAGAGAAAATTAAAGAAGTGCCTATGGCACGCCGCCGCGTACTTATGGTGAGCCCTTCAGAATTTGCCAGCCTCTTCACCAAAGGGCTTACATTCGCCAAAAAAACGTACCTAGTTGATGGCATTCCAGACGACTTTAAACTTCTTGGTACAGCCTACGATATTCGCCTAGATGCCATTCTTATGCTTGGTGAGTCTGCTGAATACGATGAAGTACCTATGACCGAAGTACCGCCACGCCAACAGATCACTATCAACCAAGGTAAAGCAAACGTGGTGAAGAAAAAGACCGTACGAAAGTAACTTAACAATTTAGCTGATAATGAGGCGTTGGCGGAGGAATACGGAAAGAACTTTATACTAGTTATGTTCAATCCCGAATGCCGAGCAAGTAGACAAGCCTACCTACAATAGATGCCAGCGCAGCATTTTAGGTCGAGAAGACAGAGAACTTTCCTCCCCTGTCGCCTCATTATCAGTCCGCGCACCAAAATCAACAGTGGGAGATAAGCCTTGTGATGACTAGTTACCATCTCTAATAGGATTATCGTCAGGTGTTTGTAGTTCCTATACCCTCCCTACTTAGTAAATCCTGCCCACTGTTGATTTTGGTGCGTGATTAAGATACTATTTTAACCAGCATTGTGGAGCAACCAGGTCAGCTCGGAACGCTCATAACGTTCAGGCCGCAAGTTCAAATCTTGTCAATGCAACCATATGTAGAGATAGTGTAGTGGTTAACACCTCGGGTTTCCCGAGAACGACTGTTCGATTCAGTCTCTCTACTCCTAAAATTATTTCAGTATTAAAGAAGCCCCCTATTCCGGGAGCTTTTTTTCTTTAATTCTTTTAGCAAGCAGTTGCCGCGTGTCTGTGCCGCTACGCGGTGCGAACAGCACTCCTACGGTATAACCAACGCCTACTGCAAGGGTAACTAGTCGAATTAGTTTGAATAAATTAGTATGTTCGTGGGACATAGTATTCTCCAATTAGTGTCTATTCCATTTTACACCTGTTATAATAGTTTTGCACTCAATTAACCCGAACCATTAGGCAAGGAATAGCGTCACTCCGAACGCTTTTCCGAGGGCAGAATCATACAGGAGTTCACTATGCATCGGCGTAGTGATTTTGATATAACGGATAACTCACGCGTTTATAGACTAAAGAAGCGTGAGAAGGACTTGGACTGTACAAGGTGTCCTCCGCACCAAAAAGAGAATGGTCGATTTGGTGGGCCGCTACGCAAAAAGAAGGCTTTTCAGCTTGATCCAAAGAGGGGCCGCAGACATTGTAAAAAAGACTCTTATATACCACGGCTACACATCTATTTTTAATATAGAAAGTATAGTATAGTTCGATCAAACAAACATGTTCCTGTACTTGTAAAAACAAACAAAAAAGAAGCCTGGCAGTATTCCCACGGGGCTTCTTTTTATTTTGTTTAAACTATGTGTACAAGAACGATGGTAAGTGCGGTGACTCCACCAGCAGCCCACGCGAAACGGTTATCAGGTGTTTTATCAAATATCATTCCGATAAGCGCTACGAGTAGCCCAATCACAAGTGCAAGTACAATTGTTCCAACCATTATTTTTTCTCCCTTACGAAGTAACCACTGAGGAAGGCGATAAGCGCTGTAAGTGCAGACGCGACCTCTGGGGGTATTTCAGTATTAAATAGTGTCTGCACCAAGTATACGATGATAATAGTGATAGAACCACCTATACCAGCTGCGGCTACCTTAGCGGTTGGCTGTGACGTTGGTTGATTATATGAAGTTGCCATTATTTAAATATTCCTGTAATCTTTGCAATCAATCCTTGCAAAAGTGTTAATATTTGTTTCAGTAAACTATTATTCTCTTCCGAGTAGTCATGTTTATCTGTAATTGGTGCGCCCGTATCAGGTAGCGGATTGCCCGTTGGGTCTTGAGTTGTTGGTGAAGCTGTAGTGAATTTCGCTAGTAATTCTGCGGTAACGTCTTTACCGTCCAGCTTGATAACACCAGTCTTTCCACGTTGTACGTACCCTCTGAAGGCATTAACATCTGTGGAATAAGCAGCAACCTGTTTACCGTCCACCAAAAGACGATAGAGACTTGGCTTAGGATCAGTGGTGGGTGGTGTCACAACAGGAGGTACAACAACTGGTGGTGGCGTTTTAGGATTAATATCACCACCTTCTCCCCAGTTAATTGGTGCACTGAACTTTGTGTAACTTAAAGCGTCTAAGCGCTCAGGGTTCCATACGCCTGGGCAGCTTGTCGAAACAAAGTAACTATGCCAGTAGATTGGTACATCACCAAAAGCAGACCGAATATCTGCAATAAGCTCTGCGGCTACATCGTAATCTTCGTCACGCGCACGCGGATCAAGTTCGATACCAATTGTACGTGCATTACCCCACGCGCTTCCTGAATGCCAGGCAACGTCTGTAGGGGCAACAATACAGGCGACACGGCGACCAGTACCAGTTGCAATATAATGTGCCGATGTATTACCACCATCGCGGCAGAGATAGTTTACAATACTATCAAATTGTGGGTTTTGATTTGGGTCACCCCACCAATGGATTGTGATCCCTTCAATAACGCGTGCCATGCCGAATACAGCTGCGGATTGGCCGGCAGGAGTATAAGCTTTTGAATCTTTGTTTGTCTCCATGTGATATGACATATTTACTTCTCTTTTCCTTGACTTGTTTTTAGTTCCGTTTCAAGCGAATGTTGCGTGTAATCGGTTATCTGCTTTTCGTTAGCAGCTAGACGGTATAGCATATGGATTAAGTAAGCAGAAACTAGTGCTGTAAGAGCGTTAGATAGCGCATAAGCGAGGCTAACAAACGAAACTGATACTGGACGGTTTATTGGTACAAGAAGCGTCAGAACGTCAATTACAATCGGTATAATATTTCCTACGAAAATAGCAGCAGACAACGCAAAGAGCGCCATACGAAAATGTTTCAAGTATGTATCAATAGGTAACATAAGTAGCCGCGCCTGCTTCCTTAGCACAGTAAATATATATACCGCAGAAGCTATGTGCATTACGAGTAATACAAAAGCCAGTAACTTTAGTGGAATCATGCTGTTTTCCTTGTATTGTTTGTTTTTGTTTTGCCACCAGCGGCTATATATATTTTAACAGTAAAGCCATTCTTAGTAAGTAGGTCTTGGAGCTTGTCATTGGCTGCTTTAGTTTCTTTAAAAAGTTTGTCTGTAGCATCTTTATGCGTAACAATTTCAATAGCTGCGTGATCCGCCTGTTTAAGCCGATCTTTTTGAGCTGTCTTGCATTTACGCCTAAGCCAGAACATTACTTTTTAGCTCCATTTTTTACTATTTCTATTTTTTCGCTGAGTATACGCATTGAACTAGCATTACCTTCAAGTACACCTTTTAAAGAAGAACTTACCTCTTTAGTATCTACCAATCGAGCGTCTTGTAAAGCTGCTATAAGTGCTTGATCTATTTTACGATCTTCTCTGTGCTCTTTGCGTTCCTGTAAAAATAGCCAAAGAAATACTGCTGCAATCAGTCCAAACCCGCCTTGTGAAATGAGAGTCCCAACTATATCCATATTATATCGCCTAACGTACTTCTGTTATCGATAAGCAGCTACCCAAAGTAGCTCGGGCTTGATAATCGGTAAGGCTACCACCAGAGTCCGGTGCGCCAAAACGGAAGGACGCAGGAAAGGCATACCACTCTAAACCAACCCGAGTATCTGCTGGCAAGAAAGTAGTTACTACGCGAGAAGTTGACTCTCCCTGCCCCGACATATTCACTGCTTCATGTCTAAGAATATGATAAAAACCACCGTTATCGTAACTAAATCTATGCCATAGAATTACTGCTTTAGGTATGCCCCCGCTAAGATCTTGAACAACTGCCCTGGCCTCTATTCTATAGATGCCGTCTCTCGCAATAGTAAGGTATGCAGCTGTACCGGTAGTAGCGGTAATACCATACCCATTAGTAGTATCGTAGGCATCAAAATTTGCAGTAGTTTGCAATCCTACAACCTGTCCACTTGCAATACCTGTAGTTGACCACATAAGCTTGTTATAGTGTGGTTTTTCTAGCTTTGCTCGCGTTACCGCACCATCAGCAATTTTTGGTGTTGTTACCGCGTTATTACCAATAGAGCTAGTAATTAGCGTACCGGGCTCTAAGTTATCAGCTCCAATATGGCCGTTAAATACGGCTAATAGATCAAGAAACGGTTGTGAAATGTCTGCTGCGTCTGCACTTTCACCATCTTCAGGTAGGTCGGGGTTTATTAGCGGCATTACTATAACACCTTCCAGCGTTTTTGTCCAATAACGCGACTAATTTGTGAACTATTTACACCAAACATTTCAGCTAATTCCTTTTGTTTTAGTTTTGATTGACGAATAAACTTTACTGCATCCACAGTCAGTTTTGTTGCGGGTCTGCGCCTCATATTTTCTGTTTTAGTAACAACCTCTAAGTGCTGTGGGTTCACACATAGTTTAACACGACACAAGTGATCTAATTCTTTTCCACTTGGTATGACACCCACCAGTACTTCGTACATGGCGCGGTGAGCGGGTTTACCTTTTTGGCCGATGACTGAGACTGATCCGTAGCCACCGTTTGTTACGGCACCCTGCCAAATCCAACAATCTCCTTTTTTCAAGAGATTTGACTTTAACCTTTCAAGTAGAGATAGCGGCACTGTTTGTTTTCCTTTATTTTGTTTTTAGTATATCAAATTATTGCTTTAAACGCGCTTTAAAGGCTCTATCACTAGTTTTTATCTGTAAGTCGTCTAACATGTCACTCCACATAGGGTCTTGCTCTATGTCACTGTTGCTGCTGTAGTCAGACTTGAACTTAGTAAATGATCCAGCTACAGACTCATTAAACTCTGAAGCAATACGTTTTGCTTGCTGTAACTTACCGTCCTTCACCAAAGAAGTGACCTCCTTAGAAGTACGATCTTTACGCGCTTTTACAGGGTCGTACGCATCAAAGAAGACACGGTTAGCTGCTGCATTTTGATCTGGTTTATCTTCATAGAATTTACCGGCTAATTGTTGCAGAGTGTTACGTTTATCGGTAACTACATCTTGCCCACCAGCTTTACGCAACTGGTCAAATAGAGATACACCCTGTTCACCAACTGAAGTTGTATAGCCGCTAATAACATTTTTGGCGATAAGTGGAGAAATGCCAAATTGTTTTGCAATGTCACGATAACTCTGGCTAGTACCTTTGAACACTTGCTCATTTGGGTCTTTATCTTTTAAGTACTCAGGAACAATCTCTTTTCCTGTAAAAAAGCTGTGATTTGTAATACCTTCAACTACTGGTTTTGCAGCCGTTGGGATAAGGTCACCAAGGTTAAGTGGATTCACTGAGTCAGCAAAAATAGACTTCGCGGTAGCAGCAAAACTTTGAGGATCACCACGACCGTATTCAGCTTCGATTAGATTTCTAACCGGCACCCCAAATTCCTTAATACCTGGTGCGAGAGGAATTTTAGTAACCGTGCCGTCTTCGTGGATGAAAACTAAATTGTTATCACGGTCTGCATCGCTTAGTTGACTGTAAATAAGTGAACGCTTTGGGTCACTTAGGTTGTAGTAAGTGGAGGCGGCAACTGGCATAAGTACAGCCGACCCTACCTTCATTGAGGTAGCTAAAGGTCGTTCTGCAAAAGCACGCACCAAAGAACGTGAGCCTTGGATGTTCGCATTAATAAACGGATTAAAGATTTTCATAAATGGGGCAAAGTCACCTGAACGTGAGAAGTCAACCGAGTTCTCACGGCCAGCCTGAACTGCATTTTTTACGGCTGTCTCATAGGGTGTGCCCTTTTTAACTTCACTACGAAGTGTACCAATGTAGTTTTGGAAACGTGTTGAATTTTCCGTAGCTGAGTTAATATTTTCTAACTTACCAATAAACTTTTCATTCTTTAAGCCTAGAGATTCATTCGCGGCACGAGCCGTTTTCTTCATCTCACGCGTTATATCGGTGCGTGTAGAGCCCTTAATGTACTTGAGGAACTGTTCGTACTCTTTGGTAGGGTTAAGCACCTTATCAGCAGCCTTACGCAGCCCCACGGTCCGCAGCGCCGCCTTTGCAGCAGGCTTTGCTACTGCTTCCTTAATACCCAACATAAATGATATAGGGTTGTGAGTCGCCATTGCGTTTTTAGAGTTTACAAACGAGCTTACCTGGTCACGAACTGGGTTAGCGGCCGAGAAAACAAAGTTAAGGGAGGTCGCTGTTCGCTGCACCGCCTTAGATGGTGCCTGGGCGAACCTAACAAGCGCATGTAAATCTACGCGTCCAACTTTATTAATGGCATCCACGATACGAGGTTCGTCTTCATACACTTCTTTAATGCCGCGTGTAAACGTCTTAATTGTGGATTTGTTAGTGAGTCGCTGGTCGCCGTTAGCACGCGCCAAATCAGTAAGTTCCTTAACTGCCTTACGGGCCACTTCGTGTGAATTTTTAAGACTCACCAAATTATCAATATGGGCCGCTAACTTTGGTTCCCGTTTCGCCACCTTATTACGAATACGCGTAAGGTCGGCAGTACTGGTTTTTACTAAAGAATCTATATGCGCCTTTGGGCCAGACCGTGGCCGAGGGAGTTTAGAGCTACCAGCATTTTTAATACTAAGATCCTTACCTCTTTTGGAAAGACTGTTAAGTTCTTGTTCCAGCCGCTTACCGTACTTTGTTTCAGACTTTACAGCCTTATCTAGTCCTTTGCGAAGTACGCGTAACTGATTGGCTTCACCGACTGCCTGTTGCCTTGTCTCAACACGATCAGCTTCACGTAAAAAGCCTTTTCCTAGCCCGTTTTCTTGTCGTTTCGTAACAATATAGTTTGAAAGTTTTTGGCGCTGTGCTTCACGAGTAACTTTATTTGTCCAGTCATAATGAGCAGCAAAAGGATCAAGGGCATCTTTTTTAGAGCCCGTGAGACGTTGTTGAAAACTGTTACTCGATATACTACCATTTGCACCACCTACACCTTTAAAATTACTACGAGAAGCTAAATCATCACCCATGTCACGTTGCACGCGAGTGTAATTATCATCAGCCATATATTTCTTATAATTTGACTTCGTAATAAGATCATTATCAAACGCATATTGCACGTCATCTTTTGTAGCTTTATTAAGTAACTCATACGCTTTTTCTTGCTTTGGTGTGCCGACTGGAACTTCTACCTGTGATTTTGGTTTCAACTTATTAGTATTTATTGCTTCTTGTTTCGCACTAATAAATTTACCAAGCTCTTCTTTTTCTTTCCGAGCGGCCCTAAGCGAACCGGGTTTCGTGGTAGCTGGTTCAAATAAGTTAGCCAAGTCATTCCAGGCTGGATTTTCTTTTAACCGAGCTTGAGCAATAGAAGAAGAGTTGACAACATTGCTATCAAGTAGACGTACATTTTCTGTGACTTTACGACCATCTTTATCCACCAAACCTTTAAAGTCACGCATTACGGGCGCTAAGCTCTCGCCCATAGCTACCTGAACTTTTTCAGTCACATCTCCTACAAACTTGCCAGCCTTTGTCTTGCCAACTGCTGTAGTAGCCTTACGCGCAGCATCGGCTATAAGGCTATCAACTTTCTGAAGAGGCTTAGCATTCTTTACGACTTTCGCGCCACGACCAAGAACAGGAATAGCACCACCTAATGCTGCTCCTGCTGCAATATTGTTTTGAAACTCTTCAAAGGTGGATTCGCTACCTTTATTTTGTAGCGTACCGGCGGCTCCATACCCTGCACCGATGCCGGCACCTTTTGCCGACTCAACACCAACTTTCTTTAAGGCTTCTTTACCTGTTAGCTTACTAGTCTGTTTCGCCAATTCACTAACAGTAGGAATAACACCCTTGGCAAGCCTACCCGTTTTAAGCGCGGTAGAACCTGCACGTAGAGCTGCTCCGCCGGCACCACCAGTAACAACATCTAGACCAATTGAAGCAATAGCACCAGCACCTTTTGCAGGGTCTACGCGTTCTGCAATTTCACTTTGTCGTTTACTAAAGTCATTTGACTGTTGTGAGCTAATTTTGCTAATTTTACTAATAGCTGTACGGTAACGTTCTCGCTCTTTATTATCTTTCGATGCACGCATTTTTTCACCAAGAGTCTTAATGGTTTTAACGTCTTCAGCATCAGACTTAGCCTGTACGTCACGGGCTTTCTGGGCACCACCCGTAGCTTCGTTAATAACTTCTGCTACACCTTCACCTGTACGTTTATACCCAGCTGCTACGCCTTCTCCGACAGCCTTGGCAGCACCACCAATAGCACCAATAACATCGAGCAATGGGTTAGTTTCTTTTTTCTTCTTTTTTGGTGCAGCCTTTGGAGCTTGTTTTTTCTTTTTCTGATCTTCATTAAAAGACCGATTAAGCTCCTCCAAATTTAAGCGACCGCCCCCACCGTTAGCAGAAGCAGCAACTTGACTACCATCGGCGTTATATAGTCTTCCCATGATTAGCTTCCGTATGCGTTTTTACGGTATTGGTAAAGGTATGTAGAAATAGTTTTAGGATCGACATCGCCTGCGTAAGCGTTCTGAAGCTGAGCAAGCACCTTTTCAGTTTTACCACTCTTAAAGTCTTGCGGGCTAAAACTATTAAAGGCTCCGGCAATATCAGATTGTAGGTCAGAAAGCGCAGCTGCTTTTGTTTGTGCCGCTGTTGGAGCTTTTGCTGAACCTCCGCCCGAACTACGGGCGGCCATTAAATTTTGTTGGGCCTCAAAGGCACGTTGCTTATCTGCTTGAGATGCCTCAAATTGTTGCTGCGCTGTCATCTTGTTCCAGTCATTTAGAACCGAACGGTCACCCTCTTGAGTGGCAAATGCCTTATCAAATAGGTTGGCATTAATATCAGCTTTCTTACCAAGTAGCTGCGAACGTGTGCCTGCAATCGTTTGTTGCAACTGCGCCAAGGCAGGGAGGTAGGTGTCTGCGGTATAACGTGCTTGTGAATCTGGTGAGAACCCAGAAAAGAACATACCCTTATTTTGTGCGCCTTGTTCTATATCACCAAAGGCACGAGTTTTCTTAGCATCAAGCCCGGCAACCTGTGCGGTACCAGCTTTGTCGTTAGCAGCAATGTCAGAATCAATTTGATTAAATTGTCCCTGTGCTCCTTGTGTGAGGGTAGCGATAAGGCCGTTTAGATCACGTACTTGGGGTTGCATTTTTGTTTTTCCTTGTTTTCTTAATTATGCCACATTAGTAGGCTAACTTAAATAGTAAGTTAGCGTCAGCAGTGGTTAGGACATCGTAATCTTCTTTGGATATTTTAATGCCATAGTTTTTCCCACTACCCCAGCCATCTAATTGGTAGCCAACGATCATCCGATTAGTCTTGGTATCTGAGTAAACTGTACAAACAAGTTGTTCATTGTGTGATCGAATAAGTTTATTCAACGCAATAATGTACTCAGCTTTAGTCGCTGTTTGCGGTAACTCCGGTATTTGCCCACTTTTGTTTACTATACCAAGTAAAGCAAGGCCAGCTGCATCATCACCCATCAGCGGGGACGCCCTACTTTAATAAGCGCAATATAGCCGTATAAGTTTACAGGCTGATCTATGCCGTTGTGTTCAAAGCGGTACTGAATATGCCGTCCACGACCACTCATAGCAGCGGTATTATCGACTAGGTTGCTGCTACCATATTTGGTGCCGTCTCCCCAGTTAAAGGTGCCCCATTTAGCTCCACCACCATCTACAAGCCAAGGACGCATATTAGGACGATCCTGATAATCCATGTCCTTGCCTACGCTTAAGTAGTAACTAGATTCTGTAGGTCGCACAACAGGACGAAAACGTTTTACACGTTTTTTAGATGCACCTGAACCATAGAGCTTCCGTACTGTGTGATATTTAAAGTCAATAGCCTTTCCCATGTCAGAGTAAGTTTCTTCACCAAAATAAAGTGCTCCGGCTCGTGAGCTAAATTCGACTAATTGGTTTTCATCAAACGTCCACTCCATGGAGCCCATGACAGGCCGACCAGTATCGCGGAACCACTGATCCTGCTCTATATCATAAAGAAGCATGTAAGTTACATCGACATTTGGTGTCTTGTTATAGTAAATCCTCAACTGGTTCTTATATAAATGAAGCCTCACCTTATCAACATCAAGAATTTTACGAAGCTCAGGCCCAACTTTAAAGGAAATTTGCTTGTCAACGGAACCATTCCAGGAGTAAATATGACGGTCATCCGCCATAAAATAAATGGCCTCTTTACCTCGTGCTGTTGCTTCCTGTGATACAGCACCCTTCGTACCTACGTGTGGAGTTGGTTCGAATGTTTGAATGTCACTACCAAGCAGCGTATACTTCATTTCTTTGGTGAATACCGTAGCACCCTGTCGAAACTCGTGCCAAGCAGTGATGTGATCTGGCGACTTTGGACGACCAATATAGAAGAAATTAACCTCGGGCCAAGTTTCCCAGTCAAAGAGTGCAGAAAAATCAACACGCGTTGGATCATCCTTTGGAACCACCAAAAGACGATTCTCAAGCACTAAAAGATTGTTAGGAACACCATTATCCGGTGGAACATTTGGTATATCGCTTGGAGCATCTGTACCATTCCAGCGGCGTGCATTCCCCTCACTATCGGCCCAAAAAGTCCAGTCATCAACATTAGTAAAGCGAACGCGTGTTGAGTCAACACTTATGGTGTCGAGCACTTCGGGTATCGCAGGATTGTCAGGTAGCTTATAGATACTGGTACCGAGTCCGAACAGGGTAATATTGTCACCGCTCTGTGGGTAACGTTTTGTGAACCCTTTTACTAACCCATCTTCAGAAGTATAAGTCTTAAAACGAGCCGAACCAGTGTAAAATGTCCAGGTTTTTTGGTCATCACTACTCACCTGAATACCAGAGCCAGCGGTAGCGGCTAGATTATACGAGCCAACTCCAAGTTCCTGCATTTTTACAACCGCCCAGTACTCTTCATCCTCTTCAATTGCCGGGGCATCGATAAGATACGAAGCCACACTTAAGTATGAGCCAGTAATAAGCGAGGGGGCTATAGAAGTTTGACCAATTAGCGTATTCGGAAGTCCCAACCTACTTGTGTAAATCTCAATAATTACCGCGCCACGAGTGTTAAGAGATTTCTTAATCGTAAGGTCGTATTTAGTAAGCGCTCCTGATGTTCCAGCAGTAAAAGGGATGGCTACAATTCGTTCCGTGTCCACCAAAGTATCGCCAGTGATGGTTTCAGTATTTTGAGTATCGAGTATTTCTCCGACAGGTGTTGAAAAACGAATAGAGCCCTGCCTTGTACGCATAGCAACACTTGTTTCACTTTCATTATCTGCAAAACGCCGTGAGTTAATTGTAAATCCAGTCTCACCATCAGGCATAACCTGATCGGGTGCCACCAAATTAAGACCTTTAAGATCGTAAACCTCATCCTTTAAAGGATTTGAGCTAGCTAAGATTTTGGAGCGAGCGGGTGTTTGTCCACTTCTCATATTATTCCCCTATGTATCTGCTACGGCCGCTGTAGCCACGGTTCGTGCGTATCACTGTAGGCTTCGTTTTGCCACCGCCACGGGCTTCGTTACGAATAAATGTAGTTACTAGTGGATCGAGCAGCGTACGCTCCTGTGCGGCCTCTGCATAGTCTTCATCAATCTCCATAACTCGTGCCTTCGTACCCTTTGCAACAAGTTCGATGTAGCGACCAGGCACTTCACAGTCATCTGTAAGTTCTTCCATGGGAACGGGCTCACGAATATAATCTAGGTTAAAAGTATGCGATCCGTTAAGCGGCTGTGCAAAACGCATAGCGTTTCCGAAGTCAGTCCAGTCACGCGCTTGACCAGAACTTGCCGTTGCAAAGTTAGCGTGAGATGCCATGAAATCACCATAATCCTGATACGAATGTTTTAAATCGTAAACCTGGGGAATAGTAAGGTAAATAGTTACCCAAGCAAGCATGTCATCGGGAAAGTCAACAAGAGTATCGTTAAGTGCACCATCAAGCGTGGTGCTTGTCTCCATAAGGCGCGTATGGTTGTTATTGAATAGCTCGTAAACAAACCAGTTAGCCGCCTCTGTAATAACAGTAGCGTCATACTCATCGTCCTGAAGTAAGCGGCGAACTGATGCAATAATTTGTTCAAGCGTCATCTGTTTGTTTTCCTTTATTTATTTTAAGTATATCAGATGTAAGAACAAGTAACGCGAACACCTGTTAGTGTTGCATCAAAACCTACATAGATACCTGTACCGGCTACAGTATCAAGAGTAACAGTATGAGGCGTTATGGATGTTGTAAGCCACTCTGAGTGGAGTACTGTGCCCGACTCAGCCGTATTATCGTAAATAGTGAGTAGTCCTGCAACTGGCGTTGCGCTAGTAGCGGTCACAGTTACGGTATGAAGAAATCCAGCCGTTGCCTTAACTTGACCATCAGCGGTTTTCGTTGAAGAAAGAAAAGGCATGTAACCTCGCCAACGCGCATAATCAGCTGTGTCGGGGCGGTAGTATTCTTGCCCAGTGGCTACGATACCCGTGGTCACACCGTCACCGAATTGTGTAATGTCCTTAACGGCTGTACCACTCAGTGACATGTTTGATGTAATATTGTTGTTTGCATCAATGTTAAGCCCTCGCGCGTTACCAGCGGCGTCACGCAAAGTTACTTTAAGGTTGGCTATAGCATCAACCTGTAAATTACTAAAGTTGCCTGTTGTCATGCTAGGTGGAGAGGAAAGATATTGTGCAATTATACCTGTGCTAAGACTAGTGTCTCCAGGGTTGTTATTACCACCTGCTGTAGCTAGCCGACCAGCGGTAATAAAGCCAGCAAGAACACCAGTACTATTAGTACCGCCTACATAAAAAGCGTTAGTTGGTGACGTTGACCCGGTAGCTGAGTTAGCGCCAACTGTCCAGGTACCTGTTTGGGAGGCATTAACAGACTGAGATAACTCAGTAGGTGGAATAGAGTATAGTTCAGCTGTAGCAACAATCGTCCCTGAAGTCCAGGCCGATGTTATTACTTTCATATATCGACCGTATGTACCACCAGTGAAAATACCACTACTGGATATATTTGTTGACGAAATTCCTTGACCGTTTGAGTTAAATAGAGGAGAGGTCACGAAAATAACATTATCATTAGAAAACTGTATATTTGCAGTTGCACTACCAAACCCTGATAATTGTAAAGATACCGAACTGTAGTTAGACACATCAAACGATGCGATAATTGTCCCGACCGCAGCAATACTACCAGTTTTCTCCATAAACGCTCTTGCTACTAACTGGCTATTTTGGCCTACTGCTGTACCATCTGATTTAAGGACGTTTGCTATGTTGGTACCGTCAGTGAGCTTTGTTTGTTGGGTTCCGTTGGTTTGGTTTGCAGTAGTTGCGCCAGCGGTGTTTGATACTGGTACGGTTGACTGATCGCTCGCCAAAACAACTGGCGCTGAGTTCGCGCTTGTTGCTTGACCATTTGCATTTTTTGGTGTATATGCCATTATACTATTTTCCATTCTGTGTTATTTGAGATTAGACTAACTGATTCACTAGGCGCTAACGTAATTCCGCCACCATCCGCAGTTTGAGACGAAGTAAAAGCCAAAGATACGTTGACAGTATGTGAGTTTTTTAATGTATAAAGATTTGTATTACTCACACATGTTGGCAAAGTGACTGTATGTGCACCAGAGATGATGTACACGTAATCAGTATTGGCCGCTGCACCAGCAGTCACATTGCCGCTTGTCACTACCACAGTGCGCGATATAGATGACAGTGACGCGGCTGCATTAAGAGTTGTACCAACAATAGAGAGCCCAGTGCCAAGAGTCAACTCCTCAATGGCTCCTGTGCCTGCGGTACCGCGACCGAGTAACTTATTTGTAGTCATCGTATCGCGCTTTACATCAACACCATTAGCGCGAATTGTGCCGGCACCTTTTGAAACAAGATTGAAGTATATATCCGTGTCCGTACCTTCAGCTGTAAGCGTTACCGCCTGTCCCGTACTAGCAGGACGTAACCGTAAATTATTTACCGCAGTCGCATTAGATTCAACAGTAAGCGCATTTTTGTTATCTGTGTTACGAATCGCCTGAGTTTGAATTGTAGTATTAAAGAGGTTTGGAATTGTTGAGACGCCAGAATCATCGTTTAGTGTGACTACTGAACCGTTATATACTTTAGCACTCGTAAAGGTACAACCCACCAAAGAGACTGAAGTTCCAACATCAGTCTGAATTGAAGCAGTTGCACCAGCGTGTGCTTGATTATCCATACAAGAAATAAGAGAAACACCCAGCGCAGTACCCGTTACAAGAAACCCTAAGTCATGGGTGTCATAGGAGTAACACCCAGCCATTTCTATAGCGTTTGCACCAAACACAACATCGCCTTCAATCTTGAAGGAAATACCCGTATAGTCAGCTACTCCGTGACTTTGACTACTTTCCGCACCAGAACCATTAACCGACAAGCCAAAGACAGATAGGAAGTAATATCCAATACCGTTTGAGTCACTCGCACAACCGCTCAGCTGCACGTAGGTGGCTTTTTTGATAAAGATACCGGCCATGTTGTTGTTGTTGCCGTAACAGGCTATGAGAGCCACACTAGTAACAAACGAGTCGGTACCATCAATCCAGATACCATGCTGTAAGTTGCTAGTTGCTAATACGCGTTCCAAACGAGAGACGATTGCCCCCCCAAGATAAACACCAGTACCACCAAATTGTTGCGAAGAAACATCTGTTAAAGAAACGTATGCAAGAGGTTCACCGGCAATGTGAATACCGTCACCCGTGCCTGAACCTGTCCCGATAAATCCGAGTGAGACAATCGAAGATTCGGCCGCAACTACACCAGTACCGATCATCTCTAGCGTGTTAATATCATCGGTAAGCTGTTGAATAAGTGACGAACCAGACCCTACTCCAACTAAAGATACCTTCTCTAAAAGGTTGAGGGTATCTGTAATAATGTAAAGTCCTTTAGGGAAGAATACTACTGAACCATTGTTTGCGTGTGCGTCCACAATAGCAGCTCTAATCGCATTAGTGTCATCAGCGATGCCATCTCCCACTGCACCATAATCGTGTACGTTAAGCACGGTATAACTACCTGTTGCTGAAAATGTAAGATTTGGAAAGGTACCCGTAATACTGATACCGTAACCAGCGATTGCGTTAAGCGCTTCTGGTGATAAACCTCGTGGCCCGCGCGCACTTCCGGTAACTTTAAAAACCCTCGTAGGGGCTGTCTGAATACGGGCTACAGTGCCTTTATTAGATCGTACTTGAAAAGTAGGCATTACGCGGCCCTCTTTACATCCGCGAAAATTATCGTTTCAATATAACCATCGTCTGCGGGGAACGTTTCAATAACATTAAGCGCAGAAACTAATTGAAACTCGCCAAGATACTTCTTGCTTTTTGAACCATCTGAAAAACTAACATTTACAATGTCATCGGGAACGAAATCTAATGCGTAAGTCACATATCCTGCGAGGTATTCAGGATCATCTTCGGTAACAATCGCAGAATCGGTAAAACTCTTATCGATTACAGCAGCCGCGTCACTGTCATCATTGTCAATTTTAGGCTTTGCAGCAAACGATAGTACACCGCCCTCTACCCAAGAATCCTCTGGTAACTGAAAATAGTGGGTGAGGTCGTCACCCCTCTTAAATTCCATTGTTGGACCTTTAGATGCCATGTTTTTGTTTTTGTCCTTTTTTTAATTGTACCATACCCACCAAAGAAAAATCCCTCGGTGAAGAGGGATAATTTCTTATTGAATTAGTGAACTAAGTCTCGCGAACCCACGTACCTTTTTCACGGACAATGTTCCAGCCTGTGGTACCATTACCAACCAGTTCAACCTCATCACCAACTTCGGAGGTGATTTTTGTGTTGAGCAAGTCTTTATCATCGGCTGCTGTAATTTGCCCACCCGCGATCAAGTCAGCAGAGTTGGGCGAAATAGCCACAAGAACTGATTTATTTGTACCCGCACCTGTTGGCGAACCTGTTGGTTTGACACCACCGTTACGAACAGTGAATGTATAACCTACAACTGTTGCTGGAAGTGTTACAAGAATTGCATCTGTCTTTACGACCTGTACAATACCTTGGTCAGTAATCGCAAGGGTTTTAGCCTCGGTTACGTCCACAGCTTGACGACCGTCAGGTAGCTTATAAAGGGTAGTTGAGTTAGCCATTATTTACTCTCTTTCTTTTTAGCGTCTACTTTGACTTCGCCGGCAACATCAGTACCGGCTTTTGCGTCAGTTGCAGGGCCATTAGTTTTTACAAGCGTTTCAGCTTTATCAGCACCAGCCTCTTTAGCTAAGTCCGCAGACTGAGTTACTTCAGGTTGTGCCTCGCGGTGTGCTTTTTCAGCACGAAGTTGTTCAAGCTCATTACGCTCTGCTTCATTAACTTTTTTCGTATCTTCAAGCTCACGAAGACGAGCAGACAGCCCACGTAGGTCGTCACTTGCAGCAACTTTGCTCTCAAGTACTTGCTCAACAATTGACTTAACTTCGCTAGTATCTACTGCCCTTACATACTCAAAGCCTGCACGAACAGCGCCCTCAGACTGAGCGTTTCCAAATAGTGGGTGATCCTTAGTAATAAGTTCCTCTCCGCTATCTGGGTGTTTGTAAAGACCCGCTGGTGAAACTTCCTTCTCGGGGACTTCTAGGGTTGCACCACCACGATTTTTCTTTAAATTTTCTAGATCATATGACATATATTTGTTTCCTTACCTATTAGGCGATCTTACGAACGCGGATGGCAACACCCTTGTTTTTAGTAACGAATGCATCGTAGTAACGGCGACCGAAGGCAACCATACCAGAGATACCGAATGGGAATCCATCACCAGTTTTAATCTCGTTAAATTTAGTAGGAGCGGCAAGTACTTTTTTACTAACAAGCATAAAGCCAAAGTTAGCAATAACGTAGCTTGAAGGAACAACAACAATAGTCATACCCATAACTGTTCCGATTACACCAGTAGCGCGGTCTTCTTTAGTCTTGTCACAAGCAACCTTAAATTCAGGATCGCGCCATAGGTACGTTTCTGTAAGTGGTTCGATGTAAACAACAATGTCGTCTAAGTTCACTAGGCTGTTAATGAGTGACGCACGTTCAGCAAGAATACCCTGGAATACGTTCGATGCCGACAATGCAGCTGTTGTAACCTGGCTGTTTGCAACAGCGTAAGAGGTAAGAACAGAAAGACGGTAAATATCTGTTACTGGAATAGATACTTCACGGACTTGGCGTTTAACGGCCTTGTCAATTTCTGGAACCATTTTGCTATCTTCACGGTTACCACGGTCAATCGAAATCGCGAACGATTTGTCTTGGCTGAGTACGAATGTTTGCACACCGTTACCAAGTTCAACGAGGTTACCGTAACGCATAGTACCGCTACGAACATAGTTGTTTTCAGGTGCCACGTCCATGTCGTAAATGGTAACGGCGTTGTTTCCGTTAGAAAACTCCATCTCGATACCGTTATTGATGATGGCGTTCGTTTTCGACTCTAGGTAAAATCGTTCGTCAATCTTGTTTAAGACATCAGTTGCATAATTTTGCATTTTTATTTTTCTTTCTTAGTGATTATTACCAATCAGAAAAGCGTTCAAGTCGTTGCTGTTCAGGTGTTTTATCGCCTGTAGTTACGGTCTTTGCTCCACGATTGGTTGAATTTGCATTGGATTCTTTAGCAATTCGATCACGTTCCGCTTTACGGGCGGCTTCTTCAGCAAGGCTGGGGTCTGTGCTTTTGGACGCGCGAGCTTTCGCCAAATCCAGAAGGTCAGGTAGGGCATCCGTACTTCCCCAAATATCAAGTGCTCGTAGCTTACCTTCTTTCGAAGCAGCCTTTGCAACCTTTTCTTTGATGATGTCAAGAATAGCCTTGTGCTCTGCATCGCTAACTTTGTTTTCCGTATAAAACTCGGATTGGAGACGGGTTGTTCGCTCAAGATCGCGGTCAGCTTTAAGCTCCTTTACGGTCTTTTCGAGTTCGTCATCTTCCTCTTCATCGTCATCTTGGCTAGGATTAAGCTCTTCACGCTGATCTTTTAAATCTTTGTTAAGTGCCGCCGCATCTTTTTTAGCTTGCTGTTCACGAGTGAACTCACGTTGAGAGTTACGAAGGTCTTGGTAGGCCTGTTTCTGCTCATCATTTTCAGCTTTTGGAAGCTTGCGTTTTTCCATCCAATCATCAAGATCGTCATCGAAAGTAGCGGGAGTATCAGTCTCCTCGTCAGTGCTGTCGTTGTTATTTGCATCGTCAGACTGATTTTGGTCTTGATTCGATGTGTCCAGGTTGTCGGCATCATTGCCGGTCTGCTGGTCTGTCGCTTGAGAGTCAGTATCCTGGTTGTTCTCGTCAGCGGTTGTAGACTTTCCGTCCATCTATTTTTCTCCATATTTTTGTGTTTTTGAATTGCGTGCTACGCATGTAACATAACGTCAATATACCACCAAAATAAAGAAGGAGTCAACTATGTAACTGAATCAGCGGCCTTGGCTGTAAGATCGGCGTTCGGTGTAGGCGTTTCCACTTTTGTTTGACGCTCCAAATAATCAATAAGTTGTTGAATGCCGGCGGCACGCTCTAATTCATTCACGCGCTTCTCTGCCGTTAAGTAGTATGTCTCAGTCTCCTGTGACCCATCTTCAAGCTTGTAGCCTGTGGGACGCGCTCCTACGCCATCCTGTGCGATCTTTTGGTGATAGGCCACAAAAATTTTTGCTTTTTCCACCAAATCAACGAAGGCTGGATGTTCTTTAACCGCCTGATATGCTGCTTTAGTATTGGCAATTTTATCAGCTCGCTCTTTACTTCGCTGTTCGTGAAGAGCTTTCGCTTTTTGTGCTCGGTTACGATTTTCTTGGATGGTTTTAGCGTCTACAGTCATAGCCCTAGTATAGCAAAAACACCCGGAATAGGACGGGTGTTTTTATACGAGGCGGAGCGGTAAACCATATACCTAGTAGGGTACAGTTATATTATACCACAAAAAAACCCACCTAAACATGCACGTCTCTGGTGGGTAAAAACGGCTTTTCTGCACCCCGTTAGAGAAGGGTTCTAACTCGCAGTCCGTTATTGATTGGCTTTATTGTACTACTATTTCGATTCAAATACTATTTTACTAACAAATGTCTTACCGCTCGCATCAACTTCATTGAAGGCATATCCCAATAACATTTTCACTGTCATGTTCATACTCAGCTGATTCTGCCCCGCTATTTCTTCTAAACGCTGAAACATGGGATCGTTCTGGCTAAATCGTACCGCAATAACCGCCTGTTTAGTGTCCTCTGCACCTATTAATTTTTTCACATCTTCCGATGTAATCATATATTTTCTCCCCGTAACTTTATTGTATCTAAATTATAACAGTGTTATGTCATAAACACAACAACTACTTTTACAGTAAGAGTGTTGCTATGCCGCTTGCATTGCAGCAGGTTTTTTAGCAGGAGTTGGCTCTGGTGGGTTAATATCGTTCTCCAAGCCAGGAACGATTGTGCCGTCAAGACGAGTTGCAGGATCCATGTCGTCCACACCTTCCACAGCTTGCTTAACCATACGATTCTGCATGTCAGCTTCAAGACTTGGGTCTGGTTCCCAGCCGGCTTTAATTTGTGCTTGACGGCGGCCCCATGGTTCAAGGTCTTTGTAGGCAATCGAAACTGTATCAAAAGCTGTTTCTTTTGGTGGTAGCGCGGGCGCAAGCATACTATTGAATTTCTCATCAGTAAGATCGGGGTCAATGAATTGTGCCATCCACCTTTTAACTTCCACCTGATTGAACGCAGGGTCGCCAGTAAAGAGCTGGAAGACCTGATTCATCTTCATGCCAACTTCTTGCTTTTCACGGTTTAGCGTGCTGGAAAGTTTAGCGTGTGCTTCGTATTGGCCGTTATACTCCCAAGGGTCAAAATCCTTAAAGACAACACCCATTTTACCAACAATACGAATGGCCGTCTTTTTCGTAACGAAAATTTGCACCAGTTTAAAGATGATGTTCGCAAGTTGAGCAAGCCCTTCGTCTTCAAGGTTTGCAATCTTCGTTGAGAAGCGCATTTGTGCCTGCGCCAACTGAGTAGACACTTCGGTTGCAGTTGTACGACTGTTGCCAGTTGAACCACCCTGTACGCTTTCGTCTGCTGCCGTAGCGCGGCGCATACGCTGCATGATACGCTCTTTTTTATTATCAATATCGCCACTAAGCTGTGGTCGTTCAAGCGCACCCATTGCATTACGTGGGATAGGATAAACAGCCCCCGGAATAGTTTCAATTTCTGGTGCTAGATCAGCAAATTGCGGATCAATCCAATACATTGGGGTGTTCTGGTAAGCGTTATTGTCAATGTCCATTGCCTCAAGGTCGTTAAGCAGTTCCGCATCATATATGAGGAGTGCCATTTCACCTTCAGCGTAAAACTGGCTCGTGTCAATGTAATCACGCAAAACCGCCATAGGAATAAATGGCTTAATAGCATCAAGTTTTTGAGTAATTTGTTCATCTTTCCCTGTCTCAGGGTTAAGAACAAATGCCTCACGAGTTACTTCCTCGCGTTGACACCATGTAGGCTCATTATAGATAAACTCTTTTTTGTTACCTATTTCAAAGATACGACCAGTTGGGAGGTGGTACATTTTAATGACATGAATTTGATCTTTACTAGCAGACTCACCAAGTGTAGAGCCGTTGAACATGTCCTTAAATGCTTTGTCACCACCTTTGTTGTCACCATCACCATTAGCACTTGGCTTCGGCCCAAGGTTTTCAAGGTTCTTGTAACGTGGAATCCAGGCATTCGCCTCCGCATCAAATATTTCCATACGCTTAAGAGACTCTTTGTTGGCGAGATACTCGTAACCAGCATACTCAGCAGGGTTTGTGGTTTGTACCATACCAGTTGAGGTCGGATCAACAAAGAAATCACGAATAGGAATATTTTCAATAACCGGGTGACCATCTTCCCAAGTAATATGGAGAATACCGGTACCATAAAGAAGCATGTCACGAACCCATTCCTGAGTCTTTAGCTTCATTTGGTTGCCCGTCATGAAGAAGCCCACCATATTATTGAGGACTTCTGTGTCACGGCTTTGCTCTTCATTAGTGGAGAAGAAGCTAAAAGTGGTGTCACCACCAGCAATGTTAGCTACAAGAGTCTCAATAATCGTATGTGACTCACGAATTATAGGCTCAGATACGCCTTCGTAGTTACGAAAGACACGCGTACCTTTATAGACCTTAAAGTAGTTATCCCAGTTTACGCGGTGACCGTTATCAGTATACTTTTTAGCATCATCGTATAACCGTATAACCTCTTTAAGAGTAAGATTACCTTCCGCGTCTTTGGATCTTGTGCGCTGCTCTTTGTTGTCGTCTTCGGGCGACTGCATCTCTGGTGGTAAGACTGCGGGGTTCGCCTGCTGCAATGGATTCGAGGCTGGTTGTGCTTGTGGAGGCATTTTTGTTTCTCTTTATTGGTTTTTGTATGTTTTGTTTTGCTATATCCGCGCTGAGATGTGTGTAGTTTGCGAGCTCAATAGCTATTGCTTTTGCCATTACCGTATCGTCAAACATTCCTTCTTGAGCGTTCG
>Ga0193717_1000218_pt1 | contig 45867 bp, 46 predicted proteins | sample U2c2metaG_FD_145900 | JGI IMG/M metagenome (GOLD analysis project Ga0193717, IMG submission 145900) | Soil microbial communities from a riparian zone of the East river system, Colorado, United States - U2c2 | ecosystem: Environmental > Terrestrial > Soil > Riparian zone | place: USA: East River... | reverse complement strand
GTGTCAAGCGTCGAACTTGTTCGAGCCCGAAGGGCCGCGAAGCGCCCTTGACTCACCTCACCACGACTAGCAAACTCACGCAGCCCGGCGACGCGAACCACCCACACCTATGAACCCCGCGAACCACCCACACCTACCCGCGAACCACCCACACCTACCGCCCGACGAACACCGGCCCCTGACGTGGGGTCGGGTCGGCGGGATGCGAGTGGAGCGGCGTACGGAGGTGGGTGCTGGGGCGGCGGCGGGATCGCCGCGGGCTGGGTTCCGGAGCAGTCGGTGGGCGGCGCGACGGATGGGGTGGGAGGGGAAATCGGGGTGGAGCGGTTAGCCTTCCGGGCGTGGATGTGCTGACGGTGGGGGTGTTGCGGAGCTGGGCTCGTACTGCGCTGGCTGAGTTGGGGCGGGCGCGGGTCGAGATCGATGAGCTCAATGTGTATCCGGTGCCGGATGGCGATACCGGGACGAACCTCTATCTGACCTGGGAGGCCGCTTGTGACGCGCTGCCCGAGGGGGAGTTGACGTTCGCGGAGGCGGTGCAGGCGTTCGGGCGGGGGGCGCTGCTCGGCGCGCGGGGGAATTCGGGGGTGATCGCTTCTCAGCTGGTACGGGCGTGTGGGCTGAGGCTGGCGGAGAACCTGCCGCGGCGTCAGGAGAACGAGCCGAAGTCTGTGTTGGCCGATCCGCGGATGAGTGAGGCGGCTGCGTTCGCGGATGCGCTCGTGTTTGCGGCGGATGCGGCGTACGGGGCGGTGGCGGAGCCTGTCGAGGGGACCATGCTGACCGTCGCTCGGGAAGCCGCTAATGCGGCACTGAAGGCGGCTAACAACGGGCAGAGCCTGCCGGAGGTCTGCCTTGCGGCTGTAGGTGCAGCCAGGGTCGCATTGATCAAAACGACCGAGCAGTTGGAGCCGCTGAGGCGAGCAGGTGTGGTCGACGCCGGTGGTGCGGGGCTGGTCGTGATTCTCGGCGCTATGGAGTCGGTTCTGTCGGGGCGCGCGCCTGCGGGGACGACCGGAGTACCGGCCCGGATTCAGCCTGAAACAGAGGTGGGGAACGATCTGGACGCGGACGGCCCGGCCTATGAGGTGATGTATCTCCTGGACGCTCCGGACGAGAAGATCGGCGACTTCCGCCAGCAGCTCGCGCGCCTTGGCGACTCGGTGGTGGTGGTTGGCGGGGACGAGTTGTGGAACGTGCATGTGCATACCGATGACGTGGGTGCGGCGATCGAGCAAGGGATCGGGATCGGGCGTCCTTACCGGATCCGGGTGACTCATTTCGCGGACCTGGTTCCGCATCCGCCGATCCCGGGGCGGGCCGTGATCGCGGTCGCGGCCGGTGAAGGGTTGGCCGGGTTGTTCGCCGAGGCCGGCGCCATCGTCGTGCGGGGTGGTCCTGGGAGACGGTGTTCGACCGGCGAGTTGCTGAAGGCGATCGAGGAGTCCGGGGCGCCGGAGATCGTGATTCTGCCGAACGACAAGGACTCCATCGCGGTAGCGGAAGCGGCGGCGACTGCGGCTCGGCAGGATGGGTTGAGGGTGGCAGTGATCCCGACGAGGGCTCAGGTCCAGGGGCTTGCGGCGATCGCGGTTCACGACCCGGAGCGCAGCTTTGACGACGACGTGGTGCAGCTGTCCGCCGCGGCCGGGCAGACCCGGCACGGGGCCGTCACGATCGCGGTGAAGGATGCCTGGACGATGGCCGGCACCTGCAAGATCGGCGATGCGCTGGGCGTGGTGGACGGCGATTTCGCCCTCATCACGGACGAGCTGGAGACCGCCGCGACCGGGGTGGTCGACCGGTTGCTCGGCGGTGGTGGTGAGCTGATGACGGTGGTCCGCGGGCAGGATGCGACCGCGGAACTGGTCGACGCGCTGGTGCGGCATGTGCGGCGGATTCGCCGGGATGTCGATGTCGTGGTGTACGACGGAGGGCAGGACAGGTACCCGTTGCTGATCGGGGTGGAATGAAGACTGACATCGACCGGAAGCTCCGCGACTTCGTCGGCGCGAAGACGGCCAAGACGTTCGCGGAGGTGTTCGGCATCGAGACCGTCGGGGACCTGCTGCGGCACTACCCGCGCCGGTACCTGAAGAAGGGCGAGCTGACCTCGTTCGAAGAGCTCCGGGTCGGCGACCAGGCGACGGTCAGCGGCCGGGTCAAGAAGGTCACCGTTCGCTCGCTCGACTCCAAGATGGAGATCAAGCCCGAGGACGTGAACAAGTACCGGCGGCACAAGACGATCACCAAGGTCGTGGTCACCGACGGTCGCAACGACCTGGAACTCGCCTTCTTCAACCAGCCCTGGCTGGTGAACACGCTGACCGTCGCGACGGCCGCCCTGTTCTGGGGCGAGGTGACGATGTTCCGCGACATCATGCAGCTGAAGGGCCCGGGCACTGAGGTCCTCGACGAGGAGAACCTCAGCGAGGATGAGATCGAGCGTCGGGCCAAGCCGTTCCGGCCGCTCTACTCGGCCACCGCGAGGCTGCCGACCGCGACGATCGAGCGCAGCGTCAAGGTCGTCCTCGACAGCCTGGGGGAGGTCGAGGATCCGCTGTCGGTCGAGATCCGTACAGGCGAGGGCCTGCTCGGGCTGCGGGAGGCACTGCAGAAGGTCCACCTGCCAGACACCGAGAAGGACTGGGAGGACGCGCAGAAGCGGTTCCGGTTCGAGGAAGCCCTGGTGATGCAGACGATCCTGGCCCAGCGCCGGGCCGTCACCGACGCTTTGAACGCCGTACCGCGGGTCCGCACCGACGGCGGCCTGCTGGGCGAGTTCAACGCCCGGTTGCCGTTCAAGCTCACCGATGGGCAGGCGGAGGTCGGCGAGGAGATCTTCGCGGACCTGGCCCGGCCGCACCCGATGCACCGGCTGCTGCAGGGAGAGGTCGGCTCCGGAAAGACGATCGTCGCGCTCCGGGCGATGCTCGCGGTGGTGGATGCGGGCGGCCAGGCGGCTCTCCTCGCCCCGACCGAGGTGCTCGCCACCCAGCACTACAAGACGCTGACCAGGATGCTCGGCGAATTGGCCGAGGCAGGCATGCTCGGCGGCGCCGAACGGGCCACCCGGGTGGGCCTGTTGACGGGTTCCCTGGGCGCGGCAGCCCGGCGTACGGCGATGTTGGATGCGGCCAGTGGAGCCGCCGGGATCGTGGTCGGCACGCACGCGTTGCTCGAGGACAAGGTGCAGTTCGCCGACCTCGGGCTGGTGGTCGTCGACGAACAGCACCGGTTCGGGGTCGAACAGCGGGCGGCTCTGAGTCAGAAGTCCGGCGAGAACACGCCGCACGTCCTGGTGATGACCGCGACCCCGATCCCGCGGACCGTCGCGATGACCGTGTTCGGGGACCTGACGGTGTCGACGCTGACCGAACTGCCCGCGGGCCGGTCGCCGATCGCCTCGTCGGTGGTGCCCGCGACGGAGAAGCCGGAGTGGCTGAACCGGGCCTGGCAGCGGGTCCGCGAGGAGGTCGGGAAGGGCCACCAGGTCTACGTGGTCTGCCCGCGGATCGGGGACGAGGTGAAGAACGCCGCGGACGAGGAGGCCGAGTTCGCGCAGATGGACGAGGACAACGGCGCCAAACCCGGCCGGAAGGCGCTGCGGCCGCCGCTCTCGGTCGCGTTCATGACCGACAAGCTGGCCGAGATCCTCGCCGGGCTGCGGGTGGAGGTGTTGCACGGGCGGTTGCCGGCCGACGTCAAGGACTCGGTGATGACGCGGTTCGCGGCCGGCGAGATCGACGTCCTGATCGCCACCACGGTGATCGAGGTCGGCGTGGACGTCCCGAACGCCTCGACCATGGTGGTGATGGACGCCGACCGGTTCGGCATCTCCCAGCTGCACCAGCTGCGGGGCCGGGTCGGCCGAGGCAAGGTGCCCGGGCTCTGCCTGCTCGTGACGGACAGCTGGCCCGGGTCGAAGTCCCGGCAGCGGCTGGACGCGATCGCCGGCACGACTGACGGCTTCGAGCTGTCGCGGATCGACCTGGAGACCCGGCGCGAGGGCGACGTGCTCGGCGTCGCGCAGTCGGGCCGCAGGACCAGTCTGAAGCTGCTCAGGGTGCTCCGCGACGAGGACGTCATCCTCCGGGCCCGGAACCTGGCCCACTCGATCGTTTCGGTCGACCCTGAGCTGGTGACGTACCCGTCCCTGCGCTCGTACGTGGACAATGCGCTGGCGTCCGACGCGACCGACTACCTGGAGAAGTCGTGACCCGGATCATCGGGGGAGTGGCCGGCGGGCGGCGGATCGCAGTACCGGCCGGGAGCGGGACCAGGCCGACGGCGGATCGGGTCCGGGAGGCGTTGTTCTCGTCCCTGGAGGCGGAGTTCGGGAGCTTCGACGGGCTCGCAGTACTGGACCTGTACTCCGGTTCGGGGGCGATCGGGCTCGAAGCGCTTTCCCGGGGAGCGGCGCAGGTCGTGCTCGTCGAGGCGGATCGCAAGGCGGCTGACGTGATCACCGCGAACGTCCGGGCGGTGGGGCTGCCCGGTGCCTCGGTGTTGGTCAGGCCCGTTGAGAAGGTTGCCGCCGGCGACAATCCGCCCGGGGTGTTCGAGTTGGTGTTCGCGGACCCGCCGTACAAGCTGGACGCCGCCGAACTGCAAGAGGTGCTGACCTCGCTGAGCGGCAACGGGTGGCTCGCGGAGGACGCGCTGGTGGTGGTCGAGCGGGGCAAGCGGGAGCCGTGGGAGTGGCCGGCCGGGTTCGCCGCGCTGCGGGATCGCAAGTACGGCGAGGCCCGGCTTTGGTACGGTCACCGCCATGACGAGGGCACGGGCATGAACGGGCCGGCCGCATGAGCACAGCTGTCTTCCCAGGGACCTTCGATCCGCCCACGAACGGGCATCTGGATGTGATCACCCGCGCGGCCGCCGCCTTCGACGCGGTGATCGTCGCGGCGGGGGTGAACCAGTCCAAGCAGCGGTTGTTCAGCGTCGAGGAGCGGGTCGAGATGCTGACGGAGATCGCCGCGCCCTTCGGCAACGTCCGGATCGGGACCTTCGAGGGCCTGCTGGTCGACTACTGCCGGGCCGAGGGCGCCGGGGTGATCGTGAAGGGTCTGCGGTCGGGTGGCGACTACGACTACGAGCTGCAGATGGCGCAGATGAACCGGCGGATGTCGGGGGTCGACACGGTGTTCCTGCCGACCGCGCCGGAGAACGCTTACATCTCCTCCAGCCTGGTCAAGGAGATCGCCAAACTCGGCGGATCGGTGGCCGACTTCTTGCCTCCGTCTGTTCACTCCCGGTTACTGAACAAGCTCTAGGGTGCCCCCAATTGGGCGACTGGCGGCGGAGTTGGTAATGTTATCCACTGGTCTCGACGAGACCGAGATTCTGCCTGCCCACGCCTGAAGGGGATGTCCTGAGCGTCTTGGACCCGCGGTCCCCACTCGTGATCGATACGCACGAGCTGTCACGCCGCGCCGGGTCCCAACGCGAGGTTTCCTTCACGGCGGTGGCACCGGCCGATCTCGGGATCGACGTGATCGGCGTTCCCGAAGGCGATCCGATCCAGTTCGATCTGCGACTGGAAGCGGTGGTCGAGGGAGTGCTCGTGACCGGGTCGGCCAGTGGCCGGCTGGTCGGGGAGTGCGCGCGGTGCCTGGTCGATGTCGAGGACGAGTTCCTCGCTGACGTCCAGGAGCTGTACGTCTATCCGGAGAGCGACGCCGAACCGGACGAGGCCAGCCGGATGGAGGGCGATCTGATCGACCTCGAGCCGGCGCTGAGGGACCAGGTGGTGCTCGCGCTACCGTTCCAGCCCTTGTGTTCGGACGACTGTCCGGGATTATGTGCGGAGTGTGGCGCACGCCTGGCGGACGAGCCCGGTCACAAGCACGAGGACGGCGTGGACCCACGGTGGTCGGCACTCAGCGGCCTGCTCCAGCAAGACGAACGACCGCAAGACCGATAGAGACAACAACCAAGCCAGCCGGCCGGGTCCGCAAGCCCCCGGCCGAACCGAGGAGTCATAACCGTGGCCGTTCCGAAGCGGAAGATGTCGCGCAGCAACACCCGGAGCCGTCGGGCCCAGTGGAAGACCACTGCCCCCTCGCTCGTCACCTGCGTGAACCCCGCCTGCCGCGCGAAGCACCTGCAGCACACCGTTTGCCCGACCTGCGGCCAGTACGGCGCCAAGGGCGAGCGTCGCCAGGTCGTCGAGAGCTAAACGGCACCACCTAGTGAACTCGGTCAACGAGACGGGGCTCTACGCCGAGCTGAACAAGAGGCTCGGCGTATCGCTGGCTGACGAACTACTGGAGCACGCCTTCACCCATCGCTCGTTCGCGTACGAGAACGGTGGGCTGCCGACGAACGAGCGGCTGGAGTTCCTCGGGGACTCCGTGCTCGGCGTCATCGTCACGGAGTCGCTGTTCCGCAACCACCCGGCCCTGTCCGAGGGCCGGCTCGCCAAGCTGCGCGCGGCTGTGGTGAACATGCGCGCCCTGGCGGGGGTGGCCCGGGAGCTCAAGCTGGGCAAGTACCTCCGCCTGGGCCGCGGCGAGGAAGCGACCGGCGGCCGGGACAAGTCGTCGATCCTGGCCGACTGCGTCGAGGCGCTGATCGGTGCCGTCTACCTGGATCGCGGCTTCGAGGTCGCGGGCCGGGTGGTGCACACCCTGTTCGACGAGCTGATGGAGTCCTCGGCCCGGCTCGGCGCCGGGCTCGACTGGAAGACCAGCCTGCAGGAACTCGTGGCGCAACTCGGAGTCGGTGTCCCGGAGTACGTGATCGCCGAGTCAGGGCCGGATCACGCCAAGACGTTCGAGGCGCGGGTCCGGATCGGGTCGGACACCTACGGGCACGGCATCGGCCGGAGCAAGAAGGAAGCCGAGCAGCAGGCTGCCGAGACCGCCTGGAAGGCACTCAGGGCGGCCCACCCGGACAGCACAGACCCGTCGCAGCAACCCTGAGGTGCCTGAACTCCCGGAAGTAGAGGTCGTTCGCCGCGGGCTCGCGGATTTCACCACCGGGCGGACGATCGACGCGGTCGACGTCCTGCATCCGAGGCCGGTACGCCGTCATCTCGCCGGGCCGGACGATTTCGTCGCCAGGCTCAAGGGGCAGACGTTCGCCACGCCCGCGCGGCGCGGGAAATACCTCTGGCTGCCGCTGGATTCCGGGGACGCCGTGCTCGCGCATCTGGGCATGAGCGGCCAGTTCCGGGTCCAGCCGGTCGGCGCGCCGGACGAGAAGCACCTGCGGATCCGGTTCCGGTTCGCCGACGACGGCGGAGAGGTCCGTTTTCTGGACCAGCGGATGTTCGGTGGTCTCTCGTACTCCGAGGGCGGCGCCGAACTGCCGGGAGAGATCGCTCACATCGCCCGGGACCCGTTCGATCCGCTGTTCGACACCGAGCTTTTCGTGGCCGGCGTCCGGCGCCGCAAGACCGGGCTGAAGCGTGCCCTGCTGGACCAGACGCTGGTCAGCGGGATCGGCAACATCTACGCGGACGAGGCGCTCTGGCGCGCCAAGCTGCACTACGCCCGGGCCACGGACACGATGAAACCCTTGCAAATAAGGGAGATCCTCCGGCACGCGCACGACGTGATGGCCGAAGCGCTGGAGGTCGGCGGGACCAGTTTCGACGCCCTCTACGTCAACGTGAACGGGGAATCCGGCTACTTCGAGCGGGGCCTGAACGTCTACGGCCAGGAGGGATCGCCGTGTCCCCGGGACGGCCGCCCGATCCGCCGGGAGGCGTTCATGAACCGTTCCTCCTACCGTTGCCCGCGCTGCCAGCCGGTACCGCGACACGCCCGGTGGTGAGCGAGATATCGTTAATACAAGTACCCCAGGTTGACCCTTGGCTTTGCCGGTGTCACCCTGAAAGACGGGACACATTTCCGCGCTCCGCTGACCAGGGGCGCTATCAGGCCAGACCCTTCCGGAGGACAGCACAATGGCCAAGGCTCTTCTAGGGCACCTTGGAGGCACTGACCCGCGCATGCTCGAGCAGGTTCGTCTGCTCAACCGGCGTGTCGCCGATCTGGAGGCGCACGTGATGCGCCTGCAGGCAGAGAACGACCATCTTGTCGCGGCCGTTCATGACGGTCGTCTGCTCACGGTGGACGAGGCACTGCGCGCTCCTGCTTCGGTCTGAGGACCCGAGCCGCACCAAAAAGCACGACCACAGCATCACCTGTCACCGTCCGCACCACCCACGGCGGCGGCCCCCGTCCGGGCCTCCGCCGGTTTCATGCCCGGCGATGGCGGTCGGCCTCCGCCGGTTCGCGGGCGGCAGTCGTTAGACTGCCAGTCGGAACTACTTCCCCCGGTAGCGGCAGCGTTACGAGCAGTTACGACGGTTCCCTTCGGTATCGTCTGTCCATTCACGGGTTGGGAGCAACGCTTTGTACTTGAAGAGCATGACGCTCCGAGGCTTCAAGTCGTTCGCGTCGGCCACGACGATGAACTTCGAACCGGGCATCACCTGCATCGTCGGCCCGAACGGCTCCGGTAAGTCCAATGTCGTCGACGCGCTCTCCTGGGTGATGGGCGAGCAGGGCGTCAAATCACTGCGTGGCGGCAAGATGGAGGACGTCATCTTCGCCGGCACCTCCGGCCGGGCCCCGCTGGGCCGCGCCGAGGTGGTGCTGACCATCGACAACGCCGACGGCGCGCTGCCGATCGAGTACGCCGAGGTGACGATCTCGCGGACGATGTTCCGCAACGGCGGCTCGGACTACCAGATCAACGGCCAGAACTGCCGGCTGCTCGACGTCCAGGAACTGCTCAGCGACTCCGGTATCGGCCGCGAGATGCACGTCATCGTCGGCCAGGGCCAGCTCGACTCGATCCTGCGCGCCACTCCTGAGGGGCGCCGCGGCTTCGTCGAGGAAGCGGCCGGGGTGCTGAAACACCGCAAACGCAAAGAGAAGGCGATCCGGAAGCTGGAGGCCACCGAGGGCAACCTGCACCGGCTCGGCGACCTGATCGCCGAGATCCGCCGGCAGTTGAAACCGCTCGGGCGCCAGGCGGAGGTGGCGCGACGGGCGGTGTCGATCCAGGCCGAGGTGCGGGACGGCCGGTCCCGGCTGCTCGCGGACGACATCGTCCAGGCCCAGTCGGCGCTCGAGGCCGAGCTCAAGGACGAGGCCGCGCTGACGGCCAAGCGGGCCGAGATCGAGGCCGCGCTCCGGGAGGCGCGCGACCTCGAGGCCACTCTCGAGGACGCGCTGCGCACGGACGCCCCGGCACTGCAGGCAGCCCAGGACACGTGGTACCAGCTGTCCGGCTTCGGCGAGAAGATCAAGGGCACCGCCCGGATCGCCGCCGACCGGATCCGCTCGCTGAACGACGAGGCCGAGGAACCCCGGGCCGGTCGCGACCCCGACGAGCTCGAGCTCGAGGCCGCCCAGGTCCGTGAGACCGAGGCGCAGATCGAGGCCGAGGTGGAGGCTCATTCCGAGCTACTCGCCGAGGCGGTCGAGCGCCGCCACCAACTGGAGGCTCAGCACGCCGAGGAGGAGCGCCGGATGGCGGCGCTGATCCGGGCCGCTGCCGACCGTCGCGAGGGCCTGGCCCGGTTGACCGGCCAGGTGAACGCGCTGAAGAGCCGCGCGTCCGCCGCCGAGTCCGAGATCGGGCGTCTCGCCGCAAATCAGCAGGAGGCGGAGGCCCGGGCTGCCAAGGCGCAGCACGACTTCACCGCGCTCGAGACCCAGGTCGCCGGCCTCGACGCCGGTGAGCGTGGCCTGGACGAGGAGTACGAGGCGGCCCAGAGCGTCCTGGACGAGCTGGAGGAGCGCCTCACCAAGCTCCGCGCCGAGGAGCGGGACGCCGAGCGTGAGCGGACCGGTCTGGCCGCCCGCAAGGAGGCCCTGGAGCTCGGCCTGAACCGCAAGGACGGCGCCGGCGCGTTGCTGGCCGCCTCCGAGCAGGTGACCGGCCTGATGGGTTCCGTCGCCGCACTGCTGAGCGTGCGTCCCGGTTACGAGACAGCGATCGCCGCGGCACTGGGCGAAGCCGCCGACGCCGTGGCAGTCACGCACACCGCTGCCGCGGTCGAGGCTGTCGGTCACCTCAAGGAGCACGATCTCGGCCGGGCCGGGATGCTGCTCGGCGACGCCCCGGCCGACGACTTCTCGACGTGGCCCCGGTTGCCCTACGGCGCGACGTACGCGGTCGAGGTCGTGGATTGCCCGGAGACCCTGCGGTCGGCGCTTCGCCGGTTGCTGCGCAAGGTCGCCGTGGTCGACGATGTGCCCGCCGCGCGCTCCCTCGTGCAGCAGTTGCCCGACGTGATGGCGACCACCCGCGTCGGCGACGTTCTGGGCGCGCACTTCGCGTACGGCGGATCGGATGCGGCCCCGAGTCTCATCGAGGTCCAGTCCGCGGTGGACGAGGCGGCCGAGAAGCTGCTGGAAGCCACTGCGCGGAGCGAGCGGCTGCGGTTCGAGCTGGCGGCGATGGAGGATGAGAGGTCGCGGCAGAAGGAGTCTGTCGAGATCACCCTGGCCCGCCTGCACGAGTCGGACGCGGCGATGGCCGCGGTCGCCGAGCAACTGGCGCACTTCGGGTCGCTGGCCAAGGCATCGCGCGGTGAGGCCCAGCGGATGGCCGAGGCGATCGCGGCGGCCGAGCAGGAGCGCGACCGGAACCTGACCGGCCTCGCGGACCTGGAGCAGCGGCTCAACGACGCCGAGATGTACGACGACGACGGTGGCGACGAGCCGGATACGACCGAGCGGGATCGGCTCGCCGAAGAGGCCAAGGCCGGCCGGGCGTCAGAGATGGAGGCGCGGCTCTCGCTGCGGACCACCGAGGAGCGGGCCCGGGCACTGTCCGGCCGCGCCGACTCGCTGGAGCGCGCGGCCCGCCAAGAGCGTGAGGCTCGGGCCCGGGCGATCGCACGCGCGGCTCGTCGGGCTCGTCAGTCGGAGGCGGCGCAGGCTGTGCATCTGGCGGCCGGGCATGTGCTGGCACGGCTCGAGAACTCGCTGCAGCTGGCCGCCACGGAGCGGTCCGCGATCCAAGCCCAGCGGGCCGAACGCGAGCAGGGGCTGGCTCAGGCGCGCTCAGCGACGAGGAACCTCAGCAGTGAGCTGGAGCAGCTGACCAACACCGTGCACCGTGACGCGCTGGCCCGGGCCGAGCAGAAGATGCGGCTCGAGCAGCTGTACGAGAAGGCACTGAGCGAGCTCGGTACGGCGGTCGAGGCGCTGATCGCGGAGTACGGGCCGGACCAGCTGGTGCCGCCGCTGCCGAAGGAGCCGGCCGACGCCGAGCAGCCCGATCTCGAGCTCGAGGGCGAGCCGTTCAACCGGGCCAAGGTCGAGAAGCGGCTCAAGACGGCCGAGCGGGCGCTCAATCAGCTGGGCCGGATCAACCCGCTCGCGCTGGAGGAGTTCGACGCGATGGAGGAGCGGCACCGCTTCCTGTCGGAGCAGCTCGAAGACCTGCGGAAGTCCCGGCGCGACCTGATGGACATCGTCAAGGAGGTCGACGACCGGGTCGAGCAGGTCTTCACCGAGGCCTACCGCGACGTCGAGATCGCCTTCCAGCACGTCTTCAGCCGGCTGTTCCCCGGTGGTGAGGGCCGGCTCGTCCTGACCGATCCGGACGACATGCTCGGCACCGGCATCGACGTCGAGGCGCGCCCACCGGGCAAGAAGGTCAAGCGGCTGTCGCTGCTGTCCGGCGGTGAGCGGTCCCTGGTCGCGGTCGCGTTCCTGGTGGCGCTGTTCAAGGCACGCCCGTCGCCCTTCTACATCCTGGACGAGGTCGAGGCGGCCCTGGACGACACCAACCTCGGCCGGCTGCTGGAGATCTACGAGGAACTGCGCGAGAACAGCCAGCTCCTTGTCATCACCCACCAGAAGCGCACGATGGAGGTCGCCGACGCCCTCTACGGCGTCACCATGCGAGGCGACGGCGTCTCAGCAGTCATCTCCCAACGAATCCGCGAGACCGAACCCGCCTAGAGAGTGGACGCTGAGCGCACGCGCCGCGAAGCGTCCGGCGTTCTTCGGCGGTGTTCTTGACAGGCTTAAGACGACCGGTCATATTGGGGTCATGGCCAGGCGGAGTATGCGGGAAGAGATCGTCGAGGCGGCGTTGGCCCAGTTCCATGAGCGGGGCTTCAACGCGGCGGCGGTGAAGGACATCACCGACCGCGCCGGGGTGCCGAAGGGCTCGTTCTACAACCACTTCGAGAGCAAGGAAGCGCTCGCGATCGTTGCCCTGCAGCGGTACGGCGAGGGCCTCCGACTGGCGGACCTCGCGAACGCCGAGGGCGAGCCGGTGGCCAGGATCCGGGCGAGCTTCGAGTTCCTCTGCGACGCCGTGGTCGCGAACGAGTTCACCCGGGGCTGTCTGTTCGGCAACTTCGGCACCGAGATCATCGACCACAGCGAGTCGATCCGGGCGGCCGTGCAGCAAGGTCTGGGGCTGTGGGCCGAGTTGCTCGGCGGTGCGATCGCCGACGGCCAGAAGGCCGGCAACATCCGGGCGGAGCTCGATCCCGACCAGGCTGCCCGCTTCCTGATCGGCGCCTGGGAGGGCGCCCTGATCCAGGCGCGTGCGGAGAAGTCGTCCGAGCCGTTCGAAATCTTCTTCAAGCTCACCTTCGACAGCCTGCTCAAGGTCTGAACCCGGTACTCCGCGCAGTCGCCACACTCTGCCCGTTCCAAGATGACCGACCGTCTTAGCAAGGAGCAAACCATGACCACCACCTATCGCGCGATCGAGGCGCTGGACGGCGCTTTCACCCTGGTCGAGCGTGAACTGGCCGAACCGCCCCGTGGCCAGGTGCGGATCGCCGTCGAGGCGTGCGGCATCTGCCACAGCGATGTCGTCGGCGTGCACAACCTGCTCGGCAGCCACCCGGCCGGTACGGCGATCGTGCCCGGTCACGAGGTGGTCGGGCGGATCGACGCCCTCGGCGAGGACGTCACCGGCTGGACCGTCGGCCAGCGGGTCGGGGTCGGCTACCTCTCCGGGCACTGCGGGGTGTGCGCGAACTGCCGACGCGGTGACTTCGTCTACTGCACGGACCAGCCGATCCTGGGCGACACGGTCGACGGTGGCTATGCGGAGTACGTGACGAGTCGGGTCAGCGGGCTGGTCGCAGTACCGGAGGAGTTTTCGGCGGCGGAGGCGGCGCCGTTGCTGTGTGCGGGCATCACTGTGTTCAACGCGCTGCGCAGGGGAGCACCGCTGCACGGCGACCTGGTTGCAGTGCAGGGCGTCGGCGGTCTCGGACATTTGGCCATCCAGTACGCCGCCAAGCTTGGGCTGCGTGTGGTCGCCATCGCGCGGGGCGAGGACAAGCGCGAGCTCGCACTGAAGCTCGGCGCGGACGAGTACATCGACAGTGCCGCGGTCGATCCGGCCAAGGCGCTACAGGAGCTCGGCGGCGCGAAGGTGATCGTGGCGACCGCGGCCAGCGGCGCGTCGATGAGCCCACTGGTGGAAGGGTTGGCTGTCCGCGGCCGGCTGGTCGTGGTGGGGGTCGGGAACGATCCCATCGAGGTGGGCACGACGTCGCTGGTCTTCGGGGGTCGCACGATCGAGGGATCGCTGACCGGCACCGCGAGCGAGAACGAGGAGAACCTCGCCTTCACCTTGCGCAACGACGTCCGGCCGCTGGTCGAGACGCTGCCGCTGGAGCAGGCAGCCGAGGGCTACGCCCGGATGATGTCGGGCGCCGCCCGCTTCCGCATGGTCATCACCAACAACTAGGAGGCGAGTGATGAGTCAGCTCATCTTGAACGCGATCGGGGACATCGACGAGAACGTTGCCCTGGTCACCGATCCGGACCTGACCGTGGGCGCGGACCAGGTGCTGGTCCGGATCGAGGCCGCGGCGATCAACCCGGTCGACTTCATGCTTGCCTCCGGCACCTATGGCTACCAGGCGCAGGTCCCGTTCGCGCTGGGGTCCGAGGGAGTGGGGCGGGTGGTCGAGACCGGTGCGTCGGTGGACCGGTCGCTGGTCGGGCGCCGGGTCCTGATCGTGCCGAACTACGAGCAAGGGACCTGGGCCGACGAGGTCGTGATGTCCGTCCGCAACGTCTTGGTGATTCCGGACGACGGCGATCCGGCGCAGCTGGCGATGGTGGGGATCAACCCGCTGACCGCGCACCTCGCGTTGACCGACTACGTGAGCCTTCAGCCGGGGGACTGGGTCGGGCAGAACATGGGGAACTCCGGTGTCGGCGTCAACGTCATCGGCCTGGCGAAACACCTCGGCCTGAAGACGTTGAGCGTCGTACGGCGGCCGGAAGTGGCGGCGCGGTTGCGAGCGGCCGGGGCGGACCTGGTGATTGTCGATGGCAACGATCTGGCCGATCGGATCCAGGAAGCGCTCGGGGAGAACAAGCTGCGGCTGGTGCTCGACGGTACGGGCGATGCGACGGCCGGGGCGCTGGCGCAGGCAGCGGAGTACGGGGGCACGCTGGTGAGCTACTCCTCGCAGACGCGCCAGACGCCCGCGGTGGGACTCTTCGACTACATCTACCGGCAGCTCTCGCTGCGCGGGCTCTGGATGGTCAACTGGCTGCAGAACACACCGCGCGAAGAAGTCGAACGGACGTACTCCGAACTGGCTCGGCTCGTCGCCAAGGGAGTGCTGAGCACGGAGGTCGAGGCGACCTACCCGCTGGCCGAGTTCCGTGAGGCCCTGGACCACGCGCGGCAGCAGGGCCGCTCGGGCAAGGTGCTGTTCAGGCCGTGATCGTCATCGAGGCGATCTCGTCGCCCTGAACGCTGAAGGTGAAGTGTGAGGGCCCGTTGAAGCCGTCGCCGCCCACCTGGGTGAGCAGGGTGATCGGGTTGCCCGGAGTGGAGACCTGGGTGCCGGAGAAGGTCGCGTGCTTGCCGATCAGCTCGTTGTCGCTCCAGGACCGGATCTGCTCCGGGCCGCGGAACTGGCGGCCCCAGTCGTCGACGAAGCCGTCTTGGCCGAAGGCGGCGACGAAGGCGTCGGTGTCCTGCTCGTCGATCGCGGTGAGGGCTCGCTGGACCGCTGCGGGGATGCTTTCGTCTGTGCTCATAACGTAACGATAACCAGGGATCCGCTCCTTGAACCGGACCGGCGATCCATCCGTGTGGGTGGTGTCGAACGGTCAACCATCCAAGGAGAAACCCCATGAAGCGCATCGCGTTCGTCCTCGGCGCGGCCGTCCTCGGCCTGTCCGCCCTGACCGCCTGCGGGGGTGGCGGCGACGACTCGGCCACCGCACCGCAGAGCAGCACCAGCCAGTCGGACTCCGGCACCGGCTCCGGTGAGCTTAAGCTCGCCACGGCGGACGTGGGTGACTTCGGCAAGATCGTTGTCGACGGCACCGGTCGGACACTGTACGTATTCGACAAGGACACGGCCAGCCCATCCAAGTCGAACTGCGAAGGCGACTGCCTGGCCAAGTGGCCGGCCGTGGCGGCGGGCACCGGTACGCCGCAACTGGACGGGGTGGACGCCTCCCTCGTCGGCACTGTGACCCGGTCGGACGGGAGCAAGCAGGTGACCCTGGCAGGGCTGCCGCTCTACCTGTTCGCGAGCGACACCAAGGCCGGCGATGCCAAAGGTCAGGCGGTCGGTGGAGTCTGGTGGGTCGTCGGCGCGGACGGCAAGAAGATCACCAAGCAGGACTCGGGCAACTCCGGCTACTGAGTCGATGACCACAGCCGACTGTCTTCTGCCGGGCCTCGAGTGGACCACCGCTCGGGGCCCTGCGGGATGCTGCGTCTCGGGATCGCCTATCGTACGAACCACCGCGACAGTCGAGGCCGGGAGGACAGCGGTGGGAGACACGGACCGCCGTCAAGAGACCGCCGAGGCGCTGATCCGGTCGTTGTACGCCGAGCACGGACGCAGTGTGCTGGCCTACGCGACCCGGCTGACCGGCGATCGCGCCGCGGCCGAGGACGTAGTACAGGAGACGCTGGTCCGGGCTTGGAAGCATGCGGACAAGCTGCTCGACGGATCGGGGTCCGTGCGGGGCTGGTTGCTGACCGTCGCGCGCAACATCGTCACCGACCGGGCCAGGGCGCGTGCCGCCCGGCCCGCGGAGGTGGCCGAGGTGGAGGACCGTCCTCCGGTCGAGGGGGATCACTCCGAGTCGGTGGTGAACACCATGGTGGTGATGGACGCGCTGGACCAGGTGTCGCCGGAGCACCGAGAGGTGCTGGTGGAGCTGTACTATCGCGGCCGGTCCGTGACCGAGGCCGCGAAGGAGCTGGGTGTGCCGCCCGGTACCGTCAAATCGAGATCGTATTACGCCCTCCGAGCGCTGCGCGCCGTGATGGGCGGACCAGGAGCGGAGGTGGCCGGATGAGCGAGCATGATCACTCGCAGCTGGGCGCCTATGCACTGGGTGCGCTGGAGCCGGACGAGGTTCGTGAGGTCGACGAGCACTTGGCCGGGTGTGCTGAGGGTCGCGCCGAGCTGGCCGAGCTCGAGGAGATGAAGGAGTTCCTCGGGGAGGTGCCGCCGGAGGCGTTCCTGGACGGGCCGCCTACCGATGGCGACCTGTTGCTGCAGCGCACGTTGCGGGAGGTCCGGTCCATTGCTGCCGCTCCACCTGCGCCCGTTGCTCGTGGGCGGCGGTCGCGGTGGCTGTTGGTCGCGGCTGCTGTGGTGGTGATCGCCGGAGCGCTGGGTGGCGGCGTACTGATCGGGCGGCAGACTGCGGGCGACGCGACGGCGGATGCTCCACCCGCCGGTTCCAGGGTGGTCACCGCGACCGACGCAGCAACCGGTACGACGATGAAGACGACTGTGGAACCGCGGACCGGCTGGAGCTGGATCGTGGTGAACATCTCCGGGGTGAACGCCGGGGACGAGTGCGAGATGATCGTCACGGACAAGAGCGGTAGGACCTGGGTCGCGGGCAGCTGGGTGATCTCGGAGAAGGCCGCGCGCGAGGGCAGCCGGTTCGGCGGCGGGGTGCTGGTGCCGCCCGATCAGGTGCGGTCCGTGGAGATCAAGACAGTGCAGGGCGAGCACCTTGTCACCACTCCTGTCTGAGCCGCTCCTGTCTGATTAGGCGGTGGGCTGTAAGTCGGTTGCGTGGGGCGGGAGGATGGAAGTCGTGGCCTACTCGACTACTGCCCCCGAGGATCTCCGCGAGCGCCGTAAGGCGGCCGCTGCCGATTGCACCCGCTGGCTGTCCGGCCGCAAGGTGCCTGTGCCCGACAGACTGCGGCGGTTGGCCGAGGTCGCGACTGACGACGAGACCGACGGCTACGGCAGCGGCGGTGAGGTTGCCGCGCTCGAGCAGGAGGTCGCGGAGCTGCTGGGCAAACCAGCAGCTGTCTTCATGCCTACCGGGATCATGGCGCAGCAGAGTGTGCTGCGGGTTCACGCCGATCGCGCCGGGACTCAGCGGGTGGCGCTGCACGGGCTGTCGCACTTCCTGCAGCACGAGTTGAACGCCCTGGAGGAAGTGCATCACCTACGTATCGAGCGGCTGACCTCCGAGCCGCGGCAGCCCCGCCCCGACGAGCTGGCCTCGATTCCGGGTCACCTGGCGGCTGTGGCGCTGGAGCTGCCCCTGCGGGATGGCGGATTCGTTCTGCCCAGCTGGGACGAGCTGGTGGTTTTCGCCGACGCCTGCGTGGAGCGTGGAGTACCGCTGCATCTCGATGGCGCTCGGCTGTGGGAGAGCACGCCGTACCTCGGACATAGCCTGGCGGAAGTGGCTGCGCTGGCTTCGACCGTCTACGTGTCCTTCTACAAGGGGCTGGGCGGGATCAGCGGTGCTGCCGTGGCTGGGCCTGAGGACTTCATCGCCGAGGTACGCCGCTGGCAGCGCAGGCTCGGCGGCAACGTCTACACCCTCTTCCCGTACGCCGTGTCCGCGCGCGAGGGGCTTCGTACCGTGCTGCCGTTGATGGGTGAGCTCCACGAACGCGCAGTGGAGCTGGCTGCCGCACTCCAGGCCGTCGGGTACCGCGTGTTCCCGGAGCCGCCACACACGAACTCGTTCCGCGTCTACGCCCCGCGGCCCGCCGAGGAGATCGAGCAGGCGACCGTACGGCGGATGGAGGCGACCCGGGAATCCGTCGCGAACTCGTGGCAACCGGCGGACGTGCCCGGGTGGTCAAGGGTCGAGCTGGTGGTGACTCCGGACACGTTGGCGTGGCAGGTCGACGAGGTGGCGTTGGCCTACGGGGAACTTCTGGAAGAATGAACTCGTAGCAGTAGATGTGAGGCTGTGCTGAGGACAATGCGGGGAGAGATGTAGTTCTGTGCTGACTTTCGTCATCACCATGATCGTGCTGTTGGTTCTGTCCGGCCTGGTGTTACTGGCCGTCGCAAGAGGCGAAGGCAAACACTTCGGCTAGTACAGTCTCGCTATGAGACGCCTTGTTTTTCAGGAGTATGTGACGCTCGACGGCTACGCGGCCGGCCCTGGCGGCGAGCTCGACCTCTTCGACACGGTCGCGGAGCAGGCGGACGACGACAACCTCGAGTTGCTCGAGAGCGTCGACACCATGCTGCTCGGCGCGACGACCTACCGGCTGTTCATCGGTTACTGGCCGACGGCAACCGATGAGGTGATCGCCCCGAAGCTCAACGCCCTGCGCAAGGTGGTCGTGTCGTCGACGCTCGACACTGCGCCGTGGGGTGAGTGGGAGCCTGCCGAGGTGGTGACCGATCCGATCGCGGCGGTCACCGAGCTCAAGGCCGAGGACGGGAAGGACATCATCCTGTGGGGCAGCATCTCGCTGTTCCAGACGCTGCTCGTGGCCGGACTGGTCGACGAAGTGCAGCTGCGGGTGTGTCCGCTCGTGCTGGGGGCAGGCAAGAGCGTGTTTCCCGCTGGAGGCGCGGCGATCGACCTTGAGCTGATCGAGGCCCGGCCGTGGGCGCGCGGCGGCGTACTGCTGCGCTACCAACCGGGGAATTAGCCGCCGCTCCGGCAGCCTTCCGGGTAGCTGGTACACGGGGTGTTGCGTCTGCAGGAACGACACCTTCTTCGCTCGGTGCGACGGTGGAGACGCCGACCACCGACGAAGAGGATCCATGAAGCGTTACCTCCTCCCGGCCCTGCTCGTGGCGGGGGCCTTGTTGATCAGCGGTTGCCAGAACAATTCGACTTCCTCCAGCGCCTCGACTCCTGCTGCCGCCGCGACGGGCAACCCGTCCAGTGCGGTGACATTGCAGGAGTCCGGCTCCAGCCTGCTGTACCCGTTCCTCCAGGAACTCGTCCAGCCGCTGAAGCAGCAGTACCCGAACATCACTCTGAACCCGGCCGCGGGTGGATCCGGTAAGGGCATCAGCGACGCCATCAGCGGGACGGTCCAGCTGGGCGGCTCCGACGCATACCTGAGCCCCGGTCAGCTACAGCAGAACCAAGGCTTGATGAACATTCCGGTCGCGATCTCCGCGCAGGCGGTCAACTACAACCTGCCCGGCGTCACCGGCCTCAAGCTGAGCGGCGACGTACTGGCCCAGATCTACCAGGGCAAGATCACCAAGTGGAACGACGCGGCGATCGCCGCGATCAATCCCGGCGTCAAGTTGCCCGCTACGACCATCGTGCCGGTACGCCGCGTCGACTCGTCGGGCGACACCTTCCTCTTCACGAGCTACCTGTCCGCGACCAATCCCAGCTGGCAGAGCGGGCCGGGCATGGGGACGACTGTCACCTGGCCGGCGGCCGCTGGAGAGCTGACGGCGAGCGGCAACCCGGGCATGGTGCAGACGTGCCAGTCCACGCCCGGATGCATCGCCTACGTCGGCATCAGTGCCGAGAAGAGCGCGCAGGACGCCAAGCTCGGTGAGGCGCAGTTGCAGAATAAGGACGGGAAGTTCGTCCAGCTCGGACCGGACACGATCAACGCGGCCGTGCAGGCCGGAGCCACGGGCATCCCGGCCAACCTGGCCCAGTCGCTCATCAACGAGCCGGGCGCGACGTCGTACCCGATCGTCAACTACGAGTACCTGGTCGTGAAGCAGCAGCAGTCCAGTTCCGATACGGCGGACGCCGTCCGGACGTTCCTCAGCTGGACGATGTCGACGACCGGTGGCAACCAGGCGAAGTACCTGGACACGCAGGGCTTCGTCCCCCTGCCCGCAGCGGTCCGGCAGGCGGCCATGTCGTCGGTCGCCACGCTCGCCGGCTGAGCCGGTGTCCCGAAGGGATTCGACCACCAGGGACCGGACCGTGGGCGTGGTGCTGGCGATCGCCGCCCTCGTCCCGACCGGGGCCCTGGTGTTCCTCGCCTACCGGATGCTGCGGACGGCCTGGCCGGCCATCAAGTTCAACGGCTGGGAGTTCTTCACCACCAAGACCTTCACCCTCGGCAACCTCTATTCGACCGCCGGCTCCACGGCTCCTCCGGGCGCCCACTACGGCGTCCTGACGCTGTTGGTCGGGACCGCCATCTCGTCAGGGCTGGCGCTGCTGTTCGCGCTGCCGGTCGCCGTCGGCGGCGCGCTCGTCCTGGCGGAGAAGGTTCCGGCCCGGCTGCAGGATGCCTTGGGGGTGTTCCTCGAACTGCTGGCCGGGATTCCCAGCGTGATCTTCGGTTTGTGGGGCATCTACGCGCTGGGCCCGTTCCTGTCCCGCACCGTCTACCCGGCGATCGCGTCGCTGCACATACCTTGGCTGTCCGGGCCGGTGGGTGCCGGGCAGGGACTGCTGACCGGATCACTCGTCCTGGCGGTGATGATCATCCCGATCATCGCCACCATCACCAGGGACCTGATCCGATCGGTGTCTCCCGCCACCCGCGAGGCCGCGCACGCGCTCGGCCTCACCCCGCTCGAAGGGGTGCGGGTGGTCGTGTTTCCCTTCATCCGTACGGGCGTCGTCGCCGCGGCCCTGCTCGGTCTCGCCCGGGCGATCGGCGAGACCATCGCGATCCTGATCATCAGCGGGAACGCACTCAACATCTATCCCGGCAACATCTACTCGCCGTTCTCGACGATGGCCGGCACGATCGCGGCGTTCCTCGACGGCGCCCTCACCGACTCGACCGGCCTGGCCGTGAGTGCGCTGGCCGAGGTCGGGATCGTGCTCCTGCTGCTCACCGTCCTCACCAACGCCGCCGGCCGCTGGATCGCTCATCGGCTCGGTGGTGGCGTCGGTCTGCCCGTCGGCCGGGGAGCGTGAGGTGATGCGGACGCTGCGGGACCGCGCGTTCTGGGGTCTCTGTTTCGTCGGGCTGGCGATCATCGCCACACCCTCGATCTGGGTGCTGATCACCGTCTTCGCGCAGGCGGCTCCCGTTCTGGACTGGCACCTGCTGACCACCACGACCGCGGAGAACGGGCTGCTCAACGCTGTCCTCGGCACCCTGTATCTGCTCGTGGGTGTCGCCGTCCTGGCCGGCATCGTCGGGATCGCGGCCGGCATCTGGCTGGCCGAGTTCGGCACCGGCCGGTTCGCCCGCGGCTTGCGGTTCTGCTCGGAGGTCCTGGCCGGGATGCCGTCGATCGTGATCGGGTACGTCGGGTACATCACGCTCGTCGTGCAGTTCGGTTGGGGGTACTCGTACCTTGCCGGAGTCGTCGCCTTGTCGGTCCTGGTGCTGCCGTACATCGTGAAGACGACCGAGGTGGCCCTCCGGCAGGTCCCGACGTTCCTGCGGGAAGCGGCGGCCGGGCTCGGGCTGACCCAGACGGCGACCGTCTGGCGGATTCTGCTGCCGCCGGCGATCCCCGGCGTACTGAGCGGGCTCGTCGTCGCGCTCGCCATCTCGACCGGCGAGCTCGCACCCCTGCTGTTCACCGCCGGATTCAGCAACGGGTATCCGCCACTGAACTGGTTCGGCCATCCGGTGCCGTACCTGACCGACGTCATCTACACCGATCTCTCGTTGCCCGGTGCGACCGCGCACGCGACCTCGGCCGCGGCCGGCGCGTTCAGCCTGATCCTCCTGCTGCTGCTGATCGTCGCGGGCAGGCTGCTCAGCCGGAGGGCGCGGAAGGCCACCGCGCAAATGTCCCTGTGAGCACCGTCCCTGGAGCAGCCGTGAACTCCGCCTTTGTCGTGGACAACCTGTCGTTCTTCTACGGGAGCGCCGAGGTGCTCCACGACGTCACGATGACGATTCCCGAGCACCAGGTCACGGCGCTGATCGGACCCTCCGGATCCGGGAAGACCACGTTCCTGCGGTGTCTCAACCGCATGCACGACCTGATGCCCGGGACCCGCGTCGAGGGCAAGATCCTGTACGACGGGCAGGACCTGTACGCCGACGACGTCCGGCCGATCGAACTGCGGCGACGGATCGGGATGGTGTTCCAGCGACCCAATCCGTTCCCCAAGTCCATCTACGAGAACGTCGCGATCGCCCCCCGGCTCAACGGCTACCAAGGCAACGTCGACGAACTGGTCGAGAAGGCGCTCACGAAGGCGGGCCTGTGGGAAGAGGTGAAGAGCAAGCTCAAGGAGAGCGCGTTCAGCCTGTCCGGCGGTCAGCAGCAGCGGCTGTGCATCGCGCGGGCGATCGCGGTGGCGCCCGAGGTCATCCTGATGGACGAGCCGGCCTCGGCGCTGGACCCGATCGCGACGTTCGTGATCGAGGACCTGATCGCCGAGCTCAAGCGCGAGTACACGATCGTGATCGTTACCCACAACATGCAGCAGGCGGCACGGGTCTCGGATCTGACCGCCTTCTTCACGGTCGAGACCACCGAGACGTCGCGCACCGGGGTGCTGGTGGAGATCGACTCGACCGATCGCATCTTCTCCAACCCGCAGCAGAAACAGACCCAGGACTACGTCAGCGGCCGCTTCGGCTGACCGTCAGCCGACGGCGTCGACGAGAGCTTTGACGATCGGGGCGGCCACGGTGATGGTGGGCACGACGAGAAGCAGTACTGCGACGGTGTAGGTCCCCGCTGCCAGCAGGGGATGGTTCGGCTCCGGGCCGGCGAGTCGTTGGACCCGGAGCACGGTGGACGACTTGGCTGCCGCTAGTGCCGCCTCTGGGGCGGGTGAACCGGCCAGAGCGACCAGGGCCCGGGCGAGTGGCTTGGGACCGTTGCGTCGGCGGGCGTCGTCGTCCGCGAGGAGTTCGACCAACGTGCGCGCCTGGTCGAGAGCCACTTCGCTCCGGACCCAGCGCGGGAAGGCCGTGTGCAATCCGGTGAACGCCTCCAGCACCAGGTCGTGGCGGGCGCGCAGGTGCGCTCGCTCGTGCGCGAGGACGGCCTTGAGTTCGTTGTCGTCGAGTCTGTCGAGCGCGCCGACCGATACGACGACCCGAGCGCCACGGAGCGCCGGCAGGCAGTAGGCGAGGGGGGTTTCCTCGGCCAGGACCCGCAGTCCGGGGACCAGGCCGTCCGGGGTGGCGAGGAGGTCGACGAGGTCGCGGTGCCGCTTGCGGCGAGCCCGAGTGCCGACGGCCACATGTCCTGCAGCCCAGAGGAGCTTCACCAGGACAAGTGCGGTCAGGGCGAGGATCGCCGCCGCAAGGAGGTCTCTGGGGGAGGACGGGTCGAAGCGGGGCTCGCCTGGCTGGCCGGCGGTCGAGTAGGAGAGCGCTATGCCCGCACCGATGGCTGCGAGGACCGCGGCCAGGGCGATCGCTTGCCAGAGTGCGACGGCAGCACGGGGGATCCGGTAGGGCCAGCTGGAGCGCGCCAGCAGCGCTGGTGCCGGTCCGGTCAGCACCAACGCGAGTGCGGCCAGCAGGACCGGAGTGATCATCCCGCCTGGTCCTCCAACCGGGCCAAGGCCTCACGGAGGAGGGCTGCCTCCTCGTCGCTCACTTGGCCGACGAACCGGACCAGTGCCTCGCGGCGGTCGCCGGCGCGGTCGAGGGCGTCGCGCATCAGGTCGGCGGCGAACTCCTCGCGCGGCGCCGCGGCCCGGTAGCGCCACGCCTTGCCGTCGCGCTCCCGCTCGGTCAGCTTCTTCTTCGCCAGCCGGTCCAGCACCGTCATCACCGTCGTGTAGGCGAGCTCCCGGGTATCGGCGAGCCGCTCGTGCACCTCGCGCACGGTCAGCGCAGCCGGAGCCGCCCAGAGCTGTTCCATCACCAGTCGCTCCAGCTCGCCCAGGGGGCGCGGTGCCTTGTCCTCACTTGCCACGTGAGCAGTATAACTACACGTTGTAGTAGATCTGCGCTAGCATCTACTACGTAACGTCGTAGATGGCTCGGGAGGGCTCTCGTGGACACCCTTGATCTGGCCCGGTGGCAGTTCGCGATCACCACCGTCTACCACTTCTTCTTCGTCCCGGTGACGATCTCGCTGGTCGCGATCACAGCCGGCCTGCAGACCGCGTGGTACCGGACCGGCAAGGAGAAGTACCTGCGGCTGACCAAGTTCTACGGGAAGCTGTTCCTGATCAACATCGCGATGGGCGTGGTCACCGGCCTGGTCCAGGAGTTCCAGTTCGGGATGAACTGGAGCGACTACTCGCGCTTCGTCGGTGACGTGTTCGGTGCCCCGCTGGCGCTCGAGGGCCTGCTCGCGTTCTTCCTCGAGTCCACCTTCATCGGGTTATGGATCTTCGGCTGGGACCGGCTGCCCCGGCGCATCCACCTCGCCTGCATCTGGATGGTGGTGCTGGGCACGCAACTGTCGGCGTACTTCATCCTGGCGGCGAACTCGTGGATGCAGAACCCGGTCGGCTTCCGCTACAACGCCGAGCGCGGCCGGGCCGAGCTGACCGACATCTGGGCCGTGCTGACGAACAAGGTCGTCCTCGTCACCTACCCGCACACGATCTTCGCGGCCTTCATGGTCGGCGGCGCCTTCGTCGCGGGGGTCGCGATCTGGCACCTGGTTCGCAGGCCGGGCGTCGACACCGGAGCATTCCGTACTGCGCTGCGCCTGGGTGCTGTGATCGTCATCGCGGCCGGTGCCGGGGTCGCCTTGAGCGGCGACCAGCAGGGCAAGGTGATGACCGAGGTGCAGCCGATGAAGATGGCCGCGGCCGAGGCGCTGTACGAATCCGAGAAGCCGGCCTCGTTCTCGATCTTCACCGTCGGCACCCTGGACGGGTCGCGCGAGGTCTTCTCGGTGAAGGTGCCGTACGTGCTGTCCTTCCTCGCCACCGGGCATTTCGACGGCGAGGTGAAGGGCATCAACTCGCTGCAGCAGTCCTACGAGCAGCTCTACGGGCCGGGTTCCTACAAGCCGAACATCCCGCTCACCTACTGGACCTTCCGGCTGATGATCGGCGTCGGGATGGCCGCGGCCGCGATCGCAGTCTGGTTGCTCTGGGCAACCAGGCGGGGCCGGGCGCCGAACCGGCTGCTGGTCTGGCTGGCCCTGCCGCTCCCGCTGTTGCCGTTGTTCGCCAACGTCTTCGGCTGGGTCTTCACCGAGACCGGGCGGCAACCCTGGCTGGTGTTCGGGCTGCTGCCGACCTCGTCCGGGGTCTCGCCCGGGACCACGTCCGGCGAAGTACTGACCTCGCTGCTCGGCTTCACGGTCCTGTACGGCGTACTGGCGGTGGTCGAGATGAAGCTGATGTTCCGCACGATCCGGGGTGGTCTGGCCGGTACTTCGCCCGCGCCTGAACCAGACGGCCCGGACGACGCCGACAAACCACTGTCGTTCGCGTACTGAGGAGGGGATCGGGATGGAACTGACGACAGTGTGGTTCGTGCTCATCGCCGGGCTGTGGATCGGGTACTTCGTGTTGGAGGGATTCGACTTCGGCGTCGGGATGCTGCTCCGGGTGCTCGGCCGGGATGAGCCGGAGCGGCGGGCGGTGGTCACCACGATCGGTCCGGTCTGGGACGGCAACGAGGTCTGGTTGATCGTGGCGGGCGCGATGACGTTCGCGGCCTTCCCGGAGTGGTACGCGACGTTGTTCAGCGGGTTCTACCTGCCGCTGTTCGCGATCCTGGTGTCGCTGATCCTGCGCGGGGTGGCGCTGGAGTACCGCGGCAAGCGGGATGACCTGGTCTGGCGTTCGCGGATGGACTGGCTGATCACCGTCGGGTCTGTGGTGCCGGCGCTGCTGTGGGGGATCACTTTCGCGAACCTGGTCCGCGGCGTACCGCTGGATGCTTCACACGAGTTCGTGGGGACTCTCGGGGATCTGCTGAACCCCTTTGCTTTGCTGGGTGGGGTGACCTTCGTGGCGGTGTTCGTCGCTCACGGCGCGATCTTCCTGGCGCTGAGGACCACCGATGACCTCCGGCAGCGGGCGAACCGGTTGGCCTCTGGTACTGGCCTGGTGGCGGTTGTCCTGGCTGCAGCCTTCTTGGCCTGGGCTCAGAGCCTGCGGGGCGATGCGACGTCGGCTGTGGTCGCTGCTGCGGCGGCTGTGGCGCTGGTGGTTGGGTTGGTGGCGAACAGGTTGCGCCGAGAAGGCCTTGCCTTCGCCGGTACCGCGCTGGCGATCGGGCTCGCCGTGGCGTCGCTGTTCGTCGCGATGTTCCCTGCGGTGATGCCGTCAACGCTCGACCCCGCCGGGACGCTGACCACAGTCAATGCGGCGTCAACGCCGTACACGCTGAAGGTGTTGACGATCATTGCGGCGATCTTCACGCCGCTGGTCCTGCTGTACCAGGGCTGGACCTACTGGGTCTTCCGCAAGCGCGTGACAGTCGAGCCGGTCGCAGTCGAGGCAGAGCCGTGAAACCGGTCGATCCGCGGTTGCTGCGAAGGGCTCGGGCGGCTCGGCTGTTCTTGGCGGGGTCTGTGCTGATTGGCGTGGCGACCGGTCTGCTAGTTGTGGTGCAGGCGGTGCTGCTCGCGCGAGGGATTACAGACGTCGTACTGCGTGGCGCCGGGGTCGAGCAGGTTGCGTGGTGGTTGGCAGCTGTGGTTGCCGGGCGGGCAGCGCTGGTGTGGTTGCAGGAGGTGGTGGCACAACGTGCTGCGGCTGCAGTGAAGTCGACGTTGCGTCGCCAGGTGCTGGAGCACTCGCTGAAGCTTGGGCCGGCTTGGCTGAGCGGGGAGCGGAGTAGTGCGCTTACCACCCTGCTGACCAAGGGCTTAGACGATTTAGATCCGTACTTCGCGCGGTACCTGCCTCAGTTGGTGCTGGCGGCAACTGTGCCTGCCGGGGTGGTGGGCTGGATGGCTACTGGTGATCTGATCGCTGCCGGAACCGTGCTGGTAACGCTGCCGCTGATCCCGATCTTCATGGCACTGGTCGGGTGGGCGACACAGGCGCATAGTCGTCGTCGGCAGCATGCGCTTGCTGTGCTGGCGCACCACTTTGCTGATGTGGTGTCAGGGTTGCCGACGCTCAAGTTGTTCGGGCGGGCCAAGGCGCAGGCGAGCGCAGTACGGCGGGTGACAGACAAGCATCGGGTGGCGTCGATGTCGAGTCTGCGGTTGGCCTTCCTCTCGTCGTTCGTGCTGGAACTGCTGGCCAGCATCTCGGTGGCGTTGGTGGCAGTGGGGGTGGGGCTGCGGCTGGTGGAGGGGCGGCTGGGGTTGGAGACGGCCTTGCTGGTGTTGATCCTGGCGCCTGAGGCCTATCTGCCGCTGCGGCAGGTGGGTGCGCACTTCCACGCGAGTGCGGATGGGGTTGCTGCCGGCGAGGAGGTGTTCCGGGTACTGGAGACGCCGCTGCCGATGCGGGGGGAGCGGACGGATGTGCCGGATTTGTCGGTGACGCCGCTCTATCTGCATGACGTGACGGTGAGGTATCCGGATCGTCCGGTGGCTGCGGTGGAGGGGTTCGATCTGGAGTTGTGGCCGGGGGAGGTGGTTGCGCTGACCGGGCCTAGTGGTGCCGGGAAGTCGACTGTTCTTGCTGCGGTGCTTGGGTTTGTGGCGCCTGAACGTGGAGTGGTTGTTGCTGGGGGGAGTGCGGCGGATGAGTTCGAGCCGGGGTTGTGGAGACGGCAGTTCGCATGGGTGCCGCAGCGGCCGGGGCTTCGGTTGGGGACGATCGCGGAGAACGTGCGGCTTGGACGGTCTCAGGCGACGGACGAGGAGGTGCGTTCGGCTCTGGTCGCGGCTGGGGCGTCGGAGCTGGATCCGGCGACGTCTGTTGGCGAACAAGGGCAGTTGCTGTCTGGCGGTGAGCGGCGGAGGGTCGCACTGGCTCGCGCGCTTCTGACAGATGCGCCGGTGCTACTGCTGGACGAGCCGACCGCAGGTCTCGACGCAGACGCCGAAACAGCCGTGATCTCAAGCCTCCGCGCAACCGGACGGACTGTGTTGATGGTCGCGCACCGCCCAGCCCTGATCGCAGCCGCCGACCGCCAGGTCGAGGTCGGCGCCAGGCAGCTGGTGACGGCATGAGCACCATGGTGCGATCCGACCTGGAGAGCCGGTCGCTGGGTGAGGCGTGGGGGTTGGTGGCGCCTGGTCGGCGGGTTGGGGTGCGGTTGGCGTTGGGGGTTTTTGCGGGGGTGTTGGCGGCGGGGGCTGCGGTGGGGTTGCTGGCTACTTCGGCGTGGTTGATTACTACGGCTGCTGCTCAGCCGCCGGTGTTGATCTTGCTGGTGGCGATCGTGGCTGTGCGGGCTTTCGGGGTGGGGCGGGGCGTGTTCCGGTATGTGGAGCGGCTCGTGGCGCACGATGCGGCGTACCGGGTGTTGGGGGAGACCCGGGCTCGGGTGACGGCGCGGCTTGAGGAGTTGGCGCCGGCTGGGTTGGCTTCGGTGCGCAATGGGGATCTGCTGGCTCGGCTCGTGCTCGATGTCGATGCAGTGCTTGATCTCTGGTTGCGGGTCGTCTTGCCTGTCGTGGTTGCCGCAGTGACAGCAGTCGCAACGGTCGGTCTGTTGGTGCTGTTGCTGCCAGTCGCTGGTGGTGCAGTCGCGGTGGCTGTGTTGGTGGCGTGCACGGTTGTGCCTTGGTTGACGGCTGCCAGTGCGCGGAGAGCCGAGAGGGCGATTGCGGGAGCCCGCGGTGACGTCTCGGCTGCCGCTGCGGAGGACCTGCAGACGGCGGCCGACGTACTGGCGTTCGGTGCAGTGGATGACGTGCTGGCCTCGTTTGCAGCGGCCGACGCAAGGCTGGCGGCTGCGGAACGTCGCTCTGCTTGGAGCGCCGGGCTCGGGAGCGCCTTGCTGGTGCTCTGCGTCGGGGGAGCGAGCCTGGCGGGGTTGGTGCTCGGCAGTGGCGCCGACATCTCGGGCCCGGTGTTCGCAGTACTGGTGTTGACGCCGCTTGCGTTGGCAGACGTGCTCGGAGGGATTCCGGCGGCTGCGCAGCTTGCTATCCGGGTCAGGGCCTCGCTGGCGCGAGTAGAGGAACTTATGAGTGCGCCGGCACCTGTTGCAGAGCCCGAGACGCCAATGGCTGTCCCGGATGGGCGAGAGGTACAGGTACGCGACCTGCACGCCGGCTACGGCTCGAATGAGGTGCTGCGAGGGCTGGACCTGGATCTGCCTGCTGGAAGCCGGGTCGTCGTCACCGGTCCAAGCGGGTCTGGCAAGAGCACGCTCGCCTCGGCGTTGCTGAGGTTCCTCGAGCCGAGCAGCGGCGAGATCCGGCTGGGAGGTGTGGACGTGCGGAGGCTCGGGGGTGATCAGGTGCGGTCCGTGGTCGGGTTGCTGACCCAGGAGAGTCACGTGTTCGACACGAGCATTCGGGAGAACCTGCTGCTGGCGAAGCCGGGGGCGAGTGACTTGAGGCTGTGGAAGGCGCTGTACGCCGCTCGGCTCGGGCAGTTCGTGGAGTGCCTACCGCAGGGGCTCGACACGATGGTGGGTGAGCACGGGGCCCGGCTGTCCGGTGGTGAGCGTCAGCGGTTGGCGTTCGCGCGGCTGTTGCTGGCCGACCACGACGTGCTCGTACTGGATGAGCCGACTGAGCACCTGGACGAGGAGACCGCTCGAGCCCTGCTGACGGACCTGTTCGCGGCGGCGGGCCGCCGTACCGTCGTCTTGCTCACCCACCGCCCTGAACTGGCTCCTCACCCCACGCAACCGCGGGTCCACCTGGTGTGAGGGATGCGAGCGGCGGACTGGGTGTCTGCCAAGATGGGGAACCGTGTTGACTACTCAGTTCGTCCCTCTGCTCGCTGACCAGGTTCTGATCGCCATCATCGCGGTCGCGGTCGTACTGGTCGCCGGTACCGCCGGACTGGTCGTCACCCGGCGCCGGAGGACCACCGAGCTGCCGGCGAAGCCGCAGCCCGCGCCGCTAGAGACGGCTGAGCCGAAGGTCGGCGAGGACGCCGAGGAACCGCGCGACACCCCGACCCGGACGCTCGAGGACACCGAACTGCCCGAGCCGGCGAGCACGCTGGACAAGCCCGAGTCCGCCCAGGGCCGGCTGGTCCGGCTGCGGGCCCGGCTGGCCCGGTCGCAGGGCTCGCTCGGCAAGGGCCTGCTCGCGCTGCTCTCCCGCGACACCCTCGACGAGGAGGCGTGGGAGGACATCGAGACCACGCTGATCACCGCTGATGTCGGTGTCGCCCCCACCCAGGAACTGGTCGAGCGACTCCGGACCCGGGTCAGGGTCGAAGGCGTGACCGGCGACCAGGCCCGGGCGATCCTGCGCGAGGAGCTGGTCGCGCTGGTCGACCCGTCGCTGGACCGGAGCCTGAAGGTCGAGCGCAAGGACGGGCAGCCCGCGGTCGTGTTGGTGGTCGGCGTCAACGGCACCGGCAAGACCACGACGGTCGGCAAGCTGGCCCGGGTACTGGTTGCCGAGGACAAGCATGTCGTGCTCGGTGCGGCCGACACGTTCCGCGCCGCGGCCGCGGACCAGCTGCAGACCTGGGGCGAGCGGGTCGGCGTACGGACTGTGCGGGGTCCTGAGGGCGGCGACCCGGCCAGCATCGCGTTCGACGCGGTCAAGCAGGGCATCGACGAGTCGGCCGACGTGGTGCTGGTCGACACTGCCGGCCGGTTGCACACCAAGACCGGCTTGATGGACGAGCTCGGCAAGGTCAAGCGGGTGATCGAGAAGACCGCCGAGGTCGATGAGGTACTGCTCGTGATCGACGCCACCACCGGCCAGAACGGCCTCACCCAGGCCCGTGTCTTCGCCGAGGTGATCAACGTGACCGGCCTGGTGCTGACCAAGCTCGACGGCACCGCCAAGGGCGGCATCGTGATCGCCGTCCAGCGCGAACTGGGCGTCCCGGTCAAGCTCGTCGGGCTGGGCGAAGGGGCCGACGACCTGGCCCCCTTCGACGCCGAGCAGTTCGTCGACGCGCTGCTCGACTGACCGGCATCTGCCTGCCACCAGGGTGTCGCCGGTCGGCGGTAGCGCGGATACTGAGGGGTCATGAGACCGAGGATCGTCATCGTTGGCGCCGGCTTCGCGGGCTACCACGCGGCGAAGACGCTGTGCCGGCTGGCCCGCGGGCGAGCGGAGATCGTGCTCGTCAACCCGACCGACTACTTCCTGTATGTGCCGCTGCTGCCCGAGGTGGCCACCGGCATCCTCGAGCCGCGCCGGGTGACCGTCTCCATCGCCGACACGCTGCCTGAGGTGCGGCTGGTGGTCGGCGAGGTGGACGGGCTCGACCTGGACGAGCGCACGATCCAGTACGAGGATCCGCTCCGCCGCCGTGGTCAGCTCGGGTACGACCGCCTCGTCATCGCCGCGGGCAGTGTGAACAAGCTGCTGCCGATCCCCGGGGTCGCCGAGCATGCGCACGGGTTCCGCGGGATCCCTGAGGCAGTCTTCCTGCGGGACCACCTCACCCAGCAGATCGAGCTGGCCGACGCTACGGACGACCAGACCGAGCGGGACGCGCTCTGCACGTTCGTGGTGGTCGGAGCCGGCTACACCGGGACAGAGGTGGCCGCGCACGGTGTGCTCTACACGGAGCTCCTCAAGAAGAAGCGCCCCCGGCTGCGTGACCAGCGGATCCGCTGGATGCTGCTGGACGTGGCCAACCGGGTTCTGCCTGAGCTGGACATCAGGTTGTCCCGCACTGCCGACAAGGTGCTGCGGGAGCGAGGAGTCGAAGTATTGACGGGGTTGTCCGTGGAAGAGGCCATGCACGACGGGGTGCGGCTGACGGACAAGACCGAGGTGGCTACGCAGTCGCTGATCTGGTGTGTCGGCGTGCGGCCGGATCCGATGGTCGGCGGACTCGGGCTGAAGACGGAGAAGGGTCGGCTGATCGTCGACGAGTACCTGAATGTCCCGGGCCATCCGGACGTCTATGCGTGCGGCGACGCGGCCGCAGTACCGGATCTGACCAGGCCGGGTGAGGTGACCCCGATGACTGCGCAGCACGCTGAGCGGCAGGGCCGCCGGGCAGCGCGCAACATCGCCGCGTCGTTCGGCACCGGCGAGCGGAAGGCCTACGAGCACAGGGACCTCGGGTTCGTTGTGGACCTCGGAGGGACGGATGCGGCGGCCAACCAGCTGCATGTGCCGCTGGCAGGCTTCCCGGCCAAGGTAGTCACGCGCGGCTATCACCTGATGGCCATGCCAGGGAACCGCGTCCGTACTGCGAACGAGTGGCTCCTCGACGCGGTACTGGGCAGGCAGACGACCGAGCTCGGGATCGTCCCGGCCGATGACGTACCGCTGGAGACCGCCAGCCCGGAGCGGACTCGTCCGCACCGTTGAGACCGCGGCATGTCAAGAAGGGGAGGGCAGCTCCGTCCAGTGGCTGAGGGCGACTACAGGAGGCGGAGCATGACCAGGTTCTTGTTGCTGGTGAACCACGACGGTGGCGCGGTCGACCGGCCGATGCTGGAGTGGGATCCCGAGGACATCAGGGCGCACCTGCAGTACCTGCGCGACCAGCTGGACGAGCTGGCCGACAGCGGTGAACTGGTGGAGGCACAGGCGTTGGCCGCACCCGAGCTGGCGAAGGTGGTCCGGGCGAACGGCGTGACGGCACTGGTCATGACCAAAGGGCCCTATCCGGTGGCCAAGGAAGTGCTGGCCGGCTACCAGGTGATCGACGTGGAGTCGGAGGCCCGCGCAGTGGAGATCGCTGCGGTACTGTCGTCGGCGCCCGGCCCGGGTGGGCATCCGTGCGGACAGCCGATCGAGGTCCGTCAGGTGATGGGGAAGGCGGGAGAGCTCTGAGGTGACCACAACCGATTTCGACGACCTGCTGCGTGACCTGACGCCGCAGGTCCTTGGTGCGGTGGTCCGCCGGACGGGCGACTTCACCGCGGCCGAGGACGCCGTCCAGGAAGCCCTGCTGGCGGCGACGAGGACGTGGCCGAAGGACGGCCGTCCGGACAACCCGCGAGCCTGGCTGATCCAGGCAGCGTCGCGACGGTTCATCGACGAGGTCCGGCAGGAGCAGGCCAGGCGGCGCCGGGAGGAGCTGGCGGCGCAGCGGGACGTACCGGCGGCCGAGGTGGAGAGCACGGACGACACACTCCGGCTGCTGTTCCTCTGCTGCCATCCAGAACTCACACCTGCGTCCGCCATCGCGCTGACGCTCCGGGCGGTCGGCGGTCTCACCACCGCGGAGATCGCGGCCGCGTATCTCGTGCCGGAAGCAACCATGGCGCAACGGATCAGCCGGGCCAAGCAGCGGGTCAAGGGCGTGAAGTTCGAGGTCGACCAGAGCGACGAACGGCTCAGCCAGGTCCTGCATGTGCTCTACCTGGTCTTCAACGAGGGGTACGCGAGCAGCAGTGGCCCGGAGTTGCAGCGGAGTGATCTCTCCGCCGAGGCGATCCGGCTGACCCGGATGGTCCACGCGCTGCTCCCGGAGAACGGACAGGTCACCGGGCTGCTCGCGCTGATGCTGCTCAACGATGCCCGGCGCTCGGCGCGGACCGGCTCGGCCGGTCAACTGATCCCGCTGGCAGACCAGGACCGCGGCCTGTGGAACAAGGAGTTCATTACCGAAGGGGTCGCGCTGGCTGTGGACGCCTTCGGCCGGCCGCCGCTGGGGGAGTACCAGTTGCAGGCGGCGATCGCGGCTCTGCACGACGAGGTGGACCGGCCGCAGGACACCGACTGGCCGCAGATCCTCGCGCTGTACGGGGTGCTGGAGGAGTTGTCGGGCAACCCCATGGTCACTCTCAACCGCGCGATCGCGGTGGCGATGGTGAAGGGTCCGCAGGCTGGGTTGGACCTGCTCCGGCCGCTGGACGCGAAACTACCCGGGCATTACCGACTGGACGCAGTACGGGGGCATTTGTGCGAGATGCTCGGGGATGCGGCGGCTGCTGCGGATCACTTCAGCGCGGCGGCCCGGCGTACGACGAGTCTGCCTGAGCGGGACTACCTGACCACTAAGGCGGCCGAAGCCCGCAAGCACTAGTCGGAGCGGGCGCGGACGTGCATGCGTTCGCCCTGGGGTCCGAAGAGGCACAGCACCTCGGCAGGGCCCGGTCCGGGGTTGGTGAACCAGTGCGGCATCCGGGTGTCGAACTCGGCGACCTCACCGACGGACAGGACGAAGTCCTTGTCGCCCAGGACCAGCCGGAGTTGGCCGGACAGCACGTAGATCCAGTCATAGCCCTCGTGTGTCTGCTGGTTGACGTCGCCTCCCGGCCAGCCCTCGGGATAGATCTGCTTGTACGCCTGGAGGCCGCCCGGGCGCCTGCTCAACGGGATCATCACCGCGCCGTTCCGCTTGATCGGCCGCGCGTGGATGCGTGGATCGCCGGTCGGCGGGGCGTCGACTAGTTCGTCCAGTTGAACCTGGTGGGCCCTGGCGAGTGGCAGCAGCAGTTCCAGCGTCGGGCGGCGCTGCCCGGACTCCAGCCGGGACAGCGTGCTGACGGAGATCCCCGTGGTCGTTGACAGCTGGGTCAGGGTGGTGCCGCGCTCCTGCCGGAGGCTGCGAAGCCGTGGGCCGACCGCCTCGAGTACGTCGTCCAAAGAATCCATGTTGCCAGTATGGCAAACATTCTTGTCGTTTCGGCCAAACCGACGGATGGTCGGGACAGGACGAGACGACAGGAGCGCACCATGTATGACGTGATCGTGGTCGGCGGGGGAGCAGCCGGGCTGAGCGGGGCATTGGCGCTGGTACGGTCCAGGCGGTCCGTGCTGGTGATCGACGACGGCACACCCCGCAACGCACCGGCCGGACACGTGCACAACTACCTGACCCGGGACGGCGTCCCACCGGCCGAGCTGTACGCGCTCGGCCGCGAGGAAGTCACCGGGTACGGCGGTGAGGTGGTCACCGGCACCGTGACGTCCGCGACCCAGGCGGAATCCGGCTTCCAGGTGGAGCTGTCCGACGGACGGAGTTTCCAGGCACGCAGGCTGCTGGTGACCGCGGGGGCCACGGACGAGCTCCCCGACGTACCGGGGCTGGCCGAGCGGTTCGGGCGCGACGTACTGCACTGCCCTTACTGCCACGGGTGGGAGGTGCGCGACCAGGCCATCGGCGTACTGGCTACTGGTGGCATGGCCGTCCATCAGGCGCAGCTGTTCCGGCAGTTGAGTGACGACGTCACGCTGTTCCTGCACAAGGGGCCGGAGTTGACCGACGAGCAGTGGGAGGAGTTGGCGGCACGCGGGATCGCTGTGGTGCAAGGGGAAGTCGAGGGACTCGAGGTGGACGGCGACAGGCTCACCGGCGTGCGGCTGGCCGGTGGCAGGGTGATCCCGCGCCAGGCCGTGGTCGTGCAGACCTCCCTGCGAGCACGGGCGGACTTCCTCGACAGCCTCGGGCTGAAGGCCGGCGAGATTCAGGGAGTGGGCACCGCTGTCGAATCCGATCGCACGGGCGCGACGAATGTCCCCGGGGTCTGGGTGGCGGGCAACGTGACGGATCCGATGAGCCAGGTGATCAGCTCCGCCGCTGCCGGGCTGCAGGCCGGCGCCGTGATCAACGCCGATCTGATCGCGGAAGAGACGCGCGTGGCTGTGGCCGCGCGCAGTAGTTGAGGAGTTGAATAGGGGCGGGAGGGTGGATGCGCGAGACGGTCGACCCAGAGTTCGCCGCGTACGTCGATGCGCGGGAGGCCAGGTGGCTCCGGAGCGCGTACCTGGTGTACGGCGAGCCGGAACGCGCTGAGGAGCAACTGCTGCACGCTTTCACCCGGTTGGCGCTGCGTTGGGGCAGGGTGGACGACCCGGACGCGTTCGTGCAGCGGCTGCTTTACCAGCCCGCCCTGTCCCGCTGGTCCCGGCCGAAGCCGTTCGAGGACGACGACGAGCAACCGGTCAAAGCGGTTCTGACCGGTCTGAGCCCGGTCCAACGCACTGTCCTGGTGTTGCTCCACTTCGAGGAGCTCACCGAGTTCGAGGTGGCCGAAGTACTCGGCCTGTCACACACCGCGGTCCACGGACACGCGCAGACCGCGCTGTCCGCCTTCCGCAGCGGCCTCGGCCATGGGGACTGGCGGAATGCGGAGGACCGGCGGTGAGGCGGGAAGACGTCCGGCCGCTGCTGGAGCAAGCCGCCCGGCCTCTGCCTGAGCCGGACCTGGCAGACGCTGCCTGGTCCGCTGGGTTGGCTATCCGCCGGAGGAGACGCCGCAGTACGACGATTGCGGGGGTCGTGGTGCTCCTGGTCATCGCGATAGCGGCCCTGGTCGCGGGACTCAGCCGGAACAGCGCCGAGGTCGTTCCGCCGGACACCGTGCCGAGTCTGCCGGCCGGGTACATCCGGCCGGCCGGGCAGATCTCCGGGATGGACTTCTGGGTGGCCCCGCCGTCCGGCAGCGAACGGTTCCTGGACCGGCTGGCCACGCCGCTGGGCGACTCACTGCGGCTCCCCGAGACAGCGGCAGACCTCCAGTCGGAGCAGCTCCAGGAGATCGCGGCAGTGCTGCTCTCGGAGACCAACGGGATCTACAGGCCGCTCCTGCTCGGTGCGAACGCCCGCTGGGTCCACGCGACCATCGAGCTCGACCCGATCGCCACGGGACCACCTCTCGGCTCGGGTGCGGTCTCACCGGACGGGCGACTGGTGGCGTTCCCCCAGCCCCGCGGGGTGGTGGTGATCGATGCGACCACAGCTGTCACCCGCCGGTACTCGCTGCCGGTCGAGGACCTTCGCAGCGTGTCCTGGTTGCCCGACAGCGCTCGCGTGCTCGTCAGCGGACCCACGGCCGCCTTTCGGGTGCTGACAGGTGCCGGAGGGTTCGGCGAGGAATCGGTGACCCAGCTGCGGTGGACGGCTGACCCGTATGCGGCGACAGCGCCGTACAGGCTGGATGGTGGGCCGGGGCGGGTCGAGTTGCGGCGGTACAGCCTCAACGGCGGGTGGACGCTCGAGAGCACCCTGGGCCTGCCGGCGAGCTCGTGGGTCGGTCAGACGATCGCAGCGGGTGACACGGCAGCGCGGTTGTTCGTGGCAGACCGGTTGCCGCAGGTGCAGACGACAGCATCGCGTCCGCAGTTGATCGCGGCGGTCTCGACCGCGCAGACCACGCCGAGTCGTCTCCTGGTGCTCGGCGAGACGCCCGCGGCGACGCCGCCACCCACTCCTGGGCCGGCCGCGCCCGATGCCGTCCGGACCCCCGGTTGCTGCTTCGTTCTGGGCTGGTACGACCCTCACACCTCCCTTTTCCAGGTGGCGGGCTGGGTGCTGGCCTGGGACCTGGAAACAGGGCAGGTACGACGGGTTACCGAGCTCGAGGTGAACACTGTTGCCCTCGGCCCCGGTATTGCCGGGTGACCGCTATTCCACGATGCATCGGAGCGTCATCGCCACCAGGTGATCGGCGTCCTCGGGAGCGGGCATCGGCTCACCTGTGAGGGCACGCAGGATCAGGACCCCCGCGAGCCAGTGCACCATCAGCACCGGGTCGGCTCCCGGACCGATCCGCTCACCCCGCCCGCGGGCCCGTTCGAGGGCGGCCGCGGTCAGCGTGATCCGCTGCTCCAGGTAGGTCCGGTAGAGCGCGGCGAACTGCTCGTCGCGGTTCATCTCGCTGATCGCGAGCCGGACCAGTGCGACGCCCTCTTTGCTGCTCACGAAGGTGAGAGCGTCTTTGTAGACCTGCCGCAGATCGCCCGCGATCGAGCCGGTGTCGGCATCCGGGATCTCGATGTCGAACAACTGGCCCATCGCGTCGTTGGCCAGTTCCTCTTTGCTGGCCCACCGGCGGTAGATCGTGGCCTTGCCGACGCCCGCCGCCTCGGCGACGTCGTCCACTGTCATTCCGTCGAATCCGCGCTCCAGCAGCAGCTGTACGGCGTACCGGCGGATCCGTGGCTCTGCCTCCGGATCCCGCGGCCTGCCGCGACGCGGCCTTTCCCCGCTGTTCGTCCCCATCTCGGTAGTCCCCAGCTCGGACGGTCGCAGTGGCGCGGCTGCGGGCCGTGTGGTCAGGCCAGAGTGCCACAGATGTGCCGATGTCACCTGGATGTCACTTAACGGGGTGCTTTGTCACATGCCTGAAACATCAGGACCGATCGGCTGAAACGGCGCGCCGACACCGTTTGCGGTGTGGCCGAGCGTGGGCTTCCCGGCGTTGTGGAGCCCCTCTTGATGAGGACGTCGGCCACCCCCAGATCGATGGAAGGGATGACGTTGATGGAGATCAACGCCGGCGATACCGCCTGGGTCTTGGCAAGTGCCGCCCTGGTGTTCCTGATGACACCAGGCCTGGCTTTCTTCTATGGCGGCATGGTGCGCGTGAAGAGCGTGCTGAACATGATGATGATGAGCGCCATCACCATCGCCGTCGTCACCGTGCTGTGGGTGGTGGTCGGCTACTCGCTCACGTTCGGCGGTGACACCGGCCGCGTCATCGGTGACTTCTCAGTGGCGGGTCTGAAGGGCCTGATCGCGCCCGAAGCGGTCAGTGGCACGATTCCGACTCTGGCCTTCGTGGCCTTCCAGTTGATGTTCGCGATCATCACACCGGCGCTGATCTCAGGTGCCATCGCCGACCGCGCGACCTTCCGCGGCTGGATCGTGTTCGTCGCGCTGTGGACCTCACTGGTGTACTTCCCGGTCGCGCACTCGGTGTGGTTCCTGGACGGTGACAACCCTGGTGGCTTCATCGGGACCGGGATCAAGGCCATCGACTTCGCCGGTGGTACCGCGGTCCACGTGAACGCCGGTGCGGCCGCGCTGGCGCTGGCGATCGTCCTCGGGCGCCGGGTGGGGTGGCGCAAGGACCCGATGCGTCCGCACAGCCTGCCGCTGGTCGTCCTCGGTGCCGGACTGCTGTGGTTCGGCTGGTTCGGCTTCAACGCCGGTTCCGCGCTGAGCGCCGGTACCACCGCAGCAGTCACCTTCGTGAACACGCAGGTCGCCACGGCGGCCGCGGTGATCGGCTGGCTGATCATCGAGCGGATCCGGAACGGCAAGGCCACCACGCTCGGGATGGCGTCCGGCGCGATCGCCGGTCTGGTCGCGATCACCCCGTCCTGTGGTGCGGTCACCCCGGTCGGCGCGCTGATCCTCGGTGTGGTCGCCGGTGGTATCTGCGCCTTCGCGGTCTCGCTGAAGTACAAGCTGGGCTTCGACGACTCGCTCGACGTGGTCGGCATCCACCTGGTCGGCGGTCTGGTCGGCTCGCTCGCGATCGGCTTCCTCGGTACGGCGGCGGCGCCGTCCGCGGTGGACGGCCTGTTCTACGGTGGCGGGGTGGACCAGCTCGGCCGCCAGGCGCTGGCGAACGTGATCGTCGGTGTCTACTCCTTCACGGTGGCCTTCATCCTGGCCAAGGTGATCGACCTGACCATCGGCTTCCGGATCAAGGAAGAGGACGAGGTCGCCGGTATCGACCAGGTCGAGCACGCCGAGACGGCGTACGACTTCCTGGCCGCGGGCTCGGGCCTGCGTGGTCACAGCACTGTGGTGCGGACCGAGGACCCGATCGACGGCGACACGAGCGACGGTACGGCTGAGAAGGAAGGTGCGAAGGTATGAAGCTGATCACCGCGGTGGTCAAGCCGCACAAGCTGGAGGACGTCAGGGCCGCGCTGGAGACCTTCGGGGTGACCGGTATGACGGTGACCGAGGCCAGCGGTTACGGCCGGCAGAAGGGCCACACCGAGGTGTACCGCGGCGCGGAGTACGAGGTGGACCTGGTTCCGAAGGTCCGGCTCGAGGTCGTCGTCGAGGACGGTGACAGCGCCGAGGTGGTGGACGTGATCGTGAAGGCGGCACAGACCGGCAAGATCGGCGACGGCAAGGTCTGGGTCGTTCCGGTCGAAACGATCATCAGAGTCAGGACCGGCGAAGTCGACGGAGACGCACTGTAGATGGTGGACCGGGCAGCACAGCGGCGCGCTCGTGCCGAGGAGGCCGACGCGCTGCTGTACCTGCTCCTTTCGAAAGCCTGCGACGCCCTCGGTGTTCCCACCGAGGGCGTCGCGCTGGTCGCTGTCGGTGGCTATGGCCGGGAGGAGCTGTCGCCTTACAGCGATCTCGACGTGATGCTCGTGCACGTCGAGGGGTACCCACGGGTGGACGAGCTGGCCGCACAGATCTGGTATCCGCTCTGGGACTCGCGGACCAGGCTGGACCACAGCGTCCGGACGATCGCGGAGGCCCAGCAGCAGGCTGCCGACGACGTACGCGTCGCGCTGGGGTTGCTGGACGCGCGGCACGTGGCGGGGGATTCGCACCTCACACTGCAGTTGCGGTCGGTCCTGATGGCGGATTGGCGCCGTACTGCGAAGACGCGGCTGCCGGCGTTGGCCCAGGCCTGCCGGGATCGCGCGAACACGGTCGGAGAGCTGGCGCACCTGGCCGAGCCCGACCTGAAGGAGGCGTACGGCGGTCTGCGTGACGCCGTCGTACTGCGGGCTCTGGTGGCTTCGTGGCTCATCGACGTACCGCATCCCGTGGTGGAGCGGGCACGGCTGGACCTGCTGAACGTCCGGGACGAACTGCATGCCGTTGCTGGGCGTGCGACCGACCGGTTGGTCGCGGACCTGGCCGGAGAGGTTGCGGCCGGGGTCGGGCTCGATGGTCGTGATGAGCTGCTGCGGCACGTCTATGCCACTGGCAGGACGCTCGCCCACGTGTGCGACGTGTCCTGGCGGCGGGTTGAGAGCTTGGTGACCCGCTCACCGCGTTCCCGGCGCCGTCAGCGCACGGGTGGCCCGCTGTTGCTCGCACTGGACGAAGGCGTCGGGCAGCACGAGGGCGAGGTCGTGCTGATGCCGGATGCCCGGCCCGAGCGCGACGCAGTACTGGGTCTGCGGGCTGCGGCGGTTGCGGCTGACCGCGAGCTGGTGTTGTCGCCTGCTGTGTGTGAACGACTTGCTTCGTCGGCTGCCGCCCTGCCAGAGCCTTGGCCAGGGGAGGCCCGACGGTTGATGTGTGCCTTGCTGGGGGCGGGGCCGGGTCTGCTTGAGGTGTGGGAGTCCATGGACCAGGCCGGGTACATCTCCCGGCTGCTGCCTGAGTGGGACAGCGTGCGGTTCAGGCCGCCGCAGTCCGCGGTGCACAGGTTCACCGTCGACCGGCATCTGTTGGAGACGTGCGTCGAGGCTTCGAAGATGGTCCGCGACGTACGGCGACCCGACCTGTTGCTGGTGGCTGCGTTGCTACACGACCTGGGCAAGGCGGTCGATAGCGACGACCACAGTGTCAGTGGTGCGCCGATCGCCGCTGCTGTAGCTCGGCGGCTGGGATTCCTGGATGCAGAGGTGGACACGATCGCCCTGCTTGTGCGGCAGCACCTCATGCTCGCGCAGGTGGCTACCCGACGGGACCTGGACGACCCGATGACTGTGGACCTCGTCGCGGGGATCATGGGCGACACGGACACGCTGGACCTGCTGGAAGCTCTCACCTATGCCGATGCCCGTGCGGCCGGCCCTGCAGCGTCGTCGCCGTGGCGGCTTCGGTTGGTGGGCGAGCTGTGTCGCCGGGTACGCGCAGAGCTGTCCGGGGGAGGGGCTGGGCTCTGGAGCGACGCTCCGCCGATCCCTGTACCGCAGTTGCATCAGATAGTCGGGGTGGGACGGCTAGGCGTGACTGTGTCCGAGCATCACGGTGACCTGCGCGTCAACGTCGCAGTACCGGATCAGGTAGGCACGCTGTCGACAGTGGCCGGAGTACTGGCTGTGGAGCGGCTTGCTGTGCGGTCTGCGGTCATCACCTCGGTCGAGGAGCTGGGCATCTCACAGTGGACGGTCGCAGGCTCTGTCCCGGACCCCGTGCGGCTGCGGGACCGGCTCGCGGTGGCTCTCCGCGACGACACCGACCTGGTACGGCGGTTGGCCGCGCGCGACTCGTCCCACAAGCACGGCGTGGCCAGTCGGGTGGATCTCCTGCCCGGCGCATCCGAGACGGCCACTGGCCGAGCGGATGTCGGCCCCTGTCGGCCCGGCCTGCTCTACGACGTCACCTCGGCTATCGCGTCGACAGGGGCCGACATCCGCTCGGCCCACGTCAGCACGCTCGGCGCGGAGTGCGTGGACGTCTTCTACCTCACGGACACCAACGGCTCACCCCTGGAGGAAGAGGACGCCCGGGTAACAGCCAAGTCCGTTCTGGATCGCCTGACCTTCTAGGGTCGGGGGTGTGGATCTTGTTGAGGCCTTCCAGGTTCAGGCCGTTGCATGTGAGGAGCTCGGGTCGCAGCTCTATGCCGAACTGCTGCGGCGGATCGTCGACGACTACGAGCTCGGTGGCGTGACTACTGCGGTTCTGGCGGGCTACGAAGACGAACCAGGTCCGTCGGCGCTCGCTCTGCGGTTGCTGGGCTCTGTGCATCGACTGGTGCTCGCCGGAGAGACCCCGGAGCTTGCGGCGTTCTACCCGAGCGTCGGCGGCGAGTGGGATTCGGTGCTCGGCTGGGAGGCGTTCGAGCAGGTGCTGCAGTCCCGTGGCCCACTACTGCGCTCGCTACTGGTCCAGCCACCCCAGACGAACGAGGTCGGCCGCTCGATAGCCCTGTACGGAGGCCTGCTCCGGCTGGCCGAGGTTGTACCGCTTCCCGTTCGCCTGTTCGAGATCGGTGCGAGCGGTGGACTCAACCTCCGCGCGGACCACTACCGGTACGTCGCTGCCGACGGCACCGGCTTCGGGCCGGCCGACAGCCCGGTGGTGTTCGACGACGCCTGGTCGGGCCGTCCGATCCAGCCGGCACCGCAACTGCGGATCGCCGAGCGGGTCGGGTGCGACATCGCGCCGGTGAACCCGCTCAGCGAGGACGGCGCGCTGACGCTCACGTCGTACGTTTGGCCCGACATGCCCGAGCGGCTGGAGCGCCTCCGAGGAGCGGTGGAGGTCGCACGGAAGGTGCCGGCCGACGTACGGCGGGAGGACGCACTGTCGTTCCTCAGAGCTCTCGAATTGGCCGTGGGACACGTCACCGTCGTCTGGCACTCCGTGATGTGGCAGTACCTCCCCGCGGCCGAGCAAACCGCCGCCGACGAGGCGATCGCCACCCTGGGAGCCCGGGCGACTGCGGAGACCCCACTCGCCAGACTCCGCCTCGAGCCGTTACGCCGTACTCCGGATGCCAACCACGAATTCCTCATCACCTTGCAGGTCTGGCCAACCGGCACCACCCACATCCTCGGCCACGCCGCCCCCCACGGCCTCCCCACAGTCTGGGAATAGCCCTTACGTCCGAAGCAACGAGGGGCCTGCCCCGCGCTACTTCGGACGTAACGTCAGCTTCTGATCGCGGCGAGTCCTTGCGTCCGAAGGGATGTGGGGCCTGCCCCGCGGGTCTTCGGACGTAAGGGTCAGGTGAGGGCGGCGACCAGGGTGTTGGTGAGTTCCTTGGCGTAGCGGGCGTCGGGGTCGAGGTCCGGGTCGAAGATGCCGATGTCGATACCGGCGCATTGGTCCGACGCCAGGAGCGGCCGCAGCAGGGCCTCAAGGTGCGCGTGATCGAGACCGCCGGGATCCGGACTGTCCACCGCCGGCATCACCGCCCCGTCCAGGATGTCCACATCCAGGTGGACCCAGAACCCGTCCAACTCGTCCCGCTCGAGCTGAGCCAGTACTCCGGCCGCGGCCGCCCCTGGATCGTCGATGATCGCGAGCGCCGGCCAGACCGGGATCCCGGCGGCCCGAACGTCCCCGGCGTACTCGTCGTCCTCCCGGATCCCGAGCAGCGCGGCGTCCAGGTCCCGCACGTAAGGCCCACGTGACTCCAGGTCGATCAGCTCGTCCTGGCCGCGGCCCGTCACCAATGCGAGTGCCTCGCCACCAGCCGCACCGACGTACGGGGAGTTGTCGACGGTGCGGAAGTCGGAGTGCCCGTCGAGGTACACCACGCCGTACCGGCCTCTCCGTTTCAGCGCGAGCGCCGGCCCGAGCAGGTTGCTGCATTCACCCCCGAGCAGCACGACGAACCTGCCCTGGTCGAACAACGTCCCGAGCCTGTCCGCCAGTTTCACGCTGTACGTCGCGATCGCGCCGGCGTTGAACACCCCGTCCCCGGGCTTCCAGTCCCCTCGGTCATAACGAGGCGGAGTCACACACCCGGCATCCTCGGCCCCGATCCTCGCCACGAACCCCTCGTCCCGCAGGGCCCCCGCCAACTTGTAACACCCAGGCACCGTCCCCGGCGTCGGTGGCCGCAACCCCAGATTCGACGGCCCGTCCACCACGACTCTGCTCTTCGGCAAGGCGTTCCCCTCTTCGCTAACCGGTAAAGCGAATCTAGTCGTTAGAAGCCGCGCCCCGCTCGGTTCGTCACTGACGCCCGGGGTGAGTAGGCCCGGGCCGCGCCGCCGAGGCCCGCCGCGCGCCTGGAACCCTTACAGCGCCAGCCCCACGAGAACCATCCCCCAAAGCCGGAACCAGGCGCGTCGCCTGAGCAGCCGGCGCCTGCCCACTCAAGAACCGCATCTCCCCGCGCTCCTCACCCACCGCGCTGCGCTCTTCACCTCCCGCGTTGCGCGCCTCGGCTGTTGCGGCGGGGACCTCTCGTACTGCGGTGCGGGCGGCCTCCGCATTCGGTGAGTCAGCGGGGAAGGGGCGAGTCGGGTTCGCCCGGTAGTGCCGGCGGATCTCGTCGACCTTCGCGTTGAGCGCCCGCCGGATGTCCTCGGCAACGGCCTGCCCCGTCTCAGCCGACCTGTCCGGCAACGTCGGCCAGTGCTCATGCGTCATCGTCGCGATCAACGCAGCCCGCACCCGCACCCGATCCACCCCCCGCCCAGGCACCACCTCCCCCAACCGATTCCGCACGACCGCTTCAGCCAACTGATCGAAATGCATCGCCACCGGGCCCTGTGTCCCCGCGTTGAGGATGGCGTCCCGACTCAGGCGTGCGCCCTCGACCTGCGTCATCAGGCTTTCGGTCGCCGCGTATGCCCCCGGGTACTTGGCCTCGTAGACCCTCAGGCCGGGGTAGCCGGCCCGGCGGGTGAAGGCGTCGAAGTCTTCAAACGTACGGAGCTCGGCGAACCCCTCCATGAGGCCCCGCGAGTGGGTGCTGCGGACAGCATTCGGTTCGGTCGGGGCGTCGGTCTCCATCCCGGTGTGAGTCGACTCGTGCAAAACAGTCGCCAATGCCTCTGCTTGGGCATCCGGATCGGCTTCCGATCGTGAGCCGGTGAGATGGCGCAGTACGCGGTCGTCAGAAAGCCGGATCCTGCCGGTCCTCGGATCGAAGCCACCCCAGCGCTGGCTGTCCGTGGCGTACAGGTCCCCGTTCCAGCGATCGACGCTGATCGGTCGCATCTCCCGAACCAACTGGTAGAGCCGAACGAACTCCCGGTAGACAGCCGAATCGCGGGGGACGAGCCGGTCGTCGCCCATTGGTCAGCTCGTCGGTGGCCGGGGGTCGTCCAGCGGCCAGGTCGGATCGCGCAGTTCATCCTCGAGATGCTCCAGAACCCGTGTCATCGCGCGGATGTGCGGACCCTCCTCCTTGGTGGCTCGGTCCGCGATGTTCCAGATTTTGTGGCGGGCTTCCTCGAGGGCGGCGATTTGCTCCTCGACGGTGCCGCCGGCGCGGTAGGCGGACGCGTGGATCTGGCCGGCTTCGTGGTAGAGCTCGCTCCACTCGCGGGGCGGCGGAGGTGGCTCGGCGAGAAGCTCGACCAGGCTCACGGCCCACTCGCGGTCCTCGGCCGAAGCGTCGTCGGGAATGAGCTCGCGCAGCCGGACCTGTTCCTCGCCGACATCTCCCGCCTCCTTTCGCACCCGGTACCGGGCGCCGGAGAACGCCGAGTTGAACTTGGCGACGTCCAGTGGCATGGCTTCTCCTTGACGGCGGTCTCCTGTACTGACCGTC